>Ga0307507_10000531_pt1 | contig 80933 bp, 28 predicted proteins | sample 7_EM_MG_FD_207223 | JGI IMG/M metagenome (GOLD analysis project Ga0307507, IMG submission 207223) | Populus trichocarpa ectomycorrhiza microbial communities from riparian zone in the Pacific Northwest, United States - 7_EM | ecosystem: Host-associated > Plants > Roots > Unclassified | place...
CCTACGGACGCGCTAGTATTACACACTGTACTCTACTCCTGTAGAGTTATTAGGGGGCGCCTGTTACTCGCCCCTTTGCCTTCTATTGCTATTTCCTTTGTAACCCGGAACTGGTCTAGCACATTTTGGCCAATGAGCCACCGGGTAGCCGCCTTGAGGCCTTTCTATGTTGAGAGCAGTGTATTATAGTTTTCTGTGCCAGCTGCTGAGAGCATTGTCCGGATATAGTTTATATACTATCCGTTTAAGAGCCTACTAGAGGTGCTTAATTGGGTTAAAATCTGGTAAGTAGGGCAGCCATTTCATTGTCCATACGCTGTTACGGCACTGGTGGAAAACAGTACTGGCAAATTGCCATTACGTAACTAGAGGATTGTATATAGCTTTAAGCGGTGCTTCTATTCTTCCCCTTTCCTTTCTTTAGCTTTAGATTCTCATTTATAGACAATCTAATTGTATAGGCTTGCGCGACCCTCTTGCTATACTTATGCCTTAATTAACTAAGTCGCTAATATTATCTAAAGCTTATTACTACTCTTCTTTCCTAAGAAGGAACTTAAAAATATCTATAAGGCCATAAATAGGACAAGGACATAGAATAGGACCTTAAGGATATTACTAGGACTATAAGGATAGGACAGACCCCTAAGAACTAAAAGAATATAAATAGAACGCGAAACCTAAGAATAGGACACATATAAACTAAAACCCCTAGGAAATAAATAAACACTAGAAATTATCTAATACCCCTACTATTATGCTAAGAAATATAGTAGCTGGTAAAGCTGCTATAGGACCTATAAATACCTTTAATAGTAAAATAGTTGCCGTCTTAACCCCCTAGGAAGAGCTTATAGCAGCTAATACTGAAATTAAATGGCTTTAAGAGCTGCTTAAAACTAGAAACACCCCTATACCTAGTAAAGAGTTATTAAATACCTAAAGACTTGCTATAGTCCTTAAGGCCCTAGCCCAATATATAGCTTTAGCATTGTTGTGGTCTGCAAAGGTTATAGACCCCCTGTTGCTTATAGATGGAACTAACCCTATATTTAATAATTAGAAGCTTTAACTATAAGATAAGCTTAAAGTTAATATGGACTACTTCCCTACTACCTAAGCTAAAATGGCCTATGTCTTTGGCCGTATTGGCGGGGACGTATAGACGTATCTACGTCTGTAATATGCCTAGGACTTAATAGACCCCTTCCTTTCTAGAGAAGAGATAATTAACTACCTGTCTTCTATTTATAAGGACCCCTATAAGATACAAAACGCCTACCTTAACTATAAAGCCCTTAATATAAAAATGATAGAGACCTTCTTAGTTTTCTAGACCCGCTTTCTATACCTAGCCGGATAGGCTTAAATCCCCTAGGAAGATTTAATGCTAAACCTCTTTAATAAGCTTACCCTAGACCTATAGCATACTATACTACTAGTTTATACTACTGTATAGATGCTAAAGGAATTTATAGATTAGTGCCTAGCTATTAACTAGGGCCTCCGCCAAATTAAGGTATATGCTAAGCGGTATAAGACTAGAAGCTCTACTAACTAGAATATAAGTACTATAAGAACGGGCTATAGCGCCCTAGTAAGATCTGCAATCCCTATAGTACTAACTATACTACCTGCTGTTAACCTAGCAGCTAGCTATATAGCTAGCCCCATAGCGGGTCTGGCGAATACTTAACCTATATATAATAACCCCTATAGACAGGCTCTTAGTAATTAAGGAGCCTGCTTCTTATATAGCCAGAAAAACCACTTTATAAAGGACTACCTAATAGTGGCAAAGATAAATAAGGTCCTGTTAATTTAGGAGGATAGTATAGAGTTAGAAAAAGAGGAACCCTAGAGCAAGACTCCTCTCTAGGGTTAAAAGAAATTAACATGTTATATATTAATCTAGGTTGGCTAGTTAGTAAAAGAAGCTGCACTATCCCTTATACTTTATTCTGTAATGGATATTAAGTTTTAACCTCTGCTTTAGCTAACTCTAGAGTAAATACCTTTGCCTTAATAGACACACAGTATACTGTAAAGCTGGCTAACTTTTTAAATATACCCCTTAAAGAACTGCCCTAACCAATCCCTATTTGTGGGTATAATGGATAAATAGGACCACCTATTATAACTATCTTACGGATTCACCTCTATGTAGACGGATAAAGGTAGTATAACATCCCCTTTCTTATTACAGACCTAGGAAGCTATAATATAATCTTAGAAAGAAAATAGCTAGCCTATCTAGGCTTACAGCTTAACGTATAGAGTAGACGGCTTATCTGGCCCGAAACCCTACCCCTAACACCTTCTTTTATAAAGGAAATCAGCATTATAATAGAAAATCTTATACGGCTATAGATAGACACCGTTTACTAGGCCAATACTATGCATAGGGACCAGGCCTTTGAGAAAGATATACAGCTTAATTTATAATGGGTTTGTATACTATACTGCCCCCAGACTACCAATGTTATACTACTAGCACTAGAAACCTAGGAAGTCAGTAATAAGCTAGCTAGCTTAGGCCCTATACAGCTATAAAGAACAGCAAGAAATATTAGACGCTATACTAAATGTATAGACTAAAAGGATAATTTATAGAAAATGGAATAGGAGCTAAGAAGGGCTATAAACCCTCTACTGTAAAATACAGTCCATAAAATGTCTATAAAAAAACCTATAAACCTCCCACTAGTTAATATCTGCTGTATTAGTACCATAGGGTTTTACTAGAACTTAAAACGGCCTAATACCGTTGCCTTTATAACTAGCTTATACAAAATTAACTAGATAATTAAAGACAAGGAAGCCCTAGCCTATAACTAGTTTAGTAGGGAAAGTAAGCTTATAGATAAGGAGCTGGTAGAATAGAAACTACTCTATTAATACCAGGAATTTAAGGATGTATTCTCTAAGGCAGTATCCGATATACTCCCGCCTTACCAACCGTATAACTATAAGATTAAGATTAAGCCTAACAAAGAAAACACCCTTAGTTATAGCCCCCTCCGCTAGCAATCTACTAACAAGCTATAGGCCACTAAGTAGTACTGTTGGAATCACGGTGGGGGGGGTTTTGGTTTCGATCGATTTCTTCTCTTTGTTCTCTCCCTCTTCTACTTCTATAGGTGGAATTTGATGGATCTCCTGAGCTCGCTTAGCTCACGTAGTCAACCCAATTGGTTACAAGCAACTGTGTCTACTATATTACAGAACCTTATTCAGACAAGTACCTTATTAATAACCTTAATAAGGGCTTTATTGAGCCTAGCTAAGTCCCCTTTACCTTACCTATTCTCTTTATAAAAAAGCTAAATAGTGGACTCCGTTTCTGTATTAACTACTATAAACTAAACTATATAACCCGTAAAGACCAATATCTGCTACCCTTACTTAAAGAAACACTGGCCTATATAAGTAAGGCTAAGATTTTTATAAAGCTTAATATCTGCTAGGCCTTTTACCGAATTAAAATAAACCCCAGATTTAAGGATCTTATTACATTTTAAACCTGTTATAGATTATATAAATATAAAGTACTACCTTTTAGACTAACTAACGGACTGGCTATATACTAACAGTATATAAATAATGTACTCTTTAACTACCTTAATGACTTCTGCACAGCCTACCTAGATAATATTATAATTTACTCTAAGAATAAACTGGAATATAAGGAGCATATCTATAAAGTCCTATAACGGCTCTACAAAGCTAGTCTCCAGGCCAATATTAGGAAGTTAGAATTTAGTGTTAAGCGCACTAAGTACCTAGGGTTTATTATTAGTATAGACGGAATTAAGGCAGACCTGGAAAAAACGGCTATAATTAACTAGTGGACACCCCCACGGACTATAAAGGGGGTATAATTATTTTTAGGTTTCTGTAACTTCTACTAACACTTTATTAAAAACTATAGTAGGATTGCCTGGCCCCTTAACTATCTTACTAGGAAAGACCAGCCCTTCTACTTTAACGCTATATATAGGCAGGCCTTTAATAAGCTTAAGAAACGGCTAGTATTAGCTCCCCTACTTACCTATTTTAACCTAGAATGGCCCTTAATACTAGAAACTAATGCCTTAAATAGCGTAATAGCTAGTATCTTTTCCTAGAAGCAACTAGACGGAGAATAGCACCCTATTATATACTATTTAAAGACTATAATAGATACTAAGCTAAACTACTATATCCATGATAAAGAAATGCTGGCTATTATCTCTAGCTTTTAGCACTAGTATATATAGCTAGAAGGGACCCCTAAGCCTATTAAGGTGGTTTTAGATTATAAGGCTTTAGAATACTTTATAATAACAAAGGCCCTTACAGCCCAGTAGGTATGCTAGGTAGATATTCTATCTTAGTTCCACTTCCTAATTATATATAGGCTAGGCGCAACTAACTATATAAATGCCCTTATAAGGCATAAACAAGACCTAAATAACTAGATTGCTGTAAAGATTATATTATAGACCTAGATGCTACTATAACTAAAGCACCTTAACCCCTAAATATAGGTAGAACTAAATATAGACCCTGTAAAGGCCAAGATATGCCCTATTAACACTATAGAACTTAACCTTATTAATAAACTACTATAGGTAAACCGTACGGCCCCTTCCCTATAGGAGTACCGTGAAAAGGTAAAGGATGTTACTAGCCTATAGTCCCTTAAAAACAGACTGCTTAAGCACTGGGAACAGCTAGTGGTGGTAGAGGAACAGAATTTACGGACTTAGCTTATTACTAAAGCATATACTTAGGTCTCTACAGCCCACCCTAGAAAAAATAAGACCTGCAGAATTATTAGCAACTGCTACTACTGGCCCAGAATGGTTATGGATATTAACCGCTATGTATAGAACTACAACGACTGCTATAGGTTTATAATTCCACAAGATAAAACCCTAGGGCTATTAAAGCCACTCCTGATACTAGAACGCCCCTAGTAGCATATCTTTATAGACTTCTATAAGTTACCTACGGACCGCAACGGATATAATATAGTTATAATCTTAGTTAACCACTTTAGTAAGCGCCTATTCTTAATCCCCTGTTATAAGAATATTAATGCTAAAGAGGCGGCCTAACTATATATCTATTATGTCTACCGAATTTATGGACTACTAGATACTATTATATCCGACTATAGGCTATAGTTTATATTAGCCTTTTGGAATAAGTTTACCTAGATCCTAAGTATTAGGCTAAAGCTCTCTATAGCATACTACCTCCAGATAGACGGTTAGACAGAAATTATAAATTAATACTTAAACTAGAGACTTTAGCCCTTTATTACCTACTTTTAGGACAACTGGAGCGAACTACTACTTATAATAGACTACGCCCAGGCAACCCTACCCTATAACACTATAGGGTTTGCACCTATTTAGCTAGAAATAGGATACTTACCCCATATAAGCTTTGACTGGGAGAGACTGGAAGGACTATACACCGTGCGCAAAAAACTATCTTGTGTGGAAGTATAGTAGTATGCTAGACGCTTAGAAGAAGCATGGACGGTAGCCTATAAGAACCTAGAAAAGGCCTAAAAATTAATAAAATAGTAGGCAAATAAGTATAGGCGTAAGCCTGACTTTACTATAGGCAATAAGGTCTAGGTTATAATAAAGAACTAGAAGATAGAACGGCCTAGCTATAAGCTAGACTATAAGATGGTAGGACTGTATAAGATCCTTAATAAAGAAGGCAACTTATATAAGGTTAAACTCCTAGACTTAATTAAAGTCCACCCTATTTTCTTACCAGATAAGCTATAGAAAGCTGTAAATAACCTACTACCTAGACAAAAGAATAAGCCTCTACTACTAATTTAAGTTAATGGCGATAACAAATAGGAAGTTAATAAAATACTAGCCTGTAAACTAGTATAAGGAACGCTGAAATACCGTATTTAATAGAAAGGTTATAATTTAGACCTAACCTGGTACCCTACCTGGAACTTTATAGGTTACCCCTAGAAGCTTAAAGAATTTTATAACCAATACCCTAATAAGCTAGGACCCCTAAAGTATTTAGACAAATAGATGGAGTGCTAGTATAGCAAAGATAATAAGCTACCTGTTAAGCATATAGATAAGAATACCCTATGGACATAATATGGATATACAAAGCCTAAGGGCAGGCTTTTTTAGAGGGGGGGGGTAATGTTACGGCGCTGGTGGAAAACAGTACTGGTAAATTGCCATTACGTAACCAGAGGATTGTATATAGCTTCAAGCGGTGCTTCCGTTCTTCCCCTTTCCTTTCTCTAGCTTTGGATCCTCGTTTATAGACAATCCAATTGTACAGGCTTGCGCGACCCTCTTGCCGTGCTCGTGCCTCAATTAACCGAGTCGCTAATACACGCCATGCTTCTCCAGCCACTCTTTTATATAATTGGCGTTATATATTAGTGTGTTATCTTGCTAAAATATCTACCTAGGTCTATAATAAGAAAGTAAACCCTATTCTAATATCTCTATATATAAGGAGGAGGTATATCCGTTCCGTTTTGCGTTAAAATCTCGTTCTATAATAATAAGAGGACTTCTATTAACTCTACCATTTAGAGTTACCTAGAAGTAAGCCCACACCATCTATATAAGGCCTTTTAGCTTATCTTTCTCTTAAATTATCTCTTTATTTATAAGAGGCCAGCCTAATCGGAACGTATAATTATCTAATCGGCAGTGTTATAGGTAAGTAGAAGGTAAGTTAAAGGTAGAATAAGTTGTATGTATTAGAGGACAAATGCTTCTAACTACTTCTATTTAAAGACTAATCGCAGGTTCTTCTCTAGAGAAGAACTAGCTTCCTATATAAACCTTCTAAGACACTAGTAAAACCTTTCGCCCCTATCTATCTAACTATGTCTCCTCTAGGATATACATGGGATGTAGATGGGACATTAATAAAACCTCCTACTGTCTTATCTAATATATACCTCCTAGAGGGTTCTATTACAATTGCCTCCCCTTCTAGGGTCTTAGTCCTTTAAGACTTCGCCTCTTAATAAACTCTTATAGAGTTCCGATTAAAACCACTAGGGAAGTTCTTCAGTGGAAAGGTACTCTATAATGCGGCTTATCGCCAGTTCTTTACTAGCGTGGAACCTTACTTTATCTTTTATTCCTCCGCTCTTCTTCTACTATAGCTCTTTACAGTGCCTTTATAATAGAACTTTGATAATAATAATAAAAATTAAATGGGATTTACCTTCCTTATTATAAGAATTTGTTATAAGCTAATCCGGAGGTTGTCCTATGCGATACGTTAACTAGCCACTATCCCTATTTACCTAAAATAGGTCCTAATAATAACGTCTTAATATTAATTTCTTCTAGTTTATAAGCTGTCGTCTCTTACGCGTCTTTCTATTAATAATACTATTCGTCTCGCCTTTTAGCAGACTGTTTTTTATTATATCTTAGCTTTTAGCTTCCGCATCTCTAGCTATTCTTTCCACTACTACTCCGTTCTCTTCTTATAACGCGTCTATAGGTAATAGGATCCCTATTTTATCTCTTTAATAATACTAACTTCCTATAGTGTTCTCTCGCAATAGCTTATAATCGTACTGCGCGTTCCCAGACTGGCGGCGGCGTTGTCCCTACTCCATTAGCACTATAGACCACCTCTATTACTCCTACAGTGGTTTCTCTAAAGTACTGCCGTTGTTGCGTTTACGTGCTTATGTTAGACCCGTCCTATGCCTATAAGATACCGCGCTCTGGCGAAAACAGATTTAAGTATTCCTACTATTATAGCTAGAAAAAGACCTGTGTTCTAGTATTTCCCATTCCATCCTATTTTAGACTCTACTAACTATATTAGATCCCCGCTATCTATATATATAAGGCTTACCGGCTCTAACGCGCTATTAGGGATTTCCGTCTATATTAGAACAGTAAAAGACAGGGATAAAAGGTATCTTTTATTACTTACAGCCTTTTTAATTTAATAAGGGTTTCTACTGCTATAAAGACGCAGTAATCTCAAATATATAGTATCTAGGAGCGTATGTATAAGCAGCTCATTTTTATAAATAACAATATTTATACTCTTGCGCGGGCCTTTCTAGCTAGGTAAGTCTCTTTAGTAATACGTTTAGGAACTATACTAACTCTTTAGTTGTTAACTTTCTAATCCCAGCTTAGATGCCAATTTGGAGCCTAGGGATAACACTAAGGATAGTAATAAAGATAAACGTTCTCCCCGCTAGTTCCCTAGCCGTAGTGGTCCATCTAGTTCCCGCCGCTCTAAGAAGAATATTAGTAAGAATGCTAATACTTCCAGGGATGGAAGTACTAATAATACTACTAGCAATAACATTAAGATAGAGGAGGAGGCTCCTATTACTACTTTTAATATTTAAGTTGTTATTTTATTCTTTCTTTCTTCTTATAAAATAGCTTTATATAGTATCTCTCTAGTGCTTTTAGGATGCCCTAGTACTAGGAATTAACTTTATACTTTAGGGATGCCTCTATTTTTATTTTTGGTAATAGTCCGTATAAAAGCAGTATACTGCTATAATCTCCATATATAATAAACGGGTGGTGTTCTTATAGGTGCTTTATAATTTCTTAAAATTTCTAAATCTTTGCTCTGTGTCTTTTTGGTCCTCTTTATATTATTAACTCTATTGCGTATCTCTAGTGTTAGACTAGATACTCTCCTTTTATCCCTTAAGAACCCTTCTAAATCCCTAGGGCCCCTTCTTCTAGTACTACTACTTATTCTTAAATAGCGTCCTCTTTAAATAGCATCCCTAGTGGTTCTTATATAGATCCCTATATCTTTCTCTTACAGGATTCTAGGATCCCTATTATAATAGTAAAACGTTCCCGTTTCTAATGCCTATGCTAAACCTTATAGTTTTAATTTATAGGGTCTTCCCTATTATCTTATTTATAGTATATCTGGAACCGTTACTAAATCCTAATTTGTGGTCTTTAGGAAAGTTTTAATTACCGTTTTATATCCTAGCTAAAGGTGCTCCTTAGGTTCCTAACTATTATGCGCCTAGGAGTATTCTTCCTAATAAACCAAAAATTCGCGTTTCTTCTAACGCCATCTTTAGTCTAGAATGTCTTCTATATTCCATTCTAGTTCCCCATTAATTTTGCTAAGTAGGGGTAGTTCCACACCATCTCTTCTCTAGTATAACTCTAATAAGGAAATATAAAATATGGGATATATTAGATATAATTTTAGTAATTCTAATTTATAGGCTTAATTTCCTTTAGTTTTCCTAACTATTTTAAAGGGTCTAAGCCACCTATGGTCCAGCTTCTTCTTAATACATTTTATCTAGATGTTTTTTATAGATAGTAAGACTTTATCTCCTATTTCAAATTCTTTAGGCATATATCCCTTATTATAGTACCTTTTTTGTATAGCTTAGGCGTCTAGTAAGTGCTTTTTGAGTTCTTTTTTACAAATTCTTATTTGTTTAATTCTCTTAGACGCTACCAGGGCCTCTCTTTTAGAAATAATATCCTTAACATTCTAGGGGTTATTTGCTTTTACCCCAAATAGTGCTTTATAAGGGGTCGTTTTTATACTGCTATGGATACTTATGTTATATATATATTACGCTAGAGCCAACCACAATGGCTAATTATCCTGTTAATAATTAATATAGTAGTAGAGGTAGTGTTCTAATAACGCATTTAGACGCTTTGTTTGTCCGTCTATTTATAAGTAAAAGGTAGTATTTATCTTTCGCCGTATTTTTAATAGAAGATAGAATAAAGCCTAAAATGCGCTATTAAATATGGTACCTCTGTTGGATACAATTCCCCTTAGTGTGCTAAACAAGAGCTACCGCTCTAAAAACAGGTCTGCCAGTTCCGCTGCTGTAATTGTTATTATAACAGTAAAATACCCTAAAAACTTTGTATATCTGTTAACAGTTACTAGGATAGCATTAGCAGCCTCTCCTATTCTTATTTTAGTAGGGGGTAAGCCTATTATAAAATCTATTGTTAATTCTAACATAGGTCCTTATAGAATAGGAAGCACTAATAACTCGCTATATAGGCGATACCTAGATATCTATACCCTTTAGCACATATTATATCTTAATATATAGTCCCTAACTTCTTCAGACATTCTATCCTAAAAGTATTTCCTTTAAACGGCCTTAAGGGTCCTATTAGTACCATAGTGACCCCTAAGAGGGTTATTATAGAAGACCTTTAAAATTTCGTCTTAAACTATTTAGTCCTTTGGGATATATATAGCACCCTTAAAGCGTAACAGACCCTTTTAGTCTTGCTACTATAGCTTCTTAGTAACTCCAGCTAAGTTAGTCCCTACTATATCTTTCTACCTCTCCCTAGAAACGAAGGCGTCCCTTTATTATACTTAAAGAAGAAGGAAAGGTTTTATATAGATTACTTATTTCCGTTTCGCCCGCCGCCATTATGGACCCTAGGCGTGGTATAAGACGTTTTAAACTATTAGTGCTAGCAGATTCTCCTACTATTATATAGTGTGCTATGCTATGGATAGGCATCTCGCCTATCCCCTCTAAATCTAGAAACTTGCAGCTAATACGCCATTAAGTTAAAGGTGCCGCGACACCCCTAGCACATCCCACAGAATTCTTGCTAATTCTAGGGTACGCTAACTTTGTAATATCTACTTAGTCTATAATTTAGTCTGTGACTATATCCTACGGCTTTATTATTATGGTGCTTTATAGCTGTATTGCTAGGACCTCTGCCCTACTGTGGAATTCTATAGTTCTAAGGAAAAATTCTTCTTTCTTTCTAAGCAAATTTTGCAATATAGGAATTATTTCCCCTATACTGTTCTAGATTCTCCTAGTCTTATAATCTAGATGTCTTAATAACCTATTAGCGGGATTTGTCTTTCCTAGTGTTACGGAGTAAGTATAAGCGATGATAATATATAGCGAAGTAGATATTATTAAGCTATATATATAAACTGTGTGATAAAGTCAAGACGTTATGTAAGGAAAGGAAAGTAGAAAATAGGGGAAAAAGGGTATATAATGTTTGCTTAGTTGCTAGGTTAACGGGTACTATGCTATATATAGGTAGGGTAGAGCTTAGGTGGCGGTTCTAGTAGAACTTGGCAGAATTCGGCAGTTAAAGGTTCTTAAAGTTGCCAGTTAGCAACTCCAATAGTAAAGACGGCAGATTGCGGCGGAATATAGCAGATTGCTATTAGATTGCCGTCTTATGGTTGGTCTTTGGTTATTTAGTTAATAGAAACAGGTAGACATATATAAGGTGTTATGGGGGTGTCCTATAACAGTACCCCCCCTTTAAACTCGAGTATCTGCGAGATGGGGCTATAGTAGTTCTAGGTGGAGTTTATAAAAGTCTTCTACGGCTTATATAAGTCCTATAGAGTCGGCAGGTTCCTATAAGGGTTTAATAAAACCTCTCCATTTTATAAGGTATATATATTTGCGTTTCCGTTTATTATACTTAATGTTATTAACTCTTTTAACGAGGTACTTATCCTTACTATCCACTTTAACTAGTGGGGGAGGGTCTTGGATCTGTCTAGGCAGGGCGTCTAATATAGGGGCGGCAGGGTGGAGGACTAACGTATAGAATATAGGGTAGATTTTAACCGTATTAGGGAGCTTTAGTTAGTAGGTATAAGGAGAGACAACTTTTTCAACCTTATAAGGGCCAGCGTTCTTCCAATTAAGTTTTTTAGTAGGTTATTTTGTGTTTAGATTTCTTGTGTTTAGCCAGACGAAGTTACCAATTTGGTAAGCCGGTGCTAGGGTTTAGTTCTTATTTACTACGGCTTTATAGACAGACTAGGCCTATATTATTTCGTTAGTAAGAAACTCCTATAGTTCTTCTATCTTCTTTATAAATTCGTTTGCTTCTGCAACTTATAAGGCCTAATAAGCTAGATAAAAAACATTACTAAAGGGTTTAAAACCTATTCACAGGTGCTAGCTGTAATTAGCCAGAAATAGGGAGACCTTTATAGTTTCTAAGATGGAGTTATTTGCAGTAAACTTAACAAATGTAAGCTAGTCCATCCAGTCGTCCTATAGATACGACGTGTATATCCAAATATACTGTTCTATTATAGCATTTGCACGTTCCGTTTAACCATCCATTTCTGGGTAATATGCTGTAGACAATAGTGCTTTAATACAGAGTTAGGTAGTTAGTTCTTTCTAAAACACTAAGACGAACTGGCGGCCTCTATTAGAGACAATTGTTTTAGGGAGTCTGTGGAGTTTCTATATATAATCCAGGAACAGTTGGGCAATGGTAGGTGCTAATATATTAGGGCAGGCGATTAAGTGTCTTATCTTAGATAGTTGGTCTATAACTACCATAATATTTATGCAGCCTTTACTTTTGGGGAGATTAATAACAAAGTTAATTAAGATATCCTTCCATCTTTGGTCCGGAATAGGCAGTGGCTTTAGAAAGCCATTATATATCTTATATAAAGCTTTAGCTTGTTGGTAGGTATGGCAGCTGGAGACATACCTTTATGTTATATTATATATGTTTGGCCAGTAGTACTCCTATTAAAGTAGCTCTAGGGTTTTTCCTTAGCCTGGGTGGCTGGCTACTAGTAGGTTATATATGTGTTTAAGGAGCTTAAGCTTAAGTTTATTATAATTAGGGACAACTAGGCGGTTCTAGTAGTATAAGCAGTCTTCGCGAACTTTATATTTATTTAAAGAGATCTTTTTAGAGCGTTTAACGCCATCTTAAATTAGCTTAAGTGTCTCTTAGATAAACTCATTGTTTGGGTATTTATTAATTATAATCTGTTTAATTAATTAATTAGTTATTTTAAGGACGTATACTATAAGGTCTTCAGCTAGGGGATTAAATAATTTAGGACAAAGTAGGGTTTGTTTATAGTAGGCGCGCGCTTCTTCCTATACTGTTATATCTTGTAAATATTAAGTTAGGGCATTAGGTTTTTAACCTTAAACGCCTAGGCGGTACATAATTAAAAATTAGAATTAAGATAGATATTCTAACTAGCGGGCTTAATAATAACTTAGCTATTTTATGGTTATAAAGTACTATAGATTCTTATAGTCGCTAAGGACCTTAATTGGAAATCTAGCGCCTTCTAGTTTAGGTCGCCATTGTTTAAAACATCTAATAATGGCTAATAATTCTTTATTGTAGATCTTGTAGTTATATTTAGCTAGACTTAGTCGTTTTAAGAAGTATACTATAGGGTGCAGTACCCCTTCTTTATTATACTAAGACAGAATGCCTCTAGTAATATAGTTAGATAAGTCAGCTTCTATAATACTCTTTTGGTTTAGGTTAAAGTGTTAGAGTACGGGTATAGTAGTAAACATAACTTTTAGATAGGCAAAGGCCTTCTTACATTCCTTATTAAAGATAAAGGCTTTGTCCTTTTAGGTTAAAGCTATAAGAGGTAAAACTAGGGCAGAGAAGTTATTAATAAACCATTAATAGAAATTAGCAAATCCTATAAAGGCTCTTATATCCTTAACGTTCTTAGGTTCTTACCAGTTTACAATTACTTCGATCTTCTTTAGGTCTATTTATATACCATCTATAGAGATAATAAGTCTAAGGTATAGAACTTCCGTTTTATGGAACTTGTATTTATTTATATCTAATTATAGTCTAGCTCCATGTAGGGCTTCTAAGACAAGGTTAACGTGTTTCTTATATTTAGCTAGGTTATTGCTATATACCAGGATGTCATTAATATAAGCAGTACAGAAAACGTCTAGGTAAGGTTGTAAGGTATTATTTATAAAGTATTAGAATAAACTTGGGGCATTTATAAGGCTAAATGGCGTTACTAAGTATTTAAATAGTCCGTATCTAGTACGGAATGCTATAAGCCATTTATCTCCTTTTGCGATATAGAGGCGGTTAAATATATAGATAAGGTTAAGTTTTATATAATAGCGAGCCTTACTTAATTGGTTTAATGTCTCTTAAATTAATAGGAGTGGGTACCAATTCTTAATAGTAATAGCGTTAAGAGCTTAGTAGTCCATATAGAAGCGTAGACCGCCGCTAGGTTTCTTAATAAAGATTATAGGTATAGCTATAGGCGAAGAGCTTGCTCTAATAAATCCTTTACTTAAGTGTTTATCTAAGTACTTCTATAATACTTAGAGTTTATTTTAGGATATTTTATACAAGGGTCTAAATTCTAGTTGTTTTCCTTCTTTAAGTACGATCTTGTGGTTGTATGGTTAGTGCTCTACTAACTTATTAGCTTCCTTTTATAAAAATACTTCTAGATGCTTATAATGGCATACTAGTACTTTTGTGGCAGGGTTAGTATGCTTCTTTAGTGCTAGGGCCTTTTTAATATCAGCCATTATAATAGCGAAGATTGTATATTTAGGTTTCCTAGCGAGTTATACTAACGGGGTAGCTCTAATTATATAGATATCTATAGAAAGGGGGGTAAGTTGCCAGCTAGTAACTTCCTTTTAATTATCTACTGTTTCTTGTTTAACTTTAGGTTCAGTATTAGGTACGGAGTTAGTATTAGATTTAGGTTTAGGTTCTTTAAGTATTCTTTTTATAGTAGAATACTAGTTCTTCTGGTACTTTTATATATTAAGCTTAAGTTTAGGCTTCTACTTAGTTTGGGGTGGTATAGTAGTTAGGGTCAGTTTATATAGTTTAGTATAATTTTTAGGTTCTTAGTGGAATTGGGTAGACTTTTTAGACTAATAGATCCTAGTAAATTTTTTAGATTTTGGTTTGGGGTCTAAGCAGCAAGTTATAAGGCACTTCTGCTTGTAATAGGAGGCGGTAAATAGAAGCTTAAGGTTGTCCTAATTAATAGTTACCTTATATAGCTTTATCTAAGGTTATTTAAGTATCACTAAATAACCTAGAGTGGTAATAAAAAGCTTAATTAGTTCTTTATGGTTTAGGTATTAAAGTCTTAGGAATACTATGTAGGTAATATAGCCTAAGACAGTACGTTTACCATTAAATCTAAATACGTTAATATGCCGGTTAAAGGGGGTTAGAGTAAAACTATTATCTTATATAAAGATCTTATTAATAAATCCTATACTACTAGCTCCTGTATTAATTAGGACTTAAGTATTAACCTATTAATTATTCTGCTAAAGATAACAGTTAACGGTTATACTGCAATTCTAAGAGTTAGAGTTTATAACATCTAAAGCATTTAATGAAATCCTAAGGCAGCGCCGTCCTAAAGAGTGACTTAGCTCCGGGACCTTCCTTTTAGAGGCAATTAGGGTGGAGTTCTTATAGTATATTAGTTGTAGCTTCGTCCTTATAAGTAGTGCTTACTAAATATGGGGCTAAAACTAGGTGGAGATTGGGGATGGTAACTAGAGGATTAATACAGTAAACAGCTGCTAGTATTAGCCGTTTATAATTCACGTTAGGGCATAGGGACGGAGTAGTGGTTAAAGAGGTAGGAGCTACTTCCACACTTAAAACAGAGGCCTAGCTTAGTGCGTTATTTTTATTTAGAGGACCCTAGTAGGGCATATTTTAGGGTTCTAGTGTCGATATCCATAGCATTAGGGTGCTTAGGCTAAGATAATAACTTAGTAAACGTTTATAGGTTTGTCGTATTATATTAAGAAGCGGACTTTGGTGTTAGGCGTAGTATATTATTATATTATTTATTAATAACGTTTGCGTAGGCATTAAGAGCTCCTAGTAGGTCTATACCTATTAGGGAGGTTTTTAGTTTAGGGCTTAGGGATTTAATAAGGCTATTAATTAATATGGAGTTGTTCCAGCCTATTTCTTTTACATAACGGTTAAATTCAGAGAAGTATACTAGGAAGCTTTTTATTCCTTAAGTTATATAGTTTATCTTTCTCTAAGCAGTAGCTTGGCGGTTTAGGTCACCATATATAGCTTTAAGAAGTATAATTAGGCTTAGTACTAAGTTCGGTTAAAGAGGTTTAATAAGGTCAGCTATATCTCCTCCTAATTAACTTAGGGCGTAGCAAAGTCGGTTAGCTTTAGTTAGGTAACAGTTAGTATTACTAGTTAGCTTATTTTTAAGCCGGCTTAGGAATAATTAGAGTTCTTATTATTTACTAGTAAATATCAGAGGGTCTAGTAGTTGTTTCGATTATTGCGGTGCAGTAGTCGGTTTAGGGTAAGTAACTACTATAGGTTTAGGGCTCTCGTTCCGCGTATTTATCTCCAGAAATAGTATTCGGTCTTAGGGCCCTAATATAGGCATCTTAAGGGTGCGGATTTCTTCTTAGAGGTCTTTAATTAATTACTAGTATCGTGCTTCTTATTTGGCTTGTTATTAAGTTAAAGTAGCTTAGTTCTGTGCAAGGGCGTCTATAAAGGACTTCTATATTTCTACTAATTGTTCTTAGAGTGCGGACATAATGCCAACGGCTATTATAGGGGCTTTAGGGTCATTCTGCATTTTAGAGGGTAGTATATAGGGTTAATATAACATAGTGTTACGGAGTAAGCACAAGCGATAATAATATATAGCGAAGTAGATATTATTAAGCTATATATATAAACTGTGTAATAAAGTCAAGACATTACGTAAGGAAAGGAAAGTAAGAAACAGGGGAAAAAGGGTACATAACATTTGCTTAGTTGCTAGGTTAACGGGTACTGTGCTACACACAAGCAGGGTAGAGCTTAGGTGGCGGTTCTAGTAGAACTTGGCAGAATTCGGCAGTTAGAGGTCCTTAAAGTTGCCAGTTAGCAACTCCAACAGTAGAGACGGCAGATTGCGGTGGAATACGGCAGATTGCTGTCAGATTGCCGTCTCGTAGTCGGTCTTTGGTTGTTCAGTCAGTAGAAACAGGTGGACGTATGTAAGGTGTTATAGGGGTGTCCCATAACACCTAGGCGGTATATAATCTTAAAGTCGTACTATAATAGTGCCTTTGTCTATCTAGCTTATCGACCGCTTAACACCTTTATAGTTATAAAGTATTCTAGGTTGTTATAGTCTATAAGGACTTTAATAGGATAATTGCTTTCTATATAATAGTATCGCCAGTGCTTTATTACTATAACTATTACGAGCAGCTCCTGGTTATATATTATATAACGCTGCTCTATAGGGGTTATTTTCCTTGACTAAAACGCCACAGGATGCCATTCTCCGTCTTTTAATTAAGATATAATTGCCCCTAGGGTAAAGCCAGATATATCCGTTTTAAGGTATATATATAGCTCCCAGTAGAAGTGTATTAGGATAGGCACTAATATAAATAAATTCTTTAACCAGTCTATAGCCTACTTAGCAGCTTCCCTAAATATAAAGGGTCCTAACTTCTTACCATCCTTAGATCCCTTTAGTAGATTAGTAATTAGGAGCATTACTTATAAGTAATAAATAATAAACCTTTAGTAGAAGTTTACCGTGCCTATAAAAACCTGTACTTCCCTAAACGTTATAGGGTATAGCCATTCCCTAATAGCGTCTACCCAGCTTTTCTCTATTAATACTCTGTTAACGCTAATAATAAAGCCCAGAAAATCAATACTGGTAATATAGAACAAGCATTTTTTTAGGTTTATATAGAGCTCGTATTCCCGCAGTCTTTCTAGTACTATTCGCACGTAGTATATATATACTTCGTAGTTATTAGAGTAGACTATAATATTATTAAGTATTGGAATGTTAGTTATGTGACGTGGTTACAAGACCACGAAGTAAGGCTAGCTAACCTGACCTTGGAGCAACCCCTTACTTCTAGATATTAATAACTACCAACTTCAACACCGCATACGTATCGCAATATAGTGATATTCGTGCACGTTAATAAAGTAAGTATACCGACACTAATTAGTAGACGTATAGATTAGGAAATACGCAATAAGCTAGAGCTTAAGAACCGTACTGGAAATAGTACACAGATTGCCTAGCCTTGTCTATTTTAGTTAAAGGAGAAAGCTATATTACCCTCAAAGCTTAAGACTATGTATTAGCTTAACTGCTAACGCGTCAAATCGCTTAGAGAATTGTATTTTTACTTAGAGAAGATTACGACCTCCCTTAAGCTTAAGAGAATTTGTACTGGCCTTATAGCCAATATAACAGATCGCTAAGAGAATCGCAGTCTTGTTAAGAATACTTTATAGGCCCGACGGCTGTAAAGGACGTATATACCCAAACACCCTTACCTTAACACCCTTACCTTAACGACTTTAACCTCGACCTTGACCTTAACCTTAACCTTAAACTACAATATATATAAGGACTAGTACACTGCTTTAAACAATAAGATGGATCCTAAATAGAAGGAGAGAATCGCCAGACATGGTTATGGGATTAATGTAGCAACTGCCTTAAAGGAAGACCTGGAAGAATATATAGAAACGAAAATCTATAAGTATATATATAAGAACTTTACAGATTATACACTATGGTCGCTATTCTAAGAAGAATTTGAAGGCTTTACTATTAAGGACTTTAGAAAGATACGCTCTGTTACTAGAGTAAAGCTCCATACTTACCTACTCTAAAGAGGAGTATATATCGCCACACACAGTAACAGATACCCACTTTATAAGGTTCTATATAATGTCCTTATAGAAGAGGAACCTTATAAATAAATAGATAAGGAAATTACAGGAGCTCTTAAGGAAGTTAGCCCTATAATTATAGTGGCACTACAAGAACAACTTAACTTAATATAAATAGCTCTAATATTAAATTAAGCTATAACCCTGTTAGTTATAACCTCTTTAGTTCCTATAACCCCCCCCCATAGCCCACTACCTTCCTATATGGTACTAACGCCTGTAAACTATTAACTACCTCTACTACCTCTAACGCCTGTAATTTAGCCTATAGCTACGGCTACAACACCTAGAACGTAAATACCTACCCCTATAACACCCTAACTAGCTATTATATCTATACCCTAGCAAACCGCACTAACCGCTACCTAATAGTAAGCTGCACCTACCTCTACCTAGGATTAACTACTTACCCTCCTTACTTAACTCCTATAGACGCAGAATCAGTAATTATTGCCTATGGCAACTACCTCTACCCTCCCTCTAGTAACCGCTCCTACCCTATTTGGTACTCCTCCTGCCTAGTATCTTTACCCTAGTACTGCTAATATTGACCCTACTATGCACCTACCTATGTATAGTAAAGAGGCAGCTACTATTGCTAAGATCTATACAGACGACTAGAAGTACAATAGAGTGAGTAATAGCTTTAACTTTAAATTAACTATCTTCTACAATATTTATAAGAGAGCTAGTCTACCTCCTAAAGGCTATATAACTGCATTCCTAATTATGCTAAAGGGACTTGCTTAGGATTACTACTATAATAGCAACCTTTTAACTAGATTATTTACTGAGGTATATAACTATATATGTTACTTTTTTAAAGGACTAGAGTACTATTAGAGAAATCTTATTAAATAGAACGCTACCAACTTCCAAGGAATTATTAATAAGAACCTTAATAAGTAAATCTATTAGAGTTTCCAACTACTTCTTAATAAGCTCCTAAAATATCGCCATAGATTATACCTAGAGTTTTATATAGACCTCTTCCTTACAAATAAGCTAGTTATTGCTTGCTAAGGAGTACTAGTATGCCGTATTGCTATTTCTAACCCTTCTAAAGACCTCTCCCAGTTAATTAGCAAGTTGCAATCTTCTATAGTTATATAAGAGAAGGAATACCCTTTCTAGGCCTTAATAAGACCGTCTTAAGGAGCCTACTTTACGGATTATATATACCGCCGTAATATCTATAACAACCGTAACCGAACCCGCTTCTATAGACAAAATACTGTCAGATCCATAAAGGCCAAGTACTATATTTGCTAAAAGGAGACCTGCCGCTTATAGAAATATATAGAGGAGGAGCGGAACCGTTCTAGAGATAAGTATAAAAGACATTTTAACAATAACAAGGGCCGTAATGGTAACTTTAAAGAACGCTTTAGATAATACACTATCTACTATAAAGGAGATGACAACAATAAGCGTAACAAGACTTTTAAAGCTCTTATGCTAGATATAGACGCTAATAAAAACACTAATAATAACAACAGCGAAGAAGAATTAGAAAACCCTAATAGCTACTACCTTATATTATTTAGGACTCTTACTATAGATAAAGTAACCTCTATAAGCGTAGAACTAGCTAATAAGGCTTACACTTACTTACTTACTATAACCTCTATAGAACCTACTACGGAAACTAACCCGTTTAACTATAATATAACAACTGCCGCTTCACGTTATACTTCCACAGTATTTATAGGAATTATGATTAATACCAGTACGTTAAAGAAGTCTATAGCCAGTTACGGATAATTCTAGGCACTATAGAACGCGGACTAATCTATAAAACTTAATACCTTAACTAAAGGATAAGTTAACATGTAGTTTAGCATTAGAATTGCTACCTCCATTAAAACTACGGATATTGTTACCCCTATAGGCAAGATACAGTTTTATATTATTTATACGGATACCCCCTTCTTACTCTATTTAGCGGATATAGACAGACTCTAAATCTATTACAACAACCTTAGAAACGTTGTTATTACTTATACTAAAAAAGTGCTAGTAGTGCGACGGTTTGGCCACCTATTTCTCCTATAGAGCTTATTACTATAGTTATATTTATCTGAATCCTTTAACGCGAACCCCTACTACTTAATAAATATAGAGCTATGGCGCCTATATTGCTGATTTAGATATCCCTTAGTTAAGAAATTGCAAAAGCTACTTTACTATACTGGCCATAAAACTAATAGAATGGCTATTAAGCAACTAACTAAGTTCTACTACTATTATTAGAAGTTTAGCAAATTACTAGGCAGATTCCGCTTCCCCCTATAAGAAAACGTTAATTTTAACTATAATATTATTGTTAATATTATATATATTAGCGGATTACCCCTCCTATATATTATTAATAAAGGAACGCAATTCCAAGCCAGTAGATAGCTATAAGACATTAGCGCTAAATACACATAGAATGTTTTACGGATATACTAGATTAATATTTACCTAGGGCTACTAGACCTAATTACCCACAACGCTAGAAAGAACTTTGTTAGTAAGAAATTTAAGTAATACGCCACTATTATAGGAATTAGTATAAAGGGAGTACTGGTTAAAGCACATAACTCCATTAGAATAGTAGAGCGCTACTATAGTTTATTACGGCGAGCCTACCAGATCATTATAACTGAAATCCCTAATATTAATAAGGAGATGGGACTCTAAATAGCGTTTAAAGCAATTAACAATTTAGCTAGCCCTAAAGGACTAGTTCCTATACTTCTAGTCTTTAAAACCTACCCCCGAATGGTTAAATCCAATGCACTATCCCCTACTATTATATAACGCGCTGCCGCAATTAAAAAGGCTATAGTAGAGATATAGAAGCTATAAGCTAAATAATAGATTGCTAATGCGCTAAATATGCGAAATGGACCCAATACTAATACGATTTATAATCTCCCACTAAACTTACCTGTTTTGGTCTGGAGAGAAGGAAATACTAGCTAAAGTAGCTATTAGAACGGGCCATTTACCTTACTTACCATTAAGGGTGAAATATATACTATTAAGCTATCTAGCGGACCTACAGCCTTCTAATCTATGGTTGTAAAACCCTACCTTTAAGTAACTAAATCGCAGAAGTAAATTATTGGACTAGAATTGCCACCTAAACCTCTACTTAGGTTAGCCCTTTTTAAGACTGTCTTAAAGAGACCTACTAAAGCTTAACAATAACCCCTAAAATAAGGCAGAGGACGCCCTTATAAATACCCTCTACTTATAGCTATGACTAATATCACTATCTACCTATAGAATGATAGTTAATTTAGTACCCAATTTAGCGCCTCCTAATAGAAGGAGCTTACTAGTCTACTTAAAAAGGGAGTTTTTAAGATCGTAAGACTCACGGATATACTATAAGGCGTATAACTCTTTAACTCGCGATTTGTTAACAAGATTAAAAATAAGGGAACTAATAAAGCCTTTAAGAAATCTTAACTAGTTGTATAAGCTTATAATAACTTAGAAAAGGAACTGGTTCTTACCTAATTACTAACTATTTAATAAGTTAGCCAACAACTAATTCTTTATATTGCCGCCATAAAGCTTTTATAGGCATAACTTTACCTCCGAGATATTTTACAGGCCTATATATAATTAACTACTACACTAAATTAAAAGTTCTACGTACAACCTCTATATAAGCTAATTAAGCAACTTGGGATTAACAAGGCCTTTGTTCTAAAGGTTGTAAAACCACTCTATGGAGTACTAGAAGCTGGTAACCACTGGTTTAAGATATATTACTCGCATTATATCTAATAGTTGTACATGGACTAGTCTACGTACAACTCCTACCTCCTATAGAGTAACGAACCCTTTGGTATTGTAGGCCTATAAACTAATAATACTCTATTTCTGGCAGATAAGACCTTTATAAACGCAGAGTAAAACAAGCTGTATAAGGCTAAGTTTATAGCTAAGGAACGGGAATAACTTACCATTAATATACCCATTAAGTTTAATAGTGGAGTTATTTAGCTACTAACTAATGGGAGCATTATACTTACTTAGGAACGATAATATATAAACCTTAGTACAATTAGCACCAAGCTTGCTATAAGTATAGGATTAAGAGGAGCTATAAGAACCTTAACTCTAAAAGACTAGTATATTGCTTAATGTGCTAGAGGTGCATATATCGCTTTAATATACTAGCTAGAAGCCTTATTAAATTTATCCTTTACCGCCTAGGTAATTAACCCTAATAAGGAAGATATAAAACAGTTAAATAAGCGTCTAAACTAGCAAATTAAGAACGCTAATAGAGGTCTTAAGTTTGTTAAGTTAGATATTAAAACCCTACAGCTACTAGTATTTACGGACGCGTTATTTGCCAACAACAAGGACTTTTTTTTATAGATTGGCTACGTCCTTGTACTAGCTGATGCTATAAAGAAGGCTAATATCGTCCATTAGAGCTTAGTTAAGTGCAAAAGAGTTACTCGGAGCGTACTAGCTTCTAAACTCTACAGTATAGCCCACGGCTTTAACATCGGCGTTGTAATTAAGTCTATAGTAGACAAGATCCTATAAATTAACCTTTTATTTATACTTTGTACTAACTCTAAGTCCTTATATAACTGTCTAGTATGACTTGGAACCACCTAAGAAAAATGCCTAATAATTAATGTAATGTGCCTCTGGCAAGCCTATAAACGAAGACAGATTATAGAGGTAAAATAGATTAACAGAGAGGCTAATCCTACTAATACTATAACAAAGGGAAAACCCTGCGCGGCTCTTTAATAGCTTATTAATACAAACCGAATCGATCTATAAGTTATAGAATAGGTTAAACAAACGAACTTAGATTTAGCTTAGCGTTAGGTAACTAATTATAATAGTATAGACCCTAAATTTAGCTAACTAATTAGGATTTTCCATATCTGGTATAGAAAATTGCTATTGGCTCGCTTACCACTAGTGCCTTGGCGGCCCTCGCAATATATTAACCTACTACCCCTAACAACTCTTCTTCTTCTTCTCTTCCTTAGCGTAGTATTTTCGTAATACAGTATTTTACAGGCTTTAGTTTAGAGACATTTGTACAAGCCGTAATATGGGTTATATAATTACGGACCTGTAAAAGGAGCGTAGAAGCTATTACGTATACACTATAAATAGTCTAGAAGTAAACTTGACTTTAGAGTGTAGATTAGCCTTCTTTTTAGAGTTGCTCCAGTATCGGAATGTTAGTCATATAACGTAGTTATAAGACTATAAAGTGAGGCTAGCTAACCTAACCTTAGAGCAACCCCTTACTTCTAGACATTAATAACTACCAACTTCAACACCGCATACGTATCGCAATACAGTGATATTTGTGTATATTGATAAAGTAAGTATACCGACATTAAGGTAGACTATATATATTATATCCAACAGGCCCGACAATGCCTTATTAATATAGGCCTAGAATATCGCTGGTGTATTAGTAAGCCTAAATAGTATTACTAGGTACTTAAAGTGGCTATACTATATTTAGAACACCGTTTTCTATTTATCGCCGGCTTTAATCCAGATTTAATAGTATGTATCTTTTAGATCTAATTTTATAAATATCTTTACGCCTAATAGCCTATTAATAAGCTCCCCTATTAAGGGTAGCGGGTAGTAATTCTTTATAGTAATCTTATTTAGCGCCTAATAGTTAATATAAAGACAAAGGGTCTTGTCCTTCTTGGGTATAAATATAATTAGTGCCCCTGCCTAACTTATAAAAGGCCAAATCTATCCTCTCTAAAGATTGTCCACTATATACTAACGTAATACTACCAGCTTGTTTTCTAACAGGTTATATAGTGGTCTAAAAGAAGGTTCCTTATCTCCTATATCTATCTCATGCTCCACCAACATAGGGTCAGGTAAGGTATGCACAGCTTCCTTATTAGCAACATCCTTCAGGTCTATATATTCTTATAAAATCTCTAGTTTCTCAACTGCGTATAGCCAAATATCCAAAAATAAATACCCCATATCCCTATTCTTGGTGTTAAGGGTGGTATATATAGCATACGCCCACCCTTCCTCTTATATATGGTTTAAGAAAGTCTTTTAATCTTTAACTATAATACGTGGTTAAGACTTCCGGTGTTAATACAAGGCTAAAGGCTAATTAATGTCTAGATTAACTTGTTAAAGCTATAGGTATCCCAAAATAAGGTCATACCCCTTAATTTCTACAGCGCAAAAGCGCATCTCCTGCGTGTCCCATAGACCATCGCGGTCCTGGCTGGCCACGGAAAAAGTTTATTCTCTATAGCACGGAATCCAGTAGCCTCTAATGCTTCAAATGGTGCGTATCTGCGAGCCACTAAGGTCCAAATCCAATTCTTTTACTAGTAATTAAGAAATAAACCCTATAGTCGCGCTACTATCCACAAGGCAGTCTTATATTACCCATTTATTATTAACTTAAATGGAGATGGGAATGACCATACAGCAGCTTACTCCCTCCTTCTCTTACTAGCCTAGTATAAGGGAGTAAAGATCTACTAGGCTCTCTCTTTTCCTAATTAAGTATCCTCTTGCTTCTTCTGCCAGTAGAAGTATTGTATATAGCCTTTCTTGCCGCAGTAATAATAGCTGCGTAACTCTTGGTTCTATAGTTTCTGCCTATTATTATTCTAGGGTTGACCAGCGTTGCTCTAGGGTTATAAAGCCTACTCGCGTTGTCCTTTTATAGAGTGGTTAGGTTGAAATCTACCCCTTTTATTAAAGCTAGTTCTAGTTCTACGCTCTTTATTATTAGCGTCTCGTTCCTTTCGCTTCCCTAGATAGTCTCTTTTAGCGTTCTTAATCCGAGTAGCTTTAGAGATAAGCTTTTCTTAAAAGGTAGGAATTTCGCCCTTCTCCTATATGGCCTATTAAATCTTAGGTCGTAACTTAGTAAGTAGCTAGTAAAGTTATATAGCGTTATCCTATAGGTCTAAGTAGGGTATATTATCTTCTAGTTCTTCTAAGTAGTTTATAAACTAGACTACACTCTAGCCTTCTTACTATTTGGCATTATAGTATCGCTAGTTATAATCTATCCCTTAATTAGTAGGGTCTTAGATCTAATTAACCAACTATAACTTAAGTTCGCTAAATTTAAGGGGTATGGTAAGTTTCTTCTTATAGCGTGTCTATAAACTCTTAATAGTGCCACATAGGAAGGTAGAAGTAATTAGTGTCTAATTATACTTATTAGAGTAACATTTTAGGTCTAGCCAAAACTTAGTTTTATATTAATGGATAAAACAATTACAGTTCCGGAGACTATCACTATTGTACTTATTAGGTTTCTTTATACGGAATTTAGGTTTTTCTAATGTTATAGCGTAGTATAGCGTTACCCCTTTAAGTCCGCTTCGTGTCTGGGGTGTCTATACTTCCCCCAATTATCCTTATAATTGTCCTTAGTAGTCTTAATATGCTTATCTTAATTATATCTCTAACTCCTTTATCTTTTATAGGGTCTTACATAGCAACCACTCTAATAACTCCCTAGTGGTAATCGTTCCTAAGGGTCTTGGAAGGTTAGATAGACTAGCTATGGCTTCCTAGTCTACTCCTTCATAAGTAGAGGGGATGCGCTCCTCTAGGGAGACTCTATCAGCCTCTTATAGTAAGGGCGTCGTTTTAGGGGGTAAGGAGGTATGGCCTATCATCATTAATTAATAGCCGTACGTTCCTTCCATAAAGGATTATAAGCAATTAGAATTGTAAGAGGCCAGCCTAACCAGAACATATAATTATCTAATCGGCAGTGTTACAGGTAAGTAGAAGGTAAGTCAAAGGTAGAATAAGTTATATATATTGGAGGACAAATGCTTCTAACCACTTCTATTTAGAGACTAATCGCTAGCTCTTCTCTAGAGGAGAACCAGCTTCCTATATAAACCTTCTAAGACACTAGTAAAACCTTTCGCCCCTATCTGTCTAACTATGTCTCCTCTAGGACATACATAGGACGTAGACGGGACATTAATAAAACCTCCTACTATCTTATCTGATATGTACCTCCTGGAGGGTTCCGTTATATTATTCCACTTTTTATCTAGAAAACAAAAGTACCACTTTATATCTTTACCGCAGCCTCGCTTAACTAAGCACTTATTAGAGAACTTAACAGTATACTACCGCCAATTAAAATTACGGTACTCTTTTACAAATCTAAGCCTTAAAGCAGCGTATCCTGCATTTAATTTAGGCCTTTTCTTATAACGGTGCCTTATAAGTCTCTTCTCTTTAAGTATTTTATAAATTATATTACAATAAACGTAGGTAAGGCTAGCTTGCTCCATAAGTGTGCGGTACAGAATTTTAGGCACTCTTTGTACAGCTCAAACTGCAGCTCATTTCTCGCAATAATTAAGTTTCTTAGGCCTACCAGATTAAGGTAAAGATTCAAAAGTTTTATGTTATTTCCATCTCTTAATTATGCGGTAAATGCAGCCCAGTAAACAGCCAAATTCAGCTGCTAACTCTTGCCTTAAAACACCAGCCTTATGTTGCGAAATAATAGCTAATCGCGTTACAGATAACAGTTCTTCACCTCGGCCACAATTTCCACTAATTTCCTCGCCAAACGAGCGCTGCATTGTTGCATGGTTGTAAGTAGAAGTTGGTACATAGTAGGATGCACGCGTTCGCGTTGCGGGGTTACGCATTGACCAGGCGAGCCAGACTTTTTGTAACTGTAGGTGGCAACGTACAAAATGCGCAAAGTCACTCATCCACTGCAAGCCGTTTGCTCCATTTCGCAGGATTCAGCCTGAACTACGCGACGGTGAGTGTTCCTAGTGTTTCAGATACCACCACCAACGTTGGTAGCGCCCGACGGGTTGTTCCTATTGGGGGTGGAAGAGGATAGATGAACTTATCACATGGGTCTTTGTTTCGAACACCTGGTCTTTGCACCTACGGCGAAGTACTCTGCGGCTTGCGTACATCTTCACCGACTCAAATTCATGTTATAGAAGCTGAATTGAAGTAATTCCGTCCAACTTGGGAAAGATTGAATCACACCCTAAACACGACCATAGTCAAGGAGACCATGCTTGACCAGTAACATCCAAGAGATCACACTGCTTTCAGCGTACCGTTCCAGCTAGCAGATTGACCTCTAATCTCACCATCATATTTTACACCGTATGGAAAACCTGACAGATTTTCCGGGCTTGATTTCTTGACCAAATTCTTGCATGTCCATTATGCTCTCAAGGTGTTCGAGGATATGTCGATGTCAGGCTGGTGGATTTGGTTTGCATCTTTCTATAGAGACATGATCATGGATTTGTTGTTGTCTGCTGTCTTCGCATGGAGAATGACGGTTCTTTTGCTTGATCACTTTTCTTCAACCTCGGGTTAGGTTCGGCGGAATGAGGACCTTGTCTGCATTGCATCATGGTGTACTATTATGAACGGGATTCTAAAACGCGATATGCAGTTTCACACTGTGGTTATTATTTCCTGATGCAGGTCTTTATCTTGCTTTGTTCAGGATAGACGCGGTCGCTGTATGCGGTCGTGAGGCTGGAGTGGTGACTCAGGTCAGTTGGCATCCGTGACAAGGCAGATGTCGGCGCAGAAGGTAAGTCGCTCACTTTAGTTTTCTCGTCACTTCCAATATTTTATTAGGTGCCTGATATGAGACCTACAGACGAATACGTGTCTTACATTCTGCGTTTGCGATGCAATACTGCCCAATGGCGCGGAAGGCACCGAGACGTTGGCGACGCCCTCTCCCCAGCCTTCCTCAGCCTTTCACCGCCAGCCAAAGTACTTGGCACATTTTCAACAGCTGTCCGCCTTGCGCCATTCACAATACTATTGATAAGCAAGGCTGAGAAAACCGGACTTTAAGAGGGGTACTTTCGTCCGAAGTTCCTGAGCTGTTCAGCCTACCTCTGCCTAGGTCCCTTCTGCGAACAACAACCATCCGTCTCTGTTGCAAACCAAACCGCTATGACAATGACGACCGCAACGAGACGGGCGGTGCCCCCAGGAGAGGCTGCCGCCAAGGCGCATATTGAAGAGATCCGATGCCAGATAGGACTCTCGACTGGGCAGTTGCAGGGTCGAAATGACACCAACCTTGGAAGAGCTCTGGAGATGTAAGTGCTCCAGGTGTGACTGGACTGGCCTGGTAAAGCAATATCTGAAGTTCCCTAGCATTTCCAAAGAAATCAATCATGACTCAACCCACTTCCTCCTGGAATTCATTCAAAACGCCGACGACAATTTGTATGATGCAAAGGTTGAACCAACTCTCAATTTCACGTACCATCGCGAATTTCTTCGTGTAGACTGCAACGAAGTTGGTTTCAGTAGGGAAAACATCAACGCAATTTGTAGCATCGGCAACAGCACGAAGTCCAGGGATCAGTCGCCTGACACTGTAGGGGAGAAAGGCATTGGCTTCAAATCAGTCTTCAAGATCGCCGATAGAGTCCATATCGCCTCGAACTCCTACCAGTTTATGTTTGACAGAAATGAAAAACCACTGGGCATGATCGCGCCAAAATGGGCTCCGATTCCTACTGATAGGGAGCCGGGATACACGACCTTCATCTTGAAATACTCACCGGAATGTGATCGACCAGCCTTGCGGAGGGAATTGGAGTCTCTGGATCCTAGAATCCTTCTGTTTCTCCACAAACTGCGACGCATCACAGTGGATTTCCGCGATGGTAGACACAGCGATAAGCGACAACTGAAAAGGCTTCCTTCTCAACAGCCTGCAGGAATGCCGGATTGGAAAACAATCCCTCTTTGTGTGAACCTACAGGAGCAAATATATGCCGTCATGGATCACACGGTGGATAATCTACCACCCGAGAAAAAGCGAGGCAACGCCAAGCGATCTCAAATCATTTTGGCATTTCCTTTTGACATTGACATTGTTGGTGAAATTTGGGTTCCGAAAATCAAACCTCAACAGGTTTACGCATTTCTTCCTATCAGAGACTATGGTTTTGAGGTACTGCCCTTTGCTCTTCCACTTCGTGATGTAGGTTAATACTCTGCAGTTCTTGATTCAAGCCGATTTCATATTGAACGCGGGTCGAGAGGATATAGCGGGACATTGTCCTTGGAACCAAGCTTTACGGGATGCTTCCATTACCGCCATCGCTAAAGCGGCACACGGTCTCGTAAAGGAAATGAGATACACTTGGATGCGGTACCTGCCATCAAGGGTGCAAGAAACCGGATTCTTCAAGGGTTATGCGGCACAGCTCCACCAATGCCTCTCAACGGAAGACTTGCTTTTCAATTGTTCTCCCAGCCTTGCCAAACCTAGCAATCTCATCTACGTACCGGAGTCTTTTAGGGAACTTCATGGATCCAAGAATCCGTTACTCTTGACCAGGGACAACGAGCGTACCTATCTATTGCCAGAATATCAGGAAGATGATTTGGAGAAGTTGCGACTCCTAAAAATCCAGGAGATGAAGCTCAGGGAGTTCGTGGAAGGGCTTAATCACTTTTCTAGGGAGTCAACAACGTCCTTCCAGGAGAAGCCCTCCGAATGGCACTCAAGGGTAGCACAGGTGCTCTCAGGCAATTTATGGCAGTCTGAGATAAGTCGGATTGTGGATGACATGAAACTTATACCCCTACGGCTCGGCAAAACCTGGGTTTCCAAAAGTAATGAAAATTATGTCTTCCCCTCCGGCCAAGGTGTCTCCATTCCGAATAGTCTTCATCTCAATGTCGTAGACCCGGAGGCGGAGACGGATAAGAACAGATCTCACCTCTTCTCCTTGCTTGGAGTGAAGCGGCTCACAAGCTCCATAGTTTGCGAGCAAATCTTTGTGCTTCACGGCAATCCCCAATACAACCCAAATGACTTCTCCGAAGGCGACCTGCTCTCCCAGGCTCACTATTTGTTTTCAGTAGGATCGAGGTCCAAGGAACTTAGCTCAATCTGGCTTGTCAGCGAAGATGGGGATCGCGTCCGTGCTGGGGATCTCTATGCAGACCTTGTGTGTCCCGAGGACGGCGACAGCAGACAAACAAGATTGAGCTCAGCAAGGCGTTTCCAGCAGGACGCGCCATTGAAATTCCCCTTCCTCCACTCCGACTTTTTGTATCCGCCAGAAAGGCACGACAAGTGGCACTGGAGAAAGTTTCTCCTTGACCATCTCCGTGTTGCGGTTGCACCCAGACTTGTCAAGGCCACGGGCGAACATCGCGACGAATTCTCCCTTCATGACCACTTTGACTATATTCTCCGGAAGAAAACCGCCTCGGACTGGCTTCTCCTGCTCAAAACCGAGTGGCGCGATTATTCGTACTGGCTTGAGAAAGATGAGAATGAAGGCGATGAGAGTCGCGCCAACAGGTCTAGGGAGGCTATTCGCAAAAGAATTTCCGAATTCAAGGTAAAGGCCCGTAATGAACAGTGGCATCCGCTCAACGAGACGTTCTTGCCACTGGAAAACCTTGTCAAGAGGTATCACGGGATCGTCCCGTTCTTGGACATCACCGACCCTGGACATCCGACATGGAAAGCGGCTTTGCGTCCTTTCGGCGTCGGTATTGGTGACGACCTGCAGTTCTACCTGCGAGCGTTGGGAGAAGCTAGGGCCAAGAATGTTTCCATTGAAACGGTCACAGAGTTGCTCAGCCAAGTGCAGGCACGAGCTGCTGAAAACCCTAGCCAGGTCACAGCCAAATTCAAGGAGAAGCCGCTCGTTTGCATTCCCGCGCCTGGTTCTACCGCTGTCACCATCTGGACGTACCCCAGCAAGTGCGTTTGGAAAGGTCCCAAGTGTCTCCGCAAATTCCCCGCTTTGGCTGATGTCTATCCCCAACTCGTTCAGCTCTTCTGCAACACTCTTGGTGTCAAGGATGCCGAAATCGAGGTTTTCGTCAAAGAGATGAAGGAACTCCGTTTATCAGACCACCTTCCCTACATCACCGAGCTCTTTCTCGAACTCGAGAAGCTCATCAAGGACGACACTCCAGAGTACAAGCTAAGCAAGTTGCAATCCCAAGCCATCTTCCCCGTCCAAGAGACGAGTGTTGCCACGTCGTCGTTTCAATTGGTCGCTCCCAACGGTAAAATGGAATGGTTTATTCCTGATAGACCATATCTGGAGCGAAGCTTCAGGGGCAAAGTACCGCTCCTCGCATTCTCTTCGGGCGACGTATCCAAGCTAAAGCGACTTATGAAAATGCTTCATATTGAGACCAGAAAGCTGTCAAATTGTGTCAAAGGGACGGCACGGACTGAAGGGAGGACGTTGCCTTCGTCAGAATGGACGAACTCTCTCAGGGCCAAGGCCAATTGCATCCTGAGGTAAGCAGTACTTTGTTCCAATTTCCATCACACCTTCATTTCATCTCAAGGGAGAGTGACCCTGTCGGTACCAGTGGTGTTATCCCTCACCTCCTAAATCCTCGGGATACAGCGCTGAAACCTTCGTAGACTCGTGCCGGATACCACACTAAATCGCAAACGCATCTTCCAACACCTCCGCTCAGTCTCCGTTTTCTCCGCCACCAAAGTCGTCCAAGAATGGTCCCTCACCCACAACAGCCTCGAAGTCGTCGGCGTGCCCCAAGACGGCCACGTCGCCATGACGGCCAACGATACGAGCCTAAAAATCTACTTCGCGGAGCGCTCCGTCGGTAGTGCGAGTTGGCGGTGGGGGCTGACAGAGCTCATTGCCGACTTCTGCGGAATCTCAAACGACCCGGAGAGCAAAAGCGACAGCAAGTCTCTTCTGCTTCTGATCCTGAGCGATGGGCTTGCGGGCGAGGTCAATGAGATTCTGGATAATAATAACATCCCGCCACTTATCTCGGACGGAGATCTTGAAAACGACGAGAATCAGTCCAATGAAAAGCGGACGAGGCGGGTCCGGCGAAATACTAATATGGAGAATGTCTCTGCACATTTGCCAGGTACATAATTTCTGCCCAATACCTCTACCTTGTACGTTCTGCGCTAACTTGAGGATTTTAGCGGATCTGGCTTCTCGGATTAGTGTGTTTTCTATCGGCGATCGCATTCCGATGAACCAAGCAAGATCCGATAGGTTGTCTAGCATCAACACCAGGAACAATTTCCACTTTCCTAACCTTGACAACGTCAGGGTGCGAACCTCGAACCGGTTCTCGATGTTCGCCCAACGCCGGTCGCCGGACGTAGGCAACACCAACCGACAGCATGCAGCCCAAGGCGAGGTATTTGTAAGTTCAAACCCAAAAAAGCATGTTTTTGACTAGCCCTAACTCCCCCCAGGTCTCCGATCTCCTCCGCCAACTCCTCTCCACCCGCTACGACCCCCTCACACACTGGACCAGCGTGCACCGCGTCCACGGCGGCCATGCGCCGTACACCCTCCCCAACGAGCTCAGCGCCTCCTTCACCATCCCGCATGACCCCGACTCCGCCGACAACATCTCTGCTTCCACCATCATAACGAACTACTTAGCCAAAAGCTTCGAGCCGGCCGTCGCCTGGCTCATCGACCCCCCAACCTTCCACATCGAGGTCAAGACGACGGCGGAGGGGCGCGGGGCGGAGTTTTCGTTGTCAAACGAGGAGTTTGAAAGGGCGAGGGCGTATATGGCGAGTGAGTCGGAGAGGCCCAGGGATGTGGTGCTTTTGGTGAGGGTTTTTAATGTAGGTGAGAAGCAGGGGGTGGATTTTTTTTTGGATTTGTGGAGTTGGATTAAGTTTGGAGGGGTTGGGGTTAGGGCTGTGCATGAGTTTTGGGGGAGGGTGAGGGTAGAGGGGGAATAGGGGTGTTGGGGTTTGGGACATGAAAGTAATATGGTTATAGTAAAGGCGTTAAGAGATAGTATAGGTGTTGGTTACACAAGGGGATATCACGTAGCTACGGTTCGTAGATAGTATAATAATTGTTAATTGATTCTTTTTAATAGGAATGAGGAAAGGGGTAAGGAACTTAAGGTTCCTCACCACGCTAGGGCCACGTTAGCACGTGACGGCAACATGCCTGGCGTGATGGCAGCTTGCCTCATTCCTAACACTAGCAACTCTTCTTTTTGTGGTTGCCATCTATATATATACAAACAGACAGGATGCGACAATACTAGACAGTATACAACAATACTAAACAATATGCGACAATACCAAACAATATGCGACAATATGCGACAATGTGGCAGTTAGCAGATAACGCAAAGACGGGTAGGCCGCTAAGGCGCTAGTAGTAAGCGAGCCAATAGCAATTTTCCATTCTGGGGATGGAAAATCCTGATTGGCTGGTTTAAGTTAGGGTTTATAGAATATTATGCTCCTACTCCCTTTTAACCCAACCTTTAACTTATATATATAGAGTGTTTGTGTTAACAAACGTTTCTAGAGCCTTATTTGGGTTTGCCTTTGTTATTATATCTACTAGGTTATCTTAACCGTTAATCCATTAAATCTTAAAGAGTTTTCGCTGTTTGTAGGATTAACGAAGTGCTATGATATTAATTATAAGGTGCTTCTCCTTTGTAGTACCAAGCTTAACTAAGCACTTATAGAGGGAGTATAAATTGGTGCATATAATTATAGGGATAATAGGAAGTTTAAGTTAATCTATAATTATCTTTAGGGTAGTTCCAATTGTAATTGCTATATTAACTCCACCAACCATTCTATATATCTCTAACGCCAAAACACTTTGGGTAACGCGCTTGCTCTTAGTTAAGCTCTAATAGATAAGGTTGCTATAGATTATGAAGTTATTCTCTCTAGTAAACTTGTTTATAATAATGATTTTATATCCTAGCTAGGAGCTAAAATCTTTATTGTTTATAAACGATCTATTAACAAATATAAAGAGCTTAGCGGTGGGAAAATTAATAGGCACGTAGTGTAGACCCTGGTTAAGATGGTTTATTTACTAGAAAAGGCGTTTATTTAGGGCAAGAATGTCGTTCTTAGTTGGTTCCTGGTATTAGGCGGCAATAGAGAGATTAAATAAAGCCTTAGGTTAATAGATAGAAGCAATATAAGCTTCGCAAGCGCGTTGCTCCATATATCCTTGCTTTAGAGAATTAGCGTTAATAATATTGATCTTCTTGCCTTGACCCTTCTGGCGCAGAGCAATAGAATTCTTATTTAGAGAGAGGATGCATCTATTAAAGAGTAATAGTGTTGTTAAACTAAGCTTTTCCTTTGGCTTTGCTATAAGATTTACCTTTACTAGCTCGTCTTTTTTAAGAGCTGAGAATTGGTTGTCTCCTAAGATAATTATATTATTAGTTTATATACCAATGATTCTAAATGGAGTTCCTGTAGTTATAATAAGGAAGCAGGGATTAAATATAGAAGTAGTTATTAAAAGCTTCTCTTTATAGTGCTTGCTGTAGGTAGCCCACTAGTAAGTTCCTACCTCTGCAATCCTATATAATGGCTTAAGCACAACTATAATTATATCTTCAGGATACTGGTGGCGAATTTACTCTGGAAGGTATGCCAATATTAAGCGCTAAAGGTGCGTCTCTAATTAGGTATAGGCTTAAGTAATATCTTATAAATAAACCGCCATTCTATTCTTTATTAAGGAGGGAGCTAGCGTAATAATAACTCGCTAACTAGCTTATTGAATTATAGGAGACTGTGTAAGAATTACCTCCTTACTATTATTGTTGTAGCCTTGGATAACAAGCCTTAATTTCTTAAATAGGGCGTCAGTAGCTTTGCCCTTAATTTCGTTAACTATTCTTAACTTAAAGATGCGAACTCTATTAAACTTAGTAGGGTTATATTTCTTAAATTTAAAGACTCCTCTTATAATAAGACCCTTAATCTCCTACTTGTTAGATGCTTAGAAAGGAGCTTCTAGAGTTATAATATAACCTTCCTTTTAGAGCTATTTTGCGAGTTTAAAGTCATCCTTCTCCTTGGCTATTATAAAGGCCATCAATAACTTAACTCCATTTTTAATAGTGGTAATGAATTGCTCTTTAAAATTAACAAGATGTTAGCAATTTTGTGATCCCTTTAGGCAACCTCTACCGCGTTATAGTTGTGGCGCATCTACTAATATTATATTAGGATTGTAGTCGCCTTCTAGAGCATATTAATTGTGGTTCTCCTTTAAGGCATCTTCTAGGGCATCCTATAAAGGCTTGGAACTGTTATCTTTATAGTAAGGCTTAATAACAGTTAAATAGAATTAAGTGGGTCCGTAAGGCATCTAAATAGTGCAAGTCTGGCTATTAATTGCAATAAGTTAATGTGGGCCTAACTATCCTCCCTTTTTACACCATACGCGTACCTTAGACTGGAGTGGCAGATTAAGTATAGTTAAGGTATTTGGGCCATTTCTTATTCCTAGTGCGTTGTTGACTTAGCGTGTAGCGTAGAGACGTCGTACCTCCTTTATTGCCTTGTAAATAGCCTTAGCTTATTGCATAATGGAGGGAGATAGTAGAGAATCGTTAGTTATTTAAGGGTAGGCGCTGAAGACTAGTAATGTAGGTACAAGTCCATCTGGGCTAGTAGAATTGTTAATAGCTTTAACAGCTATTTACAAGGTAAGTTCTTTACTAGCGTCCTCTAGTTCTAAAGAGATAATCTTATATACGCGGCGTAATGGCGTATAATATCGCTCCACTTTTCTAATACTATTATATGCCTTAATAGGGACTTCCTTAACCTTAATTGCCATTGCCTTTGTCTATTATTAAAACTCTATAGATAAGAAGTTCTTTCCTATATTATGGACGATTTAATTAGGGGGTTCTAGGTAGACATTAATCTAGTATAACTAAAGGGTATCCTATGCGTTCCTAGCTAACATATCCTTTAAGAATTATGCGGCTTGGAAGGAGGTTAAGAAGTTAACAACTTAGAGTACTAGCTTACCGCTAAGATATATAACGTTGACAATAATATAGAAGTTAAAGTTGTAGTTATCTTTAAGGGTAAACTTAAATCGGCTAGGGGACTTCTAGTTTATTTAGCAGTAATGATAGTACTTTATAAGATGCTTAATTGCCTTAACCTTAACTTTATGGCCTACTTACTGAAGAACCCTAAGCAATTAATAAACGGATGGGTAGCCAAAATAATGGTGTAGTTGGCGTAATTCTAACTTAGTTAAGTGGCTCTAAGCAATACTCTTTTCTAGTTAATAAAAGAGTAACTAGGGGTAACCCTACTTGCGTATAACGGGCACCTAATTATCTCCCTAAATAAGTATATTCTTAAGGTTGTTAAGCCTAACGCCTAACTTATCTATATCTTTAATGTAAAATAGAAACGGAGTGTTTGTAGGAATAATATGGAAAGTAATATATTCTAAAGGGGTTTGGACCCTAATTGTGCCAAGAGAGATTATAGTACCTTTACCAAAGCAAATCATATGTTGGCCTGCCGTTGATTGGTTAATCTAAACAGAGCTATTAAGCTGCTAAAGGGCTCAAACTTAAGGTTCTCCTGCTATAGATACTCCTACGGCTCTAGTATCCGGTATAATACTATGGAAGACGTTCACCAAGTATCTATTGTTAAAGGAAAACGCGGAGCTCTCCTTTAGCTTATTAAAGATATCTAACTTCGTAATAAAATGGAGCATAGATTAGTTATTAAGAACAGCGATGGTTTATATACCATTTACCTCACTATACTTAGTAAAGTATTAGTTAGGAGAGTAGTCCTTAATTTCTATATCTATAAGGAGCTGTTTAACCTTATTAACCTTACCCTTAAGGTCTTCTACGCCTTTATATTAAACCAGGAAGCTTTAGAAGTAGGCTGCAGTGACTTTATAATTTCTAACATTTCTTACACTTTAACGGAACTTGTTATATGCCTTTTTTCGCTTATTAAGGGAGTATCTAGTTAACTAGCACTTTGGCTTCTTATAAACGTAGCACTTTTTCTGGTAATTACTTTAAAATGAACCTCTACGAGGACCTTCACGGTTGCCTTATAGTTAACGTTAATTATACCCTCTTCTGTATTCCCTACCACGGCCACCATATATTTGATTAGTCCAGTTATAATCATATTAGTTGGGAATACTTGTTTGGGTAGGGTTTTCGGTATAGAGCTGTTAAGATTCTTATATTTGCATTATAGTACCTATAGCGGAGTGTAGCTTAGCATATACTCCTTTAAACATATCCGTAGGTTTGTATAGCGCTAAGTTGCACTTAGGAATGCTATGGCATACTAAGATAACCTGGTCCCTTAGGCTGTTCTCGTTTTAGTAGGTTTTAGTAAGGCTATATTAGATTTTCTAGAGTTTATTAAAGAGTAGTTAAAGGCACTCTAAATAAGTCTTTGTTGGGTTAGAAGCAATAACTCTCTAGAATATAGTCTCTCGCCATTTAGATATATAAAGTTAGCGATTTTTGTTAGTCTTAAAGTGGGCTCTAGTAAGCTAAAGCATTATATTAAAGCTATAGTTTTTACCCGTAATATAGTTGTAATAGAATATTGCTGCCCGTCCCTTTAACATAACAGAGAAAGCGTAATAGTACTGGTGGTATTAAATTCTAACCTTATTACAACAGTTATAAAAGACCTATAGTTTTGCTCTGAGTATGTTGTATAGTTCTCCTCCAAACTTCTTCTCTTTGTCCGAATATACCTTTATCAGATTCGTGACTTCTTGTGGTAAAGGCTCACCAGTTGGCTGGAGTGGAGGAGGTAGAGGTAGAGTAACTCTAAGTAGGAGAGCACCTCTAGGTAGAAGAGCAGCTTTAGGTAGGGGGTCAGCGTTCTAGGGGTTTTAATATGAATTAAAGTTGCCTTCTAAAGAATATGGGTTGTTTTTAGGTTTCCGTAGTTAATGTATAATCTTAGCTTCCGTCTATATTAGTTCTTCTATACTAATAATAATGGCCTAAATATTGCTAGTAATTGGGTTACTATTTTTAGCAATATATACCCTATTCCTATAGAGGAAGTCTTGAAAATTCTAAATAATATTAACGTTGCTAAGTGCCTAGGTATTAGCAGTCCATCCTATAAAATCCTCCCTAAAATACTCCTATAGTTGTGAGTTGGTGTAGCATTTATTTTGGTAGAATATAATATAGTGTAGGAGAAAGCCGTTAACTTATTTTATAGTATAAGTTATTATATTAAAGGCGAATTCGTCCTAATCTTTATTAATAAGTTTCGCGTGCTTAGCTACCCCTGGTAGTAAGGAGTCTTTCCAGTTATTTAAAGTAGGCGTAGCCATGTTTTTAGAGGGAGGGAAGTGTTATTGGTGTAGGGATTATCATTTAGTACGCGTTTATAATGTGTATTTGTTATTTAGTACGCGTTTGTCGTTTAGTACGCGTTCGTGACGTGTATTTACAGTTATGGGGCTTAGGACCAGTTCTGGCCTTAAATCGCAAAGACTTGTAAAGCGTATTATTCTGCGTAATGGACGCAAGAATCCATAATCTTAGAAAGGCTTAGGACCAGTTCTGGCCTTTTAGATCCTTAGATTCGTGGAAGAGTTCTATTTAAGGTTTAGGACCAGTTCTGACCTTAAAAGACAGCTTTCTCTAGCACAAGTAGTACTAGTACAGTGGCTTATCTCTTCTTAGTGGAATACCTAGCTGCTCTATGGTATAACAGTGAAGTTAACTACTAATTAGTGTTGGTTACATAAGGGGATATCACGTAGCTACGGTTCGTAGATAGTATAATAATTGTTAATTAATTCTTTTTAATAGGAATAAGGAAAGGGGTAAGGAACTTAAGGTTCCTTACCATGCTAGGGCCACGTTAGCACGTGACGGCAACATGCCTAGCGTGACGGCAGCTTGCCTTATTCCCAATAATAGGTAAACCCTAAATGAACTTTAAATAGGATTTTAAAGTGAGATCTAAATATTATTATAACATATTTTAATTATAATAGGGTTCCTCTAAGATATACCTTAAACTAGGTAAGCTTATAGGCTAACCTTTCTTTAAAAAGACTAGGAATAAAATAATAAATAAGGTATATACTTTTAAATATATTGATAATGTATTTTAATTAGTTATAGAATAGTATAGAGCTTACTAAAGTTATTATTAAGTATAGTGGATTTTTTTTATAGGGCTTAGCTAAGAGACTTAGATAAGGGCTATAGGGTATATTATAAACATGTTTATAACGTGTTTAGATATACTTTTTTTGCAGAACTATAATAGCTAATATATCTGGAACGTGTTTAAAAGCGTTTTTAAACCACTAACGCCTTATATACCTATATTAAAAAGGCTTATAGCCTTACTTCTAGACCCGCCGGTATTACTAAAAAGCTATCTACTACTAATATTTAGGCAGTAAAGAGTACGTATATTTATTCGGATCGTGTTTATAACATATTACTAATAATTATATATAGTCTTCTTTAATGGCCTTATGGAGCTCTATAACGCTACTATCTCTACTACCATAGAGAAACAAACACGTTTAAATCTTGTTCTGGGGTCCTACCCCTCTCCTTTTACTACTTACTGTCGCCGTCGCTCTGCCTCTTCTGCTAACCACAGTAACTCTTCTTAACGCTCCAATACTAAAGATACAGCTGCCCCTTAGCCAAGAAAAATCGCGCCCCTTAAGCTCGTATATAACCTTAAGCTATTCTAAATATACTTAAAATATATTTTAAACTTAAAGCTAGTAAAACTAAGAAGCCTTTTAAGCTGCTAAAGGTCCCAGTTAGACTAGCTTATAATATTAAAATATATTAAAAATGTATTTTAAAGACTAAGGTATAGCCTAAAGAATATCCGGAACTTAATAATATAGTTATTTATGCTCTATATACTAAGTCTAGAAAAAACCAGGGCTTAGTAAGTATTTTATTCACACCCTAAATATATTTCTAACTATTTTAGTTTAACTATAACCTTATAAATCGCCTCGTTAAGGGATTTAGGCTATTATCTCCTTATTTAGCTTGCCAAAATACTAAAATAACTAGTATATACTCTTATTATATATTAATTCCATTTCTAACACGTTCTAAAATACTTTAAGTTGCCTACCTATATAACTATAAAGTATTTCTTTACTATAATTCTGTATAGACCTAAGATAGATAATAAGAATAAAAATAAAATAGCTTAGGAATAGGATTAGAATAGGATTAGAATATATTAATTTTTATTACTAGAAAATACCCTAGCAATAAAGTTATAATAGGGTTTAAACTTGCTTAGAATGGAATCGGAATATACTTAGAATATATTTATAATGCTCTATATAGGCAATATCTATTAATTGGCCTAATATATTATCTAAAATAATGTAATAATTTAACTAAAATTAAATAAATAAATTCTATTTACATTCTAAACATATTACAAAGCTATATATATTTTAGTTACCCTAGAACTATCTCTCTCATTCTAAAAAGCTAACTCTTTCCTTTTAATTTTAATCTTATGTTCTTTAAGAGCTAGATCCTTTTCTTTTAATTTAAGGGCTGCCTTTTTAAGCTTTAATTTATATATGGTATATATAGCTTATTAGTAAAGGGAGAAGGTATTAGAAAACAAACCGCTTGTAATAGTGCTAGAGCGCGTTACTTACTACTTTGCCGTTTTTAGGCAATCTGCCAAATTCTGCTATATTCTGCTAGCACTACTTATAGAGCTAATTAATTAGGATTTTCTATCCCTGGGATAGAAAATCGCTATTAGCTCGCTAACTACTAGCGCCTTAGTAACCCCTTTGTATCTTACTAGTCTCTAATAGTTTTCTTCTTCTCCTTAACTTAGTATTCTTATATAGTAGTAATCTATAAGCTTTGGTTTAGGAGTATTTATATAAGCCCGTTATATTATACTAAGCTCTCCCTATATAGCCTAGAAAGGCCTTTATAATATTTTACCCTAAAAAGAAACTTTATTTACAATAACGCGTTAACGCGTTATACTTAGATACTAAATACCATATATAGCCTGGGAAGGCCCTAATAATATCCCCCCTTATAGGCTAGACTATACTTAACCTAAACCCTAGTATTAAAAACAAATTATATAATACTAATAAACCTTAAAGCAGCTAATAATAGCACTTAAAGTAAGCTTATTTAAGAGAGCTGCCTTTATTTAAAAGAAACACAAGATCTAATTAGGATTAGAAATTGATAATAATAATAACACTCTAGATATATGCGAGCAGATTTATAATCTTGCGGCTAAGTAGGTAGCTAATTACCTTATAGCTAAAGCTACGTAAGAGACTCTAGATAAGATCCTAAAGAGCCTTATAGCCCTATAAAATAGCTTAGTTTCCCCTATTAGGAGCCCTAGTTAACCTATTCGCTCTACTAAATATAATGCCCTAGGTAGTATAGATATAATAGCAAAGTAATTAAAACCCGTTAAGCTCCTTAACCCTTAACAGCTATCTAATAGGATAGACCTTACCTTTAAGAATTAGAGATTCTAAGTATAAGAAAAGCTCCGTGTTAACTATAACTATTTCCCCTATAATGAAGCTAAAATACTTTACCTCTTTAGTTAAACCATTAGGAACGCCTAGTAATACCTTTAGGCTAGGTTTAAGGATAAGTTATTAATTTGGTTTATATCTGTTAATAAAATAATATAGTATCTAGCTACTATTTATGTTAATCTAAATAAAGTACGGGATGCCTATTATAACTATAACTGCCTAATAATAAAATTAAACCAATTCTTTACTAAGTTTTAGATTTAATTCTTATACCTAGTAGGTAAAGGCTAGGTTCCCCTTAAGAACTACTGTTTAGACCTATATAGTGAGCTAATAGTCTAACTATAAGAGAAAACTGCGATAGCCTTAGATAACCTACTAACCTATTAACAACTTATAGCTAATATATATTGCTATATTTAGACCTAAAATAAATTAATATTTATTCTAATTAACTAAAGTATTCCTATAATAACTAAAACATATTTACTATTGTTACAGACGCTTTAAGTACAATATTACGACTACTAGGAGAGGAGTTAAAAGAAGCTAGTTGGTTAATAAGGGCACAGTCCAGGATAAATCCAGTAGAACCATATAATAAGGAATAGTAACCAAGATTACGTAATGTAATCTATGTAATCTATGTAATCTGTATAATCTGTAAGATCTATAATAGAGCAAATAAAGTAGACAGAGTAGACAGAGCAAGGACTTTCTTAAGCGTATAGTTGTGTATTTAAGGACCCACAGTCCCTACCTAGATAGTTCTTTCTTTATAGTAAATCTTAGAATACAATTAGAGTTAATCTATTAGGCAACCACTCCACTAGTTATTATTTATTACTATTATATTATTAACTTCCTGTTTACCTATATACCTAGCCCAATAATAAGTCTATTATAGTATTTCCCACAAGGCTTTATTATATATTCACTACTAAGGTTATAGTATTAATAAAGTCAAATAATATGCCACCAAAAGCACTAGTTACGACGCCGTCAAAGGCATAGGTTATAACAGCATCTATAGCAGCTACGACCTTAGGTACCAGCGGAGACACCAGCATAGTTAACACTGATTTATAGCTTGTTACAGTAGGTCAGCTGTAACGGAACCTTGTAGCTTAGACTACGGTGGGTTCTATTATTGGGCTGGGTATATAGGTACGACAAAAATAACAACATAATAACAACTGGTAGAGTAGTTGCCCAACAGATTAACTCCAATTATATTCTAAGATTTACTATAAGGAGAGAACTATCTACGGTAGGGACTAAGGTCCTTTAAATACACAACCATACTCCTAAGAAATCCTCTCTTATATATAAGGTACGTGTTATACGTGTTATACATAAATGTACACTACGTATACTCCGTATACTGCGTATAACATTATATAACTCGCTTACTATTCCTTGTTATATGGTTCCACTGGATCTATTCTAAACCGTGCCTATATTAACTAACTAGCTTCCTACGACTTTTCCCTAAGTAGTTATAATATTATACTTAAAGCGTCCGTAACACTATCTCCCTCCTCTTTATCTTTGTCCTTAAAGATTTCTAACATCTCTAAGTCATCTATTAGAGGTATAATGTCTGTTTAATTAGTCTGGTTAATATCCTTGCTTATTATACCTAAAGCTTCTTCTTCTTCGCAAGCGCAGTGCCGTGCTCGCACTATAGCTGCCGTACTATCGCTTAGTGAGATAATGTCGTCTCCATGTTCTTATTATGCGAAAGCGGGGTTAGTATATATTGCGCTAGCGAGTCCTTTATCTTAACAACCCTCTTCTTGCTCTAAGTGTACTAGAGCAAACATTTAATTATTCTATAATATTCGCTCTGTCTCTAACGCTAAGTGTACACGTCCTATTACTCTTAACAGTCTTTAAGTTCCCTAGTTAACTTGTTATAGGGTCTCATATTTAATCTACTACTATAAAACTTAACAGTGAGCTCTTAAGCGCCTTAAATAAGCTTTATCGTTCACGGGAAGCAGAGTAGGAGGCTATAGCTACTTAACAGCGTGCCCTTAAAGCCCATCTATTGGCCTCTACCTATCTTCTTTGTCTTAAATATGTCCGTAAGAAGGTCCGTTCTAAGGAGTGGAAACTAGTTTAATAGGGTTTGTCTAAGTTAGGTAACAAAAGAATTAGCTTTCCTTCTACAAGGGAAATAACTCCAAGTAGCTTGGCAATTGCTCCTCTTAGGTCCCCCTTAGGTAACTCTTTCTTTAGCAATCCTTCTTTATTAATATGGCCTGACCTGCTTTCTTCTAATACTCCTATACCTTTTCTATAGCGTTTCTTAGGTTGCTTAGTGGTTCCTAGGTAGTCTTACTATAGCCTATCTACTTTACCTTATACTACGTTTTGTTATCTACATCCTTGTAACTAATAATCTTTAAAACTTGCCATTTATCTTCCTCCTATTCTCTATATATGTCTGCCTTATAGACTGGTGGCTTAATATTTCCGTATGCTGGCTCTAGCATTGCGATATATTATATAGGGTAGATTTTTATTTTAGCTAGTAGGTTTAACTTGTATATAACCAATAAAATTCTTTGCTTAACTTTAAAAGGTCCTAGTCTAACGTGGTCTAACTTCTTACTTAGTCATTAACTCTTGAAATTTTTATATAGTAGCTACACTTTATCCCCCTCCTTAAGATCTGGTCCCTCAGATCTCTTAGCATTATAGTACCTTTTCATCCGTTCTTGTACTAGTTTCGCTGTTTCTTTAAGGTCTATATAAAGATTCATTAACGTCTCCATTCTTTGCTTAGCTATGCTACTCGTCTTTTTTACTTAATATGGCGATAACGATGTTCTTGGCTCATATCCGTAATTTGCCTTAAATAGTAATATCCCCATTCCTTCTTATAGTGTTGTATTATATGCAAACTATGTAACTAGTAATAGCGATACCTAATTGTTCTATACGTAATTAATATAGTGCCTTAGATACTGCTCCAGTGTCTAGTTTAGTCTTTCCGTTTATCCGTCCGTCTGCGGATAATACGCTGTAGATATTGCTACGCAAACCCCTTATTCTGCCAGAAACACTTCCTAAAATACTACTATAAATCTTAGATCTCTATCCGATATAATCTTATCTAGTGCTCCATATCTTACAAATACTTCTTTTATATAGATTCTAGCGACATCTTCTACTAATATCTCTTTAGTGTATGCTATAAAGTATCCCTACTTTATTAGCTTATCCACTATTACTAAAATCGCGTTATAATCTTGTCCTATAATAGGATCTCTTAACTTTAGTAACTTAACAATAAAGTCCTATAATATAACTTCCCATAGTCTTCCTAGTGTCTTAATAGGTTATAGCCCTCTATACAGCTTATACCTCGTTGGTTTGTTCCTTTAGCAATTTAGATATTCCTTTATAACTTATCTTACTAGTCCCTAGATTCCTTAAACAATGTACTCCTCTTAAAGTCTTAACACTAAGCCTATAGCTCCGTTATATCCTTATATTATTCCCTTATAAAATTCCTTAACAAATTCTTCTATAATAGACTTAGGTATATACGTTGCTTCTCTGTTTTTATATTGCTCTAAGTCTAGATCCTCTATCTATACTTCTTAGATCTTCTATATCTAATTACTTCCAGGTAATTTATGGATCTAACCTTCCTTAGTTGCTACAATTTTTGGATAATTATACCTAATTAATCTGTCTTAATCTTTTCGCAATAAAGCTCCTAATAGCTTTTCATTACTTTATAGTTCGGCCTTTCTGCTTAGAGCGTCTGCTCATGCATTATCTATACCCTTAGTATGCTAAATTTCGAAATAGTATTCTATAAGCATCTCTGCCTATCTAACCTATCTCTAGTTGAGTTCCTTTGTTATTAGAAATCCTGTAAGGTTCTTATAGTCTATTTTTACCATAAATAGTTTCTCTATACCTTGTAAGAATGCTCTCTATTCCTTAAGTGCTATAACTATACCTAACAACTCTTTGTTATAGATGTCATAGTTTAACTCTGGTGGTGTTATCTTCTAACTATAGTACGCCACTAGGTGCTATCTATCTTAATATTTCTATAGGAAGCACGCCCCTAGTGTAAAGTCTAATATATCTATTTCTACAACCGTCTCTAAACCTAGTTAATAGATCTTAAGAACTGGCTCTTAGGTAAACAACTCCTTAATTCTCTTAAATAGTTCTTATTATTCCTTTCCCTATGCCCATAGTTCTTCCTTTTTGGTTAACTGCGTAAACGGCTTAATGTTCTATAACCATTACGCTATGAACCTTCTGCAGTAATTACAAAACCCTAGGAACGATTTTAACTATATAACGTTCTCTAGTTCTTGCCAATTCACTATAGCCTTGATCTTCTTTAGATCTATACTAAGTTGGCCTAGTTTAATAATAAATCTAACAAAATCGGTCTTCCTAGTAAAGAACTCGCATTTTTTAATTGCTACTGGTATCTGTTCTTCTTATAGTCTCTTTAAGACCCACTTAATATGTTCTCTATGTTCTTCCTCACTCTCTAAGTAGATAATAATGTTATTAAGGTATGCTATAACAAATTCATCTAGGTGTTCTCCTAATACACTATTAATTTGCTTTTGAAACGTTGCTAGTGCATTTATAAGTCCAAATTGCATAACTAATGGCTTATATAGTCCTTCCTTTAACCTAAAGGCTGCCTTCTATTTATTGCCTTTCTTGATTCTAATCTAATAGTACGCCTATCTCAGATCTATCTTTATAAAGATCTTTGCGTTGCCTATCCTATCTTAGATTTTGCTAATTAAGGGTAAAGGATACCTATCCTTCCTAGTAATACTGTTTAACTGTCTATAGTCTATACACATCCTAAGTTTTCCGTTTTTCTTTAGGATAAACAATACTGGATATCCTACTAATAACTGCAATAGTCTAATGTATCCCTTTTATAAGTTCTCCTAGATAAACTCCTTAAGCGCTACTGACTCTGTTTTAGTAAGCTTATAGATTGGAAAGAACTTTAGACTTATTCCCTCTTTTAATTCTATTTTATAGTCCTAAGCTATATGCTCTAACAGCTTTTCACTTTCTAGTGACTATAACTTTTTACCATACTTGTGGTATCTCTTTGGTATATAACTTAAGCCTCGCTTAGTCTCTTTATAGGTCGCTCTAACTTGGTACTATACCAACTTAGTCTGCTATCGCACTTTATATTATTATATATTCTTAATATTGACTTAACCTATAACCTAATTGATCTTTGGATTGTACTCCTATAACTAAGGCATTTTTAGTATCGCCTTGTCCTGTCCTAACAGTAGGATATTAAAAGACATTCTAACTGGTCTCCCTTTAATAGTTATCTAAATAGGTCCTATTTTAAGATTAATAATACCTCTTCTATAGGCTATCTAATCTCCTAAAATCGTTATAAGTGGATATAGGTGTTCCTTCTGTCTATATAGTAACCCCATCCTTTCTACTACCTTTGGTAATATGTGGTTCCTAGTTGCTCCACTATCTACTAATGCTTTAAACTGCTGATCTTGCCACTTAGCTCTTAAATTTAGGTATTGTCCTTAAATTCCTTTAAGGGTCTAAGGCTCTAATACTAGTTCCCTCTAGTCCTATACGCCTCCCCTTTTCCTAACTATTAGCTGCTAGATCCTACCTATACTTAGTTTAACTTTGGCTAATACTTAGTTTATTTCTTTTCCTCTATATATTATAGATAAGTGTTCTCTAGGCACTCCTACCACTATTATCCGTCTAGGCATTCTTCCATAAGGAATCTTCCTAGTTAAAGTGTTAAGTCTCCTTAACCTTATACTTCTACTAGGTGCCAACTATATATATACTTAGCGTTCCTAAACCGTTTTTCCTCTAGTGCCTAATATATTCTTACTAGGTACTTCCGGTTCTTATCTTTAGGTGCTCTATGCATGTTATATATATTATCCATATAAGCTATCTACAATAGTATATAATGCGCTATATGTTTTAGGTTAACTTTTAGTTTATCTTTATCCTTAAGTTTAAACCTATACCTAGTTAACCTAACCACTGGTATCTCTGCTGCGGGTACTAAGATTTATTACTTGCTTCTCTAGTCCCTAGATCCCTCTTCTAGGTTCCTTAATATTATAATTAATACTCCTTTAATATAACTTATACGTTTTTTTATAATGGGTTAGTCTTAGACAACTTTTTTATTTAGCTATATATAAAAATCTTCCTATTCGTTGTTATATTATTGCCTATACCACTTTCTGTATAACTGGTTTAGTGTATATGGTCTATCTATTAGAAAGTACCTTATTATCGCTGCATTGTAATATCCTTTAGTATGCCTTTCTTTAAACCTAGTTGGAATATCTAGATCCTCTTCTTATTCCAATTTATCTAACTATTTTGCCCTTAGTGTCCCTATACTCGGCCTATTAGTAACTCTTTGCATGGGTGCTCTGTTCCTTATATAACCTAGTATAGCTGACCTCTTGTCTAGCTTTTGCTCTTGCTATATAATGATTCTTATCCTAAACTTATCTATAGTTTTTTATTTTCTGCGTCTTATAGCTAGATCTTTATAGTTATCTTGCTTTTTAATCCTAGTATTAACTTTTTAATCTTTAGGCTAAATACTACGTTTACCTAGGATTGCTAACGTTCTTATTTATTCCCTAAACTTGTAGTTCTTGAACTTGCGTCCTATACTTATTTGTCTGTTACTAAACTAAGTTACTGCCCTTTCCTATCGGTTTTCGTCTGTTGTAGGTCCTTAGGTGTGTCTTATCTTGTCTTAAGAATCTTAAGCTTTTTTTATTTCTTCTTAAGAATCTTGAGCCTGTGGCCTTTTGCCTTTATTAAGTAATAAGCTAGCACTAGCAGTTATCTGCTTACTTAGTTTCTTTTAAACATTACTTCTATTGTCTTATAAAGTGATAGAAATTGTATCTAATAGTGTTATAACATCCGTTACTAAACCTCATTCGGTAATGGTCTTAGTCTCTACTTTTATTGCGTTATTAAGGTTTAAGTGCTCCTAATTAGCCTCCTTTTTGTCCTTATTACTAATAATTAATAAGTACTCTAACTCCATTGTTATTACTACTAATTTTTATCTATATGTTGCTGTGATATCTTGATCTAGCTTATAGAGTTAATCTTGTTCTTTATCTAACTCTCTAGTTCCTTAGAGTCCTTTTAACTCTAGCTCTTATGGCTAATAGCTTGCGCCATACTTAGCATTCTTATGAATTTGGTATGCGTTATTATAATAATACATAAAACTTTTAATTAAACACTCTTTTGTTCCTCGCAGTGTACTGTCGTCCCTTTATATATATGTGCTATCTGCTGGTCTGGTTCCCTTTACTATATAGTTACTTTAACCACCTCTATAGTCTCTAGCAAAATAACCTTGTTTTCCATAATTTATATAAGCTCTATCTTTAAACTATTTTTCTTGCTATGGAGTCCGCCTAAATATCTTCTACTGCTAAGATCCCTAGTTTGGCCTCTGCTCCTTGGTCCTTTAATTACTTAATCCTTAACCTCTAGGTTTCTATAGTTTCTTTTCCCATTTTTAGGTTTCTTTAGTACTGCTTAGGTCTATTAGCTCTGCGCCATTCCATAGTTTTTAACTCTATGTCTATTGTTGCGTACTCTACACCTTATATAACTGTGGAACTCTATCTTGCCCTCTTTTAGCTTGTTCCCTTTAGTAGATTCTATTATTAATCTTTATTAACTAATCTATTAACTCTTTTAGAGTATCCGCATCTTCTATTAGGATAATTACATCCTAGACTTTAGCCTTAAGTCCCTATTTATACTGTGCCATGAGCGCCTTGTTATTTCACTTAACCTATATAGCTAGTGTTTAAAACTGTGTTGTATACTTAATTGCTAAAGTATGTTATACTAAGTTCTAAAGCTTTTATTCCGCTATAGTTGTGGCCTCTAGGTCTCTAAATATCTGCGTTAGTCGCTCTACAAACCTATTCTAACTGGTAAATATATACCATACGTCCTAGTTAGTAGTTGTTATGCTATTAGCCTATATTTCCATAAAATACGGCTTAAACCACTTAAGTGCTCTCCCCGTTAGGAACAATCCTGCATAGGCTACTTGGTCTAACGATATTGCTAACTTTACTTCTTCCTATACTACCTTAAAGTGCATTTGCGTAAGAAATCCCTTAAGCTTTAACTTCTCTCCTAAAAATTGTTTAATTAAAGGTAACTTGATCTTTACTGCTCTAATTCCATTAATGCGTTCTTTAAGTATCCTATTATTATCTTATAAGCGATTAACCATTTCTTGTAACTAACCTTGCGTAACTACTTGAGAATCCTTATCGTCTATACTAGTATCACCTGGCCCTAAGGTTATAGCTCCCATTAACGCTGTTGTAACTAGTGCTACTCTTGGTGGTATATTATTTAAGTTTATTCTAATACCGTAATCTTGGTAGTGAATGTGTAACGGAACCTTGTAGCTTAGACTATAGTGGGTTCTGTTATTAGGCTGGGTATATAGGTATAATAAAAATAACAATATAATAACAACTAGTGGAGTGGTTGCCTAATAGATTAACTTTAATTGTATTCTAAGATTCACTATAAGGAGAGAACTATCTACGGTAGGGACTAAGGTCCTTTAAATATACAACTATACTCCTAAGAAATCCTCTCTTGTACGTAAGGTACGTGTTATACGTATTATACGTAGACATACACTGCGTATACTCCGTACACTGCGTATAACATTATATAACTCGCTTACCATTCCTCATTATATAGTTCTACTGGATCCATCCTAGACCGTGCCTGTATCAACCAACTAGCTTCCTGCGACTCTTCCCCAAGTAGTCGTAACATTATACTTAAAGCGTCCGTAATATCAGCTATAGAAAATAGTTGATTGTATAACAGACAATAATTAAATACTTAAAGATAGACTTAATAGAATTGGAGTAGCTAAGGTTAAGTTACCCTTAATTAAACGGTTCTTAAGAGAGAAGTTAAAACTTAAAGGATTCCTAACATAAATGCACTTTAAGGTTATACAAGAAGGAGTAAAGTTAGTAACACCTATGGACTAAGTAGCGTATGCAGGATTGTTCTTAACTGAAAGAGCACTTAAGTGGTTTAAACCTTACCTTACTAAGATCTAGGTAAATAGAATAACAACTACTAATTAAAATGTACAGTTTATATTTGCTAATTAGAGCAGGTTTATAGAAAAACTTACGCAAATATTTAGAGACCTAGAAGCAATAATTATAGTAAAGAGAAAGCTTCAGAACCTAGTACAACACACTTTAGCAATTAAGTATATAACATAGTTCTAGACACTCGCAACGTAAGTTAAGTAGAATAATAGGGCGCTTATGGCATAGTATAAATAGGGACTTAAGGCTAAAGTCTAGGACATAATTATCCTAATAGAAGATATAGAAACTCTATGGGAGTTAATAGATTAGTTAATTAAGATTAATAATAGAATCTATTAGAGGGAACAAGCTAAGAAAGGGTAAGATAGAGTTCTATAGTTATACAAGGCGTAGAATACATATTAATAAACGCAGAGTTATAAACTATGGAATAGTGGGCCATAGCTAATAGACTTAAGCGGCACTAAAGAATTTAAGAAGTGGAATAGAAAACTATAGAAACCCAGAGGTTAAGGATTAAGTAATTAAAGGACTAAGGAGCAAAGGCTAAACTAGGGATCTTAATAACAGAAGACATTTAGGCGGACTCCACAGCAAGAAGATTAGTTTAAATTAGGAGCTTGCATAAATTATAGAAAATAAGGTTACTATACCAGAGACTACAAAGGTAGTTAAAGTAATTATATAGTAAGAAGAACTAAATAAAAAGGACTAGGGCTAGTAATAAAGAGGTTATAAGGCACCAATAAGTATACAGTTAGACACTTTACGTTTTGTTATAATAACGCATACTAAATTCATAAGGACGCTAAGTATAGCGTAAGCTATTAGCCATAAAAGCTAGAGTTAAGAGGACTTAAGGGAACTAGAGAGTTAGATAAAGAATAAAATTAACTCTATAAGCTAGATTAAGATATCACAGCAACATATAGATAAAGATTGGTAATAATAATAATAGAGTTGGGGTACTTATTAATTAATAGCAATAAGAAAGAAAAAGATGCTAGCTAGGGGCACTTAAACTTTAATAACGCAATAGAAGTAGAGACTAAGACCACTATAGAACGCGGTTTAGTAATAGATATTACAATACTATTAGATACAGCATCCATTACGTTATAAGTTGGAAGGAGTAATACCTAAAAATAGTTAAATAAGCAGACAACTACTAGTACTAGCTTACCACTTAATAAAGGCAAAAAGCTAAAGGCTTAAGACTTTTAAGACAAGATAAGAGACGCTTAAGATTTTTAAAAAGAGATAAGATATACCTAAGGACCTATAATGGACGAAAACTAATAGGAAAGGGTAGTAGCTTAGTTTAGTAACAAATAAATAAGTTTAGGATGACGATTCCTAGGGAGCTAAGATTTTAAAGAATAAATAAGGTCCACAGCAATCCTAGGTAAACGCAGTGTTTAGCCTAAAGGTTAAAAAGTTAATACAGTAATTAAGAAGCAAGACGACTTTAAGGATCCTTTTAGAAGGCGAAAACTAAAAGAAAGTATAGATAAGTTTAAACAACAAATTATCGCATGGCAAAAATAAAAGCTAGATAAGAGATTAGCTATGCTAGGATATATAAGGGACAGAGCACTTATATAAAAAGTTATAAATAGGCTAAGGATAGGAACGCCAAGAGCTAAGTAGTTAGACGAACTAGAATAAGAAGAGGATTTAGGGATTCTAACTAGATTCGCAGAATAACACACTAAAGGTTGCAGTAATGCAGTAATAAAGAAATACTTCCTTATAGATAAATCGTATACACTTACGGAGCTATATTAAAAGTGGTACCAGTAAAGAGGAAATAATAAGCGAAAAGACTTCTGCATATAGCTAAATAAGAAAGTTATACTAGACCAACTAATATTAAAAAAACAGATAAGTTATATTAAGGGAGCCTTAATTATAATATTAAAGAACCTAAAGGAGTAGGCCAAAGACTAGAGGGAAACTAAAAGAGTAATAGTACTAATGAACAAGATGGCCCTGTTTAGGTCAACGCAGAAAAAGTTTAAACTTAAGGATAAAGATAAGCGTAGATTGTATGTGTGGATAATATATATAATATGTATAAGACACCTAAGGATAAACATTATAAGTATCTTATAAGAATATATTAGATAACAGATAAAAAAAGGTTTAGGAATGCTAAGTATATATATAGCTGGCATCTAAGAGAGGAATAAGAGTTAGGAAGTTTAATACTTTAACTAAAAAGGTTCCTTATGGAAGAATGCCTAGATAGACAACAGTGGTAGGAGTGTCTCAAAAACACTTATTTATAGTATATTAAAGAAAAGAAGCAGACTAAGTATTAGCCATAGAGGGACTAAGTATAGTTAAGAATAAATAGTTAATAGTTAGGAAAAGCGGAGGCCCATAGAACTAGATAAAGCCAGTAGTAGAGCTTTAGACCCTTAAAGAAATTACAGGACAACACCTAAATTTATAAGTTAGTTGGTAAGATTAAAAGTTTAAAGCGCTAGTAGATAGTAGAGTAATAAGAAACCATATATTACTAGCAGCAGTTAAAAGGATAGGGTTACCATATAGACAGAAAGAACACTTATACCCATTAATAACAATTTTAGGAGATCTAATAGCCTATAGAGGAGGCATTATTAATCTTAAAATAGGATTAGTACAGTTAACTATTAAAGAAAGACCAGTTAAAATGTCTTTTAATATCCTACTATTAGGAAAGGATAAGGTAATATTAGGAATGCCTTAGTTATAGGAATATAATCTAAAGATCAATTAGACCATAGGTTAGGTTAACATTAAGAATACACAATAATATAAGACGCAATAATAGACTAAAGTAGTATAGTATTAAGTCGGAGCAATGTATAAAGAGACTAAGCGAGGCTTAAGTTATATACTAAAAAGATACTATAAGTATGGTAAAAGATTATAGAGCCTAAAAAGTAAAAAGCTGTTAGAATATATAGCATGAAACCATAAAATAGAGTTAGAACTAGGAACAAGTCTAAGGTTCTTTCTAATCTATAAGCTTACTAAAACTAAGTTAGTAGTACTTAAGGAGTTTGTTCAGGAAAACTTATAAAAGGGATATATTAGACTGTTATAGTTATTAGCAGGATATCTAGTATTATTCATCCTAAAGAAAAATGGAAAACTTAGGATATATATTAACTATAGATAGTTAAATAGCATTATAAGAAAGGATAGGTATCCTTTACCCTTAATTAGCAAAATCTAAGATAGGATAGGTAATACGTAAATCTTTATAAAGATAGATCTAAGGTAGGTATATTATTAAATTAGGATTAAGGAAGGCAATAAGTAGAAGGTAGCCTTTAGGTTAAAGGAAGGACTATATAAGCCATTAGTAATATAGTTTGGGCTTATAAATGCACCGGCAACATTTTAGAAAAGAATTAATAGCGTGTTAGGAGAATACCTTAATAATATTATTATCTACTTAATAAGTAAGGAAGAGCATAGAGAATATATTAAGTAGGTTTTAAAAAGACTATAAGAGGAAAAAATGCTAGTAGCAATTAAGAAATGCAAGTTCTTTACTAGGAAGACCAATTTTATTAGATTTATTATTAAGCTAGGCAAGATTATTATGGACCCAAAAAAGGTAGAGGCTATAGTAAGTTAGCAGAAACCAAAGAACATTATATAGTTAAGATTATTCCTAGGGTTTTGCAATTACTACAGGAGGCTTATAACACAGTAGTTAAAGAATATTAAGTTGTTTACAAGACTTATAAAAAAGGAGGAACTGTAGACATAGGGAGGTAAGTAGAGGAAACTGTTTAAAGAACTTAAGGAGTTATTTACCCAAGATCTAATCCTTAAGATTTACTAACTAAAGTTAGACACAGTTATGGAAACAGATGCATTAGACTTTATATTAGGAGCATGCCTACTATAGAAGCATCCAGATAGATAGCATCCAGTAGTATACTACAGTCAAAAAATAACACCACTAGAGTTAAATTACGATATCTACAACAAGGAGTTATTAGGTATAGTTACAGCACTTAAAAAATAGAGAGCATTCTTATAAGGCACAGAGAAACCATTTATAGTTAAAATAGATTATAAGAACTTAACAGGATTCCTAATAACAAAGGAACTAAACTAAAGATAAGTTAGATAGGCGGAAATACTTATAGAATATTACTTTAAAATTTAGCATATTAAGGGTACTAAAAATGTAAGAGTAGACGCACTTAGTAGAAAGACAGAGCTGTAGAATAAAGAAAAGCCATTAGGGGCAATGTTACGAAAAGATGAAGATAGGTTAATTAGATATAACTATTCTAAAGTTATAGCAACTAAAGAAGAAAGCCAGACCTATAAGGCACTAGAAAGTATATGGTTATAAAAGATCTAAGAGGTATAGGATAAGGATCTAAAATTAAAGCAGTATAAGTACTAAGAAGCTATATATATACCAAAAACAGTTACGGAAGAATTTGTTAGAGAATTCCATAAGGGAATAACTTAAGGATATAACAGAGCTATAAGCCTAGTTTTAAGACTTTAAGAAGAGTATATTATTTAAGGAATTTAGGGACTAGCAAGGCAAGTTATAAAAGAGTGTCTAGATTGCTAGAGAAACAAACTAATAAGACATAGGCCATACGGAGGGCTATAACCAGTTAAAATACCGGAAAGACCATAGGAGGTTATATTGTAGGACTTTATTATAAAGTTACTAAGGTTAAGAGATCCTATTACCGGACAAGATTATAATATAATCTTAGTAATAGTAGACAAGTTAACCAAGTAGGGCTATTTTATAGCATATATAGAAGAAATATTGGCAGAGGATATAGCTAAAATCTATATTAAAGAAGTGTTTGTAAGACACGGAGCACTAGCAAAGATTATATTAGATAGAGATTTAAGATTTATAGCAGCATTCTAGGAGGTATTCTTAGCAAAATAAGGGGTTTAAGTAGCAATATTAATAGTATACTACCTATAAACAGATGGCCAAATAGAAAGACTAAACTAGATATTAGAACAGTACTTAAGACATTATATTAATTACGCATAGAATAATTAGGTATTATTACTACTAGTTACACAGTTTATATATAATATAACACTATAAGAAGGGATAGGTATATTACCTTTTAAGGCGAACTACGGGTATAAGCTAAGAATATTATTATCACTATAATAAGTAAAGAAAATAAGTAGCACAGCCAAAGAAAGAATGGAGAACTTAATAAATCTTTATATATATCTTAGAGAAACAGCTAAACTAGTACAAAAAAGAATAAAAAGGTACTATAATGCTAAGAGATCTAAGGGACCAGATCTTAAGGAGGGAAATAAAGTATAGCTATTACACAAAAATTTTAAGATTTAATAACTAAGTAAGAAGTTAGACTATATTAGACTAGGACTATTTATAATTAAAGCTAAGATTTTAGAAGTTATATACAGACTTAACTTACTAAAGAAAATAAAGATCTACCCTATATAGCATATTACAATACTAGAGCTAGCGCACAGGAATATTAAGCCACTAGCCTATAAGGAGGACATATATAGAAGACAAGAAGAAGACAAATAGGAAGTTTTAAAGATCGTTAGTTATAAGGACATTAATAATAAAACATAGTATAAAGTAAAGTGGACAGGTTACACGTCAGGAAAACGGGAAGTGGCGCAGGAAATTTAGTTTCGCTAAAAGTGTTTTTGGGGCCCGGGGCCAGCTTTTAGCCATATTAGCCAACCCCCTAGGGCCCGGGGCCAGCTTTTGGCCATATTAGCTAACCCCCTAGAGCAATACGCCAGCTTTCCGCCATATTAGCAAAGCCCTAGAGCTATACGCTAGCATTACGCTAGCTTATGGCTATAAAATAAATATTGTTAGTATTATTGCATTTATTACTATTAGGGTATTAAAATCCTAAAGGCCTCCTGGTAGGCTCCTAGCAGGCTTCCTAGCAGGCTCCTAGCAGGACTTTGATTTTCCTAATTATAAAAATTGTCCTAAGTACCATCGGGTCCCCGCTATATTCCCGACAGCCTCTACACGTGCCTTTGCAACCCCTTGTACACCTAAATGCCACCACCTTACCCTTCCTTCCTTCCTTACATCCTCCCTACTTAGGGAGGCACCAGAACGGTAGCTAGAGGACTGTGACCAGAACCAGACGACCGTGGCCAGAACCAGACGACCGTGGCCAGAACTAGATGACCGTGGCCAGAACTAGACGACCGTGGCTAGAACTAGACGACCGTGGCCAGAACCAGACGACCGTGGCTAGAACTAGACGACCGTGGCCAGAACCAGACGACTGTGGCCAGAACCAGACGACTGTTGCCAGAACCAGACGACCGTCGCCAGAACCAGACGACCGTAGACCGAGACGACAACCATTTGAATGACCAGCCAGCGAACACCACGAACGATTCAATCGATCGATCGAATCGAACCAGAGCCTTGATATTAGCCCGTCACCGAGTTGAATCGGATTAAGGCCTCATCGGGCTGACCCCTCCCCTAAATTGAATCAGATACTGACACAGAGGCAGGCAGGCACTAGACCTAGTTAGGAAATCAGTACACGACCGGCAGATTATTGGGAACACCGCCAATTGACGACCTGGAGCCTCTGCGTGAGGTGTCCCCCTTCTTAATCAATCGCTTGAAGCTTAAGCGGTAGTCTCCCTAAAAAGACGCAGAGCTCCTATAACAGACACAGGCAGGCAGGTAGGTAGGTAGGTAGGTAGGCAGGTAGGAGAGGACCGTCGCCAGAGCTGGACGATAATCGTTTAAACGAACAGCCAGCGAACACCACGATTAATTTAATTGATTGATCGAATCGAACTAGAGCCTTGATATAATCCCGTTACCGAATTAAATCGAATTAAGCCCTCTTAGGGAGGCACCCTAGATGACTACCGTTCAAACGTATAGCCAGCGAACGCCCAGAGAGAACGATTCGAATTAATACAATTAATCGCAATCAAATCAGGCAGAGCCTTTGATCGGGCCGACCTCTCCCCCGAATTACAGATACAGACAGGTAGGCATAGACAAGTAGGCACGACAGGCAGGACAGGCAGGACAGGCAGGACAGGCAGGACAGGTAGGACAGGCAGACAGGCAGGCGGTAGGCCTAGTTAGGAAATCAGTACATGGCCGACGGATCATCGGGAACGCCGCCAATTAACGATTTGGAGCCTCTGCGAGAGATATCCCTTATAGCTACTATTAATTTTGAATTTTGAATTTTGAATTTTATTATTTATTTTATAATTATAAATATTGCAGCTATAGGAAATATTATATAAAATATATAAAACGTATAAAACGTATAAAATGTTGCTAATGTTGCTAATATGGCCCTGGGCTAGCCCTGGGCTAGCGTAAAGAAGTGTACATAAGCAGATCAGCGGATCCAGCTGAAATGACCCCAGGCCAGCCCCAGGCTAGCCCCTGGCTAGCCCCTACCACTCTCCCGTTTTCCTGACGCAATAAGACTACTTAGGAGCTACTAGGTAACTTAAAGAACGCTATAAAAAAGGTATAGGAGTATTAAAAGAAAAAGGGTTAGGAAGCATTAATAAGGAAAAGTTACTAAAGAATAAGTTACCTAAGGGGGACCCAAGAGGAGCACCTGCCAATATATTTAGAGTTGTTTCCCTTACTATTAAAAAAGAATCCGTTCTTTCGTCGCCAAGTTTCTAAAGGCCTTATTCTACAAGTTTCTACTCCTTAAAACGTACCTTCTTATATACCTTCTTAAGACAGATTAACCAAGTAGATATAGCTAGGTAAGAGTTAAGAGCCCATTACTAAGCAGTGGCAGCCTCTTATTTAATGTTATAAAAATAATAAAGTTTAGCTAACACTACTAAGAGCTTGTTATTAAGCTTTGTAGTAGTAGATTAAACTTAGGACCCTAGCAGCAATTAATAAGGGTACTTAAAGACTGTTAAGAGTAATAGGGCGTATATACTTAGCGTTAGAAACGGAGCAAACATTACAGGATAACTATATATTCGCTTTAGTACACTCTAAGCATAAAGAGGGTTGCCAAGATAAGGGACTTACTAGCGCAATATAAACTAACCCCTCTTTCGCATAACGAGAATATAGAGATGGCATTACCTTACTAAGAGATAGTATTGTAGTAACTATATAAGACTAATAAATGGTAAAAGAGAAAGAAGAAGCTTTAGCTATAACAAGTAATAATATTAACCAAATTAATTAAATAGATATTACACCTCTAGTAGACAACTTAGAGATATTAGGAATCTTTAAGAATAAAGATAATAAGGAGGGAGATAGTGTTATGGATGCTTTAAGTATAATATTACAACTACTAGGAGAGGAGTTAGAAGAAGCTAGTTAGTTAATAAGGGCACGGTCCAAGATAGATCTAGTAAAACTATATAATAAGGAATAGTAACCAAGATCACGTGATATAATCTATATAATCTATGTAATCTATATAATCTGTAAGATCTGTAATAGAGTAAATGAAGTAGACAGAGCAGACGGAGCAAGGACTTTCTTAGGCGTATAGTTGTGTATTTAAGGACCCATAGTCCCTACCTAAATAGTTCTTTCTTTATAGTAAATCTTAGAATATAATTAGAGTTAATCTGTTAGGCAACCACTCCACCAGTTATTATTTGTTACTATTACATTATTAACTTCCTATTTACCTATATACCCAGCCTAATAACAAGTCCACCGTGGTATTTCCTATAAGGCTTTATTACAACTATACTAATAGGAGCTAGCGCTAGAAGATAAACTATAACCGCCCTTATACTAAAAGTGGTTATAACTATCTATCTATAAGCCTCGCCTAACCTACTATATACTATACCTTTAGCTAATACTTATTATAATACCCTAATTAACCCTACTATAGTTATATGCTTTAATTATGGAAAGAATAATTACTTTATCTTATCCTACTTAGAGCTAAAGGATATAGGTAATATTAAGGAAATAGAAGAAGAAAAAATGTCTAATAAGTTAGGAAAAGAAGAACCCTAGGGAAAAACTCACCTCTAGGATATCTAATTAATCTTAAAGAAATTAATCTAAGTTAGCTAATAGGTGGAAAACACTTTATGGTTCTATATATAGTATCTTAAAATAGATATAAAGTTAATATAATTGCCCTTATTAACACTAGAGTAAATAACTTTACTTTTATAAATATTACTTATATAAATAATATTACTAAGTTTTTAAATATAAATGCTATATAACTAGAGAAGCTTATTTAAGTAAAAGGCTATAACGGCTAAGCTAGTAAGCCGGTTACCTATATCTTAAAGCTATATATCGCTATTAATAGACAACGCTAATTTAGTATCCCCTTCTATATCTTAAACCTAGGGTCCTATAATATAATCCTTAGTTAAAAAATAGATGTCCTACTTTAATATTTAGCTAAATATATAATAAAGATAGTTTGTCTAGCCGGAGAATAGACTAAAATTACCCTCCTTTATTAGAGAAATTTAAACTAACCGTAAGATATTAGCCGTAAAGGCTAACCCTATTTATTAATAGGATATTAGGGACTATAACCTAGCTTTACCTAGAAAAATACCCGCTGTAAGGCCGGTAGGAACTCTATACTAATAATAATACTCCCCTAAAGTACTATAGTTAAAGAGAATTCTACTTATAGAAGTGGAACAGATAATAATATAGACAACTTCTAAATTATAAAGATCCGGCTAATATAGAAGAGGACGTATTAATAAGATATAAAGGATAACCTTTAGAAGATATAATAAGAGCTAAAGGGAGTAAGGATAATACTAAGATACTAAAAGCCCCTAAGGCCATAGATATCCCTACCATTATATAATACCCCTATAGTAGATATCGCGGTAATTAGTGCTATAGATTTCTACTTTAATATATATTAGAAGGATAATATGGTCTTTATAACTAGCTTATATAAAATTAACCAGATTATTAATAAGAAGCTAGTTAAGCGCTTTCTCCCTACTTACCTCTTAGATTATAGAGACGCGTTTTTAAAAGCAGCGTTAGATATACTGCCCTACTACTAAACCTATAATTATAGGGTTTAATTAGAGGCTAATAACTCTTTAGGCTATAGCCCTCTTTACTAGTAAACTATAAAGGAACTAAAAGTAATAAAGTAGTACTTAATTAATAACCTTTATAAAGGGTTTATTAAGATAAGTTAGGCCCCTTTTACTTCCCCTATTTTATTTATAAAGAAGCCTAATAAAGGCCTTTATTTCCATATTAACTATTAAAAACTAAATACTATTACTTAGAAAGACTATTACCCTTTATTACGGACCTTATATTAGCAGTAATACAACTATAAAGGTCACTGTTATAAGTTCTTACATCTTCCTAATTAGGAAGTTAAGCGACTACGCACGCGTAATTATAGGTACGCAGCTATCAGCCTACCCCATGTAAATTTAGGCACGATCCCGCTACAAATATGTAATTTTTAGCACTGCTATATAAGCCGCAATACCGGTTGCGTAAATTACAGCACTAATAAATTTTAACAAATTTTAAGTTATAATAACTACTTTAATACTATTAATTATACAATAAGTTTAACTTAGAATTTATATAAAGCTTATAAATTTTTATATAAATATAAATATAAATATATTTTTAATAATATACTAAGAGAGTTAGTAACTTAACTTCCTAATTAAGAAGGTGCAAGAACTTATAATAGCGACCTCCATACTAAGGAAAGATATAAATAAACTAGTAGTATTGGCGCGAGAGGTATTAAAACTAGTTAAATTATGGGATAAGAGGTAACCGAGTTATATAATAAATCACGTTACTGCTTTAGTATATAGGATCTATAAGATCTATAAGGAATATTACGTACTAAACGTACCTCGCGTACCTTATGTACTTAGTATTGCCTAGTCGCAGCTTATATATTTAAAGGACTATAGTCCCTACCTAAATAGTTCTTTTCTTTATAGTAAATCTTAGAATATAATTAGAGTTAATCTGTTAGGCAACTACTCTATTAGTTATTATTATATTATTAACTTCTTATTTACCTACACACCTAGCCTATTAGTAAGTCTACCGTAGTATTTCCTATAAGGCTTTGCTATATCTATAGTAGTACCATTTTTAGTTCTCTTAGGAACCGCAATTTAAGCGCCTAGTTTAATATCCTTTTATCTTTTAAGATCCATACTTGAAACCTCTTAGTGCCTTAATATAGATCTATATTGTACTACATGCCACTAAATAGCAATAATATCTAACCCTAAACTCCTTTATTTATCTACGCAAAGGATATAAAACTAGCGCCCTTTATACGTATATATATATATATATAATAATTATTTATTGCTTAACGTCTGATTTGGATCCCTATTAAGCCTACTCGGACTACTCCTTATTTATATATGGGGAGAAAACTCCATAATCTATCTCCCCACCTTTTTAGGACTTGCCTTCTTTACGCCTACGAGTTACCTATAGTGCTCTACTACCTTACTTTTTAACCTTTTTAGGAACCACTGCTGCCATAATAAGCCTACGGACGCACTAGTATTGCAAACTTTACTCTACTACTGTAGAGTTATTAGGGGCGCCTATTACTTGCCCCTTTGCCTTCTATTACTATTTCCCTTATAACCCGGAACTGGTCTAGTATATTTTAGCTAATAAGCTACTAGGTAACCACCTTAAGACCTTTTTATATTAAGAGTAGTACATTATAGTTCTCTGTGCCAGCTACTAAGAGTATTACTTCTTAGTTGGTGCGTAAGGGGCATAACAGTATTATATATTTTAGTGTCTGTCTTAGCCAGCTATATTTATATCTTAGGCTACCTACTAGAACACCCACCTAGTAGAGCCAATCTTTTAGTCCTATTATTCCTATTTTTAAAAGTATTGCTATTATATTTTCTACCTTTATTAGGCTTTCTTAGAGCCCTTAGGTGTTTACCCCCTATAGTATTAACCATGCTATAGCTTAGGTTCCTCTTGCCTAAGTTAGCCTTTGTACCTTTAACTCCCATATACCTCTTTAGTATTAGTCCAACTAGTATTATATTGCGGTAAATGGTTTCCTAATACTCTTTTATGCTCTACTTTAGCTCCTTTTTCTCTCTTACTATTATCTTTATTAGTCTTTTACGCGTCTCCCTTCCTCCTTTATATAGGCTTAGGCCCTAGCGCGGCACTATTCTTCTTTTACTTTCTTTACCTATTTCTCTAATATATCTTCCCTACTTTAGGGTTATTAGTTTACTCTCCTATAGGGCACCCTAAGATCCCTCTATAGTTTGTTTAGGCGTATTTTAATATACTTTATAACATTAAAGTTGCGCTCCTTTTACACCTTTATATTATAGTAGCTTTAATATATAATTATAGGGGGGGGATATTAGCTTCCTTCTTAAGTAGTACTGTAGCCGTTTGCTTATACCCGCCTATTATACTCTAAAGGTAGGCTGCTTAGACCTTTTAGAGTAGTTTAAGGAGTAATTTAGGGGGGCCTTTTTTTATTTTTCCTATGGCCTAGATACTAAATCTATACATTATAGTTAGCCGGATAACTGCTGTATATAGTAGGCGTAACCTCTAAAAGTATAGACCCTATATAGAATTAACAATCCTAGATATTGCGATATACTATACTTAGCCCTTACGGGCCGCTTATAATATATATGCGCTCTACCAAAGCTTACTGTCTACTTATACTCCTAATACCCTTAAACCTTAAACTAGTTAACCCCTAAAGCCTTAGATGTGGATTATATACTAAAGATCTATAAATTAGTTACGTTTTCTTATAAAATGGATTAGCTGGTATTTCTCTAGTAAGAATTAGACTCTATATCGTCTTGCCTATTCTATATAGGTATTATAGGCTTTTTTTAGTATTCTGCAATTCTCTACGGCTATTAGCCCGTATATAATTAGGTTTATATTATTAATAAAGCCTATTCCCTAGGTCGCCCCTTTCTTAAAGGAGTTAAGTAGGTTGCTTATATAGAAGAGGAAGAGTATAGTCAAGAGGGGTGATCCTTATAGTATTTCTATTATAACTATAATAGGGGGGCTCTAATATCCGCTAAAGACTAGTAATATTTCTTTCTAGCCTATAAACCCTTAAATAAATTATATAATCTATTCTAGGAAGCCCTTTACCCTAAGGATGTATAGGAGGCGCTTATAGGGTACGTTGTTATAGGTACTACTAATATCTAGGCTAAGCATTAATACTATAAAGTCCCTTCGCATCGCCTATATAGATTTAATGGTGGCAGTAAGTAGCGTAAGTGCTAATAGTATTAAGCGGTTCTTTCTTGCCCCTATTTGGCTTTATAGTAGTAGGGCGTGTTCCTTAACTATATCTACTATATAGTCCGCTATTACCCTTTCTAAGATCTTGCTAAGGGTATTTTCTAAGGTAATAGGGCGGTAGATTTCTAGGATTAAGTAATCTACTTTACCTTCTTTTTATAAAACAACCGTTATTATAGATCTTCTAAGTTATAGATAGTAGCCTATAGTAAAGTATGCTCTAGTTATATCTATAAACTATAGTGCTATAAGTGGACTATAGGTCTTTAAGGCCTTATTTAAAATCCTATCTAGTCCTAGTGCTATATTATTTAAAAGGTGGCTAATAGTTCTGGCTATTTCCTCTATTGTTATATTGCTATTAACCTATAGGCAAGTTATCAGTATTTTACCTATAATATTACTAAGGTCTACTAAAGCTAGTTAGGGGAAAAACCTTTCTATAAGGATCTTTACCTTCTTATTATTGTTATTAGTGGCCTGTAATTCCCCTACTCTTTATAGGGGTAGTAAGTATAAGTCTTTTGCTAGGCGCCCTACCTTTTTCTTTACCCATTTTGTTATAGCCTAAAGGCCCTTATTATAGGGGAGGCTTAGGTTAAAAGTATACTTATTTATAAACTATCTCTAGTTATTCCTTGCTTCTTTTTTATATCTTTATATCATCTCTTATCTTTAGGGTTATAGCCACTTATATATTTCCTTCTTGCTTATTATTGGCTGGTAATAAGAACTGCGTATTATATGGACTATGCGTATTATATATAGGGGCCTAGTTTTAAGACTAAGCGGTACTCTTCTAGCCTATTTTTAATTGCTGCCTAGATCCTTTCTAATCCTTAATTAATTTCCTTAGAGGTAGCTAATAAGCCTTGCTTATTTGGTATTAGGTGGATTTCTTTTAGGTCTTAAAGTTGTTATTTAACTATGTTAAGGAAACTGTCTATCTTAAGCTTTCTTATTACATATCTTTTACTTTTTAGTTGCGCCTTAATATCCAGATCTAGCTGTATTTAGATAGGGATATAGTCTAAAGCAAGTGCCTATTCTTCTTTAGGGTTATACCTTTTAAGTCTTTGGTATAGGCCTTTATCCATAAATATAAGGTTAATTGTACTTCTAGTAGTACCTTATTGCTATATAATTACTCCTAAGGGGGTAGCTAGTTTAAGGCTCTAAATGTTTATAGCTCTTAATAGGCACTCTATGTCACGGGACTGCCCGTTACATATACTACGCGGTACGCGTAGCTGGCGTTATGGGATTCCTTTCTTTGTTTATTTACTTCCTTATTTAATATCGCTCGGCAGCTAGTTTGTCCGCCCCGATTGCCCCTATATAGATTCGCCCGCAGCTGCATTCTTGTTAAGCTCTCTAGCAATCCTCTTAAGTCTCCACAACAGCTGTATATAGCTATCAATTCCACGAATCTGATGCTTGTTCATCTAGTGTTCGCATATAATACTTCGTCATCGTGATACTCTACCTATTATTTAGCAGTAATATAGATACCCCCCTACTATAGGTAGTAGAGGTTTATATCTCCTAATAGGATAGACTTTATGCCTTTAGTTTTTAATAAGCTTATTATTAATATAATATTCTGTTTATAGGACCCCTTTAACCCTAGGGTTATATATATTAATAATTTATACCGGTCCCCTATATATCTAGATTATTATAATTATAATATTTAAGTTAACTGCCTGCTATAACTATAAGGATAGGCTGATAGCCTTGCTAATTATAAAGCATATATATATAGCTGCTTTTGGTTTATATAGGAGCTAGAATCCTTAGGGGTAGTATATTAATTATATATAGGTATTAAAATACGGCTCTTATATGGTAAGGATATAGTATTTCTCTAGGTCTAGACTGTTTAGTAGGGGCCTTATAAAACGGTGGTTTGTATTGCTATAGTTATACTATATAATAGATAGGTAGCGGACCCCTAGTAAGGGTTCTTTATCTCTCCTTTATTCCTTACTTCTTCTATTTCCACTTTCTCTAGAATTTTTAGAGCTTTTGTCTCTTATGTTAGTACCCTAGTTACTACTTATTTTATATAAAGCTTTCTATTTCTATATCTTATATTTCTACTAGCGCTTCTGTATCTAAGTCTATTATTATCTCTAGTTTTTCCCCTAATCCTACTAGTTAGCTATATACCCTTTATAGATTGGCTGCGAATATTATATTTACCGTATTAAGTCTAATTCTTAATTATTCTGGTCTTAAACTTACTATAGCTGTCTATAAGGGTCTTTCTATAGGGCGTCCTCTCCCTTATATCCCCTATAATCCTTATATCCCTATTTAGTTTAGTAATATTACGCAGTATTACTTCTAGCCTATTAAGGCTTGGGATGGCTAGCCTAGCCCCCTAGTATTAAAGGTAAAAAACGCTAGGAAGGTATCTACGTCCCCTTAGCTTATTGCCTATTATTTTTATTTATATAACCTAGCGTGCAGTTATTCTCGCAGCTATTAAGCCCTTACCTTTTATCTCCTATATTTAATAAAGTCTTCTCTCTCCTATACCTTATATATACTTTAGTAGCAGTTTACGTATTTTATTTAGTCTTAATTTAAGCAGTGTCTTATATTATAGGGGCCTATATAGTGGCCGCACTATACCTATACTGTATATATAGATTAGGTATATCCCTATTATGCGCAGTAATAGTATTATTTTAGGCGTAGTCTATAGTTATAGAGCTTTATATTATATATAAGGCCATTTATAATTATTCCTTTTTAGATAAGGAGTTTTTATATTTCTGGCGTATATATACTAATAATAAGACTAGTATCTCCCTAGTAAGTATCTAGCAACCCTTATATCCTTATATTATTCTTATTATATACCTAGTTTATATTTTCCTATTAAAGCTATTAGATTTAGGTAATCCTAAGACCTAATATAAGGCGTTCCATTTATTTTACTATCTTTTATATAGTTGCTATATTATTCGCCTAGCGTCCCTTTTCTACCTTAAGGCTTATAAAAACTGCTAGGACTTTAACTAGGTAATCTTTATAGAGCACTTTTATGCTAATATATTCTTCTAGCCTATCTCCTACCCTTATAGCTTATTCCTTTACCTATTAGTCCTTTAGGGCAACTCTAATATCTTTACTCCTAAGGTATTAAACTATAACAGCGTTATAGACCTCTTTATAAATCTCTATAAGGACTTCTATTTCTGATTATCTTTTAAGCCCCTCTACTTTTTCTATATTTAGTTATATTATAATTATATACCCAGTTATTATCTTAAGGGGAGTATGTTCCCTATACTGTAAAAGTATAGCTATAGCGGCCTAGGTTTGGTTCGCCAATAAGGGGGGTTTTTATTTATTTTTAATTTTATTTAGCCATTAGAGGATTTAATTAAGGGTTTACTAAAGGAGCGCCTAAGGTTTACTGGACTGGCGGAGCCATTTCGCTAGCTATATTAGTTTGTTATAGTTAATAGTTACTTCCCTGTAATTCTAGATACTAGACACGTCTAATAGGCTTTATATTTTATTAGATGCCTTCTTAATAAAGGTATTTCCGATTTATAGTGTGGTATTTGCCCATCTTTATTATAGAGGGCTATTGCTAGGCGTGGTTCTGGCGGTCTTGCGCAAGTACAAACTACCGTTGTTTAACGTGTGCCTCCCTTATAATATATGCATCTTAGGGGGATTCTTTAGGAGTTTTGCAGGGTTCTTTTAGTTAGTTTTAGTCTTTTAGGCCAGGTGTAGCAAGAGCTCCTTCTAGGTATTATACTATTAATATAGCTGCAGGAAATATGTCCGCAGGTATATATATATTCTATTATAGCTATATACTATCTAAAGTATAGGCTATTACAAAGCGCTAGCTAAATACTTCCTACTACTAATATACTTACTCTAGTTTAGAAGCCAACTATAAGAACTATATATCTATTACCTAATACTATACTTAACTAAAGAAATAGCGGAAAGTAATACATTACTATTAGAGGAAAGTCGGAGTTTAGATATAAGCCTAAGTAAGTATTTTTCGACGCCCTATGTCCGTAGGGCTGTTCTAGTATTATGCGCTTCTACGCCCCTTATATAAGGTCTGGTCAGTATAACTTGGCCACCCTCCCTAAAATATTTTACACTTTAATTACCTACTATAAATACCGCTAATTATGCCGTGCGTCCTAATAAGCCTGTACAGATATTTGGCTTAGCTTAGCGCTTTAGTAAAAACGGTTAGCTAACTATGACAGGCTTGTATAAATGCTTCTGAACTAAAGCTTATAGATTACTACCATACAAGAATACTAAGCTAAGGAGGAGAAGAAGACTAGTAGAGACTGGCAAGATACAAAGGGGTTGTTAAGGCGCTAGTAGTAAGCGAGCCAATAGCAACTTAGCAGAATATAGTAGGATTTAGTAGATTACCCAGAAAACGGCAAATTGCCGTAAATTGCCTAGGAAACGGCAATATAGCAGGTAATACGCTCCAGCACCGTCACATCACCTCCCCCTCCTAAAAAAGCCTGTCCTTAGGCTTTGTCTAAGTTCTTTATTATTGTTTAAATTATTATAGTTATCTAACCCCTCTTCCCAGCATTTAATCCAGCTATTTAATTTATATGGTGGTCTAGGGAGGTTTAGGTAGGCTAGGTGGAAATCTTATAGCTTATAGGGAGAGTACTTAAAATTGGATATAGGGTACCATTCTAGATCTTTATTATAACCTACCTAGCTTGTATAGTATTTTAAGGTACCTTAGTCCTTCTTAACTGCTAAAATCTCTTTAACTTCCCATTCTTTGTCCTCTATAATCTAAATTAGCGGTGGGGGGTTGTTATACTGTCTAGGTAATAGGTTGTCTGTGGCCTTCCGCAGTTAGTTTATAGAGAAGATAGGGTAGATATTTATTAACTCTAGTAGCTTAACCTTAAAAGAGTGCCCTACCTTCTTAGAGATCTTATAGGGGCCAGCTATTTAGTAGTCTAGCTTATGGCTTAGCCTCTAGGTTTTTTAGTTCTTTATTAATACCTATACTTTATCTCCTACGTAAAAGTCTACCTCGCGATAATATTAGTTTATATTGGCTTTTTTCTTCTCTTATACCTTTTTTATAATTACCTAGGCAGTCTCCTAGGCTTTGTATATTCTCTTAGCGAATATCTAGGCCTCTTTATAGCTAAGGCGTTCACGGGCAGTTATAGGTCCTATAGGTCTATTCTAATTAAAGAATATTTGTGGCTTGTATTTATAGAGTAACTTAAATAGCGACATTCCTATACTATTATAAGGGAGCGTAAGCTATGCGTAGTCTATTATAGGCAGTAGTTCTAACTAGTTATCCTAGTAGTAATTAATAAAGGGGTGAAGCCGCTAGTTAAGGTATTAGTTTATAATCTTAGTTTAGCTATTAGTCTAAGGATGGAATATGGTAGAGAGTTTAATCTTAATCCTAAGGATATAGTAGAATTCGTCCTAGAAGTCTAATATAAACTAGGGTCTATAATTAGAGATAATTAATTTAGGAGCGCTATAGATCCGGTAAATGTTGTTAATATATATATGGGCTATATTCTTTATAGTTATAGTCTTAACGCAGGGGAGGGAAATAGCTTACTTACTTAGTCGGTTAACTACCATAAAGGCTATATTATAGCTATATTTATCCTTTAGAAATTATTTAAAGTCCATTATAACATGCTACTAAGGGCGTTTAGGAATTGGTAGTGGTTATAACCACCTAGGGGTTTAATCCCTAGGGGTATCTGCCCGTTTATAAGTATAATAATTCCTAATAAATTGTTCTATATTGGATAGGAGTCCTTACTAGTAATAGTAAGGCGCTAGTAGTTAGTGGGTTTTGTCTTAACTAGAATACGCTATAAAGACTTAATAGTGGGCTTTACGGACCAGTTCTATTTATAGGTTGTTAATGTTTGGAACTATAAGCTATTCTTGGTATAAGAGCAGTCTGTCTTCTATTTCTAAATTATGGTTACCTTCTATAGCTTAGTCGCGGAGGGCTTTTAGGGATTTGGCTATGCGGTTCGTGATTAGAATGCGGTTAATTAGTCCTATTAGCTTATCCAGAATCTCTCCTTCTATAGGCGCCAGCTTGTTCTATTTGGGGCTTAGTTCCTTAAGGATATATAGGTTAAGCTATTTGGGGTGGAGGAGGGTATATATCCGGTGCTAAGCCTTTAGCTTATTCTGTGGTTCCACGTCCTATTCTCTCTAGGTAAGGGTATTAGCTTTAGAATTTTACCTACTAGGGCGGTATATAATTGTAAAGAAGAATTAGGAGAGTATTTTAGCCCACCTAGCCTATTAACTGGTAAGCTGCTTTGTTATTATAAAATACTTAAGGGCTTTATAATTAGTATAGACTTTAATCTAAGAGTCTATGCTTCTAAGCTCTGCGCGCTACTAGGATAATAATTATATAATAGCCAGTATTTCCTTATTGTATACCTCATAGTTACACTTAGCTGGGGCCATTATCTTTAAGAAAAATGTAATAGGGTATTACTTACTATCTAGGTATAACTGCGAGAGAACCCCTACTACTACTTTGTTAGAGGCGTCCGTTTCTAGCATTAATTTAAGGTCTGGATTATAGTAATGGAGAACTAGGGAGGAAGTAAGTTGGTCCTTTAACTCCTTAAAAGCTTCTATATAATTATTATTAAAAATAAAAGGCGTATTATTCTTAGTTAGTTGTATAAGAGGCTTAGCTATAACCCTATAGTTATAAATAAACTAATAGTAGAAGTTATAGAAGCTAAGAAAGGACTAGATGCCTTTTATAGTATAAGGGGGTTTCTAGTTATATATTACCTCAATCTTCTTAAGGTTAACTTTAATTCCTTCTATACTAACGATAAACCTAAGGTACTTTGTTTATTTTACTCTAAATTTATATTTCTTAATATTAACTTATAGGCCTATATTCCGCAGCCTCTCTAGGACCTTTTTAATATAAACTTAATGCTTAAGTTTATTGTCTAAATATATAAGAATATCGTCCAGGTATGCTATGCAGAATTTATTAAGGTAGTTAAAAAGAACATTATTTATATACCGTTGGTATATGGCTAGCCCATCTATTAGTCTAAAAGGAAGGACTTTATATTTATAAGAACCGTAGCGGGTATAGAACGTTGTTAAATCCTCCAATGTAGGGTCTATTCTAATTTGGTAAAAAGCTTAACAGATATTAAGCTTTATAAAGATTTTGGCTTAGCTTAGACGTATAAAAGTCTTATTAATTAGGGAGAGAGGGTAATAATCTTTTTAAGTAATAGTGTTTAGTTTTTAATAGTCGATATAGAAGCGGAGGCCTTTATTAGGTTTCTTTATAAATAGAATAGGGGAAGTAAAAGGGGCCTAACTTAGTTCAATAAACCCTTTATAGAGGTTGTTAATTAAGTACTGTTTTATAGCTTTTAGTTTTTTTATAGTTTGCTAGTAAAGGGGGCTATAGCTTAGAGAGTTATTGGCCTCTAACTAAATTTTATAATTATAGGTTTGGTAGGGGGGTAGTATATCTAAAGCTGCTTTTAAGAACGTGTCTCTATGGTTTAAGAGATAAGTAGGGAGAAGGCGCTTAACTAGCTCTTTATTTATTTCTTCTACTAGCCATTTTTTTTCTTATTAATAATCCGGTTAATTTTGTATAAGCTAGTTATAAAGACCTTATTATCCTTCTAGTATATATTAAAGTAGAAACCTATAGCGCTAATTACCATAATATCTACTATAGGGGGGTTATGTAATAGTAGGGGTGTCTATAGTCTAGGGGGCCTTTTATATATTAGTGTTGTCTTTACTTCTTTTAACTCTTGTTGTATCTTCTAAAGGTTATCCTCTATATTTTATTAGTACATCCTCTTCCCTATTAGCCGGGTTTTTGTAATTAGGAAGTTGTCTATATTACTATCTATTTTACTTCTATAAGTAGAGTCCTCCTCAACTATAGTCCTTTAGGGGAGTATCCTTGTTAGTATAGAGTTTCTACTGGCCTTGCGGTAGGTATTTTCTTAGGTAAAGGCTAGGTTGCGGTTTTTAATATCCTATTAGTAGATAGGATCAGCCTTTGCGGCTAGTGTTTTGTGGTTAGTCCAAATTTCTCTAATAAAGGAGGGTAATTTTAGTTTACTCTCTGGCCAGACAAACTGTCTTTATTATATATTTAACCAAATATTAAAGTAGGACATCTATTTTTGGCTAAGAATTATATTATAAGAACCTAGGTCTAGGATGTAGAAGGGGATACCGAACTAGTATCGTCTATTAATAGTAATATATAGCTTTAAGACATAGGTAACCGGCTTATTGGCTTGGCTATTATAGCCTTTTACTTAAATAGGCTTCTCTAGTTAGGTAGCATTTATATTTAAGAACTTAGCAACTATTGGTTTCACAAGGTGATATTATATAGCTGCAGGTTGTAGCTAGTATAATGTTGGTTAATTAATTCTTAATAGGAATAAGGAAAGGGGTAAGAAACCTAAGGTTCCTCACCACGCTAGGGCTACGTCAACACGTGACGGCAATATGCCTTGCGTGACGGCAACTTGCCTTATTCCCAACACTGGCAACTTTTCTTTTTGTGGTTGCCATCTATATATATATAAATAGACAGGATGCAACAATACCAGACAGTATACAACAATACCAAATAATATGCGACAATATGCGACAACGCGGTAGTTAGTAGAATTTAGCAGATAACGTAAAGATGGGTGGGCCGCTAAGGCGCTAGTAGTAAGTAAGCTAATGGCGATTTTCTATGCCAGGCATGGAAAATCCTAATTGGTTGCTTTTGAACTGCTCTATCTCCTACTTCCTTTTAACCCAACCTTTAACTTGTATATATAGAGTATTTATATTAACAAACATCTCTAGTGCCTTGTTTAGGTTTGCCTTTATTATCACATCTGCTAGGTTATCTTAGCCATTAATCTATTAAATCCTAAAGAGTTCTTAACGCTTATAGGATTGCTAAAGTGCTATAATATCAATTATAAGACGCTTCTCCTTTATAGTACCAAGCTTAACTAAACACTTATAGAGGGAATATGAGTTGGTGTATATGATTATAGGAATAGCGGGAAGTTTAAGTCGATCTATAATTATCTTTAAGGTAGTTCCAATTGCAATTGCTATGTCCACTCTACTAACTATTCTATATATCTCTAATATAAGAACGCTTTAAGTAATATACTTACTCTTGATTAAGCTCTAATAGATAAGGTTACTGTGGATTATAAAGCTATTCTCTTTAGTAGATTTGTTCGCGATAATAATCTTATATCCTAGCTAGGAGCTAAAATCCTTATTATTTACAAACAATCTATTAACAAATATAAAGAGCTTGGCGGCGGGAAGATTAATAGGCATATAGAGTAGTCCCTAATTAAGATGGGTCATTTGCCAGAAAAGGCGCTTATTTAGGGCAAGGATGTCCTCCTTGGTTGGTTCCTAGTGTTAAGCGTCAATAGAGAGATTAAAGAAAGCTTTGGGTTAATATATAGAAGCCATATAAGCTCCGCGAGCGCATTGCTCCACATATCCTTGCTTTAGAGAATTAATGTTAACGATATTAATCTTCTTACCTTGACCCTTCTGGCGTAGAGTAATAGAGTTCTTGTTTAGGGAGAGGATACATCTATTAAAGAGCAGTAGTGTTTTTAAATTAAGTCTTTCCTTTAGCTTTGCTATAAGATTTGCCTTTACTAGCTTATTTTCTTTAAGAGCTAAGAATTGGTCGTCTCCTAAGATGATTATATTATTAGTTTATATGCTAAAGATTCCAAATGGAGTTCCCGTAGTTGTGATAAGGAAGCAGGGATTGAATATAGAAGTAGTTATTAAAAGCTTCTCTTTGTGGTGCTTACTGTAGGTAGCCTACTAATAAGTTCCTACCTCTGCGATTCTATATAATGGCTTAAGTACGACCATAATTGTATCCTTGGGATATTAGTGGCGAATTTGCTCTAGAAGGTATGCTAGTATTAAGCGCTAAAGGCGTATCTCTAATTGGGTGTAGGCCTGGGTAATATCTTATAGATAAACTGCTATTCTATTCTTTATTAAGGAGGGAGCTAGTGTAATAATAACTTGCTAACTAGCTCGTTGAATTATAGGGGATTATATAAGAATTACTTCCTTACCGTTGTTGTTATAACCTTAAATAACTAGCCTTAACTTCTTAAATGGGGTATTAATAGCTTTGCCTTTAATCTTATTAACCATTCTTAACTTAAATATACAAACTCCATTAAACTTGGTAGGGTTATATTTCTTAAATTTAAAGACTCCCCTTGTAATAAGGCCGTTAATCTCCTACTTATTAGATGCTTGGAAAGGAGCTCCTAGAGTTATAATATGGCCTTCCTTTTAAAGCTGTTTTACGAGCTTAAAGTCAGCCTTCTCTTTAGCTGTTATAAAGGCCATTAACAACTTAACTCTATTCTTAATGGCGGTAATAAGTTGCTCTTTGAAATTGACAAGGTATTAGCGGTTTTATAATCCTTTTAGGCGACCTCTACCGCGTCGTGGTTGTGGCGTATCTACTACAGTTATATTGGGGTCGTAGTCGCCTTCTAGGGCACGTTAATCGTGGTTCTCCTCTAGGGCATCTCCTAGGGTATCTTCTAGGGTATCCTATAAAGGCTCAGAACTATTATCTTTGTAGTAAGGTTTAATAATAGTTAAATAGAATTAAGTAGGTCTATAGGGTATCTAAAGAGTACAAGTCTAACTATTAATTGTAATAAGTTTATATGGGCCTAACCATCCTCCCTTTTTACGCCATACGCGTACCTTAGATTGGAGTGGCAGGTTAAGCGTAGTTAAGGTGTTTAGGCCATTTCTTATTCCTAGTGCGTCGTTGACCTGGCGCGTGGCGTAGAGGCGTCGCACCTCCTTTATTGCCTTGCGAATAGCCTCAGCTTATTGCATAATAAAGGGAGATAGTAGAGAATTGTTAGTTATTTAAGGGTAGGCGCTAAAGACTAGCAATATAGGTATAAGCCTATCTAGGCTAGTGGTATTATTAACAGCCTTAGCAGCCATTTATAGGATGAGCTCTTTGTTAGCACCCTCTAGTTCTAAAGAAATAATCTTATATACGCAGCGTAATGGTATATAATATCATTCTACTTTTCTGACACTATTATATACCTCTATAGGGACTTCCTTAACCTTAATTATCATTGCCTTTACCTATTATTAAAACTCTATAGATAAGAAGTTCTTTCCTACGTTATAAACGATTTAATTAGGGGGTCCTAGGTAGATATTAATCTAGTATAATTAAAGAGTATCCTATACGTTCCTAGCTAATATATCTTTTAAAAAGCGTGCGGCTTAAAAGGAGGTTAAGAAGTTAATAACTTAGAGTACTAGCTTGCCGCTAAGATACATAGCATCTATAATAATATAGAAGTTAAAGTTGTAGTTGTCTTTAAGGGTAAACTTAAATCGACTAGGGGACTTCTGGTTTATTTAGTAGTAATAGCAGTACTTTATAAGATGCTTAATTGCCTTAAGCTTAACTTTATAACCTGCTTGCTGGAGGACTCTAAGCAGTTAATAAATGGATAGGTGGCCAAAACGACGGTGTAGTTAACGTAGCTCTAACTTGGTTAAGTGGCTCTAAGCAACGCTCCTTTCTAGCTGTTAAAGGAGCAACTAAGGGTAACCCTACTTGTATATAACGGGCACCCGGTTATCTCCCTAAACGAGTATATTCTTAAGGTTATTAAGCTTAACACCTAATCTATCTATATCTTAGATCCAGAATAGAAATGGGGTGTTCGCGGGAATAATATAGAAAGTGATATATCCTAACGGGGTTTGGACCTTAATTATACTAAGAGAGATTACAGTACCCTTGCCAAAGCGAATTGTATATTGGCCTGCCGTTAATTGGTTAATCTAAATAGAGCTATTAAGCTACTAGAGAGCTCAAACTTAAGGTTCTCCTACTATAGATACTCCTACGGCTCTAGTATCTTGCGTAATACTATAGAAGACGTTCGCTAAGTATCTATTGTTAAAGGAGAACGTAGAACTTTTCTTTAGCTCATTAAAGATATCTAACTTTATAATAGAATAGAGCGTAAATTGGTTATTAAGAACAGTAACGGTTTGTATACCATTTACCTCACCATACTTAGTAAAGTATTAGTTGGGAGAGTAGTCCTTAATTTCTATATCTATAAGGAGCTGTTTGGTCTTATTAACCTTATCCTTAAGATCCTCTACGCCTTTATATTAGACCAGAAAGCTTTGGAAATAGGCTGCAGTAACCTTACAATTTCCAATGTTTCTCGCACTCTGTTAAAACTTATTATATACCTTCTTTTGTCTATTAAGGGGGTGCCTAGTTAACCAGCAATTTGGCTTCTTATAAACGTAGCACTTCTTCTAATAGTTGCTCTAAAATAAACCTCCACAATTGCCTTGTAGTTAACGTTGATTGTACCCTCTGCCGTATTCCCTACTCTGGCCACCATATGTTTAATCAGTCCAGTTATAATCATACTAGTCCAGAATCCCAATTTGAGTAGGGTTTTTAGTATAGAATTGTTAGGATTCTTATATTTGCATTGCAGTACCTACGGCGGAGCGTAGTTTAGTATATACTCCTTTAAATATATCTGCAGGTTTATATAGCGCCAAATTACACTTAGGAACGCTATGATAGGCTAAAATAACCTGGTCCCTTAGGCTATTTCCATTTTAGTAAGTTTTGGTAAGGCCACGTTAGATTTTCTAGAGTTTATTAAAGAGTAGTTAAAGGCACTCTAAATAAGTCTTTATTAAGTTAGAAGTAATAACTCTTTAGAATATAGTCTCCTGCTATTTAGATATATAAAGCTAGCGATTCTTATTGGTCTTAAAGTGGGCTCTGGTAAGCTAAAGTATTATATTAAAGCTATAGTTTCTACCCGCAATATAGTTGTAATAAAATGTTGCCGCCTATCCCTTTAACATAACTAAGAAAGCATAATAAAACTAGTGGCATTGGATTCTAACCTTGCTGCAGCAGTTATAAAAGACTTATAGTTTTGTTCTGAGCATGTTATATAGTTCTCCTCCAAACTTCTTCTCCTCGTCCAAATATACCTTTATCAGATTTGTGACTTCTCGTAGTAGAGGCTTACTGGTTAGCTAGGGTAGAGGAGCTAGAGGCGGCGGAGGTAGAGAAAGAGTACCTCTAGGTAGGAGAGCACCTTTAGGTGGGATAGTAGCGTTCTGGGGTTTTTGTTCTAAATTAAAGTTGCCTTTTAAAGAATATAGGTTGGTTCTGGGTTTTTGTAGTTAACGTATAATCTCAGCTTCCGTTTATACTGGTTCTTCTATACTAATAATAACGGCCTGGATATTACTAGTAATTAGGTTATTTTTTTTAGCAATATATACCCTATTTTTATAGAGGAAGTCTTAAAAATCCTAAATAATATCAACATTGCCAAGTGCCTAGGTGTTGGCGGTCTATCCTACAAAATCCTCCCTAAAATATTCCCATAGCTATAGATTAGCGTAGTATCTACTTTAGTAGAATATAATACAGTGTAGGAGAAAGCTGTTAACTTATTTTATAGTATAAGTTATTATATTAATGGTAAATTCGTCCTAATCTTTATTAATAAGTTTCGTGTATAAAGCTACCCCTAGTGGTAAGGAGTCTTCCCAGTTGTTTAAGGTAGGCGTAGCCATGTTTTTGGGGGGAGGGAAGTGTTATTGAGGTAGGGATTGTCGTTTAGTACGCGTTTATTGTTTGGTACGCGTTCGTGACGTGTATTTGCAATTATAGGGCTTAGGACTAGTTCTGGCCTTAAATTGCGAAGACTTATAAAGCGTGTTATTCTACGTAATAGACGCAAGAATCTGTAATCTAGGAAAGGCTTAGGACTAGTTCTAGCCTTTAGATTCTTAGATTTGTGGAAAAGTTTTATTTAAGGTTTAGGACTAGTTCTAACCTTAAAAGATAGCTTCCTCTAGCACAAGTAGCACTGGTACAGTGGCTTGTCTCTTCTTGGTGGAATACCTAGCTGTTTTGTAGTATAATAGTGAAGTTAACCACTAATCAGTGTTGGTTTCATAAGGTAATATTATATAGCTGCAGGTTATAGCTAGTATGATATTGGTTGATTGATTCTTGATAGGAATGAGGAAAGGGGTAAGGAACCTAAGGTTCCTTACCACGCTAGGGCCACGTTAACACGTGACGGCAATATGCCTCGCGTGACGGCAACTTGCCTCATTCCCGACAGCAACGTTATTTATATAAGCAGTATTTATAAAGGCAAAGCTATTTACTCCAGTGTTAATAAGGGCATTTATATTAACTCTATATCCATTTTAAGATACTATATATAGAACTATAAAGTGTTTTCCATCTATTAGCTAACTTAGATTAATCTCTTTAAGATTAATAGGATACCCTAGGGGGGAGTCTTTCCCTAGGGTTCTTCTTTTTCTAATTTATTAGACGTTTCTTCTTTCTCTATCTTCTTAATATTACCTATATCCTTTAGCTCTAGGCAGTATATAGTAAAGTAACTATCCTTTCCGTAATTAAAGCATATAACTATGGCAGAGTTAATTAGGGTATTGCGATAAGTATTAACCAAAGGCATAGTACGTGGCAAGTTAGGCAAGGCTCGCAGGTAGGTAGTTATAACCGCTTTTAGTGTAAGGGCGGTTATAGTTTATCTTTTAACGCCAGCTCCCGTTAGTATAGTAGATAGGTTCTAGTTGCTATAGAACCGCTTTAGTTAATTAGAACAGGTATTAATTTATTTTAGTTCTAAATCTAGTAATAAATATTAGGCTGCGAGTCTTTGGTAAGTTAGTAGGTTGTTTAAGGCTACCGTAATCTTCTTCTATAGTTAGATTATTAGCTTATTGTATAGGTCTAAGCGGTAGTTCTTAAGGGGAACCTAGCCTTTGCCTACTAGGTATAAGAACTAAGTCTAAAACTCAGTAAGGATTTAGTTTAATTTTATTATTAGGCGGTTATAGTTATAGTAGGCATTCTATACTTTATTTAGATTAACATAAATAGCAGCTAGATGCTATATTATCTTGTTAATAGATATAAACCGAACAGGTAACTTATCCTTAAACTTAGCCTAGAGGTATTGCTGCGTATCCCTAATGGTTTAACTAAAGAGGTAGAGTATTTTAGCTTCTTTAGAGGGGAAATGGTTGTGGTTAATACGGAGCTTTCCTTATACTTAGATCCTCTAATTCTTAAAAGTGGGGTCTATTCCGTTAGATAGTGGTTAAGGGTTAGGGAGCTTAACGGACTTTAATTACCTTATTATTGTGTCTGTACTCTCTAGTGTATTATATTTAGTTAAGCAAATGGGTTAACTAAGGCTTTGTAAAGGGGAGGCTAGGATGTTTTATAAGGCAGTAAGGCTTTCTAGGATCTCCTTTAGAGTCTCTTATATGCTTTATGTCACGGGACTCAGTCAATTGAGGCACGAGCGCCGTAAAGAACGTATGCAAGCCTGTACAATTGGAATGTCTATCGACGAGGATATTAAGCTGAGGAGCATAAGGTGGTGGAAGGGACGTCTATGTACACATGCTAAGTCCTAAGCGAACCCCTGACTAGATCCGTTACGGTGCCGTAACACTTTAGGCTTAAAGATAATTAACCTTCTAGTTAGCTGCAAGGGCATAAATCTGTTTATGCATATCTGTAATATCGTTATTGTCTTTAATTTCTAATCCTAATTAGATCTCGGGTTCCTCTTAGGTAGAGGCAGGTCTTTTAAATAAGCTTACTTTAGGTACTATTATCGGCTTCCTAAGGTTTGTCAGAATTATATAATTTAATTTTAATTCTAGGGGTTCTTTTTAGGGGTGCAGGTTAAGTATAGCCTGGCCTATAAAGTGGGATATTGTTAGGGCCTTCCCAGGCGTAGTAGTGTAAGTTTTTTTTTTGTGTCTAAGTATAATGTATTAACGCGTTGTTGTAGACGGAGGTCTTCTTTTAGGGTGGGATATTATTAAGGCCTTCCCAGGCAATATAGGGGAGCTTAGTATAATGTCGTCAGGAAAACGGGAGAGTGGTAGGGGCTAGCCCGGGGCTAGCCCGGGGTCATTTCAGCTGGATCCGCTGATCTGCTCATGTACACTTATTTACGCTAGCCCGGGGCCACATTAGCAACATTTGCAACATTAGCACGTTTTGTACGTTTTGTACGTTTTATACGTTTCGTACATTTCGTACATTTCGTACATTTTATATAATATTTCCTATAGCTGCAATATTTATAATTATAAACTAAATAATAAAATTCAAAATTCAAAATTCAAAATTCAAAATTTAAAATTAATGGTAGCTATGAGAGGTATATATCGCAGAAGCCGTATAAAGGCTTAATCTATGTCGTGATACTGCTTCCTTAATTGGCGGTGTTCCTAATAATCTGCT
>Ga0307507_10000532_pt1 | contig 80910 bp, 105 predicted proteins | sample 7_EM_MG_FD_207223 | JGI IMG/M metagenome (GOLD analysis project Ga0307507, IMG submission 207223) | Populus trichocarpa ectomycorrhiza microbial communities from riparian zone in the Pacific Northwest, United States - 7_EM | ecosystem: Host-associated > Plants > Roots > Unclassified | place...
CATCAGGATCGAAAGGAGTAACACATAATCGCAAGATGGCCACCAGACAGATTGTTCCATGATTGTCTGGATGCTGAAGCGATAGGGTGATGGTGTGGTTTCCAAAGATAAATGCATACCAGTGTGCTCTTTTGCTTCCGTTTCCCAAGTCCCCCCTTTTGACAAAGTACTCCGAAACGATGTTTAATATCGGCACCAAGTTCCACCCCGTAAGTCCTCAGACAACAAAGTCCACCCGGAAAGCAGAGAAGAAATAGATGCACAGCAAATGTCGTTATATTTTTGTTGCAAGTCAGAGCGCGTTTATGGTTGAGAACTCGACTCTTGTCTGTACAGGCCCTGTTGGCAACATGCAAGAATGATTCAAAGCATTGTATCACTGTGCCTACATCTGGAAACAGTCAATCAGCCTGGAAATAAAGGTCGGTGAATTGAAGGAACCAGATGAAAAGAGAGCGCACAGATCGTCGCTGTCTTTCTTCAAGCTGCTGGTTTGAGCAAGAGACTCTCATGATGCACAATCGGAAGTTGCCAGTTCCAAAAGTTACCAGTGTGTTGACCTCTTACTACCACACTCAAACGAGACAGTTCACTCCAGGGCTTCTTTCTAAATCAATATTGTTCCAGCAAGCTTATCTATAATTACATAGAGAGAAGATGCTCCGGAGGTGGTGCGTACAGTTAGAGCCTATCAGACAGAAATAAGTGAGTGCAATTCAAGCCGCTAAGACAGCACGAATCGCAATTCTTCGACATGGCAAGATCCGGCATTGCACATAAATAAGGTCATATCGCATATGGACCTGCATTTGAAATTTGAGTAATCGGATGTGGAATCGACGAAATACGAGTGTGGTACATTTGATCACATCGCATACCGCATGGAGGTTTGATTCTTTGATACCTGTAAAACGTGCGATACCCGAAGCGTTGTATGGATTCTGGATTGCAAGTGCCGAGGTAGTTTTGCTTATCTCATTGGATTTATGGACATTTGTATGAACCATTCAGTAAATGACATCGCCCTGACGTAGTCATGTTGGGAGCTGCGCGTGGCACCTGAGCCATTTTTCAATAGTTACAAAATTGCACTGTCAAAGCCAGGATAAGGGCAACCAATAACCTCCAATGACTTGATGAAGGGTGTGTGGTTTATGGTCCGACCGAGCTGAGCTCCTGGCTGACTGGCGGTCAGATGTCGGCCGAGGAGGAGGAATTAGGGATAAAAAAGGAAATAATGCAGAGTGAAGATCGCAAATCCTTCCAATGGATGATTCAACTTCACACCTACTGATCTGTGATTGAAATCACAAATGGCAGGCTGGTGATGTCTGCTTGGAACGATTTAAGGGGTGAAGGGCATACCCATGAGAATGACATCCTGTGATTCAGGAAATGATCTTCATGTATTGCGAAAAATGGAGTGTTTAATTCATTGGCGGGTAACTGAGTAGTAAGGTAGATGACTCACGCGACTGGGTGCGCTTGAGGGTGTCAAATGTGGAAGCGCCCATGACGGGCATGGTGAGTTTGTCCTCCGAAAGTTAGATATCATAGGCATGGGATAACCACTCAAGGAGGACGCCTGTAAATTTGTGAAAGGAAACTCATTTGTAAAAGCAAAATAAGGAAAATCAATCATACTCTTCTTCGTAACGAGAGTCATCGTAAGTGACTCTACTTCCGGGAGAGGGAGGACGCCATTCGTCGAGGACGACTCCTTCTGCCTCTTCATCCACTGCGAGTTGGGTAACAAGTTCTGTTGCAAGTTCGGAAGTAGAATGTCGTCGACGTTTTTCCAAAGGATGGGCCGTGTGATCATCGTCACGGTTGGGGTCTTCGTCAGAATTTTGTTCCGCGTTCTCCAGATCGACTTCGTCGACTGCTTCTTCCAGACCCATTAGCTGTTCGGAATCAACTAGTGTGCTACGGTCTTCAGACATGAACTGAGCGAGAGCCTCCATGTTCAGACGTGTTTTCCGTGGTCGAAGGGCTGAACCAATAACAACCACATCTTCGGAATCAGTAAGATTTTTCGTGCGTTTTCGTTTTCCAGTGTGAGATTCCTCGACGAGATGTCCTTCGTCCCATCCGAAGGTTTTGCGAAGGATGCTAACTTCATTTTCGTCTCGGAAAAAGTTCTCTAGTTCACCTTCGGCGAAAAGTTCCTCATCGCGGATGTTTTCCTCGCTCGAGCCACCACGGAGACATGCTAACAATTGCAAGCGAGTAGGTACCTTGCTCGATGCAGAAGCAGAAGGTGTAGTGAGAAGATAAGTTGCTAGAGAAAGTTGGGAAAATGGAAGGGGGGTATGCGCAGAAGGTGGGGGGAACGGGGGAACAGGAGTACCAAGCGGGTCAAGAAGGAATTGCATAGATTGGACCACAGCACGATTGGTTTTACGACCTTTTGGTCGAGATGGCACATTTTTTATTTCATGGGCGTGTTCTGAGTCATAATCTTCCACCAACAGTTCGGAAGGTATAGTAGGTTTAGAGCGCTGTTGCCAGATATCTTCTTGGAAAAGAATAACATCTTTAAGTCCACGGGCAACAACGAGCCGTTTGGAAACCTTGGCACGCCCCTCCCTGGTTTCAAATTTATCGAGCCATGGGAGGTTCTCAACCCAAGACGCGATTTCGTCCTGGATGGTTTTGTATCGCGTCATTACGACACTTTTTGCGACTTGATGGCGAGCACCAAGACATTTTGCAATGTCACCCAAAGGATTCAATGGAACACGGAGATCACCTTCGAGTGCAAGCATGAAAATTGCACAAGCAGTGGGTGGTACTGGCAGTCGTAGGACATCATGTCCGGGGCTAAGACGCGCAAGAAGACGCGATAACGAAACGGCAGTTTCGTTCACGGAATGGAGGTTGAGTTTTCCCAAAGGTTTGGAGAGTGGGATCGGCAAATCTTTGAGAGAAGAAGATATATGCATCTGAAGGGTATGCATGTAGGCCGAGGGATCAATCAATGTCAGCTTCAAGCCGAGGGAAGTGGTAATGTGGGTAAATGCTCTTGTCACCGAGGTTGCTGGTATGTCAAGCACTGAGGCAATATCGCGAAGAGCATCTGGACGATTAGACTCGCGTAGTGCGATGGCAAGACAGGCAGCTGCTACGGATCTGGATTTGTTACCCCAGCGAAAATTGGAAACACTTCTCACTTGGTGGAAGAGGGCAATAGCACGTGGTGCAAGACCCGTTGCACTGAATGATGCCGCGAGGGAGGCTATGAACTCAGCCATGGCGACCTTAGGCACGTTTAGTAAAGATCAGAAAAATCAGGAGAGATGACGCACAGCATGTCTCCCGTCTCTGACTTCCTTTCCCTGCCCTGAGAGATCCCAATTGTTTCCCGAGCGTATGCTTTTTAGGGTCGTGGATGCAGGGTCGTGCCAGAATGATGGTTCTGAGGTCAAGACTGACTGAGAAGGGTCTACGAGGGAACCACAGGAGGTGCAGACGGAGGAACCGACCGAGTCATCCCAGACGGTGGGTGCATCGCAGTGAGCACATCGGGTCGACATCTGGCAGTCAGCAGTGGAGGTGCGGCGGTCAGGAGGGGCTGTCACGTGTGTGACAAGGTGCGTGCGCAGATTGAGGGGCAACAACGCCTTCCAAAATTGGTCTGCCAGATCCTGGCCTATATATACCATTGTCATTGCTGGGATCTCCTCTGCAACCACCCCCATGGCACACACTTCCTATCCCTTCTCATCAGTCCCCTCCGCCGCTGTTAGGCGCAGGCTTTCCTCGGCCATCGGCGCAAGGCCCAATGTCACCTCCACGTTTGCCAGTTTGACGGTATGACAACCCCAGTCTCTCAATCCACTCTCTGATCCCCCACTTCTAGCCCATGTGGGGTGCGGTTGCTGGCACGGTGATCAAGAACAACACCCAGTATGAGATCGCAGTCTCGGTTCACGACTCGGTCTACAACACCGATTTCGCCTCTTTGATCATTCCATACAGCCCTAACAACGCTGATAAGAATGCCAAGGAAATCGAGAGTGCTGTCCTCCAGACATTACGCAAATTCTCCATCGAGCATCTCTGCAAGTTCCTCGGTGTTGGTGTCACCCTTACTCTCCTCAAAGAAGTGCGTATCAGCAAGATCGCTATCTGATCTAATCTAAGCATTTTTTTTTCGATCGCAGTGTCCCAATATCTGCACTCGTCTCTGGTTGGATATGGATATCGTACCATATGTCTTCAATATCAAGGCCTTCCACACTGATTCTCTCACTCGCCCAAATGTCAAGCACCGTATCTCCTCCACAACTGGTTCATATGTTCCCTCTGGCGCCGAGACTCCAACAGTCTATATTGATTCTGCCCAACTAAAAGCCATGTCTGGTTTAGACTCAAGCGTCGGAGATCGTTTGCCGATTTCCCGCACTCTTGACGAGCAAGCTGATTCGGCCGCTCGGAAATGCTTGATGCATTTCGGTCCGAACAACAACCCCCGTCTCAGCATTGGTCCTCGTAATCAAGTCATGGTCGACGCAGCTGGTAAGGTTCACTTGATCGATGACCTTGCTGAGTACCAAGCTACCGTGGGACCTAGGTAATTGCTGATTTCCTCACTCATTCGTGACTACGTTCTTAATTTATGCGCAAATCAGAACTTGGAATGCGGTGCTGAAGCTCGCCGATGAATTGCGCGAAAAGAAGATCAAGATCGGTTTCTTCTCATCCACTCCTCAAGGAGGTAAGCATACTATCTTAATCCTGTTGACGTGTCGGAAGTTGATATTCTTTCTTAGGTGGTGTGGCCCTGGTAGGTGATCTGAGTTATAAATAGACGCTGTATGCCGATCAATGAATTTCCCCAGATGCGTCATGCATTGATTAGATTCCTGACAGCGCTGGACGTTGATGTCGCTTGGTTTGTATCTAATTCCGCATTTCTGCTTCTCACATCTCAATTTTGACTTTAGGTATGTTCCGAATCCTTCCCCAAGTGTCTTCCGAACAACCAAGAACAACCACAATATCCTACAAGGTGTCGCTGCTCCGGACCTTCGCCTTACCCAGGAGGCAAAGGACGGCTTTGATGCCTGGATTCTCAAGAATGGTCTGCGTTGGACTGCCGAAGGAGGTCCCCTTGCACCTGGTGGTGTAGATGTGGCTTTCATCGGTCAGTATCCTTTATTTCTGCGTAGCATTTTAGATGCTCATCTACCCATTAGATGACCCTCAGATGCCTGGGCTCATTCCGCTTATCAAGAAGATCAGGCCCGATCTACCCATTGTCTACCGATCACACATCGAAATCCGCAGTGATCTTGTCCACGTCCCAGGATCTCCCCAGGAAGAGGTCTGGAAGTATCTCTGGAATAACATTCAACTCGCCGATCTGTTCATCAGTAAATTACTTCGCTGTTTATATGGTCGAGAAAATTTCTCACTCGTTTGCAGGTCACCCCGTTAGCAAATTCGTTCCCAGTGATGTCCCTCTTGAAAAACTTTGTCTCCTCGGTGCTGCCACTGATTGGTGTGTACCTTTTACTCTGCGAGTCGTCTTTTTAAACGTTACGTAGGCTTGATGGTTTGAACAAAGAGCTCGATCCTTGGTGAGTATCAGCTATTACTTGATAACGGAAGGCATTTAAAGAATCGTCAGGGATTTGCAATTCTACATGGGCGAATTCCGCAGCCTGTGTGCCAAGGAGAAAATGAACGAATTGAAATGGCCTGAACGTGATTACATAGTCCAAGTTGCTCGCTTCGATCCTGCCAAGGGTTAGTTTCATCTTGTCATCTCCTGCAGGCTTTAAAATTTTGTGTTCGAAGGCATTCCAAATGTTATCGAGTCTTATCATAAGTTCCGCAACCTCCTCAAAGAGAGGTCGCCCGATCTTACCGAAGAGGAGCACCCGCAACTCCTGCTCTGTGGTCATGGTGCTGTTGACGACCCCGATGCCAGCATCATCTACGACCAGATCATGCAGATTCTTGCGACCGAACCTTACAATGAATATGCAAAGGACGTGGTTGTCATGAGGCTTCCTCCAAGTGATCAATGTAAGCTTTTTTTCCCCCTGAAAACCATCAGTGCAATTGACATAATTGAAATATCAGTGCTTAACTCATTGATGTCCAATGCTCGTATTGCTCTCCAGCTTTCTACTCGCGAAGGTTTCGAAGTCAAAGTCTCTGAAGCGCTTCACACTGGAAAGCCTGTCATCGCCTGCCGTACCGGAGGTATCCCTCTCCAGATCGAGCACGGCAAGTCCGGTTACTTGACCACACCTGGCGACAACGAAGCTGTTGCGAAGCATATCTACGATCTCTATACCGATGAAGGTCTCTACAGGCAAATGTCCCAATATGCCAAGACACACGTTTCAGATGAGGTTGGAACGGTTGGTAATGCTGCTGCGTGGTTGTACCTGGCTGTGATGTACAGTCGAGGCATTAAGATTAAGCCTAATGGTGCCTGGTTGAACGATTTGCTTCGCACGGAGACGGGAGAGGAGTATGTTGAGGGAGAGCCGAGGTTGCCACGCGCAGGTCTCAATATGCAGGGATGATGAGTAATTTTCTTTTCCTTTCAAGTTTAGACAGCTCGTGGTTGCTGCGCGTTGTAACTTTGTAGATTTGATTTTGACTTTGTAAAGCTAGATGTTACCAAAAAGTTATCCTGGCGGATTTGAATAGTGCTATTTATATTACCCACGGCAAAAGTCTGACATTCGGAAGCAAAGTGTTTGTTTTCTCCGTGTCCAACGGTATAAGAAGACATGATCCACACCCTGATGGAGGTAGACTCCCATCCGTCTCTGTCCTCTCCTTCCAGACTCCGAGGACCCTCTGGACTGTCCTTGGGGACGTTTCGCCACCATCACCCAACTAGAATGTCCAAGAGACAGCGATCTCCGGAGGCTGACCCTAGTGCTGATCGTCCTTCAGTGGGTGTTACATGTCTTGGTAATGAGATGCATTCACTCATTCCATCTTCGTTGTGTGCGTGTCGATAGAAACGCACGGCCAATGGACTTATTCTGGCAACTACGAGTTCATCGGAGAATAGCAGTCGGCAGCATTCAGAAGACTGGGTACGACAGGCGGGCGGATTGAGAATCGATGGTTCAGCCGAAGGAAACTATCTGTTTGCAAGTCTGACTCAGGGAATTGGGCCAGGGTCGAGTTCAACTCAAATCGATGAGGATATTGCAATGGTATGTAATTACGATCTTTCTTTGAGGTCAATGTACCGAGTCATTTTGCTTTCAAGGCCATTGAGGAAGACACGTCTGTTCCACCATTCCCACATGCAGGAAGACAAGAAATTGCATCATCTGCACAACCCCCCATGCAGCTAACTCTACCACCGAGGTCTCTTTCCATGCCGAACCCTAGTCCATCGAGTCGCCACCCATACGGACAACAGTGGGTTCAACAACCGGTACGCATTGCGGATGGTAGTCCGCTCATCAATGTTCTCCCAGCGACTCCTGCGGATTCACAACACTCTCTGTCCATGACGGAGGCACATATTGGTCATGCAGTTGAGAATATGTTGCAGGTTGATCACGTTCCAAGGAGATCTCCTCCGCTTTCCGATTCGACTGGAATAGGTGTCTCGGCGGTTCAACAAGATTTATCGCCCTTTCATCCTGGAAGGAACAAGCGCGTCGCGTTTGGACCCAGGTTAAATTGTGAGAAGTGTCGGCAGGGTGAAATTCACTTCGCCCATGTTCAGTATGATTGAGGGATATGATGGAGGATTGTCGATTATCGCATATATCGTATTAGATGACATTCGCTCTCATTCGCTTCCATTTTTTTTATGCAATATGACCTTCCCAATTAAGCCACTCCGCATCCGTCGGCCGGCCCGGCCAATCTCGCTGAACCCAAAAAAAATCTGAACACGAAATATTTCGTCAATGTCGACGACCCTTCCACTATTCTGGCATCTGTCCTCGGCTTCGAAAAACGAACGACTAGATGCTTCTGTTAAGCTGATTAGCGCCCTGGAACATTTCCAAAGTCAAAAAGCGGTCCCAGCCCCAGCTTCTGCAGAGAGCTCGGACTACGATGATCAAGAGGATTTGACCCAAAAATTCAAGGATAACTTGGACCTCTTGAATGCCCAGGACGTTTCATACTCAATACGGAGGCTTATAAGGGGATTGGCCAGTCCTAGGGAAAGTAGCCGGTTAGGGTTTGCTGTTGCGCTTACAGAGGTTCGTTGTCCATCTCTAATTTCTCTTATCATCTGCTGAATACATCACAGCTGTTATCCAGACTATGTACTGTGACATGCTCTCAAATAATGGGATTAATCATGGACAGTACAATACACCAAGGATCGATGAACGGCCAGGAGGAACGTGACATTCTCTTTGCCAGGCTATTCGGGATTTCATCCATCATACAGTCCGGTCTTGCTGTACGCACCAAGCCTATTCCTAGCTTATCATCCTCTGAGACTTCTGCTTCGTCTCTGGAATGTTATGGACAAATTATAAGCTCCCTCTTGTCATTGGGCGATGAGAAGTCGTGGTTGCGCGAAAGCGCTTGGTTCACCATCAACCTGGCAGTGGATGCTTTGCATGAATCTGAGGTTACTTGGAAAGAGAAAGCCGTGGAGAAGACTTTGGATGCATTGTTCACAACGCACTCGGTTTGGTCGACGGAAAAGCTGGCATTGACACTCAAGTCGCAGGATTTCTTTCCTACGCGGAATTGGAAGGGCTATTTATCTCCCGTCTTCAAAAATACCGATATTCTCAGTACAGGGAACCTGGCTACGGTTGCTAAAATATTGAAGGTGTGTGAAGTATCGACATGCCAAATCTCGCGTACTCATGGCTGCAGGAATCAGCAACTGACGAAGACAGAGCAAAAGACCCAACAAAGGCACCAAGCGGGGGTTGGAAGCCTCAACTAAATTTCTCATGGGGCATCATTTTGGATCAATTGTTACCAGGGCCAGACTCCGAGAAGGAACCGAAGGGGTCTTTTCAGGACTTTTACAAAATAGTGGTAGACGGTATTGGCCTTCCGTTCTGAGGGTTGTTTCACTACTAACGGTCTACATCCAGAAACTTTGTTTTCCACCACGTCCTCTGCAAATAGAAAATACTGGGGCTTTCTAGTCTTCCAGAATGCATTGAAAAGAGCGGACCAAGAAACTGTTCCGATGCTGTTTACAAGAAATTTCATGCGTAGCTGGATCAATCACCTATCCAAGAGAGATAGATACCTTCATAAAATCGCTCTCCAGACAGTTCGTGCTATAATTTTATGCATCATAGCTTCAATAACACAACCGTCTTTAGGCAACGGAAGTTGAATCCTTCGTCAAGAGCAGGCCGCAGCTTGGATTCGCTCTTATTCTGCAGCTGACTGGAACCAATGGTAGCCAGCAATTTGATAAGTTAACCAAGACCAAGACCGTCGAATCAATACTTTCGGTCTTGGATGTGAAGGGGGTTGAACAATATGTCGACCATTTGCTCTCGCAGGCAAATGAGTCTGCCGAACATACGTATGAAACTATAGCATTCTCGGAAAAAACAAGTTATCTGACGTTTTGTTCCAGTACGGATGTGGGAGCGATCAATTCTCGTCGAGCTTGGATAATCGACCAACTAGCTTCAATCATCCGCAATCAAAGGTTGCCAAGAGCAGATACTTGGATTAAAAACATATTGGATTGGCTGACAGTACATGGTTTGTTCTTGATCAAGAAGAAGTCTTCGAAAATCCCATTCCCCGTGGTCAGAATGCCCAATTTCTTTCCCTATGTCTCGAATTTCTTACATGTATACAGCTGCGTATTCCCTCTCCCCCACTATCAGACGAACTTCGGCAAACTTGTCGAGATAAATTATTGGCTTGCCTGGGTGACCTGTGCCATCAGGTTGTGGTAGTTACCGAAGGTTTGCAATTTTTCTCCTGTTTCGGGCTAAGTTTGATTATTTTTCTCAGGTGAATCAACGAGAAAGGTTCCTGGTGTCGCCTCAGATGGGGAATTCTGGCTATCCAAGGTCCTGTCGGACATCCGCCAATTGGAACAAGATGCAAAACACGTTGCTCTTTTGGAGGAGGCGGATGAAGAAACAATTGGATTGCGAGTTAAGGCGCGGGAAACACTGGATGCGTTGAAGGTGTGCAACATGCTGAATGGAGGGGAAATGTCGCTGACTGGGCGGTTAGACCTCAAAGGCTGGGAAAGAGGCCACCAAGGGAGCAGAACTCCTCCTCCTGGGAACTCTCCTCATTCACTTTTGCAATGGCGATGATGATACTGTCAATGTGGCTGACCCTTTGGAGGTAATTGTTCCGAATTATGTGGTTCGAAACTTATCCTATTGTGAATTTAGGCATGCGTTGACGGAGCAACGCGACTACTGACGTCCGAGACGACAGAGAAGGGGGAGGACTCTGAATCGGAGCCAATTGACCTACTTGTTGACACCATTATCGGCTTTCTAGAAAAAGGGACGTCATACGCCCGCAGCATTGGTAACCTGAGCTTTGGTTTGCTTTCTGGATTGGTTAAAGAATCCACTATTGATTTGATCGTGATGGTGCGTAGAACTCGGATTCCACCACTTTTGGCTCGAATGACGTGTTTTCCAGCAATTGGAAAGGAGAGACCCTTCCCAACTTCTTGGAGAGGATGAAGACGATGAGATGGAGGTTGCAGAGAGTGTTGGATCGGAGGAAGAGGGGTCAGATTCCGACGAAAGCGAAGCCAGCGAGAGTGACGACTCTCATGATCCTAGTGTCGAGGAGGATGATGATCCGGAATTAAGACGAAAGATTGAGGAAGCACTTCGTGTGAATGGGATTGAGCCCGCCACGGGCGAAACAGAAAGTGAAGAAGAAGAACTCATGGATGACGACCAGATGATAGCGATTGATGAGCAACTTGCTCAGGTATTCCGTGCTCGAGCTAATGAAAAGAAAGGCAAAAGTCAATTTTTTTTTGTCTTTATTAACTTATTCATCACTGATATACTCCATATCCAGACCTCGATGTCCATCGTGAAGCTACGCATTTCAAAAGCAGAGTCCTAGACTTGGTGGATACATATCTCAAGAAAGAGCCGACCAGTCCTTTAGCATTGTGCCTCATCCCCCCTCTTGTGGAGTTGGCAATAGCCTCTGGTCAAGACGAACGTCAGCTAGCCGATAAAGCGAAGGGCGTACTGCGCTCTCGCCTAGGGAAGGCCAAGGAAAGCGTCAACGGAGCTGAGCCTGCCCAGATCCTCGAAATTTCTACGACTATCCACACCATGGCCCGCAGAGCCCATTCTTCTGAAAATCTTGCAGTTCTGAGTTTGTGCGCCGTATACCTCGCAAAAGCTTCAATTCAGGCCGGACATGAGGAATCCCTTGTTGACCTGTACAAGGAGGATCTACATGATTTTACGAGGAGGAAGAAGTCTGGACTGAATGGAGCATTTTTCCAAGAATTCATTAAGAAGTACCCATTGTGTGGATGGCACCTGCGAGAGGATTTACTTGACGTCTTGAAAGGAGCTATCAATCCTTATCGACAGATTCAAGTTATTCAACTTCTTCAGCTCCTCTTGAACTTATTGCCATCTTTTGTGGGTGCAGAATTTCTTTTTATTGTCTCTCTGCTCATATTTAACATTGCAGAATGTATCGGAGGACGAGGTTAAGGCATTCATGCCTTTGTTAAGACAACAACTCCTTGAGATTGCCGAAGATGCATGCAAGGATTCAGGCAACTTGACAACTGCACAGATGAAGGAAGTGCTCAAGCTTGTCCTTCTCGGCGTGCGACAGACGGCTCGGATAGCAATGAAGGCAACAGATTCTCTCTGGAAGTCGGACACATGGAGATCATTAATCGAGGCACTCGACACTTCACCCAAATTCAAGTCGTCTCCCGCTCTCAAAAAGCTATGCGAATGCATAGCACGTACGGCTGATTCTTCAAGTTTGGAGACACCTAAACAGCAATCAAAGAAAAAGCGGAAAGCAGATGTGCTTGACGCAAATCATCAAAATTCAAAAAAGCACAAGTCAGATAGTTAGCTAGATATGTCGTTTCCAGCCCATGTACGCCGTAATTCTAAGGTGGTTTTCAGGTCTTCCAAAGCTGCGTGTGCCTCGATTCCACTGCCCTTTATGCAGAGCTGTATTTGATGTGGGGCCGCCAATAGCCTGAGGCTTTCTGAATAACAAGTTTTCGAGTTTATAAGGGTCCTGACCTTTTCTTTTTGATTCTTTTTTCAGTTTCATCTTGCATATCCCTCGCCTTCCTTGCTGCAGTAGCGAGTATCTCTTCTGACAAGTTAGCCAATCGACCACATTCTATTCCAAAAGATTCTTTGAACAACTGTTAACTGTGCTCTGCATGATCAATAACTTCAAAATACCTGTAGCTAGGCCTGGGACCAATTTGTAAAGGAAGACCAGCCTACGAGTCCCGTCAATGCCCTCTTCCGCCTCATAACTCATATGAAGGTTCTGGACATGACGAGGGAATTTTTTGCACAGCTTTGTCGCCACCAAGGGATAGTGAGTGATAAACAGAGTTCGACATTGAGTTTTTTCAACTAAGTATTGCAAGGTCGCATCGGCAATGGCCATCTACAGGTGGAGATTTTAGTATTATTTTAAATTTTAAAGTTGCAAGAGGGATCTCACTCCATCGAAGGTAGAGGTACCTCTGCCAAGCTCGTCCAGAATCACGAGACTTCTGCTTGTTGCTGTCCGCAGTATTTCACTTGTCTCTGTCATTTCGACCATAAAAGTGGATCGACCCCGCGAAAGGTCATCCGAAGCTGTGAGAAGTGAGCGAAAGTAAATGATGTTGGAAGATGACTGACCTCCCATCCGAGTCAGAATAGAATCGACAACACCCATCTTGACAGAAGTAGCAGGAACATAACTGCCAATTTGCGCCATCAGAACGATAAGTGCAATCATGCGGACACAAGAACTCTTCCTAAATTCTCTTTTGAGTGACTAGGCCAAATATAAAGAGGAACAGAGAATTACCCTCCCATGTTTGGTCCGGTAATTATTTTAGATCTGGGTTTATCTCCTCCTATGGTAACGGAATTTGGTACATATGGTTCATTGCTGTATGCCTCAACCATTGGATGTCGCCCGTCAATGATCTCCAGAACGTTGTCATTGGTAAATTCTGGACGAACGTAATTTTCTTGCAACGCCACTTGCGCAAAGCTAAGCAGGCAATCAGCAGCCGCGATGCTGTTGATTGCCTCTCGGAAGATACCGTAATATTTCTGAGATATTTCAGCTAAGAAGGAATGGTATGCCCTCTGTGATTCGGCCTGCAGGGTATCTCGTCATCTTCCTGACATCAATAGTATTCATGAAACACTCACCTCCAATATCTCTCGATGCTGAGCCTTTTCATTTAATTTTTCCATTACTGATGGCGAGTAATACCGGGATCGTGTTTTCGTCCTGAGGTAAGAATCAATATCGATCATTCGTACGAATGCACCACTGACTTGGAGTGAAGAATCCAATTGGGGGGAATGGTTTTCTCATCACTTCGTTTAACTTCCACTAGGTGCTGAGAGCAGCGTAAGTTGCATAGAATACGCTTCAAAGTATAACGACCCTTGCCTCGTCAATTGCCACGGTGGTCCATTGCAAAGAGGGCATGCGTAATTTCTTGCGAACTAGTGGATTTTAATGATCTTAATATACTTTAGCGGCGCAGAATGGTATTACTGGATTTCAGTTCGTCCATAAGCTCCAGTTCAATGGCTTGCAGAGACTTTTGAATAATAAATTGAGAATTCCATGCAAAGAAAGGTACTTTCACACTAACCATATCCGAATCAATGATTGCAGGATATCTCTCCGGATCCTTCCACATTAGTTCTTTCTTGCCTTCAGCGGCTTTCTTCAAGTTCACTATACCCAGCAGCTCTTTAGCAGGGGCTCTGACACGAGGCAAGGAACATATAATGCCCCTAAGCAACTTTGAAGTAAGTCCAATACTTTCCTGATTTCCGGGATCGATATCGCCAAAAGAAGTACCAATCTTGTCAAAAGCAGGGAGTAATACAGATAATTCCTTTGGTGTACACTGTCGGAGTCGATTAGTCGCACAAAATTTATTGGGCCAACGATACCGGAAATACCTGGCCGTATTGTATGCGGCAAAGCCCTTTGGCGAGGTCAGGAAGGCCCCTTAGAACTTCGCGGAGTTTGAACAGTGTCCCAGAAGAACTCTCAAGGATTTCCTGAACGGCATCTATTCGATCCTGCAGAGCCCTGGGGGATGTCAGCTCCAACGGATTGATGAGCGATATCGGAAACATACTGCTTGTCGATCAGCGGGTGGCCTATCCAGCTTCGAAGAAGCCTTGCTCCGAACTTGGTTTTCGTTCGGTCCAAAACCCACATCAGTGAACCTCGAGCGCTGTTGTCGGTCTCAATTCGGTATAATTCCAAGTTGGTAAGTGTATTCGCGGCCAAGAGCATGTGAGCCTTCGAAGCGAACATTGTAAAGAACTTTGTTTCCAAAAAAGCATCGGCAATACCGAAAGCAGAAAGATATTTGACTGCATGGGCGAGAGCAATGACCACTCTTTTCGGAAAGTCAGCTATCGCGGCTAAAAGTTTTCCTGAATTATCCGTTTCTGCTTAGCTCAGAAGTTATCAAATAAGTGAGGATCATACCGCTCCTGAAGCTCTCGGACGCAGCACCAAATTTCCTTTTATCAGTATAAAATTGTGAGATTTTGTCGAAAGCCACTGTGTAGTCCATGACAGGTTGAAATGATTCGGTTCTTGTTTGGTGGCCGTAAGTCGAAACCCTGAAAAAAAGTCAAAAAAAAACTCGTCGTCGACGGGTTTTATTGTTTACCCAGTGAAGTGGTGCAGCATTTTCCCTGTTTCGTCACTCAACTGATTCGGAAGCAAAAGTTCAGAAGGTCGAGTATGAACTAATCTTGTCTGTATTTAGAAATTCTTTAGACTTGCATTCCGAATGGTAGACGTGGCATTCACCTCAAGCTCAATCCGCATAACACCATCTGCAAATGTGTCAGATGGTCACGATGAGAAAGCAAGCTTGCGTACCGTCAAAGTCGTCCCAGACAATATCACCAGTGCTTGGACATATACTGATCATGCCTATGGAGACGTCTGCCGAACTTTTTTTGTTCTGACGCTCTTCGATGATGCACATAAATGGAGGAGAACTGGATTTCTCCAATTCGTCAACAGAGTCCAGTTCGTCAACATATCTGAGAAAAATGAGGATTGCGTTGATTGCCAAGGTGGTTTAGACGTACGTCGCCGCGGTGAAAAGATGAGTGACCTTCCTATCGAATGGCGCGTTGCGGTTATCACCTACCTTCTTTAGAGCTGCTGTCTCAGTCTGACTCACAATGCCCACACGATATCCTCGTGAGAGTAAGCTGAGGGAAAGTGGATATATCAGAGGAACCAACTCTGAAATAGCGGAAAATTCCCACTTCTTAAGATGAACTTCCCGCCTGGGAACAGGAATTGAAGCAACCAAAAAGTTGCGATCATTATATGCCACCATGCCCAACTCTTTGGCAGCCACCTAGTAGAACGTAGTCAGACTTGAATTTTCGAGTTCGAAATAAAGTAATCACACTTTTGCATCATCTCCGAAGAATTTATATTTATATCCGACTTCAACCATTAGGACAGTGCCAACGTTGTTCTTCTTCAGATCAAGAATCTATAAATCCTCTTCCTGAGCCAGAAATAAACATCCAAGAGCAACTCTAACACACCTGTTTCTCCAACGGTGTATAAGGTTCACCACTTGGTCCCATATCGACGGGCTTCTTTTTCTTCAAAGTTTCTTGTCTCGTCTTCCCTTTTGGTTGAACTGAAGATTTGTTGGCAAACATCTCATGAAGTTGTTCGAAACGTTCGTCAGATGGACTGTTGCTAACATGCATTTCGTCTGCTTGCTCCTCAGTGTCCTCTGACTTTTTCCTGAGGAAGAGACTGTTTTCCTGAAGAAGCTTTCTTTTGAATGCCTCATGACGTTGTTTTCCAGATTCTGAGATAGAAGGTGCAGTTTGCTTTCCCTTCTCAGGTGAAAAGCGCCAACTGTCTGCAAGAGTGTCTCTTGACCTTGACTCATCGTTTGCGTCACTAGTAGCAGACAAACGCATGCGCTTCTGAACCGTACTGTCAGGGTCATCATCTTGAGTCAAGTCGATGAAGGAGCTGTTTCGCTTTCGTGGAGATGCTTGGAAAAATGCAGAAAGCTTTGGTTGCGGAATTTTAGACGAAGATGCCATGTGCACAAATGTAAGAATGATGTTGAGTGTAACGGAAAACCGGACCGAGTCAGGGAAAAATCTGATGTCATTTCCGTCATGTTCACCTCAAAAGCCTTTTCTGAATTGAACGTTATCATGAGCGGAAATTAACACACCGTTCTACCGCATGGCCTTGCTGCAACGAGGCCCACAAATTGTAAATTGTCGCAGAAGATATCTCAGGAATCTATGACGACGAAATGACCTATACTGTCCTAACTTCTAAGGCTGTCATTTAGGCAGGGCTTGCTTCTTAGAACACGAATATGGTACGTGAATATGGAGATTAATATAATGCACAGATAACTGCTTGTGTCTGGGTATGATTTGACAATACTGGCTGAGAAAAAAAATCATATGCATATGTTCAGGCGACAATCAGATCGTTTAAGGAGGGTAGTACTCACAGGAGCAAAAATGACGGATGTGGTATTACGTGGGGCGGGATACGACCTTGGATTGCACAGGCCTCTTCCTGAGCACCAGCTCTGGGGTAGTGGCATCTTTTCGGAACTGTTCGAATATTTGACGTGGGGGTGGTGATACCATTGACGGAGCAAGCGGTTTTGGTGAGTGCATCGGCGTCGAATTTCGAGAGGAGGGATTGGAGTCGGTACTGGCAACCGACGAGGAGTCGGACAGAGGGTACAACGAAAAAGTTGCAGGGTGGTAGGCTCGCACATGAGGGGATGGCAAGGGTGCAGGATATGATGGTGGTAACGGAGCGCAGGATGTTAACCCAGAGCCGTTCGTGAAAGAGTGGGTGATGAACGGGTCGAAAGATTTGAGCAACGACTTTGGACTTTGGGTCATTGTGATTTGTTGGTACAACTCGTTGCAAGTGAACTGTGTACTGAACAAAGTACGAAGGGTGGAAGTCTTATATCATATGCAAGCCCGAGATCTGCGTTCCGATTTCTATGGTGACAAATCTGGATATGAGTCCCAGAGACAAAAAGATCTTCGCGAATTGGGTGCCTAAAGAAGTTGTGGATTAATATTGAAAACCTATATCTCAGTTCAGGATCTGTGCATCACGATTGCGAATCAATTCATGGAGAAACACATGAAAGACTCGTGCGATCTTCTCAAGCCGACGGCATGGCTTCAAGGCCACAGGTCACCTACTAAAATTTGTAGAAGGTTCAATACGGGGTCAACCGCTCTTCCCACCAGTGAGGACCAGGTAAAATATACAATGTTGTTCGCCTCCTTCACAATGTTGCATCTCCGTAAGTGTTCGCGTCAAACCGGGTATCTGTGAGGTTGCCCAGGAACCACATCTGTTGAGAAAGATAATGATGGTGAACGGATGGCAACACCATCATCATCCGACACATTAGGAAGCAGCGATCAGGAGTCCCTGAGTCGAACTCCCTGATAGGGAATGATACTCCTCCAGAACTTGGCCGAGACGTCATCGCGTTTTATGAAAGTCCATGACCCCATATCAATCCAAATATGGTTGCTTCGGACACTTCCAACACCAGATAGCTACCAGGAAGTCGTGGCTGTCGCCGAGAGTGAGCCACTTAGGTTGGGACGTCATAGCTGGAGAGGACAGGCAGAAAGATTTAGGAGTGGATAACTTGGATCCACGCCTGAAAGGATAAGGAAAGGGTCAGAAGGAACACTTCGGAAACCTCATTTCGTTGAACACCCAAAGGAGGTATACATGAGGTGTCGGGAGCACGAAAATCGTTACCTGGGTCTTTTCATCGTCGTCAATCCCAGGATAACATATCTCCTGTCGCAGAAGTCCGTGAGCGTCCCGAATATGAAGATATATACATATGATTCCCTTCAACACAAATAAAGCAGATAATTTGGGATCGTATTGTCGTCATCGACTTCAGATGCAGGGCGGAATACACATACTCGGACCGGATATGCCTCTATCTTCATTTATAGGAACACAGAAAGATAGTCGTAGGTTGAAAGTGGAATGCTGTAAGTAACAAATCAATCACCATTTCCAGGGTGTACAAGTTAGACGGTAGTTAGAAGACAGGCTGCACTTCCAAGCTGTCTTCTGATGTCCTGGTAATCTACATCATGAGCTTGCAAAAATGTGTTAGCGTGTGATGGGAAAAGATGAGAACAACCTACTGTCTTCGACTTCCCCCCATCTTTCGATTTGACTGTTTACTTCTACAGAAGCTGCACATGCGGCTTGTTCGACAGTCAGATACTTTTTGACCACCGCAAGTCCAATTATCAGAGATTTCGAGGCGTATGTCGCTCGTTCAACAGCTGAAATTGGAAGCATGTCTATCATAGCCACCAAAAAGCCCAGATGACGTACCTGCCATCTCCCATTGATTTAAAGATTTGAGGACTTTTCTCAGCTCATTGTGCGTCTCCTCCGGCTGTCCGCCAGTTAGTATCGAATTAGATACACATATTTGGATGTTGAAAGTCTTCTTCGCCCATTCCAATAACGGGGTCCAGTGTTCTGATTGGAGACGAACAAGTGGTTCGGGATTGTCATGAAAAAAACTGTGAATCATCAACGTCATAAATTAATGAAACAGAGTTCAATGTACCAAACTGTATCCGTGTCCAAATACTTCAGAAGTGACTCACGCACTTGTGTGCTGGTGTCCGCATCCTGCATTGCGTCAATGGCTCTTGAAACGATTGATGTCTAGAGATTGAATAAGAACGAATCAATATGCCAAGTGCCAATGGATTTTTACCATAGGCAATGCGTGAGGTTTCAACAGTGTCTCTTGGTGGTCCCATTCCGCCGCAATAAGGGTTGCAGCTAAAGATTTATTACCCGGAAGTAGCAATGTCTGCCCTTCTGGCGTTTTGAGTGGTCGTTTATCTAACGTGATGACGAGGCCATCACCGCGTCTCTCTATTCCGACCTCCTTCCAGAACCGTTTTTGCGTTGCTTCAGCACCTAAGAACGTGGATTAGGGCCCAGAATCCAGCAGTAAGGAGAAATGTACGGTTCGTATCCGTCACTGGAGGGCCATCAGAAAGTGCAGAAGTTGATCCCCACCGCACTTGTGGTGATTTAAGCCGATATTCTATGCAACCTGACGTTCGTTGAGCTGAACGAAAGGCGTTCAACCACCGAGCAGCGCATGACATTGTGGTTGACCTTGCTCGTTTCGACGGTCCGGTCAATCAGGGTAAAATCATTTTTGATCAATTATTTTTTAAAGTTTTCTTCAGCAACAGAAAAATTAATTTCTGAATAATTTGTTCTGCAAGAGCTGAATATCTGAAAAAGGGGTATTTCTATGTTATTGTAAATCTGTGGTTTACAGATTTTTGTGTATGGTATCACAAGTACAGATCAATGGGTCGAAAATAGATCAACGTTTCGATGGCCTACTTGCGCAGTTAATAGCATTCGCAGATGCAGAAAATAAAAAAAATATTACCGCGCCAAGTTTTAGGTATTGCCCTATTCTAGAACCTGGCGCGGTCATATTTTTATTTTGGCAAAATTGAAACCGCCATTAAGCTTTTGTGAAAAGCAGAAAGTATCACGTGATGTTTCTGAATCGTACATTTGCCCTAAGTATCTTATTAATGGTATTTTCCGCTAAACACAGTGTACATAGTACATACAGGGAATAAAGTAACATATAGACGGTTACATACTGACTTAAGGGTGCTCCGGGTGACCCCTCCCTCATGGAATTTCATCCAAAAAAGGAAAATCTTTATTTAAATTCTCTCACCTTTTTTGACACCCACCAGATCCAACAGATGACACCTATTAAAATTAGTTAAAATTCCACACCTGTGTAGGATAATGTGTTTCTCGGGATATGCCGATGCAAAGCGGGCCGGCGCTGCATAACGTATGTGACACGTCACAGCATTCCTGTTCTTTCAGTGAGGCCTCTTTGGCGCCCTTCGTCAAACTTACATTTAGCATCCTGAAAATCCCACTTACCACCCAGCACCGATGAGTTCTGCTGCGTCCACTTCAGGCTCTGTTAATGGCCGTACGTCTTATACGAATGGATCGGGAGTCCATGGAGACGACTCTCCATTTGACGTCAATGGCTTGAGCTCGCCATCGTCCTCTACTGTCCCATTGAATGGATTTTCTCAGTGGGTATTCTTTCCAAGTTGACACATTTTTCAACCTAAGTTTCGTTGATTATCCTCATAGGCTACCCTATCAAAACCCCCATAATGAAGAAATAGTAAGCCATCTTTACCATTCTGGCTTCCAGACGGGTGTACGTACATTCTACTTTACAAGCATGGATTGTTATAACCTGGATTTTTCTTATCAGAATTACGCAGACACCATCTTGGTTCGACATTTTTTTAAATACAAGTTTCAATTTTTCTGACTTCCATTTGCAGCACGTCAACCAAAATGTGTATCGTTTACACGCGATCATCTTGTCTCGCTCGCCGTTTCTTGCACACCTCATGTCTACTTCGTCGCAAGCAACCGGTCAACGCGTCATTTTCGTGAATTTAGAACAAGAACCAGAGGTTACTCAAGAGGTGAGTTTCTGTTTGTTCTAGGATATTCCAACACCTGACACAATTTTCACTAGGGTTTTGCCATAGGTAGTCTAAAAACTTAAACATCATTCAATCCCCACTAAAAACCGTTCACAGCCCTCGGATATCTATATTCATCTATTTCTTTAAATCTCATTCGACCGGAAAACGCTCGTGCAGTGTTGGCTGCCGGTTGTTTGCTTGGAGGCATGGAAGAATTGTGCCAATACTCCTACACGGCTTGTAGGCAATCCATGTCTGTGGAAACAATCGGTCTTTGGTTAGAATTCGCCGACAATGCTCCTTCCTCGACGGACGGTTCGACGTCACCGGGTATGCCTTCTACATCTGTCTTTGGGCAGTATGCCCAGAAATTGAGAGACGATGTCTTCCACTTCCTGGTAGTCACCCTTCCGGAGGTTTTGGAGGTTACGAGACCTCAGCAGGATCCGATGACGACCTCAAGTGGCCGCGATGCTTTGCTTCAGATATATGCTCGGGTGCCATTTGAGATGTTCAGGGCTGCTGTTGAATCTCCTACATTTTCGATCGGTGAGTTTCCTTTTCCACCCTCCCATCTTTTTCTAACATTCCACAGGAACTGATCAAGCGCGATTCAAATTTGCCAAGGACGTGATCGAATTACGCAAACGGGGAATTTCTCGTGGGACTGAAGAGACTGTTGTTCTGGCATTTGGGCAGGGCAACTTTGGTAGTAGCGCTGTTCATGTTACACGCAAGATGCGAAAGCGGCCGCTGTGGAAGGTGAACTCATAGATCGTTCTTTCTGCGGCGGCCTGGCGTCGCTCTTGTAATACACCCATGAGTTACACAATTACATATTTGCATTTGGATTGCTGTCGTTTACATAATATGATCATGATGGATCGATGGCATGTGACACGTGACACAACGCGCTTTATTAACCTTTCTGTTAAAACTTAAGCTTAAGCTTACTTGGTCGCCTAGTATAAGTCAAAGCTAGTCAAGATCTACCCACTCGGCGTATATTGTCTTTCGAGAACGGTAATTCGGAGAAGTAAAGGTGCAATTGTCACTCCTCACAGTCTTTTATACTTCTTTACAAGATGATGGATATACTTGACGTGTCTATTCCAAAAAACTCCAACAAACCTCCTCCTTATGGTGGTAGGCCCAAGTTCGTGAAGTTAGCCCTTGGAGATTCTGGCGAATTTTTGCCGCACATTTTCTACGAAGGTACCTATATTCAAATCAGATTACCTTTATGTTCATTGCTCAAACTATCAAATTTGGCTGTAGATCCCTGCACGTTCAAGCCGACTGCGGGACCTCTAGGTGAAATTCATGCATGGGGACTGTACCCTGTATGTGGCATCTCCCGTAGTGTTGATCCCTATGATAACGACGCCTGTAGTACGCAGTTGAGGATGATGAAGTGGATACCACTGACAGTACTGATAGCCTGAATTGGCCCGCTTGTAAGTGTCGTCAAGATTTTTTCACTTTTGTCAGTTCTTAAGCGCGTCTTCCGAAGTTGATGGTGTTGGGGCGATGATGCGCAAGGTATTTCTTCCCCCCAATCTCAATCTCCCCATTTGACAAGGCGGATAGATGCAAACCCAAATGAAATACCTTGCCATTGGGGAAGACAAATCTCCCGAGAGCCAGTTCTTAAAGGTCCTAATGGTCCGCAAGGCAAGTTGATTGTTTATGCCACGTCTCTCATTTCTAAATGTGTGCACACTGCAGCGTCAGCAACTTAAAGCACTCGATTTGCATGATCTTGATAAGCGCGATGTTCTTATCACGATATATATTGCGTGAGTTAAACATTTGACCTGATCAATGGACACCTGCCAATCAACGCTCTATAGAGCTATTCGAGACAAAAAAGGAAGACCTCGTATATGGCGCAAAATCAGACTTTCTGCCGGCATAGGTCTCAGCACGCTTCAAGACAAAGTCCTGGCACCCGTCATGGGATGGTACGTCCTCGAGAACATATGTCAAATTCCTCGTTATGATAGTCCCGTACAGGGTACGCAATCTACATTCCTATACTTTCACCGACTTCAGAGATGGTTCTATCTTTGGTCCTGTCGTAAGGGTTTATACTACTCGGGAATTGACCATTGATTGAGGGTGTCAATGCCTTCCCAGGATAGCGACTCCGTTGACCGAGTTCATTCTGCTCAAATCGGCTACGAGTTTTTGCCGGATCATAAGTACATATCACCCTTTCGAGTATATCTCATTGCGGCCTTGACGTAAATTTTAGATACAGGCTTGCACACCTATTTAGCGAGGTGGGGGATCGGATTGGATACCTTTATGACTTCGGTGATAAATGGTATCACAACATTGAGGTTCGTCTTGATTTTCCTGCCAAGTCGTTGACTGGAAAACTTACTTCATTGATAGATCAACAAGATCTACCCACTGGATCAATCAACAGGCTCCATTGAAATCCTTGAAGGCGAAGGCATGTGCCCTGGAGGTTGGATCATTTCCGTTGCCCCATTCCTGGTCTGCTCAGTTTGTTTTGATAGAAAATCTTCATGGAAGCCTTTCATATAACACGTTTCTCCACGATTACGAGAAGGACGTGGTGACGGCGAAGTAAGCAGTCTCATATCGAATAGAACTGTCAATTCTCCTAAAATCTTAATTATTAGATATAAAAAGAAGAAAGAAATACTCAATGCTCCGAATTATAAACACTTTGGCAAACCTCCCTCACAATTTGACCCCTTCTCCTTTGACATGGAAGCGGCACGAGAAAGGCTTAGTGTAGCTTTAGCTACTACTAACTCTGTCCGAAGCGGAGCAAAGAAGTTCACCATTCCCATCAACCCAGAGAGCGAGGATATCATTACCCAAAAAGAGAGGATGCCCTTGAAGAAGGGTCAAGAATTCGTCAAGATTCATGATGAGGAAAGCACAGGTTTCTGGCACGAAACATTGTCGACAACGAAGGATAAGACGAAGGAAGCAGTGTGTGCGGCATGTGGAAAGCCTGCTGCCAGAGAAGTAGTGCTCAAGCAATGTAGTGGCTGCCGTCAGGTTTTGTACGCCCTACTTCGTCTTGTACTTTTAGATTCAGGTCACCTAATCATTTCATGTAGATATTGCTCGGCAGAACATCAGAAGGTGCGCACAACAAGACTCAACTGTCCTCGTCATTCATATTTATATTTCAGGCTCATTGGAAATCCGCACATAAAAGACAGTGCTCACGTATCAACGTTAAAGGACCGGAAACTTAATCAATTACTGGCCAACATGCTTATTATGTCGAGATCTATTGTATCTGTTGTATTACTTACTATGATTTTTTTGTAGCACACTGATTACCTTATGATTAGACCTTATTGCCTATTATGGATCCTACTAACTTGTGTTACAAATTGAAATAGCTACGTTGTCTTCTTCCTGCTGCATAATGTTGCTAAATACGCGCTTCATCAGGGTTTGGAAAACAGGATTTTTCTGATTCTTTTCACAAGGGTATCAGCACCTGCATCAAGATCAGACCCGGTAACTTCTTCCACTGAATCTTTACACTGCACATTGTTGGTGTCTTCTAAATTTTAATCGTCGATGGCGCGCAAAGTGGGTGGTCACTTTAGATGGAAGGTTGCTTTGTCCCTCGAAAGAAAGGGTTCGATGAGTTCTGGACCAGGGAGGTATTGGAACATGACGCATAGTTCGGGTGAACGTGGGGGCCAGAGAAGTATGAGTACAACGCCATGAGGTGTGAAGCATTTCAAACATTCACATATACACCCCCAGTCTCGTCTTCTCTACTTACCCCCACTCATCGAAGGTCATTTATTTCCCATGGACCCGGAGACACATCATGGGGAAGGCAAGGTTCTCGTGAACGGCCCCTGCGTATAAAAACGGGCAGTATGGTGCTTCTCTGCTTCTGCCTCCTTCATGTCGTCCAGTACCACGTATGATTTATTCTTCACTGGTAGGGACGACCCTCGCAGTTGTGTCATCATTGGGGAAGACACAAAACCGGTCTACTTCTGCTTTGAGACGTCAGACCGAAATCTGATGCTTAATGTGCGGACGATTGTAAGGTTAATATGGATCCGTACTGTGCATAACTGACCATTTACGTTTATAAGGTGTACAAGAACAACAAAGAGGTGTGCGCAAAGCTCGAATGGACGCAAGGAAACAATTTAGGTAGTGCCACTGTTGGCACACGAGAAATGCCTATGTCGCATCTCGCATCAACCGGTTCATGTCAAGGGTGAATAATCTTATTCCGTCTTGGTAAAACTTTGAAGATGTGAATCTGCTAACCACAGTGCACGGTCATTCTTCTCATCCGATGGACTTCAATTCGAGTGGCGAAGAGATCAGGATACTCCAAGTTCTTATGACGTCCGTGTATCCCCCTTTGCTATCTATTCATGTGCTGAACCCCCTTCAGCTTTATGCTGGATCCGACAAACCTATCGCAGTCTTTCGACGTTTCTCCCAACCACAGCCTACTGCAATCGGCCCAGCACATGGCCACTTTCAGTACAGCTTCACTCGTGATAATCTACTTGTTGAATCGCTCGTCGCATTATGCGTGAATCGATGGATAGACCTCCATATGGATCCTATATACTCTGCCGGGCTTTAGGTTCATGTTATTCATACAATTCTAAGATAGATATATCCTCAGACAAAGCACTTGAAAAATCAACTAAGCACCAAAAAGAAGGCTGGAAATGGAGCAACGAAGTCCCAATATTATAAAATTAAGAAGCAGTGATAGAACCTAGCATTTTTTCTAACCGTTCCTCCACTGTCCAGTTAATATCATTTGTAGACAATGAGGATGTTTTCGAATGGCCTGAACGATCGGAAGGTACGTTTGGAAGGAAGTTAAAGGATCCCGCGTCCGCTCCTTGAGACAGGCTTTCAATTAACCGACCAATTTGCTCCGACGTGCTGTAGAAGACCTGATGTACATGTTAACGAATATGTCCTTTAGCTTGCTCGCGAAATAACGCACTTTGGTCTCAGGACGGCTTTTCCCTTGCAATTCTTTTTTATTAGAAGAGAAAAGGGGAGAAACACTCCTTTTCGAATCTGATCGATGACCCTTGCCGGGGGTTTGGGATACATCGCTTCCTCCTTCACGAGTGGAATACTCCGAAACGAAGCTCGCACGAGAGTAAACAGATCCTTCATCATAATCTCTCAGACCATTGATGACATTCCTGCAGTCCGGTCAGTCCAAGGGGATGTTGATCAAGGGAAAATTAACCCACCACACCGTCTCTCCATTTGCCAGTTCAATCACTTCAAGGGCAGGTTGTGTTTCCTGGGGTACTTGTCCGTCATCAACGGCGTCCATGCTCACAGCCCTGCTCTCCCCAGCATACACGTCATACCTAAAGGACCTAAATTATGGATGCTTCTGCTTAAACGTGAATTGCACTCACAAAGAATCATATGTCGACTGAAGGTGATTAGTTATCGAGGCGGACGCAGAAACTGGTGGCCCTCCCTGACCCAAACCGTTTGGCAGGAGAGGGACGGGGGGCATACGGTCAGCAGAGAAGCGTTTCGCGGCCTTCGGCGGTGGCGGAGTAGGTACACGATCATGTACAGAGCGACTAGATACCGATGCTGTGCTGATTCTCTTTCGACGATTTGGGCTTTTTCGATTAATGAGGCTAGCCAATTCCGGAGCGTCGTTGGCAAAAACGCGGGTTATCCGAACAACAGGGTTATTTTCAGTCTGACCGTCTTTCGGTCGACGAAGTGGGTCGGGTTTAAGAAGCTTTTGTAGCGTCGTGTCATCAGGGGTTACTGAATCAATATCAACTTTGAGTTCTTGTTGACTTGTTGGATGTGTGTAACTGGTAGGAGTTGCGGTCTGATCTGACCCTGTGCTCGAAGCTTTGTTCACTAGCTCACCACTACTTAGGACAGTCAATGTTTTCGGGGCAGACTGAGTGACAGAGTTGCTCCTGTTCAGCAAATTACGGGATGTAACGGAGCCTGAACGAGATAGGAGATCAGAGAGTGCATTTTGATCGAGGCCAAGGTCATTGGCTGCACTGAACAATAGTTGCAATGCAGCCCGTGATTGTTCGGTAGTGGGGGATTCAGGTGGTTGGGATTCTTGAAGTTTTGGAGATTGAGGAATGGACGTAGGAGGTTGTGTGACAGTTATACTCGCAGGAGGGAACCTCGAGTACATTGGTCGAGGCTGGCCAGGGGAGCGAGAAGGCGAGTTAAAGCTTCTTTCCGAAGGGGAGACAGGTATTGTGGGTGTACCTGTACGGGGTGATAAAGGGACAGCTGTTACTGGCGCTGAAGCTATCGCCTGCGGTGCCAATGTTTGTTCTTGTGCAGGAGTCTCCGACATCCTTTGCTTATTTCTGAAGCGCGCCATGAATCCTTTGAGACCAGGCCCTGAATTTACAGGACTTTGAAGAGGTATTTTGAATCTACTGTGCTCGGCTGTGCTCGGGGTACTCGGTAGCTTGGTGTTTGATTCGCTAGGCTTAGTGTTGCCACCAGATATTTGGGTTGGTGAAGTAGCACCGAGGGATGCAGGTGTAATCGTTTCTTCTCCAGAAGAAGCCACGTTCTTCACGCGCAACGACCCTCTCAGTCTCCTGAAGCGAGAACTAAGTTTTGATGAACTGTTATTGTTCAGCTTTGTCAGCGATAGTGCTTCGAGATTGTGTGTTGTCGAAACAAGCTTCGGCATCGAAATATCCTTGGGGTCGACCCGTCTCCGAATGGACGATGAGTGTGACAGGCCCTGCGGCAAATTAACGGTTGATGACGTTTTGTTTAGTGCAATCATTGCTGCGTCAGCTTTCTTCTGAACTTCACGAACAAGATCAGCCTGTTCGGATGGAGACTGTGGCACTTTCGCTACTGAGGGATTACGATGAAGATAAGTGGTTTCAGTTGGTGAGGTAGATGACTGGGCGGAGATGGGTGGAGATGATGAGGCCAGATAAGTGGTAGTTGCTGTATTGTTAGTTGCCGAATTTGATGGAATACGAGTTGTGTCTGTGCTGGATGTTGAAACGATAGGTTCTGGTTCGGGTACTGATTTGATAGGTTCCGCCTTGTTTATTGGTGAATCGTTTTCTTTGGAGTCTTCATCACCAAATAGCACACGAGCAAGTGCTCGATTCCGACGAGTTGCAGGGGATAGTTCTTTCTCATCCGACGAAGACGAAGGGGCTCGGGCGATGGGCGAAACATTGAGTGTGGAAGGTTGATCCTTGATGCTGTCGACAACAGAGTTTAAAAGAGCACTAGCTTTTGAGTACGGATCATCACTAGTTGCATGTGTTGGTGACCCTGGAGGTTGGGTATGGGGAGGGGGACTAGCAATCTATATATTCCAGAATTGAGACATTTCTCTATTTACAACAAGTGAAGACTTACCCGAGCATAATTCGATTGCGAAGTAGAAGGTCTCCTTCGTCTCAAAGCTGAAGGAGCTCGATCGCGAGGGTCTGTATTCGCGATTTTCATAAATGCTGCATTCACAAGTTTGTCCTGAATGGCAGCGATATCCGCCTTCTTCATACCCCCATATCTTTTAAGCACATCCTCTGCATCGGATTCGTCTCCGGGAGTAACAGAACCTGATTTATCCAAGTCGACAAAGTCGTGCCAGAGAACTTGATTTTCCTTCGAGTCAGAGAAGACACTGAAAACTTTCTCGGGTTCATCCCAAGAATGGAAGCTGGAGCCAACGGAATCAAGAGAGGATCGTGAAGAGTTAGCACGGGCAGAGAAACCCAGACCAGAAAATGCGCTGATGTTGAAAGGAGAAGGTGGTGGATTTTGTCGGGCAGATCTGTTTGCAAAACCAGGCGACGTAGGTGAGCGCTGGGCATTCTGAGTCGGCGTCAGAGTTCGAGGGGGTGGTGAACTGGGTGGGGATGCGACGCCAATGTCGCCAGTGATAGCATAGGGACGATTCAAATCGTTTGCCTGATCCATTCCATTTGTATCAGCCGTGGCTTTGATAAAGTGTTCTGACTCTGAACCGACCGAATCTGGAAGAGGAGGGGACCGCAATGCGCGAGGACCACTGGGTTTACTGAGCATCCCCAAAGGACCACGGTAGTCCACATCATTATCTGTTGTCAGACTGCTACTCCTGCTGTGAGAATGTCGGCGATTGTGACCATTGGCAGAGGAGTTGGGTGTCCAAACGACATTGGACGGAGTGCTGGGTCGTGAGTTGGGACGGTTGGATACGAGGGGTTGGAATGACAACCCAGCGAGTGGAGAAGCTGGTCTTCTTCTGTTGAGGATGGAAGAGCTCAGAGAATTGTCATATTCAGGACCATCTCTCTGATATTCGTCTCCTGTCACCGTAGAAGGTAATGTGGGTGTAAAACGACCATTGGTGCTTCTTTGTAAAAAGAGTGGTGCAACTCCCAAAGGCCTAGTTATTGAAGAAGTCGAGTCGCGTCTGACCTTTGAGGCATTATTCGGAACGGTGCTGAGGGCGGAAACCGAGTCCGCAACAGTGGGCGATTGAGCGCGCGGTGTGGTCGAGAGAGAACGTTGTTCATCAAAGTCAATGATCCGTGGCGTCATTGGTCTGGGCATGCCGGGAACATATCCTGGCATCGTCCTGGTGGGAATGGGAGAAGCTCCTCGATCGCTGGCATTGTCGGCTGTCTTATCGTTGCTGATTGCCATCCCGCCTTCGAAGACAGAAGAGTCACGAGAACTATGACTATTCCTCTGCCAGGATGTATATGAGATTGTATCAATCAAAGACATAGAAGACACACCACGTCTAGCATAGCTTGATCCAAGTTACCGCGAGGAATGGGAGTAGTGCGGGGAAGCAGGATTTCCTCTTCAAGTTCATCTTCTATCTCCTTCATAACCTGCTGGAGAGCCATAGATGCACGTTTGAGGTTAATAGGACCGAGCTGGTTCTGTAATTGGTATTCAAAATCTGAAGTAGCCTCCTCGAAAGTATTGTCTGTGTGCGACCCATCGTCTTCATCGGCTTCGGTATCAGTGACTGGGTTGGGACTGGGCTGAACAGAAATGGTTGGAGTTGTTCTTTCAGGAGTGTTGGGTAATATACTAGATGTCGACATTTTCTTGACTGACATCTCAGTTGGGGTAAGGGAGACTGTCCTAGTGCTACTGGCCGAGCTTTTTGGGGAGTTAACATTCTTGAGATATGTATAATCTCGAAGGCGACCAGGGGCAAAAAGACTGTTGCTAAATCGCTTGCCTGACCGACTCGGCGATGAATTCAAGGTTGCAGAGATGGAGCCTTTCACCCCATTCTCATCGGACCCATAGTCACCGGTCGTAGCAGCGGTCGTTGGAGCAGTTCCATTCGACTTTTCGTGCGATATCTCCCCTGTATTGTGCCGTAGACGGATACGACCGAGAGCATTCAGCAGCATGTCCTCCTCCTCTTCGCTAATCTGGTTGACCGCCCCTCGTGTCCGCTGGTCTGCAAGTCTACTCCTAAGGTGGTGATCAAATGCTGCGGGATCGGAAGCTGAGGACCGAAGTAAGGAGAACCGGCGAGAAAGACTGCGGGAGAAGGGAAGAATGTGAGTTTCGATTTGAACATATAAACGAGCCAACAACGGCTACTAAGCTCACTCGGGCAATATAAGAGACGTCCGAAAGTCGTTGGTCGTCGGAAGTTGAGGCAAGGCTTCGGAAGAGAACTCGCCCTCGAGCGTGGAGCTCAGCGAGTCTTGAATGTAATGAGTGTCGGGCTTTTTCCTGGAGGAGTAAATGGAACGAAGTGGACATAGGGGGCAAATGTGAGCTTGCGAAACCCGAAGCTACGCCAAGGTGAAGTTGTTCACTTACCGAAGTCGATTCATATTGGAGTCTCGCAGGACCTCGCCTTAAACACGTTGAGGACAGCAGTCACGGAATTCGGAAGCTGTTGCCTGAAAAAGACACAACGTGGTGAACACGAGTTGTGATCAGAAAGGAATTGTCTTCGCAGGGTGTTCGAGAGAGAAATATAAAATACAGAATTATGGTTATAGGAGAAGGAAAGAACGACACTGCTGGCTGTCAACGTTGTCAACATTTGCCGCATCGGGTAAGACAATCAACAACCTCCGACTCGGAACAAGAACATTTACAAATCTGTAATTGTAGTAGACGACTACAGAATATTGATAGTAATGCCATCTCCAAAGAGCAATTCCAAGCACTGAAACGCTTTCGAGGTTCCTCACATTGCATGCCTGGACATTGATCCGGTCGTAAGTATAAACGAATGGAATTATTTGTAGCTCACTTCTTTGTCAGTTCAGCCGCAGTGGCTAAAAACTTGTTCCTGTCGTTCTTGAGCATCTGTAATGTGATAAATTATACTTGGTCTCGACACAGCAGTGTGTATGGCGTACCGCGGCAATGTCGGGCTCAAAGGGGTCATCCGGACTAGGGTTATTCAACTTTTCCTCGATAGACTCAAGAACTACAACATAACACTGAGCACAAAGCAGGAGCATTTCGATGATACTCACCTGTGCGCAGATTGATGGAAGGTTTCCACTTTGAATGAGTCAGCGAGAAATCGGTGGACTGAATAAAAGTTGACATACATCATCTCTCAGGATAGGAAGACAGATCGCGCCCTCTTCGTTGATACCAGGGTGGTAGATCTTTGTTTTGAAGGTAACCTAAGGGGCGAATACCTCAATGCAGGTCGATATGTTGGAAATTTACTTACAGTAGGTGGTTTGAATGGAAAGTTATCGGGTAGGACTAGAGTGAAGTTGAAAGTACCACCCTTGTACGGTGAACTGGGCTTCAAGGAATAATTGAGTGGACAAGAGGATGGAGAGGTAGAGGCCTGTACTCACCCGTGCTTTGATACTACAGTTCCATTCAAACATATTGTCTTCCTTCAGATTAAACGAGATATTCTAGGGTTACAATCAGGCATAACCTGGACTGGACACAAAAAGAATACTTACAGGTAGAGGGTCATCTCGAAGTATCTTAAGCTCCCGCGAGACTCGTCTGCCTTGTGAAGCGGAACTCATGGTGGATATTGAAGATTGACCTTCAACGGGGGGACCGGGCCGCAACTCTGATTCGTTGCCGACAAGGACAGTGAGTCGTTTCCTGCTCACATGCGTCCTGATCCTGCCCGACACGAGTCAGAGACACCTTCTTCCAGCAACACACCAAATGGGTCTACACCGCAGCCAACGAATACACCAACGCCGACGACAACGACATCTAGAAAGCGAAAGCGGGCGCCTGTGGTAAAAGGGTCTTCACCTGCACCCTCAGATCAGGCTACAAATGGGACGAATACAACAGAGTGTGTTCGATGTTAATTGCTATCATTCTTCTTTGTAACTTTAGCTGCTAGTCTACTCGCAACTTCACGCGCAGATCTCTCGTCGCGACCTATCCTGACGATCTCTCGTGGTCCGGTTTTTGTACCTATTATTGAGGGTTCAGAATGGTACAAGACAGAAATATTAGGTGCCAACCGTCTCGGGTTTCGCTACATACCCGCAGGCATCAACCCAGCAGGGTATGCTACACCATGTAGGACTATCGAAAGCAACCCAACATCCTACCGTGTTAGCTGGGAAGACCGAAGTCCATTTCTGAAGGTCTCAAAGGATGGACTGTGTATACTAGGAAGTAAAGGCTTTCGGAGTGCGCGTTGTAATGCTCCAATTCGAGAAGGGAAGTGGTATATGGAAGTCAAGATTTTGCATGGTGGCGGAGAAAAGGTCGGCGAGGAGTCAAGACGTGAAGGAGGCCACGTTCGACTGGGATGGGGTAGGCGAGAGGCCCCGTTGAACGCTCCTGTTGGTCTAGACGGATACAGCTACGGATATCGTGACAAGACTGGCGAGAAAGTAGCATTGTCTCGACCACGTCCTTATGGGCAGCCCTTTGGCACAGGCGACGTGGTCGGGCTATACATCTCACTCCCCCAGAGACAGAAGCCGATTATGAAGGACCCTCACGATCCTGCACATCTCAAAAGGGAGCGTATTCCAATTGATTTAAGAGGCCAGGAGGTCTTTGAAATTCTGGAGTACCAAGCATCTAAGGAGATGATAGCACTGATGGACTATTCTGGAAAAACAACAAATACCGGATCTGTGCCATCTACAACGACCAAAAAGTCTGCTAACGGAAAGCTTCCTGAACGTGGTGGACCAGCCACCTCCAGCACCAAAGTCAACTCAACCAACCTTCGACCTCTCCCAATTCTCCACGGATCGCGAATAGCTTTCTTTTTGAATGGAAAGTGCCAGGGCACTGCCTTTCAGGATCTTTACGACTACCTCCCTCTTCGGCAAACAGAAATGCAACGAAAAGCCAATTCGAAAAAGCGGACACGTGAAGGTGTAAAAGAACACCGACAAAACCCCTTCGACGACGGAACTCTAGGTTATTATCCCTTCATCTCGCTTTTCAACGACGCAGCGGTTAAGCTGAACCCTGGTCCACACTTTGACTTTCCGCCCCCTGATGATATAGACCAGCTTTTAAATAGAATGACTGGCGAAGAAGAACCCTCATTTTCTGGTGAACATGAGTCCAGCCACCATCTTGGGAGCTGGGGTGAAATGGACGTCAAACCAGAGAGACCTAATGGTGGATACCCGGTGTCTGATGCAATACCTCGGCTAGAACCAACTCAACACAGAAAATGGCGTCCTGCGATCGATCGTTACCCCGAATTCATGCAAGAAGAATGGGAGTTTGACGCTCTCGAGGAGCAAGAAGCCAAACTCGAGCTTGAACGGCTAACCAAACTGGAAGTCGCTGAGGAAGAGAAGAGAAAGCAGAAGGAGAAGAAGAAGAAACAAGCCGAGGCAAGGAAAAGATCGAGGAAGGAGGCTGCGGACAGGATTGCGAAGGAGGTGGAGGAGGATGAAGACAGGGAAAAATCTGGCCCCAGCGGGGTAGAGAAGGACGGCTTCCCCTTGGAGAAAAAGGGTCGATATTCACCGTCAAATCCACTGGGGCTACTTGGACCAGGCATGCCAGGTCCATTGTTCTTTCCTTCTCATATCCACTCTGCAGCCAGTCCGAGCCCGCTTCGTCATTCCACATCGGCATATGTCCGCCAAGAAGACCAACTTCTGAATGGTGATGACCACGATGTTCTTTTAGAAGTCGCAGAATCAGACGCGCATTCACCCGCACCTACCTTTGCATCTTACGGAGATTTTACAGGAGGGCACAGCGGTTACACTTCTGAAAACAATCCAGAAAAGTTGCCCGAGCATGATCACGAAACAGACAACGACAACGAAATGGACGTGGACCATGAACTCGAGGCTATGATAAGCTGACCTTCCTTTGTGCACTGAAAGCTTTATTACTATTTAGTGTCCTGAACATTCTACAGTCATATCTGCGTTGTGGTTGTGGTCGTAGCTCTTTTAATAATATTTTAATACTAATGGAACAATTACACGAAAGAATCCGAATTTTACAGTCCAAGTCCAGTCATCCAAAAATAAATAAAAAATTACATGTCATGCCCAACCTGTTTATATGATGCTACTCCCACTTTGGCGGCGGAACACGGATGGGATATCTGCACAAAAACCCGAAAGATAAGTTTAAAAATCGAGGCCAAAAATTCAGCGAACTGACCCAACAGTGACCCCGTAGCCCTTTTCCTTTTCTACTCTGATATCGAATACAAACTCCCCCGTTCTATCTAATTCCGCAAGACACCAATTCCGACGGCCCATGATAAATTTCTGTTTTCTGGCTTGACCGTCAGGTTCTTTGGTGAATATAGGAATCTAGTGAAAGTTAAATCAAATAGATTCGGCGTAGCAAAATGCGAACCATGGTCTCATCGGTGTCGATGGAGTGGAGTGTTTTGTGGTTTTTGGTTGCAAGGGAAGACACCAACGTTATGACGCCATTCGGCCTAAATTGAAAGACAACCCTGAGTTTCATCGAAAATACGTCATCCTGCAAGAACGTACGGAGGTGTGTTCACGATGGCACCTGGACATCGCATCAGTGAACCAATATGATTAGGATAATGAATTAAAACCAACTCGTGACGATATTGACCATATACCTAAAGTCATTCGATGGCATTATATCGGGTTTCCCCTTGACCTTCAGAGTCTGGAAGGATCCCACCGCTGCACAATGGACATCTCCGGATAAGAAAGAAACGCGAATCCTCTTTATGCGAGCAAAGTTCTGCAGTTGCTCCACGATCCAATTACGTTCTTTCTGTGAACCAGGTGATAAGATTCGATGCAGAAATCACATAGGAGAATAACGTGCCTTGTGATGCCGGGAAGTCCAGTGGTCATTCTTGCAAGAAGGTTAAACTAGATGAAAAGGGTCTGTTGCAAAGAAGCTTACCAGATCATCAAGCAGCTCAGCTTCCGCATTGAATTTATTCACAAACCCACTAAGACCTAATGATCCGTTTCTCCCCAACAGAAGTAGTGGGTTGAATTTGCTGTCAAGTGCCGACTCAAGGAAAACCATCCGAGGATAGGCAATAGGAATGCCAAGCTGGACGACGAGGTGATCAACGCCTTGTGGAATGTTGTTCAACCGATCGAAGACACGATTATATTGTGCAACACTACAGATCCGATCTTTACGACGTTCAGCGCTGTATGAATAGACATGATGTATGATGAGGTGTATCAGCCTTCCATTAAGAAATCAGTGAAACGTACCGACAATCCAGCAAGAGAATGTACACCTGAGGGCCTAACCTAGATAAAAACGAGTGTGATGGAAACGGTACGTAGGGTCCTGGTTCGCCTATGACCAAAGACTGGTAAACGTGTTTACCAGGAGCATCCTGTTTGCCGTCAATGTCCACTACAACGCGCATCAGAGGTAAGAAGATAATCCGAAGGGGGAAATGAAGTACCATTGATGAAGCACTGGAAGAGGAGAAAATAGAAATAGCCTCTTGCGCCGATCCTAACAAGAGAACATGAACACGCTTGGTGGGTTGTTATAAATATGTACGTGACATACTGTCGAAATACGGGGGACATTTGCAAATCGTCAGGATCTGGGAAGACGGTCCTCGTTAGTACCCAATATGTAACATCACAATCGACGTACAACTTCCAAAGCCATCGATCTGAAAAAATTAAGGGTTCGGAATTTAGTAGATATCTATAATACGAGCAACGTTGCGTACAATATCTGCGCAGAACAGCTTAGGAAATTCTATGGTAAGAAAAACAGCACTGACCATGATCATCACACATATTGAGCATCGGTCTACAGAAGTCAACTCAACAAGATTCCAAATTTAAAATTTGCTTCCATAGACTCACATGGAACAGTTCGCTCGTGCAAATGCACCTGTCCTAAATGATTGACAATAATGGTTGAAGAAGAATCGATCAATGGCAAACTTCATTTCTCCCGAGAGAGGATATGCTTTTTTATCTTCAGGTTTCGACATTGAGACCCACTCTTGCATTTCAGGTTCACGCATTAGTCTGCCGATTGTGTTGAGAATAATAAAGTAAGGTTTTAAAACTACTCACTGGTCGCAATAAAGCTGGTCACCGCCTCCAACCAAACAATGGAATGGTTTCTCAGCATGACTTGCCAGGAGATCCATCCAAACAGGATCATAGCCGGACTTGAAGCCAGGTCCACGGAAATCATCTGGATTCACTCCTGCCGAGAAACCATTACACTAACCTGTACATTAATTACCAAGTTTGTGGAGCGGATGAACCACGTACAGAATGCGCCGCCCAACGCATATTCTGATTCCGCCCAGGGACGTAGAATTCTAGCCGTTGTCCGTTATTAACTGAATAGCGCACGATCATCTGATGTTGGGCGAGGGGAATATGGATCAGGAATCGCCAGAAAGTAAAGGTTCTGTTAGAAAAGCAACCTGTGGGAATCGGAAGGGAAGTGAAATCGAAATTTACACTTGCCCTCCAGTGCCGCAGTAAACCCATAGTTCTTGACCGAGAGCTTTCTCACTACAGCTGGTGGTGGGAAACCCATCGTAATTGCCATTTCCTGGGGATGCGGGAGACTTGCGAAAAGAATAATTGGGAGCGTGGAAAGTGGATGTAGTCGGAGACATAGGTATGATAGTTGAATGGGGGTCAGCAGGGTGCGGAGCGAGCTCATATGTTATTTGGGATTGAATTGTCGAATGCGAGGGTGCTCCACGAGATGTGGTACTTTCTGTTCGTTGGTGCATATGGGAGGATCCTACAAGGTCGACTGCACTGAATTCTGTCCCACTCCCAACGTTCGGGTCCCAGGAGTACGTCAACATAGGATGCGGATCATAGATAGAACCACTATCGGCAGCTAAGGTATGGCTACATCAGTCGAATTCGAGGAAACAGGGAATGAATCGGCACTCACTAACGACAAGGGCAGCTCCGTGCCAAATTCCGTAATCGTCTACAGTATCATACCTGGGGGGTTGTGCATCAGGGGCTTAGAATTCAAAGAAGCGTACAAGACGCGCATACTTGAGCAACGGACCGCACATGAACTGAACAAATGAACAGTTGATAATGGTATGAGATAGGGGGAAGCATAGCACGCACTTGGAGATGAGGATCCATTCTTGCAGCGCGAAGGGCTTTTGAGCGATCAACAGCCGACATATTTACCAATTGTGCGGGCGTATAAGTCGCACTGGGACTCGGTGAAGAAGAACTGGGAAGTCGAGCCTCCTTCGGAGGAACTGCAGGAGGTTTGTGCAAAAATAAAGACCGTTTCAAACCACCAATTAAACTCTCCTCTATGGGCGCAAGATCCTGAAACGGAGGCGAAGGATGGCCGCTGCGATAGTGGCGGCTGTACAGTTCATCTTCCTGTTTCAAAGATTTATGGAGAACAAATTTCTTTCCGATACAAAGTACAGCCCACCTTCTTAGCGCGTCTATGAGCATGCCAGCCAGGGTTGTCCATCGTAAATGGTGTTGGCGGAACGCAACCAAGATCGAGGTCCGAGCAAGGACCGTGACTAGCCGTGACTGCGGCCGGAAGAAATCAGAGTCACAATTGTGGGTTGTGCTTGCCTTTTCTGTCTTCCATTTGGCAATTGGTATATATACCCCAAGCGGATCTCAGTCCTTGTTCCTCTCCCCTCGACTATGACCGAGTACGACTTCTCTCCGGAGGCATTGGACGCCTACGTCCAGAAGCAATACAAAATCGCGAACTGGGTCGACGGCACTAAGCGCCAGCCACCCTCAAATCCATTCACCCCTGCAACTCCCGCAGTCCATGCCCTCCAGATCACAAGAGACGACGACGACAACCGACATCGTCGAAAGGAGTCCAGGAACAGGCACCGTGACCAAGGCAGAGACAGAGCCATCGATTCAGCAGACATTCGTCAGCGGGGCACATCGCCTACCTCGGCCAAACGGTCAAACCGTAGTCATTCTGCTTCGCACACGACCGCTGCGCGTGCCGATCCTACACGAGGACGTACCCTGCCTGCCCCTTTGCAGCTCCCTCCCCAGAATGGTTACATATCGACAGGGAAGCCAGCGTCCCCGACATATGGAAACCATTCACAAGCCCCTAGATTCACGTCACCCAGGGACTCGAAGCATTCCTCACAAACATCTTCCTCAACTTGGCTACCAGCATATTATCCACCCCATTCTGCGCCCGTCATCCCGCGTGCCATGCGTTCCCAGACAACACCGCCAAATTACACGCCTCCATTGCATCAGCATGCTGCATACCAAAATGGCTCGGGCTATTTACCAGTTCGGTCTACTCCATTCATTGCGTGTCTTCATTGTCCTGACCCTGAAATTTGTTCACTCAAGCAGAATGCTCCACAATTCCCTCATTCCTATTACCAACAAAAACCCACTCCGCTTTTCAAACGTCTGTTCATGAACTGGGGAGGCAGCAAACAACAACAACACAAACCACCCCGGAGAAAACGGAGCAGCTCCTTCTAAACTTTTGAGTTCTTCGTCGCTCCATCTTTATCCGTGGATCGGGATCCTCATTCGTTCTACCCACCCCACTTTCGACAACATTTTTCTTTTAACCCCCTCTTGATCCCGGGCTTGACGTCCGTTGACTCTCCCCCTTCAACCCCAATACCCTACTCAAGTCTTGTATTAATACACAACATCTGGTTCCTTCTACAAAAGTATGACACTTCACTCCTGCTATACGTCAAGGTGTTGTGGCGCACCCTTAACCCTATTGTCAGACCTTCTACCACCTGAGCTTAATGCATTAGCCACAGCGCTGCCTTGCAACACATCTTTACTGTTAGAACTGCATATTCTGGATCCCACTTTTTTGTTTATCCTTATTCTGACATTCAAGTCCTAGATTTTTCTATCCCTGGCCTTTTAGAAATCTATTAGTACACTATTTTATCTTTGTCACACGACGAGGACTATTATATATACCGTTGTGTTGGTTATATTGTTACTCTGAAATAGCGAACCTTCATCCGAGCCGGACAGCGCTCAATGCCTCGAGGCCCCAATGCTTCCCTTTAATTAAGAGTTTACCCATCAGAAATTGAACACTACTAAGAGTTACTACACCGAATGCTAGCACGGTCCGAAATCGGATTCCCTTATCAACCTGTTTATACAATCGTGAGTATTTTCTTTTCATTCAACTCCCAAGAGCCGACCGGACTTGAAAGCTGCCATAATACCCTGAAGTTGACACTCGGAGCAACAAATATCCCAAAGGGTGCACACACCACATCTGCATATTCAGCCTAGCGCAAACGACGACTCGGAGGGACCATATCCTCGAAATACAACAGTACCCCATGCTGTTTTCCTTTGAATTTGGGGTCATATGGACCATTCAAATATAGCCATCCACCATTTCCTATCGTATCACAAGCCCCAATCTAATCAATTTAGTCTTGCTCATTCAGGATAACAGTAATTGTTGGGCCCTCACTACACAAGCTTATCGTTCCAGGACCGGGAGAGAGAGGTCAATCTGCGAAGTTTTCCGACACTTCCTTGGATCATACTTCTGGAAGATCTTGTATTCTGCCAGTATCAATCCCCTATCGCGCTTCTCCACTTGGCGGAATAAAGCTGTGTGACAGGTCCAGACGATTTAAGGACACGGCGGCCGCCTCGTGCTATCAGTTCCACTAATTTGAAATCCATTTGAATGTTTTAGACACCGTTCTGGGATATCATGGTGTAAACGTTCCTTCGAGTCGACTTGCTTATCAACTATCACGATCGGCGGTATCTCCTAAAATCATTGGAACTTGCAGATGGAGACTTGATTTCAGATCGTGAACGAATAGCCTAAAGGTTTCACAGATGTGCCACCGTATAAAGTATCATCCTTCAGTCCCACTCAGCATTGCTAGTCAATGATCTCGCACTTAATCCGCATGCACGAAACCAAATAACGACAGCAAATAGAGGATTTCTCTATTTCGAACCAATCACCAAACATTGGGGATACGAATCCGATCGCGACTCGGGAAACGGGGCAAAGACAAACCGCTGGGGCACATGTTGAATACATGAGAGTGGGTCCAATTCAGATTTCGAAAACACGCGGCAGGTGGAGTCACGATGCGGGGCATTTGCATTTAGGGTTTTTTCGCACACTGGATGTGTAACATTCCCCGGTCTTACTCGACTTGATTGTCAGTAAAAAAAGTCCGGCAATCTCGGTCATCTGATACTATAATGAATTCGGAAGTTATTTGTAACCCGAAAATGGTTATGTCGAATGGAAGCAAAATGGTGTGCCAACAAGCTTTTGTCCACAGTTGAACAATGGGACTGGGGGTTGCAAACGCTAATCCAAAACAGGAACAATAATGTCCTTGACCATAATTGGAGTGATTTAATCCTCTATTGACGCCGGTACCTACTACTAAATGGGCGCCTAGAATAAAGGGACTGTGAGGTGCAACTACGATCGACAATCCCTTCCGACTATAAGTTATGGTTGGTAAATCCTGAACTTTCGGCCGTACGCATGCTCAGCGCTCACATGCACTTGTGGTCTGGCCTGCTAGTTGACCTGGATGTGTCTAGACTCTCGACCTGTGAATTTCACCCAATATGTGCAATGCTTTCGCATCCTTCAATGTTCATTTCTGCTGTGTGTAGTAGGACACCGTGACATCAATTTCACATCTCGACATTGACTGATAACCGAGCGGACAATTTAATTGCAATTTAAGGGAAATTTGAACTAGAAACAACCGGATCCTGTATCCATGTTGACATATCATATATCAGCGCCCATATAGAAATAATGCGGGTGTTCTTTGACTACTTTATAATTATGTGGACACGGCAATGTACGACAGATATGGCATTTTATGCAAGTGATGGATGATCCGGATCACGACATACTTGATCGTAAAACGACACCGGACCATCGTGAAGTTGCGTCATTAATGATTAGCCTCTTTCAATGCGCATTTATTGTGGGACATGTACAACGACAGTTGGGATTTAAAGAGCCATGAGGCAAAATGGGATTTTAACACCAGGTTAATATCGGACCACGCGGTTTTCAAGTTGACGGTTGATGATCCGTGCCAGGGTACTTAACAAAGTTAACATCATCTCTTACATCATCCCCCATGTTCATTACGGTTAATCAGTTGCCATATACATACAATACTTTCTGTACAGAAGCTAGAACACAGAAATATACACAAATGTTGTCGGATAATATGCGGGCAGGGTAGCACCTCGTGGCTCATTCAAACCGCAGTATTCCGACTAGTTGCTGTTTGTCCAGAAGCGGTGCTTCGACCTCCATGAATTTCGGTTGCTTGTCGGCCGGTTGAACCGAAGAGAGCGTCACCAGGTGCACCTCTATAATAATTTTTTTCCCAACCACCCTCACGGCTTGTTGGGAGTTCATACGTCAAGGAAGGCGGAGTAAGCTCGTAGGCGTAGGAAGGTTCACGCTCAGGGTACGGCTGGCGGTGAAATAGCGAGGTAGTACGAGGCAGGAGGATGTGGTTGAACCTGAAGTCCCAGATAGCAGCAAAGGTTTGACGAAAGGCGACCAGGGCCGTGCAGATTCCAATCAAACTTCCTGCCAAGATATCTCGTCCGTGGTGATCTGAAATTAAGAATTATGTCATTTCCCTGGGAAGTTCTTCCTTTACTCACAATAGTTGAGCAACATGGCACCACATATAAGACAAGCTCCGAGCAAAGGAGCAAAGAACAGGATCATTTTCCAGTAAGCCGGATTGTGGGCACTCATCACTTTGAGCTGCGCATTGATGTAGAGAGAGAGATACAGCATCGAAGCCCAGGCTGCTGTTGCGTGACCCGAAGGCATCGATTGAAGAGCGTCGTTGATTTGTTTCGGATCGCCGGTGCAAACCGACCGGTCATACATTATTTTTCCGAACCCCAAGCCACTCTGGTTGTTAGAAGTGATACTGGGCCGACAGACTGCCAAAAAATGGGGACGAGGACTACCGATGAGGAATTTGATGAAAATCTGAAAAACGGCACCAGTGACAACGCCTGTGAAGTCGGGTTAGATGTGTATGTGCTGACAAGCTCGATAAAAGTACTTTCTCTTTATGAGACCGAGAATGGTCGTTAACCAGTCTTCAATACTGCGTCGACGGATCTGAAAGGGGGCCATAACGACGATTGGAATAAGGACCGAAATGAGACCATCGGCCCAAGTCGGTATGATTTCATGCTGCATAGGGTATCCAATTTCTGGGTTGGCAACCAGGTTTTGATTATAAATTGGAAACAGGAGATGCGGTACAGGGGCTTTGAGGTCTTTAGTATCTGAAGTACACGATGGTTCCAACGATTTGCTCACAAGCCTGGTAAACCCCCAATGCTAATCCACCCATTAACGCCATAGTTATGAGATCAACGCCATGAAGCCTTAACCACACCCCAAAATAAAATTTCGGACGAATTGGCTTGAATCCAGCCATTTTGTTCTCGCCATTGTGTTGTTCGGCCATGATTCTGTTCGATGAAGGGGATTCAAACGCAGAGCGTTTTATGTGCGGTGTTGCTCCACTTGCAGGCTAAAAATAGGACCTTGAAGCGCCAATGATTCATGCACGCCTAATATGGAAACATGCCAAACAGTTTTTGAGCTGTGACAGTGTGTCTGTTTTGACGCGACAAGGAGACCCACCGTAGTCTGCAGGCCGCAAAGAGATATTTAGCATGTGCATAATTGTTTACTTTGAATAAAAACATACCTTTGTTTGGGGTGTGACGGCTCTGTGGGGTCATCGTCATTAGTGGAGAAAAAGCAAAGGAACTTGAAGTCGACATTGTGCTGCATGGTAACAATCATGTGATATTCTCCCTGTTAAGGGTCGCCTCTGTGGTGGAATTTGACACGAATGGCTTGTATGCAGTTAAATCTACTAATGTGGGCACAAAAACTATTCCATACCGATCACCCGTACTGTCAGATTGGGATTTGCAGACGTCCTCTTCTTTTATTGGCCCGCACATCAACATTCTTATCACTTAGTTCCCAAAAGATGAATCATTTCGAGACGGAAAAATTGGCAATTGACGCAATGGTGCGTGGTATATAACCTTTCGAATTTATTTGCACCCGACCATTTCCAATGACAATGTGTTCAAATAATTGTCATTTACTCATTTTGCGGCTGAAGGATGCCGCATGGATCGAGATTTGACTAACGCGATAGTGTATGGCTTTCATCATGAGCATACTTAGCCCCTGGGATTGAAATAATCCATTTTAAGTTCTCCGAAAGGCCGATGGTATCACCATCTACTTCGAATCAGGCTGATCATAAGATGTGGGCAAATGACACACAGAACCTGGCACAGCAAAAGGTCAATGACCGAACGAACACGGCATGGTCACAGACATGCACACTAGTGTCCCAAGGACGCAAGATGCTGGATCGGACATGATAGGGACTTGCTTATGAATTTAGAATTGAAACATTTGGCAGAGCGCAGGATTGATAGTGACCTTGCAACGGCCATGTGGGATATCTATTTTAATACTTTTCTGCAAGGACTAGAAGGAATTCTCAATAAGGGTCGGAGAACAGAGATCAACGCATCAACTTACTCAAGGCCGTCAGTGACGTCCAACCTGTAAACGGATGGCTACAGTTTGCGTTCAGAAGGGAAAACAAAATTTAGGGTGTCAACACGATTCGTACCTTCGTCTGCCCTCGCCCGTCACAGCATCATATTGTTCCCAGACATACCCAGTCCTTTCGTATTCCTGTGGCATCAATTTAGTGCCCTGGACCAAAAACTTGATCATCAAGCGACGCACCTTCACAACATTGTCCACAACATTTTTCCGCAGCTCCCTGTATATTTGCTTAGCGGTTTCTTGATACGGACCCGGCTGTGCGGCGTATGTCTATGCACATGTTATAAAGTTATAATAAGGATGCGGAGAAATATGGTGTACAAACCTTGTGTAGAGCACGAAGAGCCAGATAGTTCATCTGAATCCATATTGGTCCTTTCCAGTAGTTTTCTCCTTGTCCGAATTCTGGATGGGACGCAGACAAACTGCGTAGACCATAAGAAGACCACAGGTGTTTGGGGTCGTGGACCAGATCCAGGATATGTCCCAAGTGAGGTGAGGTGGGTGGAAGGAGTTCAAGCAGGAATGGAAACAGGGAAAGATATCCCTTGTGACAAACATGATCGGATTCATCTTTCCCCAATTAGTAAAAGAAGGTATCAAAGACCAAAGAAGTTGATTTCACCATCATCATTGACGTTCACATCGCAGTACATGTTCTGTTCTTCGTTCCAATGCAAATCTAAATGTATTTATCAGGGTCATGAAGATGGTCAAGTTTAAGAAGCATACCTTCAATGTTGTCCAAGATGGATGCTTCAATACCGATGAAAGTCAACTCATCATCTTTCTCGCCCACAAAGGCGGCAATGTCTCGCATTGTCCTCGTGAAGAAGGCGACCCAAGATATCAAATCAAGATGCAGTTCACCCGCATGAGGCGGGCCTCTGGGATAGTCATCCATCCCACTCGTCAGAATATGAATGGGTGTTCTACCCCGCCATCGATAGGCCTCCCGTTTTGATCTGGCCTTTCGTCCATATTGCTTGATCTGACCGCGCTGGGTCCGTCTGAACCACTCGTAATGTCTTTTTAGCGGTTTGTATATTTCTCGAAGGTAGGACTGTGCAAGATCTGGGTTAGTCAGATATTTGCTTTCTACGGCGGAGAGTTTCGTGGAAGGGGCAAATGGAGCCTGAAAGCCCATGCCCATGTCAAGTCCAAGCTCCTTGTCAGAGATTCCTTGGGAACCGGACGCTTTCTTGACACGTTCAATGAAGTCCGTAACAGCCATTGTAAGTGTCGGAGGATTTGCATAGTTGGGTACTTGGGTTTGGAATTCGGGCGGAACCTTGGGAAGTTGTTATCTTCGGCCAAGTATACGAAACGAGCTAAATTACCTTGCTTCGAGCTTCTTCGCCAAGAATTTGCTCTCTAGCTACCCAGCCCTCGTCGTCGATGAGATTGATCCAGTCTTTCAGAATTTCGAGACTGGATGGTGAATAAGCGCTTTGAAAGGATATCAATACTTAAGATAAGTAAAAACCTGAAATCGGTGTCCCACTGCCCGATGTGCAAGAGATGGAATCCTTCATCCCTATAATGACATTCAGAACTAATCAATAGCATGCATATTAGAATGACAGACCAGTAGAACCCCCGAGGGAAGAAACTCCGGCTTGGGGTTGCTGTTAGTAAAGCCTTTGGGTCTGTTAGTTTGGCGCCTTTTGGACTTGCATCTACATCGTCCGAAAAGTCATCTTCATCCCATTCATATGAAAATTTACGGTCCACAATGGAGGTTCCGTAGAAATACCCGACCCCTCCCACTAGGTTCGATGTAACCTCCCTGGAAAATCTCTCTAGAGAGTCCTTTTTCTCGATCGGGTAGTCAGATGGATATGGCAGAATCTCCTGGAAGAGTTGCCGATACTTCTCGATTAAGGCAGGAACGCCTTGATCCAATGTAGACGCTGAAAGAAATTGAGAACTATTCGTAAAGAGAATGGTAATTTTACATACAGCTCAATTTCTGCTCTACGCTGCCACTGTCGAAGAGAATATCGAATTGGAAGGCACCCTCAAAATGCTTTTGGAAAGCAAAGAGATTACTGCCCGATTGAACATCGTTTGGCAAATCGAAAACGAAAGACGGATGTGGCAAGGATCCAGAATTCTGATAAGGTGCGACAAGTTGGCGAGCATTGTCAATTAATGCTTTCAGAATGGAACCTAATTCAAAGGTGTAAAAACAGGTTTCCGTTTAAAGAATCCATAAAGGCACACCATGCGCTTCCCACATGCTGCCATCTTGAGTGAAACGCCCAAGGAATTGGGTCTTTCCTATCCGAGATTGAAAAGCTTCCGCATGGGTCCCCAGAGTGACTGCATTATTGCTGGGACCTTGTCGAGCAAATAAGCAATAAAACAAAGAATCCGGTGTGCAACTTACCGTCAACCATGGTGATAGTAAACTCATCCAAATCAGGAGAAGACCCAGAAAGATGAATCTCGCCGTCAATTCCCTATTCTTGAACTGAGATAAACAACTAATGGGACGAGGAATGAACGAAGAACAGACGTTGTGGTCCTGATTTGTCTTCAATTCAAGTCCTCCAAGGCCCTCTAGACCAAAATAAAATATTGTCGATACATGGGATATCTTCTCTGCTGGAAATGTAAGGCTCCGGGGTATGTATATGAATCGTATTGCTTTCCTTTATCAATAGGTTCGCCCTTGACTCGTACAGCCCAACTGCCGCCGTGTTCTCCGCCCTGTACCTTAAGGAATTCGGTCGTAATTTGAACATTGTTGGAAGAATCCTTGATGAGTTGAACACCGCCTTCGCGAGGATCATATTCAGTCCAGGTGTAACTATCCAAGTTATCCCCTTGGTCACACGAGTGGCGAGGTCCTAGGGTGCGGCTAAGATGCTAATTCAGCGCCCGGAAATTCGAACTCACTTGCGGCGGCTGTGTAATCTTGAGTACCCATCCAGAGCATACCAGTCATAAGTGATTTGGGTAACCTCGGTCTCAGACCAAAGTAGAGGTTTGGTCTGTAGGCACCCCATAGAGTTTCATTTGCGGGCACAGACAGTACTTCTACTGCCAAAAACAGTAGCAGCACAAGAGGGAGCCGCATTGTGGTTGTTACGCTTTTTTGGGAGTTGGCATTGACGAGATTCATGACAGTCACGTGTACATTTCACACCATTATAGTCAATTTACTCCATCAAGTCTACATTCCCATTTCCATGAGAGTGTCGGCACAAGCGACTTGGCGAACAAGCTCTGATTTACAACAATATACGTCTGTCTCTAGAAAGTTGGAGGTGTCAAGAAGTTCCGTTCGCAATATTCATCCAGTTTCAGAAGGATGAGCCGAACTGAAGTGAGTATAAAGTTACAGAGGCGGACATCCAGCCAGACGAATAACGAAGCCAAACCGAAAAGCGAGCGAGGTTAGGAGTTGGTGATGCACTCAAGTCTGCCTGGGTAACGTTCGAGGCGCAGAGTTCTTCGGACCCTTTGCAGGGAAATGCACTGCTTGGGTGTAATAATCTATTACTACTATTAGACGGCTAGATGGAAACCCAAATCCTAGGAAACAATTCTCCTTTTGCACTCGAGCGACAAAAACCTGTACTAAATCTGATGGTCACGTTGCCACTCAGACCAAGGCACGTTCCCTGGATCAGCACTGGCCTGGCCTGCGATGCGCCGGCTCTCACTATAAATTCACGCACCTCCGTATTTCCAGAGTTTCCTAACTTCACGATGACCTCCAACTTTGGTGATGCTACTACCGTCGGAGATGGCCCATTGGCAAAGCATAGTGGTGAATATCCGTCCGACGATTCAAACACCCTGGCCAAAGGCACAACTTCAAGGGCCGCTCTTTCCCAACGACCACGGAACGACTTCACGACTGCCGACTACGGTCTGCAAGAGAGGCCATTCTTTGTACCCATTGGCAATGGTGGTGTCTTAGCCGCTCTACAGAAGCTTGATCACCAACTTCTCAATGTGAATCCGAATCATCATTCTCATGCTTTAAATTGTGCCTCACCAAAATACTTAGGCGGGAAAACAAGGGCTTTTCTCTAAGAAAAAACCCACAGATTGGGCTGGTAAAGAAGTTATTCCCGGTCAATTAGGTCTCATAAACCATGGGTGCGTACACTAATTATGTCTACCTTGGTTTTTATTCACCTAACTTCCCCAGTGGCGCGCCCAAACTTTTGACCAAACCTGGTCGTTACCCAGGCTTTCCTCTTCGGAACTGGTGGGCACGGCAATGGGTTGGCACCAAAGGATGTGAGCTACCCCCTTTATCGAGACGAATTACCGTTTACTGAGCGAATTCTTGTCTTCCAGTATCCGACACTGTCATCGAATTCAACGGTCTGACCGTGGTCCAAGTATCCCAGAACCAAGCTGCTGTTGTTTCGGATCCTCAAAATCAGATATTTGTAATCAAGAATTCGGGTTTCGTTGCATACGCTGTCGAAGGGACATACGATGTCTTATCCATCGTCGATCAAACACACTTACCCACAGTCGTGAAGGACCAGGTCACCAAATTGGTCCTGGGTTCTACGCACGAGGTGAAGATGAAGAGCAAGGTTGGTCATCAACTGGAAAAGGAATACGTGGTTGCCACTTTGTACGTCCATTTTATTTTCCTACTTTGTGAACCAAAAACTTGACATTGAAACAGCTTGAATATCCCTGCAAATAACTGCGCCATCTTGCAGCGTGGGGATGACTTGGACCTCCTTGGTGCTGGTCAATCTGTCATCACGAATCCCAGTGTGACACTCCGAGGTCTCTATACCCTCGGCGAGAACCAATTAGAGATGCCCACAAAGGACATGTATGTGGCATTTTCTTTTCTTTTCTGACCGCTATTGACGAATTTTTCAGCTTCACCCGCGACCAAGTGCCCGTCAGCTTGACGATCTACCTCAAGTGGCAATTAACAGAACCGCTTAAACTCGCTACGCATGGATATAACACCCCTTATGACGCTCTGAGGGACAAGACACAGTCGATATTGACACAGATTGTCGCTCATCTTGATTATGCATCAATGGTCAAACAGCGCTCTCTGGGACCCGACAACATGGAAGATGGGACTGACCCTTCTTCTGCCTTCCTTGATGCCTTGCGCACTCGCGCAATGGACGACATGCATGAGGCTGCTCTTGAATACGGAATTGTTCTCAAAGACCTCGGTATGTTTCGACTTTGTCCATTTATTCGACCCGCCAACTAATTTCTACGGTAGCTGTCATCGACCGTCAGTTCAAAGGCGAAATTGCCGCGACGATGGACAAGCTAACTAGTAAGCACCACTTATTTATGCATAATCTATTCTGACCATCTGTTAGCTCGTGCACTGCAAGCGCAGGTTGAAGCTGCTAATGTCGACAGAGAGAACAGCAACAAAGTCAAACAAGAGGAAGGTGCACTTGCTGTGGCAAGGATCAAGGCGCAAGCTGCAAATACCCAAGCCGATGCTGACGCATACCGTGTTATCGCTGCTGCCAAAGCACAAGCGCAGAGGTTGCGCATCGAGGCTGGGGCTCAAGCAGAGGCCACTCGCCTAGCCGCCGAGGCTGACGCTGAAGCCATCCGTATAAAGGCAAAGGCCGATACGGAAGTGGTTGATCAATTCGCGCGCGAGATGGAACTACGCCGGGTTGAAGTCGCCCGAGTGCAGGCATATGGCAACAAAGCGGTATTTGTTCCTGCAGAAGGATTAGGTGCCAACATGGGCAATGCCATGGCTGTGGGAATGGCAGCTACCATGGGGGCACAGTCAACTAAATAAGTCTGACTTGAGACACTGGAATTGTGGATTGACTTGTCTCTATTGCCCACGTCACCAGAACACGAATTCTGACTCGGGGACGAACTTTCATTTCCTATCCGTCTAATGCGGTTGTTGTTTATTTATGTATTCACTCATACTTCTATAACATTTTTGCACAGTAATACAATTATAGCTACTAGCTATCACTCGGTTACGCGAAGGGAACTCAAAATGGATTTGTTTTTGGAAATGCCAGTGTGCCAAAAATGTAAAGTGCTGTTGATGGTTGTTGGCTTGCAGGACTGCGCGTGTTGTTCTGATTCAACTTCCCAGTGGTACTTGACTCGGAACCACCACCATCCCAGCTTTTCGCGTCTTTTTCATCCCCTGCAACATATTTTGATTCAGAATGAGATCGAAATTCAAGGATGAACATCCCTTTGGTTGATATCCTTCCTGTTGTTTTCCCTTTGACCTGTCCCCTGAGATTTTTTGGAATTGTAGAGAAACGCAAGGCAGAAGCTGAGCGTATCCGGCAGAAATATCCGGATCGTATTCCTGTACGTCTTTTTTGTTCGTGGTATTAAACTCGTCTCTGAGCTTAGTGGCTCCAAAGGTGATCTGTGAGAAGGCAGATCATACAGACATCCCAACGATCGACAAGAAGAAGTATTTGGTACCGTCTGTGCGTGTCTGTTGTATTATGACCCCTAGGAGACTTTTTCAATGCTCTTTACTTGTAGGATTTGACTGTTGGTCAGTTCGTCTATGTTATCCGGAAGAGAATCAAGTTGGCGCCGGAGAAGGCCATCTTCATCTTTGTAGAGGAGGTACTTCCCCCGACGGCGGCACTCATGAGCGCCATTTACGAGGAGCACAAGTACGTCCTTTATTTTGATAACATATGTCATTCGTCATACTAAGGTGTTGTAACAGGGACGAGGATAACTTCCTTTATGTGACTTATTCTGGGGAGAACACCTTTGGAGAAGGGTTCCCATCGCTGAATGCTTGAGACATGAATGCATAGATTGTCACGTCTCACCAGGTCAGTCGTCGCATGATGATCAGGGCCGAATCTAGGACTCTTAAAGGGAGTGTCGTACGTAGTTTAGTCGTGATACTTTTTGTCCCTTTCTTTCCAGAGACCTTGTCTCATTGCCCTGTTCTCACTTTATTTATGTTTTCCTCCGATTGCACGGACGATGACGATTTTATATCATGAACCTGACACGAATCCCAAGAAGCGCTAGCTTCCATTGTTCATCTAAGCTCCGAGTCGGTTGTCAGGCCAGCATGCACAGCTGCACCCGGGACATTTATGTTCGGTTATTCTTTGAACTCGATGTTCCGAATGTTCGATCAGTTGCCACTTCACTCGACGTCAAAGAATTCATGGTAAATTGTCAAATAAAATAGCATCGATTAGATTATATGTCGCCGAAACGTGAGTCTATGGAACCTTCTGGCTTAAGCTCAGTTCCAATGCGTCCCAGTCGAGATTCCGATACTCTTCCTGATCCCAGAGTTGGTCAAACTCGTCACCATCAACGAGAACTGTACTGCTTTTGGAATCAGATTTGCTGTTATCATTTGGAACGTTGGTATCCTCAGCAGTTGGCTGTCTGCTACAGTGTGGATATGTAGTTTGCACAACTGAGTTTTCCTGAACGACTGATACACCACACTCTGTCACGACATAATCCAAAGAAATTGGAGATGTCACATTGCTGAAGAGGACACTAAGGCGACGTATCAATGATGGTTCCGTTTGCGTCTCGTCCTTGGTTTGGGGTGGATGGTCCGTAACAGAAAGGTGCCGCCGTTTTGGAATATCATCAGCAGTGAGATATTTCCGCCTTCCTGTCCGACTAAGCATGATGCGGGTGTTGACTTGATTTGCCCAAGTAAGACCCAATACCGCTTCTTTGGAACCGTCGCCAAAGAATTCTGCGGTATTGAACCATCTGGACTGTTGGTCATACAGCATGTCCCCTTGTGGTTCGGAGTCTCTGTTCGTGGACCGATTGAAGACGTCGATGACTTCATTAAGAACGAGGACTGCAAGACGATATTTGCTTGCGAGGTCATGGAGTCTAACTGAAATACGGGCAACGTCTTGGGATCGTTGAACGAGTGTCGATGTTGTGGTTTTCTTGTCACAATGGAAGAGTTCACCCAATGCGTCGATGATAAGCAACTTGATGGGCTTGTGGTTATCGACAATTCGTTGTTGAATGAAGGTCGGAAGTGTGTCTGTCAGGACGCGTTCCAGTACTGTAACTGTTGGAACAGAGATAGTCTGGACGTTCTCCAGACTGCAACCAACAGACAAGAGATCATTAGCTTCGGCTATTTGCAGCAGTCGAGCAGTGGGAAGTATTGAAGACGTGGTTAGATAACAGGCAGCACCTGACAGACCACCTTTGCTGGCAGGTGCTTGAACATATAATGATAGTTGCAGAGCGAACTGGGTCTTCCCAGCAGCACTGCAAGAAATGTTTAAGAGAAAATGAGGCACATCTTGGGGGATCAAAACCTACCTCTCCCCTGCCACTTCCCAGACCATGCAGGTTCTGATGCCTCCACCGAGAGCAGCATCAAGTGTTGTGTCGCCAGTTGTGAAGATCTCATCATCAGGAAGGGTATCCAAGGTATCAAACTTCACAAGGGGGACTGAGTTGAGGACTTTATCGAATATTTGCTTGACTTGGACGGGTGATATTTTACACTTTTTCGCGACGTCTTGAATGGAAGCTAATAGAAGTTCTGAGATTGTGTTTAAGTTGGCTGTGAACAGGCTAGTTAGAGGTGAAAAGGGACAAGGTGCGGAAAACCATTACCTTTTTTCAGAAGGGCTAGTTCTGTATTTGAGAGTCCATAATTGCTAATGGGATCGTTCAAGTGCATGGACAACGGATATTGACGCGATGTTGATTCGTGTTTACGCGCCTGCTCGCTGATCATGCCACTGAGGTTGTGACGCTATCATCCACCTCAAGAACAGGAACAATATGGCTTCGACCTCTCGCAAGCGAACAAGGGACAACTCTAGCACCGATGAAACACTCCATGAGAGCCCTAAGCCAAGGAAAAAGAGCCGATCTAGTTGTGCTGGACGACAAGGACAAGGTGGCAAAAAAAACCTTCAATCTTCGGCCCATCCCAAATCGACTGAGACACCCCCCATCGTGGCTAGCTCAGATGCCCAACAAGGATCCGTCAACAATAACACAGAAGATCCAGCCCAACAAAGGAAGAAAGTTCGGTTGGAGTTGGAAGACAGGGATGTCTCCGCGTCTGACATGCCCGAGTCACATATCTTTAAGCTTCCTCCTGAAATTATAGGCGAAATTTTGGTCCTGACCGGTTCACCTCGACATATTCTGGCCTTTGCACGCACATGTAAACACTTCTGCTATACACTTATTGGCGAAGGTACACAATATATATGGCGACGGGCAAGACGTGGACCCCAATGCACTTTCCTGAATGGACCAGATACCATCTCGCTGCCTGATCCTCCCAAGTCTTTTTTCACCGAGTCCGCATGTGCAGCGTTTCTATTCGACCCGGGACCTTGTGATGTGGGCGATGCATCCCACCTCCTAGCCCACAAGATACTAACCTCTGTTCAGAACTGTGGCAAGAAGACTTCTGCCCCATATGCGTCCTTTGCGTTACGTATCAGATTTTGCAACGATGTGAGTTTGTATTATCTTCTCGGATACGAAGTTATGCAACTATCCATTGTTACTATTAGTCACCATGTAGGCGTTTGCCAGAGTATGTTCATATTGTTCCGGTTTCACGGTCTGACTTGCGTCAAACAGTGGACTCTCAAATCCCGAACAGTTTCAGTTGATTGTGCCGACGAATGAGAGAAGTGATATTACTTGTACGTTATCCCTTTTAGGAAGCAGTGGTTTTTCTTATATTATTCCACAGCAAGTTCTGGGGTATATTGTATGTGTTTTTACGCCTGCGAAAACGACTTGCCTGACCTCCAAACAGGGCCCTTTCCCAAATTCTATAGCTATCAACTATGCAGCCGTGATACTGACATTGCCAAAGCACGCGAAGAATTCTTAAACGAAACCGGGGGGGATAACGAAAAGGTAGCACCCCAATCAGTTATTTTCTTGCGTCCTCAGCTCTTTGTAGAGACTCGAGACTCTGCGATCGCGTAATAAAGAATGGATGCATGTAAGTGGCCTACTTACGTTTCATCTGTTCGAAATTCATACTTCTCAGTTTTGTTCTGCATTGGCCATGTGGCAGGTTTCTTTTAGAGAAAAATATCGTGAAGTCAAGAGAGTCAATGAACAGTTGTAAGTATTTTCTTTATTGTCATTCCTCATGTTCTAATGTCGGTGAAGTGCGCATGGTGCGGCCGACAAGTTTGGATGGGAATACTCTGATATGATTGGTTACACGGTTTTTGGCAAATTTTCCCTTCATAAAACCAAATTATTGGAGGATGTGGTTTTTCATGGTATGTCCAGTACACTTATGGGCCACTATACATCTGATTGTCAAGTAGATATGTATCTGCTGCGCGACCAAATCGAGTCTGAGCTGCTCGCACTCGAAGAGAAGCGGAAACGACGTAAGGGAGAGATTGCGCTGACGAAAAATCGTGAAGACGTCGAAGCGTTGTACAACAAGCTCTGCTCGACAAATGCATATGAACACCTACCCTCTCTTCCCACTTTCCGCCAATTGCCCATCATACAGCTGCTGCAAGCTGGAATCTACGATGGGCATCGTAATATTGCCAATACGCTTCAAAACAATGCACTGATGCGACAACAACTTGACCAAGAAGTCGAGCGATGGATTGAAACTGCTAAGCAAGACCTTGCCGTCGTGTTGGGGTTTCCCAGGCATTGGAAATCAGCGAACAAGAATATCTTACACCCTGTAGAGAGGTGCACAGCTTGGTTCCTTTGCACGAAATGCACTGCTGGAATCAACCATCAAACGGACGGATGTCTGGATTTTGCTGATGCTTGTCGTCACGTTTGTCCAGGCAAACATGGCAAGAATGATAGATTCCGGAGAAGCAAGCGCGCTGCATGGAACCCAGGAAACTTTATCAAAGATGAGAATGTTGGCCGTTTATTATTACCTGCTGAATCTTGGTACTTACTGAGTTTCAGGCCATCAACGTGACGAAAAGTGCATTGTCTAAACTGAAGATGTCCGACGAGACTATGGCTTCATTCCCCTTGAGAATTCGTGTTTCTCCCGTCATTTGCACATCATGCGAACCGTCTGTGGTGCTCGTTTTGAAAAACATGGTTTGTAGACATTTTCCTTCTCTCGTGAACACAGCTAACGCATGTTGTTTAACTAGATTGGGCATAGCCACCGACATAAGAGTATGGAAATATCTTTCGTTTCTGAAAAAGAGGTCACCTCGCATCTCAATGGATTCGCGTATCCGTATGGGCTTGCCGCCAAGTTCTTGCGACACTGCGGGAAAGCCGTTCAGAAGGAAATTGACAAGAAGAATTTTGGGTGCAGAATCTGCTTAAAAAGGAAACAAACTGAAGAGATAGTCAATGTCTCTAAAGAACTAGCAAATTCCACTGAAGGCGATGTGAATCCTTTCCTCAATCTACTGCACTGCACTCTATCGGAACGACCAGAGGAAATGCCACCCTTGTTCAGTTTCAATGGTATGCGGTCGCATTTGAAGGCTAAGTAAGTGGCCCGTTTTATTAGTCTGAAAAAGCTGACACCCCTCGAAGGCATGGAATCGAGAGCATACGCGATGAAGACTTTTTTTGTTCAGAACCACCTAATTTTTCTCGCCCAATATGCCCGTCGTGAGGCCTTTTTCGTCTACAGTAGTAGTAAAAGAATAGTATGTATGATATCTTAACTTCTCCGTAAAAACCCGCCAATCCCACCCACGACATTATTCACGGTATCTGTTATCTGTCTCGACTGGTTTTGTGAGTGTTTCACAAAGAACAATCGGACATTTGTAGCATTCCAAATCCCGAGAGGAGTCATTCCACGAACATATATTTCACCCCAGATCAAGGACGTTAGCCATACCATTGAAGCTTCGGACCACTGGAAGCGAAAAGAATCAGAGATGAGTGGTTAGAATGAAAAAAAACTGCGATGCTTACCACGAAGCGTCTGGATGTGATCGGTGGTTTATTAGGCAGTACATGATCCAAGTGGACTGACGACAAAAATCGAAGTGATTCTGCTGATGGAACCGTATTCTGTCTCTGCATGTCTTCAACCTTTTGCACCACCTCAGAGATGAAAATCATGATGGGATCCAAGGGTAACCTATAAACAATGGACCTCATTTGTACCGCAGCACGATAGAGTAAATGACCAATGCTAACCCTTGTTGCCATGATGTTACCCATTCCTGAGTAGGAACGAACCCATTTCGACCAATGTTCAGAGGCACGCGGTCGAGGGAACTAACAGTTTCCACGGATAGGGACCTTCTTTCCTTCATTTTCCCTCTTGCTTTTTCTGAGACAGGGGATGCAGGAGAATCATAGGGATTATCAGAGATCGGGGATACGACAGCGGCGGCCAATACTTCTTCTGATGTACGAGTACTATCACTCTCAGGGTTGACTTCCTGAGCGTCTGGACGTTCATTTTGCAATAATCTCGCTTTTTCAGCACTTGGGTCCCCGAGTTCCAGGTCATCGACGACAGCTTTGACCTTCGTGTTAACAGGAGAACTCTTCTCCCGTTCCTCTTTGGCCATTTGAACCCTCCGGACCTCGCGAAGGCCTCTTACGAGGTTAAAAGTTCCTAGATCTTCAAACATCTTTCGTGACTGCAATATACCGTAGGTGATGTTGGGATTCTCAGCTGGATGATGGTAGATAACGGCGCCAAAGACTTCCAGCCTACATTGAAGAATGAGAAATGAAAGCCAATCTAAAACGGTAAAAGGCCTACATGAAGAACAGAAGTCTTGGATGACCCTCATCCGACAATAAGAAAAGAGGATTAGAAAAGGATGTGAGGAGCTGTATGAGCCGTGCCGAAGCTGAAACACTGATGTTTTGGAAATAAGGTGCTGCGTTCGATAGAGTGATGATTAGAGCTGGGTAGAGTGATGCAAGTGACCCGGAAGTTGTGGCGACAATAGCGTACACCGCCTACTGGGATATAAAATATCATTAAGAACGAATGCGCTCAACACCTACCTGAATAATGAGATCCGCAGCTGTATCATTTTGGCCCCATTTGGTCGGCAACTGTACTTTAATCGCGGTTGTCATCTTTGCACCAAAGGCTGGCTCGGCAGACAAAGTTTGTAAGATATAGGATATCGCTCGACAAACGCCGTGCTGTTCTGGTGTCATATTCCGTAAAATGAATATTCTCGTTGAGATCATGATAACTTACGAGGCTTGTCTTTAATTTCGACACAATATAAGAGAAGGTGCGCAATGAGGTCCATGGATTTTCCCGACTCAAGTACGAATATTCGGAATTTCTGAACAGACTCCGATGAGAAAAGCATACAAGAATGAAGAACGACAAACCTTGTTTAATTCGACGAGCTTCCAGAACAGAATAACTTGAAACATGCGTAAAAAATACTATTCGCCCGTTCTGGAATTAACGTACTTGTTTCTGTGATGTAGGGCAAAGATTTTCTCGCCCCTGGCAATGGATTCTTGGCCGTCGCCGTCTGCTGCTCCATTATGCCCATTATGCCGTCAAACAAGTATTCGAAATCCTGCGAACGGTGCTGAGGGAAAAAAAATCATTGAGACTGCCATTTCAGATAAAACACAACTCACTAATTTCACAACGAAATACCGGAAGGCATTAGTTTTCGCCGATGGTACCGCTTGTCCATCGACATTCGAATCCCGTGCCGCTCCGCTCTGAAAATCTAGCACTACGCAAAGGACTTGTAAACAGGTTGTTATAAGTGTTATCCGAGGATCTTCTCCTTTGAATACCAGGTGATTATAGGGGAGTTTTCCAGCAATGTTCCCAATGGTGATAGTCTCTGTTGTACTCGAGTTCATGGCGGTGTTCAGTAGTGAACAAAGAATAGTCAGCACATCGCGTCGAGGTAGTTTCTGTACGAGATACAGGGAGTAAAGTGACGGTTTCGTGAAAAGGGACAAAGGCGGTATATATATTTGTCTGGACAGGAGCACTAAAAGTAGGCGGAGAACTTCGGTCCTGTTACTGTCCAAAGCCGCAGAATTATTGCCTAGAGGAGTGGTTGATCCAATTCCTTTATCCCTGTAAAAAGCGTAAACGAACCGCTATATCAGTCTGATTTGAACATACCAGATTATATAGTTTATCTTACGATGGGCTACTTGCACAGAGCCGGGTAGTGTGAATCCACAACAGAACAAGAGATCCGAAACGGCGTTAAAAAGTCTTTCCCCTAGAGAAGGCAGTACCTTTCGCTTCGCCTTCGGTGTCTGGGCTGGCTCCGCTGTGCTCGTGTCATCGTCGCTTTCATCCTCGTCCTCTATGACGAACTGCGGATCCGTCTGAGTTTCGTCTAGTTCTTCGACCTCTTCCTTCTTCCATAATAAATTAAACTCGAATGCATCAGACTCTCCCTGGACTTCAAATACTACAGGCAAGACGCGAGATAGCACACGTAAACAGTTTAACACCTCCTTGGTGGGGTTCCTTTCTGAGGAATTGCTCGCACTCTTGATGAAGGAAGTAGCGTAGGCGGTGACGGAAGTATTCTGAGGAGATGGGAACGTATGGTCTGATATGAGTTTGAAAAGTCGCAGACAGACAACATGTATCAGGGTAGAAACGTTCTCTGGTGCCTCCGTAAGTGCCCTCCGGACTATAGAAACGGAGTGAGAACACATGAATCTTGCCTCAAACGTGTAACGCACTTTGCTGGGGAGTTATTAAAGAAAAGGTATCTGAGGCGGAGTCGAATAAAGTAAAATACTGGGTGATCCGTCAGTTGGGAGCCAATGTGTATCAGAGTCAGCACCGCCAACCTGTTCCCAAGACGGGTCCGATGCCGGTATATTCTGCACATAAAACAAGGTGTGAGTCTTCAAATCATCACCAGAAACTATCGCTGCATACCCGAACGGTAGCAAGTTTCAATATTCCATTTGGTTGGCTGGGAAAGGCGAGCTTTGCTTCGTCCCCCAAGAGTCCGAACGGTGCACTAAACTTTGTCGGTATCCTAGAGAACATCTTCAGAAAGTTGCGCCGTGTCGAGATTGTTGAAAGATCAGTGTAGCATGTTCAGACAAAAGTTGGTAGTAACTGTGTTACATACATTACTGACGTAAGCAACCATACTTAGAATCTTTACTTTCTTCTATTCTCAACAAAACCATGAGGAGAGGCGTAGGAGTAGCAGCATTTGACCTGCAGGAGCAATCCAAGCGCTCTTTTGCTGCATTATCCTCTGAACTCTCAAAAGCCCAAGTCGAGAATCTTCATGCACAACTCACCCAATTCCGCTCCGCCCTTGCTCATTTTGCCTCTGAACACCGAGAAAAGATCAAAAGCGACCCTTCCTTTCGACATAAATTCCAACAAATGTGTTCGTCAATCGGAGTCGATCCTTTAGCTGGTCCACGAAAGGGCGGTTGGTGGGCTGAGCTGTTGGGATTGAGCGATTGGCAGTACGAGCTTGGTGTTCAGATCGTGGATATCTGCGTTAGTACGAGAGAGCAAAACGGAGGACTCGTTGCGTTACCAGAGATCATACGATTGGTGAGCAAGTTGCGTGGGGTTTCTGGAACGAGCATCACCGAAGAGGATGTGGTCCGTAGCCTCAAGTCTCTCCAACCCTTGGGAACAGGATATCAGGTCGTCGAAATCGATGGCTGCAAGATGGTTCGCAGCGTTCCGAAGGAGCTGGATGGAGACCAGGCCGTTATATTATCAGTTGCAAGAGAGGAAGGCGGAAGAGTTATCACAGATCATTTGATTCAACGAAAAGGATGGACCCGCGATCGTGCTCATGCTGCATTAGAGACTATGCTCCTCAGAGACGGGATGTGCTGGCTTGATACGCAGGATGAGAGTGGTAGAGCATATTGGGTATTCTCAGTAATGCAATGGGATCTTTAATGACCGGATTACATACAAATTCTGTATTCATAAGATGCAACAATACGAAAAGTATACCCACAGAAAAGCAGTATGGAAATCTCACATAGATGCATACTCCGGGGACGATTTGGGTTCTGAGGACATTGGCTCAGCCGGTGTCAGACTAGGTTGCGGCAATGGTTCCTCTGTGTAGCCACATAAGAACTGAATTTAAAATACATGATACAACTTACCTTCCATCTCCATGTCTCCTCCAGCTTGCATCCCATGCACAGAAAAATCAATTCGTTTGACGCCCAGAGTCCGCAAATTAACGAGCACCAGGATCCCTGTCGATGCGAAGCTTGGAACAAGAACAATTCTGCACCTCTGCGAATCATTTCTTTCTTTTTCATTCGACACGCCTTTCTGACCAGTTACCAACCGTGTGCCAAACGTCTTCTGACCCCCTACGACATATATGTCTGGCGTTTGTTTGATGATAAAAGGGTCGTCATCTCTGTAAGGGTGACACCAAAGTGTATCAGGCGCCGTTGGCGCCATATGTCGCCAAACTAATGTATTCTCCAGCATCGATAACCGCGTGTTGGGAGGACTTGGGAGATACTTAAACATATCATTGAGCGGTTGCCCCGAATTAATAAGCAAAGTCCGTTTCACTGGAGATATTTTGGGAGTAGAAGGTGCAGGTTCTGTGGACACGGCAAGATATGTCGGATTTGTTTCGCAGGAAAATGTTGAATAACGTGCGGCGTCACCAAACATTGCAGGAGGGAAAGGTTGCTGCGGTAGAATTACACCAGCTGGATCTGACCCGCCGGGTAGAATGTGGACGGGCATAACGCTGGCGATATCTTGCAGCATCGACGAGAGGTTTAATATCGGGTGAGGTGAAAATGATGTTGATTCGTGCGCATATCGTCGCTATATTTCTCAAAATCAGTTCGAAAACGACACATGGAAAGTTTCGTACCGGTTTACGTTCTTCCGGGATCAAACTTGGCTCAACGATGCTTGCAACGAGTGAAATAGAATCGCCAGCAATGATCAACCTTGATATATGCGATGCCAACGCTTGGTCATCCTGCGCTCCTTCACCCGTTAGAAATTCGACCAACATCTGGATCTGTGCATCCGAAGGTGACGGTGAGCCCACGTCTAGTCCAGATACGACTGCAATCCACTCGTGCTGGGAGTTCGATACATTCTCCTCTGTAAGCCAGAATAGGGATACTCATCCATGAAGTTGGAATAAAAGGCACTTGCCATCATCGACATCCATGTCCCCTTCAACAGACTCGGCCATTTCTTGCTCCTGGGGTGCAATTCCAGGAAAACAATAATCGATAACCTCAAAATCACCTCCAGGTGTCTCCATTCCTAAGGCAGCGATAATGATTCCCGTTACAAGTCCGGCCTCTTTGATCTTCTCTCCTACAAGCCGTATTCGGCCTGATTCATCTTCAAGCATGACACTGTCTTCTGGAGAGAATATCTTTTTTGGAGGCGGTGGTGGCGGTATAGAATGCTAGGAAATAAGGATGATCAGTATAAAAGAGAACAACCAAGCAAGAATCTCCTACGTCTCTTGCAATATCCTCAATGATGTTAGGCTTCATTGGCATATCCATATAAACTGTGCCAACAATGTAGCACAGCTGACCCGTTTCGACTTCGAGGACTCTTTCAACAAGAATAGGGTGGCCTGTAAAAGTTCTGATGATCGAACGAGGCTGCCCCACCAAATTCGAGACCTACCGGAAAGACCTCTCCATCGTCGATGTGCATTCTGTTCCACTACATCGCGTAATTTCCTCAGCCTGATGAAATATATGTTTGAGTACTGGTGCTTGTACGAGATTTTAGAGTTGTCAATCAGGAAAGAAGGTGTAGTTGCCGTGGGTGGCAGGACCGATGTTGATTGCCGGTTGAGTGTAGGGGGAACAGTCCTGTAAGGGTCATATTAACATTACTTTCAAAGTAAAGCAGTGTGTCTTACAGAGATGCGTATGCCGACATGCTGGCGTGGTGACGACTTGCAATTTATTCAGAGACGCGTCGCGTCGGTTTGGTCTTGCTTGCCTTCATAAGAATAGCACCCGATTTTTGTAATACACTATAATACACTGAAGAGAAAACCCACTACGGCTTTGTACATGAAAACTAGCAAGGCCTTGCAAATGTACCAGTCGTTTCGCTACCATACCCTTTCTCGAAAATGCTCAAGCGGTGCTCATGTTTTTGCGGCCTTTGCACGTGTCCCAGGGCATTCAACGCATTCATCGATGACCCGGCCTTCGTCAATTGTTCGGTAACTTCAATCTGAGGAGTAATAATAATGAGTTACAAAATCGCTTCCAGTAACCCTCAAACTTACAATATCCTCAACCAACTTTTCCACCATCTGAACTCATGATCAGAATGAAAGATATATATCAATGGAATTTTCCATGGCGTACCACAATTGTCACGTTCTCGCGAACGACGACGCGGAGGGTCTCAATTTTTTCCAACTCGGGAGGTAGTTCGTAGTTGGGTACAATCCTGGGTATATCGGCCTCATCAGACGTGCTCCTCATGAAGGAAAGATACGATATATGTGCGACTAACCAGCCCTTCGCCCTTAGGAGGGTTTGAATCCACTTCTGTTGGATGTCGGGATTTTCCTCTTTAAAGGTGTCGCTGAACCGAAATGCCACAACAGGTAGCCCAGGCTCATAGTCCTGTTCCAGTTATAGATGACGTATGAGCAACCAACAAGTATTGTTTCGACATTTAGGCACTCACCTCAAGATCGTCGCTATTAATTCCGACTGAATCTTCAGATCCAACGGCTCGGTGGATATCGCTGATTACCGTATACCATCCGGTTTTTTCCAAGGCACGGCTAAGAACCCTAGCATTTTTCACGTCGGCCAGACCAATCTTGCGATATCCCTCATGTCCAAGATTGAGGAAATTGAAATATTGAGCGATGATCGGGGCTGCCGGTCGAGAAAAATTCAACGAAAACGAGTACTCAACCGAACCAAGGTAGTGAAGCTCGAAAATTAACTCTTTGGGAAGATATTCTTTATCTCTCCAGACAGCCCATCCGACGCCGACATAGGACAAGCCAAACTTGTGGCCGCTGAAAAGATTGTGAAACACAGACCCGCCATATATTTGTAGTGACTCACGATGTATTGATGGATACAACGCGAGGAATTTTAAAGTCCCAGATCAATTTGGGCTAGGCAGGCAATCAGACCGGAAACCTAAACAGGTATGTCAAGAAACACATACCGTCACAAAAGGAGCTACAAATCCTCCCGAAGCGGCGTCAACTATGTCGCAGAATGAGCACAGTAAACCAACAGCGCATGTCAAACCAAAACCAACCGTGAATAGGAACAAAATTGCCAGTACGCGATTCATATTCATCCAGTAGGTCAGCCATTTCCTTGACAGGCTCATAATGTCCCGTGTAGGTGCCTGAATATCTGGTCCATAAAATATCATAAAAAGCCTTTGAAATAACATACTGCCAAGGATGACGAAAATTCCAATGGTATTTTCATCCACATATTGCATGGCCTTCTTCGGATCCAACCTATATTTGGTTTTGACAGAAACGGGAACCAGTCGACATTCAACGTCAAAGTAACGCGCAAATTTCTCCAGAGCGACTTGAGCGTTTGCGCCCATGATAATATTGGGACTAAAAAATAAATTTGTAGTGATATGATTAAGAAAAAAATCCTTGCTCAATTACCCTGGTTCGTGAATGCTTTTTCCAGCCGCCTTGCGTCTTTGTTGCCACATCTTTTTCATGGCAAGTCCGCCAAGCATTATCGCTTCAGAAGAACCTGTGGTTGCTGTCCCGATGGCCTGTTTAGCCGATGGGGCGTGCCAAAGATTCGCTAGAATAGAAACGCAACGCGTGTGGATCTTTTCTGTTGTTGAATATTAATCATAAGTAAATATCAAATGAGGACAATTGATTGGACATACGAGTGGCCGGATATTCATCGGAATCTAGAGATAATTTAATAAGAACAAATCTTGAAATAAAGAGATGGCTACCGATGAGATTTTTAGAAACATTTTCACGAACGAGGTCGTCTGCCTGGGGAGGCATCCAAGTTTGCACGAAAGAAGCCAGATTCAAAATTGGAGATCCATCTTTTAATGTGTTCAGCGTTATATCCCATGGAAGTAAAAGATTGGCAAATACCAAGAGATAATTCGTCATGAATTATACGGTAGGCAGCGTCGCCATTCACGCCCTGATAACCATCAATCAGATTGAAAAGAGATCTTAGCGATAACTTACTTTGGAGGCCAAATGATACTTTGGAACAAGATTGGTTGCATAACGTTCGCCGTAAGAATCACTAATGGTCTCTTTTGCACCATGGTGTCCATGCGAAGGATGCTTGTCCTGGCGTGAAACATTTGAATAAGGGGATACACGAAGAGCAGTAAAGAATTTCTTACGAGGGATTCCTGAATAACGTGATCTGGATTGATGTGCTTTAACCAAGAAATCAGCGCTCAGATTCAAGCCAGAGAAGTGGGACAATTTGTGTACCTTGGAGAGCATTGTTGGGGGATGAAAAAATATGTCAGGGAGTACATATATATATATTCTGAGATCTCCAGAGTGATGTCATGCCGCACGGAATAACAAAAATAGTGTACGCCTTTCACAAGAGTTAAAACCTCTCCATGTTGCTTCAAATTGTGGTTGTGGTTGACGAGAAAAGCGTAGCCTCTGAGGTTTCAAAATTTCAATGCTGGTAAATTCAGTTGGGAGGCCCTAGGAGGCCCTTCTGAAGAGAAGTCATCGGATTGGATTGTCGGGTTGATGATCCTAGATTTTGGTATTCATGACACCAAGAACAAAAATAGAGTTGATCGTGAAGTTCATGCCGTCGGACCGCCTGCGCCGACAGTGTACTAACTACGATTCTACGACTGCCATCATGGGAGGACCCAATCTCGAGATCCTCAAGTTTTCAATTTATCTCTTTGTCCCAATAGTTGCTCTAATCCACTTCGGAGATCCTCAGTGGTACAGAGAAAAAGTTGTGCCTGTACGTTTATACGTCATTACATGTTTCCAATATCTTATACTGTTTACACAGTACCGAAACCAACTTTTCCCTGAAATGGATCGCACAGTCCAGGTTTGAGTACTCATTCTTCTTAAGAGACAGGTTTCATACCATTTTTTCAGAAAATACCAAAGGATCAAAGTGGAATTCGGGAGGAAATTGCGAGGATGAGAGCAGAAAAGCTAGCAAGACGGGCAGAGCGAGAGGCAGCGGAGTCCACGAGTACCAAATAGCGTGTCAGAAGCTTCTTTAGTGAGTTATTCGTGCTGGTGTAAGTACCCTATGTTGACAGAGACAGAAATGCAATTGACTTTTTCTAATAGTATGTACTTTCCATTTCCATGTCCACTTTACGGACAATCTATCTCGTGCTCGAGCGGTTCAGGTTACGAACGACATGCCACAATAGCTCTTGCCACTCAGTAATTATTTCTCGTTTGACACCCGTGCGTGTGTGCGACTTGATCTGGGTCATACAGAGTCCGTATTCCCCAATTCCCCAACCAGCACCAACTGGTGACCCCGCCAGAGACGATGCCAATCACTTAACTGTGAAAAGAGACTCAATTCGACTTAAAGGGCCACACATATCACTCAGTGGATCACCTACAACTCTGATGATGTACCGCTGGCGTCCGTATTCCCTGTCAGCGAGACCTACCGCTGCCTGATTGTGGATTCAAATAATGGCAAGGTCATTGTAAATCTCCTGCGTAGGGTAAATCAGAGATGGAGGACGATTTTGACCGCATTTTGGACGAGCGTCGAGCACCTACCTTTTTCGTTCCAGTAAGAGTTCTACCTGTCACAAAATCAGTGTCTGTAATCCGAAAGAACTCTCCAGTGCAAACCCCGAAATCACTGCACCCCTATATATCTTGATGGCGTTGTTCCTCCTGCAGCTACTATTGACATCTCCTCGACCAAGCAAGGATAGGTGGACCTTCGGTGTTTCAAAGGTTGTCAAAGTCGGAGTCATCTCTTGTGCAAGGAGCACATTCACACATTGACTGCGCGACGGACAGTTCCATCCGATCTACCTGGTGCTGTCTGCAATTGTTATTGGTAATAACTAGCGTGATGAACTCTGCGTACGGGACAGTCAGCGCTGCACTGCGATGATATTCGTAATTTCATTTGTTCCCTATCTGCAAACAACAACAAATATTACTTCCTCTTCAGTCTTCCACAATCATGTCCGAAGGAGAGGTCCAGGAAATCACCATTAATATCAAAGGTGAGATTTGTCCCGTTCCTGGTGCTCAAAGGTCTCAGATGTATTTTCCGTAAGGTCCAAGCGAGTTGAAGCTGCCGATAACAATTACAACTGACAAAACAGTGTTGGAGCTCAAGGAGGCCATCGCCGCGTCATCAGATGTTGCAGCTGACAGGCAAAGGCTGATCTACTCAGGTGAGCACGCAGCCATGATACTTCGTACGCATATAACTGAAGTTCTCGTGAAGGGCGTGTTCTAAAGGTCTGACCTTGATCTTAGAAGAGTCATATCTGCTCACCAATCGTCACATAGGATGATGACGTTCTCTCAGTGTATAAGATACAATCGGCTCACACAATCCACATGGTCAAGGGTGTCTCTAAATCGTCCGCTGCTTCTTCGTCGGGATCGACGTCCACGCCTCAGCAGCTCCCAACTATGCAGACTGGACAGAACGTTCACGATCCTCTGACGCAGTTGAATAGTCATATGGGATTCGGCGCCATGGCAGGCCTCAATCCATTCGGAGACCTGGGCTTGAATCCCAATGATCCCAACATGGTAACGGGAGATCTCCCAACTTGATTCAACCTCGACTTATTACATTCGTTGGCAGATGCAAGGCATGCTGAACAACCCACAATTTCTGCAGCAAATGTCCTCCATGTTATCGAATCCGGCTGTCATGGAGCAAATAATTGCCATGGACCCAAGACTTGCTGCCATGACCCCTCAGGTTCGAGCAACTTTCCAAGATGAGCGTTTCAGACAGATGATGTAGGCCTCAATCTGTCATAATACCTAAATACTAACTTCTTTTTTACAGTTCCAATCCTGAATCACTTCAACAGGTGCTACAAATGTCAAATATGCTGCGCGAAGCAGGATTTGGTGGTGGTGGAATGATGCCCTTCGGCAACCCTCCCTCATTCCCTACACCTGGCTCTCCCAGCACAAATACCCCTACAGGGTTATCAACGACTTCCCCCCCTAACGCGGGTCCTACCCCAAATAATCCCAGCTCGACTGGAACCACTGGGACAACACCATTGAATCCGTTCGCCTTGTTTGGCCCTCCCGCTGGCGCAGGCAACGTCACTCCCGGTGCAACAACCGGTTTGTCCGATGCCAATCCCGCGCCGGGATTCGGCTTCGATCCAGCCCTCATGCAACAAATGCTTGGATTAGGAGCTTTTGGCGGAACTGGTGCAGGGGGGTTGGGATCGTACGGCTCCACACCCCTACCTCCTTCCGATACCCGCCCTCCTGAGGAACGCTTCCAAGTACAACTGCAACAACTGCAAGATATGGGATTCACTAACGCGTCACAGAACGTAAGAGCTTTACTTGCAACAGGTGGTAATGTTAGTAGTGCCATCGAGTATATATTAGGTGGCGGCGGGCTATAGGATCATATCGCTACTCCGTCGACAATAGCTTGTGTGTTGCTCTGACATGTACATTGTAATTATTCGACATAGAATCTGCCTCGGTAACTTTGACAAGTTGGATTTCGATGCAAGTGATATTGGGAATATATAAAGATAATTTACACGATGCCTGCTTCTTTGAGTTTCCCAATGAGTTCATCGACATTTGTCACTTTTCCGCCCCCGACTCGGGCAGGTGGTTCTGTCACTTTCAGAGTCTCAATCTGAGGCGTGAAGTCAATACCGAGATCCTCGGGCTTCAGGGTCTGGATAGGTTTCTTCTTCGCTTTCATGATGTTGGGCAAAGAAGCATAACGAGGCTCTGTGGAATTTAGAAACAGTTTAGCTGGAGTGAGAAGTAAAAGGGAAAGCCTTACCGTTCAACCTACGGTTAGAAGTAAGCGACAAAATGCGAATGTACATATAGCGAAAACACTCACCGTAAGTCTGTCGTAACGACCAAAGGCAGCTTACACCTAACTTCCTCTCCACCACCATCAATCTCCCTCGTCACGACTACCTCCTTGCTTGCTTCGTTTACCTCCAACTTGCTCGCAAACGTAGCCTGACTCCATCCCAATAGGCCAGCCAACATCTGACCCGTCACACCAAAGTCATCGTCAATCGCCTGCTTACCGAGGATGACCAGATCGATCGGTTGCTCCGCATTTTCCTTGTTTTTGTTTTCGATAATGGCGCGGAGGGTTTTGGCTACTGCGAGGGGTTCGGGAGCCGGCGACGATTCCGGAATCTGAACGTGAATCCCAGAGTCGGCACCAAGGGCAAGTGCAGTTCGCAAAGTCTCTAGTGATTTGGATGGACCGATTGTAACTGCTTGGATAGACTTGACAGAGTCCTTGTGCTTTTCACGAAGACGGATAGCCTCCTCAACCGCTGAAGGTTATTTTTATAAATCGGCAAAGAATTTTTTAAAGAAAACGAAGGATGGCCACACCAATTTCGTCAAATGGGTTCTGAGGAATGTTCAGTCAGATATATCATAGGCAGTCGAAAAGGGATAGGAGTTCTCTCTCTTCTAACCATGGAATGCTTGACATTAGTGTCAATACCTGTCTGTTGAGGGTTGACGCGGATTTTGACCGAGTAATCTACTGCGCTGCAAGTTGACTGAGAAAAAAAAACGATGCAATTGAACAGTTTGACTGTACTCACCGTTTTACTGGTACAAGAATATTCAGTAGACTTCGTGGAGAGGGCCTCATCGTTGGCAGTGAAGTGAAGTCGTGACAATTGTGACGTCGTGACCGCCCATTAGCCTCTATTAATAGTTCGTCGCTTTCAGACGGGATTCATTAACAGCGAAAAAAGGGTGTAGGGGCAAATCCGTGGTCAAACCGTACGGGAGTTTGAAAATGAATTTCGACCCACTACCCTTACATCTGTCAGAAGTTTTTTTTTTGTCCATGGTGAAACAAAGATGATGTTTCAGCCCTCTCAAACTTGACTTTTGGCTTGGCTACGTCAAGTAGTCTTGTTAAAATGTTACTAATAACAAAAACAGTAAGCAGATGGATCTACCCTGGTTGATAATAAATCTCCGGACTAGCATCGCAGAAAGACCTGCTCGCAAACAACCTGAGTGCGCTGTTAAAAATGAAGCAAGAAGCGAGGGAGAGAATGATTTTGAGGAACGTCCTTCACAAGCCTCTTGAAGTTATAATGTCATCGAAAATAACTCCAAAGGGCTGCGGGGAATCGACGAAGACTTGAAAGCAGTCTCAGGCGCAGCTCATGGAGTTACGCCAACCATCGGACGAAGATTACCTACAGAGGTTGCCCGAGCTCAAGAGTCATGCAGAGCACTGTGATACAAGACGCAAAGCAGGGGTCACGGAGATGTTGCCTCGTAGAATCCTAGAAGGAGATCCGAAAATTCGGTGGACTTCCAGTTTAGTAATAAGTGTGTGTTGTCTCCAGATTCTACTTACGAGCTGATACCAGAATTTACCTTTCCCACCATGGGCGTTTGTGATCATGAGCTTGAATATGATCCTATATTATCCCTCATTTGTGGTAGAAATCAGCGGTGATGCCAGCACGTTCACTGCATGTGGCGTGCCTTGTGGCGCTTGGTCATGAACACAACTCTCGCAAACTCAAGGAGGGTCGCAACTTGGGCTACACGCTTGACCCCAGGACTCTACGAGTAACGATACTATCCCCACTTTCATAACGCTTGTACCTCTTGCCGCAGAAGGTCCAGCTAGGTCTCATGAGTTCGACTGCGTCTATCGTCCGAGACGCCGGATCCGTCAACATACATGGTGGGAGATTCACCATCGATAATCGGAGGACAGTATCAGGTATCGCCATTTTGATTTATAGTTCCGAATGACAATCATGACTGACCAAAATACAAGATGTCCAAGCCCTTCCATCGGGTATTAAGACGCTAATTGGCTCGGGTTACATCTCTTGGACCTCCCCTTACACTTCTGCCATACGCACGAAAGAAGCGAATGACATGGCTGTCAGAGATGCAGTAGTGGGCTGGCGCTCACTCCTCGAATACAAAACTACTTCTAGACCGAACTTCGACCTCTCTGGTATCGACGATGCGATCAATGCCATTCTTTCGTGGGTGACCGACTCCACAGCCGAACCTTTGATAATGTGGGTGCATGATGACGATAGGAAAAAAACATCGTTCATTGCCCAAGTCGTTGCAAATCTTCTGGCGGAACATCATCTCCTCTCTGCTACATATTTCTTCGATGGAAATACCGACAGGAATTCCCTCATCCCAACCCTCGTCCATGAATTCACATTGCAGGACAGATTTCGTGGCGACCTGCTTATTGAAATCTCAAGGGTTATCGACAGCAACCCAGTTGGCGTGTTCAAATCTACTCATCGCGTACAGTTGACTCGACTTCTCGTCAACCCTGTCAAGAAAGTTTCGGAGTCGTATCAACCGAATCCGCGACACCAATCGCAACCCGGTATAATCCTTCTTCATGCTTTTGAGGATTGCAACGACGAAGGCGACTTTCAGGAATCATTTCTTCACGCAATGTCGGAGGCTTTAATCTCGATCAAAATTTCGAAATACCCACAAAGGCTACTGATCATAGGCAAGCGAAACGACCATATGGAAAACTTCTTGACAGGGAAACTGGCCTCACTGACACGGGTTTTACAACGACCCGTCCAAAGCCAGCAATCGCTAAAGAGAGACCAGGATATCCGTCAGAAAACTATAGAACTGGATAGACGGGAGGAGAAAATACGGCAATCACGCATGGCCGTTCAAGAAAAAGAGCAGAAAATGGCAGAAGAACATCGTCGACATACAGAAGAGTGCGAGGAAATCAAGGCAATGTGTTTAAAGAAGGTGCAGGATGTTGCAGAAAGAGAAAAAAGGACACAAGAAAAGGAAAATAAAGTACGCGAGAGAGAGGAAGTTGTTGAGCAGATGTCGAGAGACCTTACGAGGGACAGGCTGCGTGTAGAGCAGCAGGAAAAGGCTTTGCAAGATGAAATCAGGACTAGGGAGGAGGGATTTCGAAAAGCAGAATTATCGCCAGTGTCGCCAGTGACTGTGTTGGAAAACGTCCAAATACCGACTCGGACTCCCAGTTCTCCAACATTCTCAGGGCTCCAATCGCCAGTCGCAGACAGTCCTATTCAAGAACTAGGGATGCAGGAGGATGCTCGTATGATTTATCCTGCATCGCAGGTTGACAGGAGCGACAAAGTTATAATGTAAGTTTCAATCTAAAGATCTGATTTATCTTGAAATTGATGAACAACAGCTTAATGGGACCTTTAGTTCCCCAAAAGCGAGATGTATGGCTCCTCTTTTATCATGTTTCTCGGTTAATGTCTTGGATAGTTCATAGATTGTCTGACACATTGTGTCAATACGTGGCGAATCCATCCGTTAACCAAAAAAAAAACTTCCGACCAGTTCATTGACAGCCACAGTCTAGGAAAGGGAAGGTTCTGGGTTAAAGCCGTCAGAACTCAACGTCAATCCCATAACGTCCTGTTCGTTGATTTCCCTAGTCTTGGTGACGATGATTTGGCCGCCGCAAAAATTCTTGAAAACATTGTTACATGGTTAAATGAAATGTGGGTCAACACGATTTGTCATGTATACACGGCTAATCGGAGGGAATCATCTAGTCATGAAATCGAAATCACAAAGATAACCGGGATTCTCTACTTCCACCCTCTTTCGGAATCTGAGAGGGGGCCGTCCCATTATAATTTGCGTGCGTTGGGGCAGATCTGTGGTGATAAAGCCGCCAAGAAAGTCATCTTTGTTCTTGAGGAGCCGACGACTCAGAATGCGGAAGCTCAGGCTTCCTTTTACCAAAATTACGGGAATGTGATGAAGAGACTGGGTGCTGCGTTCGCCGAATTTGATAACACGGCTGCAAGTGGCTGGAGGATCGTTGATAGGCTACTTGGCTCTCAGTCCGGAGATGTGTCTCTTTTCCTTCAGGACGAACTTTTTGTATTGAAACGGTCCCTTCACGAAACGTCTGCGGCGAGGCATTTGTACAGTGACCTCACTGTGAGACTCAGGAAAAAACTGGAGATGTTATCAAGACGTTCGAATTCGAGAGAATACCCCACGATCAAGGCTGAACTGGAGACACTTCAACAGCATCTTTCGTATCGCAGCAGGCAACTTTCCAGACCGCAAGTGTCTGAAATATCAGCGGTAATACGATATTTATTTTTTCTGATGTCGCTTATTACTTATCAACTTCTACAGAGACCAGTGGTTTTTCCCGATCTGATTGGTTTCAATTAACTTTAAAATAAGGTGTCGTCGTCTTTGTTTGGAGGATTTCTCATGATTTCTAAAACTTTCATTGTTACAGAAAACGGATGATAATACAAGGATCTTCATCGTTTTTTATGACTTTCACGTTGGTCATCCGGTATGGATAAATATGGTGTGTTACTTTCCAAACACGGAGTAAGTTCACACGCTTGACACTCGGATTTCAGGTTCCTGCCACTGAGTACTGAGAGTTTAAACACTTCAGACCGTATATTGTTATGCTGGAAATAATAATTGCTTCTGTGTTGACCTGCTCTAAAACTGGTTGTTCGGGTGAAGCTTATATAACTGGGGACCTGACAATCGTGCCACTTTAGAATTGGAAGGCTTGATATGCACATCCCACGTCCATTGTTGGTAAATTAGATCGCTTCATTCATAGCGCTTGAGTCCAGAGTGCTGCGCAATCAAATTGACTGAAGAAGCAAGCTTTAATCTTTGTGCGCCTGATAACACGATCTTCCTGTAGCCATATATATTATTATACGTAGAGGTATAATAACCGACCCCTTGTGGTCGTTCCAATATATTGACAGGGACCGTAATACATTATACCTCTTGTGCAAATTGCGACAACGTGATTGGAGGGTTGTCCGTAATTTAAATTATCACTCTGCAACGTCGATCAAGTGTTTGATTAATGAAGTCATTTGTGACCCCAGTGCTGGTGTACGATCACTTCGATACGATAGGGTCTTGCCAACTCCTCAAGTAAATAACGACAGCAGGCAATACTGAACATGCATAGACACCCTCGACCCAAGTCGCTTGTCGAATCGGATGACCATCGGCTTTCGGTACGGGTTGATAAATTCATTTCCAGAAACGTATCCGCCTATTGAGCTGGTCAATGTGGATTTCATACTGCGGAGATGTCCACGTCAACGTCAGCTGGACTGAATGTAATCCCAGGTAATCCCTTGTGACCCAAACGTAATTGAAGCCATAAGGAAACCACACAAGGAGAGTCCATGACCTCTTCAGGTTCAAAGTTCTGACATCGGCGGAACAGATATCGTCCGCGACGGAGAGGTCTGGTCGTGATAATGCGGAGGCGAATTTGACCTAAACCAAATGGGAAATATAATTGTGGTGAGCAGGGTCAATCGGAAGAGGAGAAAGAGCGCTTCTTTCCTGTTATCTTTCCATCGCTTCAACTAGTACCAGATAGACGCGGCGATTTCTTTCTTATGATTGAAACAAGCACGCTTCCCCCATCATGTGTGGGTGATTCGGTGTGCTGCGCAGCAGCAACTGTAAAAATACATCAGAGTGCATTGGTTCGAAACATGACGCAAAGCGGGCTCAACTAAAGGATTTGAATGTCTTTATAAATGCTATGACAAGAAGCTAGGATGATGCAGGGACGAATGCAAGGCAGGGAAGATAGGAAAAAATATTTTTTTCAATTTGGTGTGAAGTGGACAGCGTCACGTGTAGTCGATCGCAGTTGATCTCGCAGCGGAAGGTGCTGCGGAACCGGCTCAAATGAACATTTGGACTTCGAACAGGTCGCCTCTTGCTTTCGTTCTACCATCTTGGTGATTTGCGGATTTCGCAGGAGTCTCTGAGCTCGCAATATGCAGGTTGAACTACCTGAGCAACACCTACCGCCGTCCAGGCTATCCAGAAAGGGCAAAGAGCGCGACATTAGTGGTCCGCAGCCCACAGACCTCGATGAGAAGATTATGGCGCACAGGAGGAGAACTGCTGCGTGCGTGTCTCTACTTGTTTTATCTTGAATTTTTTATCTGCATTTCTTCCGTTTGCACTGAATTCATCACATTTATCTCGGATTTTTCTAATATTTATCCCTCCAGCGCAACTCGACCTCGAGACAAGTCCGAGAGAGAGCGCAGCCAACTGCAACACTCTCAGATGTTGGCCACTCAACGGCCACCGACAAAAGTTCTTTCCCAGTCTCCACCACAATCTTCGTCGTACCGCGAAAAAGAGAGGGACAGAGAGCTGTCCCCGAAGGTTTCCGCAGCAGATGCCCGTCACCAAGTCTCCCAATCACCATCTCTTTCACCCCGCCGACATGCCCAACAACCTCACATCGTCGTTTCTCGCCCGCAGCCGTCATCCAAAGACCGAGAGAAAGAAGCTGACCATGAAGAGTTCTCTCGTAGACTACGGATCTCGTCTTCACCACGACCTCATCATATCCACAGTCATGGTAAATCACCTAAATTGTTTGATCCCCATCATGATCCTATCCCGACGAGACGGTCCGGGGGCACAGAAGACCAGCCGTTCGATGGTGAATGGGATCGAGAAAGGGAACGCGAACGGGAAAGAGAAAAGGATAGAGATTCACGGGAACGGGAACGGGAACCTACCAATTCCACGAGTCGAGGCAACCCCCGGCAACTTTTTGATCATCGCAAAGACGACCCTGTTCGTTTCTCCGTTTTGGCCCGCCCGTCGCCCGCACAACAAGCACAGGCTCAAATAACCTCGGTATTGAGCGGCACGATCGTAACCCGTCCTACTCCCAAATATCCACCTAATGATCACGTCTCGGCATCTTCAACATCGACGTCCTCCTACGCCGCATCGATATCCTCTTCAGCATTCACACTGTCGTCTACGACTGATGGATCGTCAGCCTCTTCCGCTCTTTTCGAAGGCCGTGGTGGACAAGGCCAAGGAAACGGAACGGACGATTCCGGGAACAGTGTCTTCTCAATACAGTTGAAGAAGCTATACAGAGCATTGACGAACTTGGAGACGAAGATCAAGCAAGAGGAGAGCTTTGTCGGGTCGTCGATGGAGGATGGGGATGCAGGGATGAATGGCATGGTGGTATTTGGTGGAAAAGAGAAAAATCTGATAATCAGAGGCAAGGACAAAGAAACGAAGGTGCCATATGTTGAGCCAGGGGAATCGGAAAGGGAGTGCTGGAAAAAGATTATAAATGACCACAAAGAGTGCGTTTGTCTACTATTCTTCTCCATTTGTAGAGGATTTACACCTTATCCGACAGGCTCGCGGAGATCAGCCACAATCTTCTCGAGATCTCGCTCTCGCCCTCCGTCCCCGCATCACTCCGCAATATACCTACGAAGTACAACATCATTGTACGCCTCTGGACCTACGGTTTCCACAAACTCCTCGAGTCCCTTCGCCGTGCTTCCTTCAACTCCCCACTTGCCCTCGAGCATCTGCAAGATTTCATTTACTATGCATATTCATTTTACACCGGGTTACTAGAAGAGCCAATTTTGAGCAGCTTTCGAAGTGGGTGGTTAGAGGCACTGGGGGACTTAGCTAGGTACCGGATGGCAGTGGCTGCAATGGTTGGCGGAAGTGTTAGAGCGGGTGGGTTGAGTGGTCAGTTGACGAACCAGGCGGTTTCAGAAGCTACGAGCAGCACAGACCAAGTTGAAACCAAGAAGTCCTCGAACAGCACGAAGTCACTAAGCGACCGTCCTGCTGCTCGTATCGACGACAGTCCCTCACCAAGCATCGGAGTCGCTGCTGCACGCATGATGGATGTAGAGCCCGAGAAGGAGAGATGGCGTCAGATTGCAAGGGATTGGTATGGTGCCGGTCTGGCTGAACAGCCCGGAACCGGGAAATTACATCACCACTTGGGATTATTGGAGAGGGAGGTGGAAGGTGAGGAACTGAGGGGTTGTTACCATTTTGTCAAGAGGTGGGTTTCTTTCTAAACAGTATATTGATGTAACTCACATTATTGCTAGCTTGGCCACCCTTCACCCCTTCCTTACTTCTCGAGAATCCATCCTGCCGCTCTTTTCCCAACCGCTTCAGGCACGTCGAGCATCACCAGACTCTCGCGCATCGGAGTTGTTTGTCCTTTTGCATGGGATGTTATTCACCAATATTCAACTCGACTCTTTCAACCCGACAATGGCCAGATTCATAGAGCGACTTGCTATCGAAGGTGCGGAGGAAAGAGAGTGGCTGATGATGGCAGTGATGAATATTGGCGCTATCTTGGAATATGGAAAAGCTGGAGGCATGGTGAGGAGATTTGGTGGTCTTGGTACAAAAGAGGGAGCAAATGCAGCGGGAGGGGCTTTGCAAGCTCAGGCTGAAATAACTATGATGAGAGTCATGGCTAAGAAAGCTGCCGCTGGCGTTCCTGGTGCAGTACGGACTGTCGCGATGGCCGAGGAGGGAATGGACGTAGATGATGAAGGGAGGGATAGGTCTCCAGTCATCCCGGCGGCAGAAACAGCGTCAGACGCGGAACTCCCACCAGCATTCAAGTATTCCCTCCAACTCACCTTCGCCATGCTATCCTTCGTACTCAAAAAGCCATTGAGAAAGCCTTCTCAGTATGCTGGCTCGACACTTAACCCTTATCTGACCGTGATCTTAACATTCTTGGCTACACTCGTGAAACATAGGAGTGTGCTTACATTGCTGGAGAGGAGTGTCCCCTGGGAAGAGCTGGCCGAGTTCCTTTCGAGTGTACCGAGGAAAGTAATGATGTCACAAGGCTTGATGGTGGAGGGCATCGGTAGTAGTGGAGGGGGGACAGGAGAACAATGGGTGATGTTAACGACCGGTTGTGCTCCACCGCTACCCGAAGACTGGTGTATGAGAGGAATGGAGTGGGTTGGACGCCGAGTCTTCGAGAGAGGGTACTGGAAGAGTGGAGAGGAGACAAAGGCGGAGATGGATGTTTTGTCGCCTGCGGATGAGAGTGGAGAAGGAACTGACGGAAAGATCGAAGACGACGATGACGATGGCCTTGAGAAAAAGTCTGGGGTGAAGTGCGACCTGGTGCGACGGTGGGTGAGGATCGTGCGGTGTGCAGTTACCATCAGCGACACTGTTGAAGGGTTTAGGTGGGTCGAAGGTTCAAGAGTGTGGAGAGTCGAGGGTGCCCTGAAAGAGAAGGTCCAAGAGTGGAAAGAGGAGGAGAGGAAGGAGAGAGAGGAGGAGGAGAGGAGGAGAACGAGGAGGTGGGTGGAGGATGCCATGGACATTGATGACGAAGAAGAGAGCATTTCGGAAGAAAGCGAGGAGGACGGCGAGGACGATGCAGAGGAGATCAGGAATTTGAAGGCCAGAAGGAGATACTTGAAGACTTTGTTACAGAATTCGCAGCATCCTCACCAACCTCAAAGACGAAAACGACATGCTCCAAAGACAACGACATCTCCTGACTCTCACCTTTCCATTATCCCCAGCTATACCGTCCTCGTTTTCGACACTAACATCCTCCTCTCCTCACTTTCGCTCTTTTCATCTCTTATCGAATCTCATCGTTGGACTGTCATAATCCCTCTCCCTGTCATCACAGAACTCGATGGTCTGGCATCCCCGAACGGCAATCAACCACAGTTAGCAGAGGCAGCTCAGGCCGCCCTCGTATACGTCTCCAGCCATCTCAGATCGCATGCATTAAGCCTCAAAGTTCAGACATCACGGGGCAATTACCTGACAAGTTTGAGCATCCGTACTGAGGACCTCGATTTTGCTTTCGGTGGTGGTGTGGGTGTCGAGAATAAGGGAAGGAACATGGATGACTTAATCCTGAAGGCAGCGATCTGGCAGGATGAACATTGGGTAGATCGGTCGGCATTGTTGAAGGGCAGTGGTTCCCCTCCCCAAGCGGGCCAGACGTCTTCGGGAACAAGGGTCGTTTTGCTCACCTTGGACCGTAATCGTGAGTATTTTTGAAGCGTGTGATGGCTTGGCTCTTGCTGACTTTATGATTCGTATCAAGTGCGCCTGAAAGCCCGTTCGAGGCAGTTACCTGCTGCTGGGGAAAAGGACTTGGCTGGTATCCTTGCCATGGCAACCTGAAAACATAACCTCATCAATCCCACCTCAACTTCGTTGGTGCCCATGCTACGAGGCTTGCCCGAGCCGCTTCCTGCCCTGGATATCCATCTAATCGCATTGTCTCCGATGGAGGAACCAGAGAACCAAACCCGAATGTCACCTTTATCAACTAGAACATCTAAGGAAGTGCCATTTATCCCTCGGTGTCACCCCGATTTCGTGTTTTCCTCTCACATGTGCAATATGCATATTTACCTAACTTATTAACATACCACAATTGTGCAGTAGACTATCAATTTTGCGCGTGTTTTTTTCCATTTTTATGGAGTTCTGTAAACCTATCTGTCACTTCTTTTCTTCTTTCTTGGGTGTATATTTGTTGTAGTGTACATACTAAATTGACCGTCTGGCAATAAGTTTTTCGAAGGAGATGTCATAATGTTGATAGAAAGAGGTATCTCATAGTGTAAATTTTCAAGTTTCAATTGTCGCTCGGTGTAGGATTTGATCTTTACTGTAGTTCCTCGAGCTTTTTGCCAGAAACGCGGATAATATCCTTCCAACAGGAATACAAACTTCAGCCTGAGAGCCTCTCATGATATGTGTCCGACTTTTGATGACCTGTGAGCATAGATGATGATAAGGTACCCTGTTGTCCTGCTGCTAGGGAGATCGGGTAGACTTTGGACGACTTGGTGGTCCGTTCGCTGAGTTTACTATTTGGGATCTGCTTTCCCCGAATGAGTGCAATGCACGCTGCAATATAGTGTCAGATTATTCAGGGCGAAAAAGCGTGTCGGGGTCCGTCAGTCATCTGTGCTCAGGTGCAGTATCTCCTCCCTCCTTTAGCAGGACATGCAAATTGTCTGATAGAAGAGATTTCAAAAGCCATATCGACGCACTTTTATTGCTCGTCACCTTTTGTTTTTTGCGGGCAATGGCACCCACCTTCCAGATCCCTATTTGGAAATCCATTCATGAAACAGAATAGTTGGATCAATGATAGCGCAAAGCCTGCACCTCTTCCGTTTAGGCCGTGGCTTGAACAATTTCTAGGGCTTGGCACATTTAAACCTGATACCTCCAGGTGTACACGATGCACCCAATCAATCGGCCGATTAGGGGCAGTACGTATTCCGTTACCTCACGACCTGGGTGGTAAGATTGTTAGAAAAAGGCGGAACCAAGTAGGCCATTTTTTTCTACCTACTAGTACTATTAATTTCAGTAGCCAATAGTTACAGTGGTTCATAAAATCTCTTTTTTGTGTCGAGCACACTAAACTTATCAGTCACAGCGAGCGACATATGGTGTGTCCTAAAATCATTCGATACGTTTTATTGCATACGGTATTATGTCTCGATATAATTTAACGAAGTCCTCGCTCAAGAAGAAACATCAGCAAATTACTATAACGGGACCATGCGATCAATGATTCCTTATCGCGACGATCATTGGCCGCACAAATCGTGGTGCTTTTCAGAAGTGATGAATACATATGTTAAGAACAGTTAACCGGTTCAGTGTGCACAGAAAGCAAGCTTGGGGCGCCTTGAATTTCCATCATGTATATGTAACATTCCCAAATCCGGACGTATATTTCAACTTCAAGAAGTTGATCGGCCCCTTTTCGCCCACAAATTCCAGTTTCAATCTGCGGTTCTGTTTCGAGTTGGTGTATTAGTTTCTCTTTTCTTGACACAATGCTGAGTGAGGATGTTAAAAAATCACTGCCGTCAGGTATCTGCAAGTTGAGTTCCACTCCGTTTCTCATCTGGGAACGTGTTATTTGAATATTTCGAAGGCTGCAGTTGACACAACGGCAGTGTTTTGAAGAATCACTTGTCTTAATTGAGGCCCCCTTCTCCCGCTATTTCATTGCATCTTTTATATATCCCTCTTGCGTCCATGTTGGGTATGTTTAAATTTTTGACTGACTTTGCTTTGAAGGTACATTGCAACCACTGCCCGGCGAAATTATCGGGGTCGCGCCACTCTGCAACACCTTAGCAGGTTGCCCCTCTCATTGTGTGAAGACTCCCGCTGATAACAGCGGATGCGAGTTTAGCATTACAATGCACAGATGCGATTGCTGTGGCAGCGAGAGCAATCGTTGTCTCAGTGCTTGCTGCGAGTGGTTCCTGCTGTGATAACGATAAGTTGGACAGACTCGTAACACCGAGCTTTTGCTTCGGAACACACTTCTGTTACAATCAACCGGAACGACTGTATTATTCTCTGTATGTCACTGTCTGTTATGCTTGTTGGATTACCATATATAGGGATTGATGAGCCTAAAATACCTGTTTCACATTCATAGCTGTATCACATATTCCACAACCACTAGAATATGTCAAATTTCTCTGGAATGTGAATTTATCGTGGTTCTTACCCGGGCCCCCAGCAAACACGTGGACAAGTGGTTGAAGAAGAATTGATTGGCTACAATGATAAATACAAACGCAACGGTTGGACTCCCTTTCCGCGGAGTAGGCAGACCTCGCGACCGGAATCCTTTACCTCTCCCTCGACGCTCTCAGCCTTTCACTGTCTTGATGTCGATGCCAATGACTGGAAATGTAGCTGTATTCTGGGACTATGGTGCTGTTTTGAATCACTTCTTTTCTTTTCTCTTCTTCAACTCTGAATTTTCTGTTGCTTTTATTGTCTTAGAGAATTGCCCAGCACCAGCTAGTACATCAGGATATGCTATTGCAAACAGCATTTCCGCCATAGCGCGGTCATTTGGAACCGTTAAGGTGTTCAAAGCGTATCTTGAGATATCTGACCAAAGCAGATCGTCCCTTCGGTCAGAACTGCAATCTTCGGGTGTCTCTCTGGTTGACTGT
>Ga0307507_10000533_pt1 | contig 80872 bp, 18 predicted proteins | sample 7_EM_MG_FD_207223 | JGI IMG/M metagenome (GOLD analysis project Ga0307507, IMG submission 207223) | Populus trichocarpa ectomycorrhiza microbial communities from riparian zone in the Pacific Northwest, United States - 7_EM | ecosystem: Host-associated > Plants > Roots > Unclassified | place...
TTTAAAATCTCTATATAACTGCCTAGTCAAACTCGGGACAATATAAGAGAAACGACTTATAGTTAACCTAATATGTTTACAACAATTGTATAAGAGAAGAGAAATAGCAGAGATTAAATAGATTAACGGAGGCAGTAACCCTATAGATATTATAACAAAATTAAAACCTTGCCAAGCGTTAAAGGACCTAATTAATACGAATATAATTAAGCTACAGGTTACCAAGTGGGTAGAGAGAGAAGAAGATAGAAAGACAGGAATAGAGAGTGTAAAGATATTAAGCTAGTAGCCAAGGCGCTAGTACTAAGCGAGCTAATGGCGATTTTCTATACCGGGCATAGAAAATCGTGATTGGTTACTTCAGCTATTTAGCAGAATTTAGTGGAATTCAATAGGTGGAAAGTAGTGGAATTTAACAGGTAGAAGGTAGTGGAATTTAGCAGGCGGCGTGCTCAAGCACTGTTAAAAACTAAATACTCCTAATATTTAATTAAGGTTGCGTCCTTGCAGTCATGTAACCGCAAATTGCCATTACGTAACGGCAATCTAGGGCAATTTGCGGCAACTTGCCTACGAACGCGAGTTAAAAGGGGTTGATTACGTGAGCTAAGCGAGCTCAAGAAATCCACCAAATTCCACCTGTAGAATAGGAGAATTAATAAGCATTAATCAAAATCAGTTACCACCCATACTATTGCAATAGCATTACGTATCACCGGAAGTGATACCGACAGTAAGAAATATAAATAAGTAGTTTTGTGGAACTACGCCTGCCTAGCTCTTATTAGGCTAGGAGGTGTAGGGTAAACATTATTCTATAGTATCCTTATAGATAGCAGTCTAATACGTCTTTAGGAAGTTATAGATTACAATTAAGTATACGTATAGAGTTTAAAAGGCAGAGTAATATACTTTAGTAGTATAGATACACGTAAATAATCCTACTAGATTTAAACAAGGATATAAAGCTATTTCCAATAAAATTCTACTTCCTAGGTGAGAAGATCTAAAGGCTAATATTTTATAACTTGTATGCACGTGGCTGTTAGATAGGAGGAATGGGCAATGGCTTATAATACTTAATAATGCCGATAATAACGCTGTTTTCTTTCCTACTAATAAAGATACTATAGGCATTATATAGAAGAGCGATATTATAAGCTATATAAGGCCGCTTAAAAGCTTCCTCCCTTAAACGCTAAATGGAATAATCCTTATTACTTTAAGGAATAAAAATATAGCATTTAATCTTATAGAGATATATAATAGAGTAATCTAAGTAGAGCTAATAGACGAAGAGGATGCGCTAGCGCTGCTTAATACTAGAGTGCTATTTAGTAAGTCTAGTAAAGCTAATGTAAAGGCGCTTGTCTAGGCTCTAGAATGTATACCTCTTGCAATTACCTATACTGCGGCGTATATTAAGACAAGAGCACCCCTAATAACTATATTAGGCTACCTTAAGCTATTCCACGAGAGTGAGGTAAATTAAGTGCGTCTCTTAGGCAAGAAGAGTATAGAAGACCTTTGGCGAGACCATAGTATATAGTATGCAGTTATTACGACGTGGTAGATCTTGTTTATCTAGATCTAGCAGATAGAGTAGTTAGCTGCGGACTTGCTTGCGTTAATAAGCATATTTAATAGATAGGGTATTCCAGTATCCTTGCTACAAAATAGCACCAGTTAGTTAGACTTTAATAATACTCTAGCGCCGTTGCTAAGCTTCTCCCTTATTTAAGTAGAAATTGGAAAGCAGTTATTTAAAATACACTATCTAGTGCAGCTATTAATAAGAAGGTGGCTTAAGGCGGATAAGTAGCTAAATAAATAGATAAAGGAGTTAATAAGAGTTCTAACTGCGGTATTTTCTAGCGGAGACTATAAGATATAGGCAGAATGCTAAGTACTTCTCCCCTACGTAAGAGAAGCTATTGGCCATGGAATAGAAGATAAGGAGGACGTGCTAAATTAGGCAAAGATTACTTTTAGCATAGGCTGGTACCTATGCCTTAGAGGCAAGTATAAATCTATAGAGAAAGTTATTTAAATGTTAGTAAAAGTAAGAGAGAAGGTACTGGGGCTAGAGTATATTAATACGCTTACCAGCGTTAACGATCTTAGGTTAGTGTTATTAAGATAGGGCAAGTATAAAGAGGCTAAAGTAATATACTAGCGGGCGCTAAAAGTAAGAGAGAAGGTACTAGGGCTAGAGCACCCTTTTACGCTCACTAGCATTAATAACCTTAGGTTAGTATTATTAAGCTAGGGTAAGTATAAAGAGGCCAAAGCGATACACTAGCGGGCGCTAAAAGGATATAAGAAGGTACTAGGGCTAGAGCACCCTTCCACGCTTACTAGCGTCAATAACCTTAGGTTAGTGTTATTAAGGTAGGGTAAGTATAAAGAGGCTAAAGTAATGCACTGGCGGGCGCTAAAAGTATCTAAAAAGGTACTGGGGCTAGAACACCCTTCTATACTTACTAGCGTCAGTAACCTTAGGTTGGTGTTATTAAGCTAGGGCAAGTATAAAGAGGACGAAGCAATGCACTAGTAGGCGCTAAAAGGATATAAGAAGGTACTAGGGCTAGAGCACCTAGATACACTTACTAGCGTTAGTAACCTTAGGTTAATATTATTAAGCTAGGGTAAGTATAAAGAGGCTAAAGTAATATACTAGCGGGATCTAGAAGGATCTAAAAAGGTACTAGGGCTAGAGCACCTAGATACGCTCACTAGCGTTAACAACCTTGGGTTAGTATTATTAAGGTAGGGCAAGTATAAAGAGGCCAAAGCAATACACTAGCGGGCGCTAAAAGTAAGAGAGAAGGTACTAGGGCTAGAGCACCTATTTACGCTCACTAGCGTCGGCAACCTTAGGTTGGTGTTATTAAGCTAGGGCAAGAATAAAGAGGCTAAAGCGATGCACTAGTAGGCGCTAAAAGTAAGAGAGAAGGTACTGGGGCTAGAGCACCCTTCTACGCTTACTAGCGTTAACAACCTTAGGTTAGTGTTGTCAAGCTAGGGTAAGTATAAAGAGGCTAAAGTAATACACTAGCGGGTGCTAAAAGTAAGAGAGAAGGTACTAGGGCTAGAGCACCTAGATACGCTTACTAGCGTTAACAACCTTGGGTTAGTGTTATTAAGCTAGGGTAAAAATAAAGAGGCTAAAGTAATACACTAGCGGGCGCTAAAAGTAAGAGAGAAGATACTAGGGCTAGAGTACCCTTTTACACTTACCAGCGTTAATAACCTTAGGTTGGTATTATTAAGCTAGGGTAAGTATAAAGAGGCCAAAGCGATATACTAGCGAGCGCTAAAAGGATATAAGAAGGTACTAGGGCTAGAGTACTGTCACGGCACTGACCTGACGCGTTGTTATGGCTACGCGTATGCATGAGCACGGACCTGACCCCTAAGCAACACGTATATATACCTGCCTCGTCTCCTGTACATAGATCCTCACACGACATCATTTATCAATGTTATACAGTCACCTCGTACCCTGACCCTCCGCACGTACTGTGACAAGTACCTAGATATGCTTACCAGCGTTAGTAACCTTAGGTTAATATTATTAAGCTAGGGCAAGTATAAAGAGGCTAAAGTGATATACTAGCGGGATCTAGAAGGATCTAAGAAGGTACTAGGGCTAGAGCACCTAAATACACTCACCAGCATTAGTAACCTTGGGTTAGTATTATTAAGCTAGGGCAAGTATAAAGAGGCCGAAGCGATGCACTGGTGGGCGCTAAAAGGATATAAGAAGGTACTAGGACTAGAGCACCCAGATATACTTACTAGTGTTAACAACCTTAGGTTAGTATTATTAAGCTAGGGCAAGTATAAAGAGGCCGAAGCGATGCACTAGTGGGCGCTAAAAGGATATAAGAAGGTACTAGGACTAGAGCACCCAGATATACTTACTAGTGTTAACAACCTTAGGTTAGTATTATTAAGCTAGGGCAAGTATAAAGAGGCCAAAGCGATGCACTGGCGGGCGCTAAAAGGATATAAGAAGGTACTAGGACTAGAGTACCTAGATACACTTACTAGCATTAATAACCTTAGGTCGGTGTTATTAAGCTAGGGCAAGTATAAAGAGGCTAAAGTAATGCACTAGCGGGATCTAGAAGGATCTAAGAAGGTACTAGGGCTAGCTTAATTCCATTATAGTAAATATTATTGAATTAAATATTTGCTATAACCTTTTAATGTTATAAATATAACTTATATTCTTACGTTACCCATAACTAATTATTTGTTATTTTTCTTTATATCTCTATTTTATAGAGGGGTTTGGGGGTAAATATAAATATATAGTTAGGTAATTTGCCGCTGCGCAGGGCGAAGCTTTTAAAATCCTCTAGATTAGTAACAAGATAGCTAGTAATAGAACTACGTTTAAGCTTAAAAATTTGCTATACTTAGGCCCTAAGGGAAGCGGATGAATATGTCGATTACGCTAGTAGGGAGGGTAGCTGACCCGCTTTGGCTACACCCTTATAAGCCGCTTAAAGATAGTGGGTAGGAATATAGTTTTATAACATATACAAAGGCTTACTATTAGCGCTCTTTAAACACGTGTATTTCGGATCTAATGCTTTACCAGATGTGTAAAGTGGAAAGTTTATAATAGTACTTAAGGGGGAAGCTGGTTTCGCTAGCGACTATACTTTAAAGCTAAATGCTCGCACCGTTTAATTACTTATTTAATTATTTTCTGGAACTTAGATAAACCGCCTTACTTTTAGAACTACCACGGTTGTATATAGAGAACAGTATAATAAGACACAATCTGTATATATATATAAATTTTTTTTAAGAGAAAACAAAAGAAAGTAATATTCTAGGTAACCTAGACAGCTTAACAGATATAAGAAGATCAGCCTAGGGTTTGCTAGAAAGCTATATATATAGTTTATAAAAATCTTATTTAGCTCTAGGTAATGGAAACTGGTTAACACTAATAGAGGAGTAAGATAGCAATTAGAGGCTTAAACTAAGTAGGACAGAGAGGATCTAAAACTTATTTTGGATAAAACCAGCCAGCAACTACAATAATAGTATAGATTGCTATAATAAGAACGCCTTTAAGCCAGTCTATTTTAGTGTTAGTTGGAGTGGATTACCTATATAGAAAGGAAAACTTACTAGATTTGCTATTCTGGATAAAATAGTTTACTAGAAGCACGGTAATAAACAAAATAGCAATTAGAAAGGTCTTGAAATAAAGCGTTATATAATCCTGGCCTATAATCTAACTAAGTATAATAATAAAGGGGAGAACTAGAAGAGCAATTTGTATACTAGATTTAATAGCAATATTAATTAATAGACTTATTTTATCCTTGTAAGCTACTATGACCGCTATTATATATTTGGCAGCGTTCCTAATAGTTAGAAGTAGGATAAGACTAACAAAAGTGGTAGAGATAGTGCCGCTTGCCGTAACATTACTAATGCTGTTAACTATAAACTTGGAATAGAAGGCGACTAATGCGGTAGAGAATCTAAGGGTTATAATTACACCTTAGATTGTTAATTGGGGCTTTTTAATCTTATTATCTTCCTTTTTTGTGTTTAAATCCTACACAAGCTGTTCTTAGTTTACTCCGCCTCCAAATATAGCCGCCGCTCCAGTGCCGATCCGTGCAATACCACAGAGAGACATACCCTGCTTAACTTGGGAGGATTTACGCTTAGAAGCCCTTTAGCTTAGAGTATTACACATTTTGGCATATAACTTTAATTAAAACATAAGGTAGCAAACGTATATAATTAGGAGGATAATAGCTATTCTATAGGAAAGCTCCTGATTAAGTATAGAGCTATTAGGACTTATAGCTATGTAGGTTAGTATCTATTATAGGTCTAAAGCTATTATTAAACTTACTTAACAGCGTAGAGTGGAAGGTGGTTAGAATAATTAGGCTACTAATGTATAGAGCTAGAAGACCGGCCGCAGTATCTACTACTATTATATTAAAATATTATTCCGTCTGGTTAATGCCTTTAAAGAAGAAGTATATGCTAAGAACAAGGAGTAAGTTTAAAAGCATACTGCTAATTAAGGAAGTTTTAATAATAGTAATCTAGCCCTTAGTTAGGGCTAATATAAAGACAATTAATTTAATAGCGTTTCTACGCCAAATGTTAGATAATATTAGGATAAATAAGAAGCGGAGATATGTACCTAAAAGTTGCGTTTAAAAGACCACCTAATATATTACCGGCGCGGCGCGCAATCTCTTTAGTAGCGTAACTAATCATTACAGCAAGCGGGATAATAGCAATAAAGTTAACAATAAATATAGCGATGCCGTTAACGTGAAGATAATTAACTATAAAGCCGACGGGAACGGCAAGAAGAAGTATATTTATCTATAAACTAAATAAGACGGCACGAACCTGATCCTTAGCAGGTATCTTACGCTTTAAAGCTGCTTTCTACCTTTCCTTAATTGTTGGCTTAAGATATAAGGGGTTTTGCAGGCCTATACCGGCCTCTTTATTAGGTCGTTTATTGTTAAACCTTATCTAAGCTGCTTAATAGGCTTTTAAGAATGCTGCTAGATATAAATATGCCATTATAAATATGGTTTTTAATTATTCCTAGAAAGAGCACGATAAAGAAGGGCGATTTTGTAGTCTGGAGGGTACCTACATATAGCAAAGACTAAGAAGTCTAATGGTACTTAGGCCAACCCCAACGCCTTAAATCTACAATAGTGCGTTTAGCTTTTTTTTTTAGTTGATTTTATAAGCGAGGATCTAAAGCAAATTCCAGAATAGTTATTATAGAGGAGAGTAGGATTAATATTAATAACTAGATAAAATAGCTAGTAAAAAAAGGAGAAGATGGAGTAATAGACGAATAATAAGTAAAAAGTAAACCGACTACTTGTGGGAATGAGGACGCGGTAGAATATATAAATAAGGGTGTAAGTCTATATGCCTTTAAGTACCAGCTACTTAGCGTCTTAAATACAAGTCCTCCCTTAATATAAGGCAGATTAATAAGAGTTATTATACCGCCTGTATAAGGCGGAGCGCTTGTAAAGGGCTTAGCTAGAATGCTAATTAAACTACCCTATAACGCACTAATAGCTCCTTTGCCACAGATAGGGAGTAAATATATAAGATTAACTAGCTAAGATAGGTCTACTACTTAAGCAGTGTTCTACTCTGTAAAGGGTGGGCATTAGGAGTAGATTATATAATAGTATTCCTACTAGGTAAGGCATTATTAGGAGGTCATTGTGGCTTCCAGTTCTAGTTTACAACTTTATACAAACGCCTCCAAATACTGCACTATTGGGCTGTCTAAAAGCTAAGTTGCCTGTTTACCTTATCTTAACCTTAGGCCAGGCTTATCAGCTATTAAGGCGACAGGAAGTTACGTTAAAGTGTATAATGGGGCTTAAATAAAGCCACGTAACTAGATAGGTATTGCTGTGCGAAGCAACGCTTAACTGGCTGCCTCTATATCGCCGTCTTAGAATGATTAGAAGAAAGAGGTTAATACTAGCCCTTGTTATTTAATATAACCCTTCTATAGAGGAATAGTAAAGTAGGGTATGCTCCTGTCGTGGCTGTATTATAGTGCATTTATAATACTGTGCTAGTATCCCTAAGTTAGTAAATTAGCTTGACTTTTAAGGCATAGTTAAAGCGGAGCTTACTGTCAGCTCTCCTATTAGCCAAGCGGTAGAGAGGAGCAGGATATAAAAGGCCTCTATATCCTTTAACCAGACCTATATTAAGTATAGTATCCTTTAAGGAAATCCCTCCTTACTATCTTGTAAAGATACTTAAATTATTAGCTGCCTTATCTCTTTAATAATAAGCGACTTAAGCGACTTGGACGCTATAATAAATAATACTATATTGTATTGGATTAAGGTGCGCTCTAAACATTAAATCCTTTATGGGATACCGCTAACGGAGCTAAGATATACTACTTGCTTTTAATCCTAAGGGCTCTAATAAGGCCGTTAATACAGTAGGGTGGGTATGCAATAGTTACTTCCCTATGGTTTTGTCTGTTTGCTAGCTTACTAATATAAGCAGGATATCCAGTTAGCACTAGAATGCAAGAGTGATTTAGAGAATAATAAGGCCGATATAGAAGGAACTATAAGGAAATATTCACCCCGCACTAACGATATAAAGAAGTTGTCTTAATATAGTCTGCTTAGTAACTCCTTCTAATAAAGCTTATTAAACCCCTAGTTTACTCTATTAGGGGTAATAGAGAGACTAGGTAGCTTAGTTAATTAACTTAGCTATAGGCTTAGCCAACTTAATAGGAAAGTTAGCAGCCTTAAAAAAAGCAACCGCTATATTATAGGTTATCTAGGGAAGGTTAACAATCGGATTAATAGCCTAAGAAGTAACTGGGAAGAAATAGAAGATATTATTAGGCAGTTTTAAAACGAAATCCACACTCTTAAGAAAGGCAGTGATAAAACTTTAGATTACAGAGGTAAATGGGTTATAAAGGCTGAAAACAATATTATGGCATCTAAAAGGAAAAGGGCACGCTTAGTCTAAGGATAGAGAAGCCTGTAGAATTAATTAGGAATACTACTTACGTATAATAAATAATAAACGTTTAGTAGAAGTTCGCCGTGCCAAAAAAAACTATACTTTTTTAAATATTATAGGGTAGGGCTATTTCCTAATAGCGTCTACTTGGCTTTTCTCTATTAATACTCTATTAACGCGAATAATAAAACCTAGAAAATTAATACTAGTAATATAGAATGTACATTTTTTTAGGTTTATATAGAGCTTATATTTCTATGGTTTTTCTAGTACTATTTGCACGTGGTATATATATACCTTATAGTTATTAGAGTAGACTATAATGTTATTAAGGTAGACTATATATATTGTATTTAATAGGCCTAACAATACCTTATTAATATAGGCCTGAAATATTACTAGTATATTAGTAAGCCTAAATAGCATTACTAGGTACTTAAAGTGGCTATACTATATTTGGAATACTATTTTCTATTTATTACCAGCTTTAATCCAGATTTAATAGTATATATCTTTTAGATCCAATTTTATAAATATTTTTATGCCTAACAGTTTATTAATAAGCTCCCCTATTAAGGGTAGCGGGTAGTAATTCTTTATAGTAATCCTATTAAGCGCCTAATAGTCAATATAGAGACATAGGGTCCTATCCTTTTTAGGTATAAATATAATTGGTACCCCTACTAGGCTTATAAAAGGCTAAATCTATCCTTTCTAAAGATTATCTACTATATATTAATATAATACCACTAGCTTGTTTTCTAATAGGTTATATAGTGGTCTAAAAAGAGGTTGCTTGTCCCCTATATCTATCTCGTACTTAACTAATATAGGATTAGGTAAGGTTTATGCAGCTTCTTTATTAAAAACATCCTCTAAGTCTATATATTTTTATAGAATCTCTAGTTCCTTAACTGTGTATAGCCGGACATCTAAAAATAAATACCCTATATCCCTATTCTTGGTGTTAAAAGTAGTATATATAGTATATACCTACCCTTTCTCTTATATATAGTTTAAGAAAGTCTTTTAATCTTTAACTATAATGTATAGTTAAGACTTCTGGTGTTAATATAAGGCTAAAGGCTAATTAATATCTAGATTAACTTATTAAAGCCATAGGTATCCTAAAATAATGTTATATCCCTTAATTTCTGCGGCGTAAAAGCGCATCTCCTATATATCCTATAGACCATCGCGGTCCTAGCTGGCTATAGAAAAAGTTTGTTCCTCATAGCACGGAATCTAGTAGCCTTTAATGCTTTAAATAGTATATACCTATAAGCCACTAAGGTCCAAATCTAATTCTTTTACTAGTAATTAAGAACTAAATCCTATGGCTGCGCCGCTGTCTATAAGGCAGTCTTACATTATCTATTTATTATTAACTTAAATAGAGATGGGAATAACTATGCGGTAGTTTAATCTCTTTTTCTCTTGCTGGCCTAGTATAAGGGAGTAAAGGTTTACTAGGCTCTTTCTTTTCCTAATTCTAACTCTTTCTTTTTCTACTAGCAGAAGCGCTAAATATAGCCCTTCCTACCATAGTTATAGCAAACGCGTATCTCTTAATTTTACTTATTTAGATTAGGTTTTTACCTATTATTATTCTAGGGTTAACTAGCGTTGCTCTAGGGCTGCGAAGCCTATTTATATTATTTTTCCGCAGAGCAGTTAGGTTGGAATCTTCCCCTATTATTAAAGCTAGGTTTAGTCCTACGCTCTTTATTATTGGCGTTTTGTTCCTTTTACTTACCTAGATAGTCTCTTTTAGTATTCTTAATCCAAGTAGCTTTAGAGATAAGCTTTTCTTAAGTATAACGGAACCTTATAGCAGGAACTATGGTGGGTCCTATTATTAGGCTAGGTATATAGGTAAGAACAAATTAACAACGTAATAATAACTAGTGGAGTGGTTGCCCAACAGATTAACTCTAATTGTATTCTAAGATTCACTACAAGGAGAGAACTATCTACAGTAGGGACTGAGGTCCTTTAAATACACAACCATACTCCTAAGAAATCCTCTCTTATATATAAGGTATGTGTTATATATGTTATATATAGATATATACTGCGTATACTCCATACACCGCGTATAATATTATGTGACTCGCTTACCATTCCTCGTTATATAGTTCTACCAGATCTATCCTAGACCGTGCCTATATTAACCAACTAGCTTCCTACAACTTTTCCCTAAGTAGTTATAATATTGTACTTAAAGCGTCCATAATATTATCTCCCTTCTCTTTATTTTTGTCCTTAAAGATACCTAACATCTCTAAGTTATCCACTAGAGGTGTAATGTCCGTTTAATTAGTCTGGTTAATATCCTTGCTTATTATACCTAAAGCTTCTTCTTCTTTGTAAACGCAATACTATGCTTATACTATGGCTGCCATACTATCGCTTAGTAAGATAATGTCGTCTCCATATTCTTATTGTGCAAAAGCGGGGTTAGTGTATGTTGTAATAGCGAGTCCCTTGTCTTAACAACCCTTATTTTACTTAAAGTGCACTAAAGCAAACATTTAATTATCCTGCAATGTTCGCTCTGTTTCTAACGCTAAGTATACGCGTCCTATAACTCTTAACAGTCTTTAAGTTCCCTAAGTAACTTATTATAGGGTCTTATATTTAATCTACCACTATAAAGCTTAAGTCCGAGTTGGCTGCCATATATGCCAAACTCTACCGTTCTGCTAAAGAGACCGCTTGGGCCCTTAAGGCTTAACGTTGCTTCTTTAAGTCTTAGTAGGTTGCGTTTACTTAGTTAACCCATCTTAAGAAGGTTTATAAGAAGGTTTATTCTAAGGAGTGGAAACTGGTTTAGTAGGGTCTTAATAAGCTAGGTAATAAAAGGACTAGCTCTTCTCCTATAAGGGAAATAACTCCAAGTAGCTTAGTAATTGCTCCTCTTAGGTCCCCCTTAGGTAACTCGTTTTTTAGCAATCCTTCTTTATTAATATTGCCTAACCTACTCTCTTTTAATACTCCTATACCTTTTCTATAGCATTCTTTAGGTTGCTTAGTAGTTCCTAAGTAGTCTTATTATAGCCTATCCACTTTACTTTATACTATATTTCGTCCTCTACGTCCTTATAACTAATAATCTTTAAAACTTGCTATTTGTCTTTCTTTTATCCTCTATATATATCTGCCTTGTAAACTAGTAGCTTAATATTCCCATATACTGGCTCTAGCATTGCGATATGTTATATAGGGTAGATCTTTATTTTGGCTAGTAGGTTTAACTTATATATAACTAATAAAATCCCTTGCTTAATTTTAAAAGGTCCTAGTCTAACATAGTCTAACTTCTTACTTAGTTATTAACTCTTGAAATTTTTATATAGTAGCTATACTTTATCTCCCTCCTTAAGATCTAGTCCCTTAGATCTCTTAGCATTATAGTACCTTTTTATTTATTTTTATACTAGTTTAGCTGTTTCTATAAGGTCTATATAAAGATTTATTAACATCTCCATTCTTTATTTAGCTGTGCTACTCGTCTTTTTTACTTAATGTGGCGATAATGATGTTCTTAGCTCGTATCTATAATTCGCCTTAAATAGTAATATCCCTATTCCTTCTTATGGTGTTGTGTTGTATGCAAACTATATAACTAGTAATAATAATACCCAATTATTCTATGCGTAATTAATATAATGTTTTAGATACTATTCTAGTATCTAGTTTAGTCTTTCCGTTTATCCGTCCGTCTATAGATAATACACTATAGATATTACTACGCAAACTCCTTATTCTGCCAGAAACACTTTCTAAAATGCTGTTATAAATCTTAAATCTCTGTCTAATATAATCTTATCTAGTACTCCATGTCTTATAAACACTTCTTTTATATAGATTCTAGCGACATCTTCTACTAATATCTCTTTAGTGTATGCTATAAAGTATCCCTACTTTGTTAGCTTATCCACTATTACTAAGATCGCGTTATAATCTTGTCCCTATAATAGGATCTCTTAACTTTGGTAATTTAATAATAAAGTCCTATAATATAACTTCCTATAGTCTTCCTAGTACTTTAACAGGTTATAGCCCTCCATATAGCTTATACCTTATTAGTTTATTTCTTTAGCAATCTAGATATTTCTTTATAACTTATCTTACTAGTCCCTAGATTCCTTAAACGATATATTCTTCTTAAAGTCTTAATACACTAAGCCTATAGCTCCGTTGTGTCCTTATGTTATTCCCTTATAGAATTCCCTAACAAATTCTTCTATAATAGACTTAGGTATATACATTACTTCTCTATTTTTGTATTACTCTAAGTCTGGATCCTCTGCCTATACTTCTTAAATCTTCTGTGTTTAATTACTCTCTAGTAATTTATAGATCTGACTTTCTTTAGTTGCTATAATCTTTAGATAATTATACCTAATTAATCCATCTTAATTCTTTTGTAATAAAGCTCCTAATAGCTTTTTATTACTTTATAGTTCCGCCCTTTTGCTTAGAGCGTCTGCTCGTGCATTATCTGTACCCTTAGTATACTGAATTTCAAAATGGTATTCTATGAGCATTTCCGCCTATCTAACCTGTCTTTGGTTGAGTTCCTTTATTATTAGAAATCCTATAAGGTTCTTATAGTCCGTCTTAACCACAAATAGTTTCTCTATGCCTTATAAGAATACTCTCTATTCTTTAAGTACTATAACTATACCTAACAACTTCTTGTTGTAAATGTCGTAGTTTAACTCTGGTGGTGTTATCTTTCAACTATAGTATACCACTAGGTGCTATCTGTCTTGATATTTCTATATAAAGTATACCCCTAGTATAAAGTCTAATATATCTATTTCTATAACTGTCTCTAAACCTAGTTAATAGATCTTAAGAACTGGCTCTTAGGTAAATAACCCTTTAACTTTCTTAAATAGTTCTTATTACTCCTTTCCCTATGCCTATAGTTCTTCTTTCTTTGTTAACTGCGTAAGTAGCTTAATATCCTTTAACTATTGCGCTATAAACCTTCTATAATAATTACAAAACCCTAGAAACGATCTTAACTATATAACGTTCTCTAGTTCCTGCCAATTTACTATAGCCTTAATCTTTTTTAGATCTATACTAAGTTAGCCTAGTTTAATAATAAATTTAACAAAATTAGTCTTCCTAGTAAAGAACTCACATTTCTTAATTGCTACTAGCATCTGTTCTTCTTATAGTCTCTTTAAGACCTATTTAACGTATTCTCTATACTCCTCCTCACTCTCTAAGTAGATAATAATATCATTAAGGTATACTATAATAAACTTATCTAGGTGTTCTTCTAACACACTATTAATTCGCTTTTAGAACGTTACTAGTGCGTTTATAAGCCTAAATTGCATAACTAATAGTTTATACAGTCCCTTCTTTGACTTAAAGGCTGCCTTTTATTCATCACCTTCCTTAATCCTAATCTAATGGTACGCCTATCTTAGATCTATCTTTATAAAGATTTTTGCGTTGCCTATCCTGTCTTAGATTTCGCTAATTAAGGGTAAAGGATACCTATCCTTCTAAGTAATGCTGTTTAACTGTCTATAGTTTACACACATTCTAAGTTTTTTGTTTTTCTTTAGGATGAATAGTACTAGATATCCTACTAACGACTATAATAATCTAATATATCCCTTGCGTAAGTTCTCTTAGATAAACTCCTTAAGCGCTACTAACTCTGTTTTAGTAAGCTTATAAATTAGAAAGAACTTTAGACTTATTCCTTTTTCTAATTCTATCTTATGGTCCTATACTATATGCTTTAACAGCTTTTCACTTTCTAGTAACCATAACTTTTTACCATACTTATGGTATCTCTTTGGTACATAACTTAAGCCTCACTCAGTCTCTTTATATATTGCTCCAACTTAGTACCATACCAACTTAGTTTACTATCACACTTTACGCTATTAAGTATCCTTAATATTAACCTAACCTATAACCCAATTAATTTTTGGATTATACTCCTATAACTAAGATATCCCTAGTATTACCTTATCCTATCCCACTAGTAGGATATTAAAAGACATTCTAACTGGTCTCCCTTTAATAGTTATCTAAATAGGTCCTGTTTTGAGATTAATAATGCCTCCTCTATAGGCTATTTAATCTCCTAAAATTATTATAAGTAGATACAGGTGTTTCTTTTATCTATATAGTAACCCTATCCTTTCCACTACCTTTAGTGATATATAGTTCCTAGTTACTCCACTGTCTACTAACACTTTAAACTACTAATCTTACCACTTAGCTTGTAAATTTAAGTATTAACCTTAAATTTCTTTAAGGGTTTAAGGTTCTAATACTAGTTTCCTCTAGTTTTATACACCTCCCCTTTTCCTAACTATTAGCTGCTAAATCCTACCTGTACTTAGTCCAACTTAGGCTAATACTTAGTTTATTTCTTTTCCTCTATATACTATAGATAAGTGTTCTCTAGGTACTTTTACTACTATTATCTATCTAGGCATTCTTCTATAAGGAATCTTCCTGGTTAAAGTATTAAGTTCCCTTAACCTTATACTTCTACTAGGTGCCATTTATATATATACTTAGTATTTCTAAACCACTTTTCCTCTAGTACCTAGTACATCCTTACTAGGTACTTCCAGTTCTTGTCTTTTAGTGCTCTATATATATTGCACATATTATCCACACAAGCTATCTACAATAGTGTATAATGCGCTATATATTTTAGGTTAACTCTTAGTTTGTCTTTATTCTTAAGTTTAAACCTATACCTAGTTAACCTAACTACTAGTATCTCTACTACAGGTACTAAGATTTATTACTTACTTCTCTAGTCCCTAGATCCTTCTTCTAGGTTCCTTAACATTATAATTAACGCTCCTTTAATATAACTTATATATTTTTTTATAATGGGTTAGTTTTAGACAACTTTTTTATCTAGCCACATATAAAAATCGGCCCATTTATCATTATGTTGTTATCTATACCACTTTCCATATAGCTAGTTTAGTGTATATAGTCTATTTATTAGAAAGTACCTTATTATCGCTACATTATAACATCCTTTAGTATGTCTTTCTTTAAACCTGGTTAGGATATTTAGATCCTCTTCTTATTCTAGTTTATCTAACCATTTTACCCTAGGTGTTTCTACACTTGGCCTATTAGTAACTCTTTATATAGGTGCTCTGTCCCTTATATAACCTAGCATAGCTAACCTCTTATCTAGCTTTTACTCTTGCTATACAATGATTCTTATTCTAAACTTATCTATAGTTTCTTATTTTCTGCGTCTTATAGTTAAATCTTTGTATTTATCTTACTTTTTAATCCTAGTATTAACTATTTAATCTTTAGGCTGAACACTATATTTACCTAGGATTGCTAACGTTCTTATTTATTCTCCAAACTTGTAGTTTTTAAACTTGCGTCCTATACTTATTCATTTATTACTAAACTAAGTAGCTGCCCTTTCCTATTGGTTTTTGTCTATTATAGGTTCTTAGGTATATCTTATCTTATCTTAAGAATCTTAAGCTTCTTTTATCTCCTCTTAAGAATCTTAAGCCTATGGCCTTTTACCTTTATTAAATGATAAGCTAGCACTAGCAGTTGTCTACTTACTTAATTTCTTCTAAATATTACTCCTATTATCTTATAAAGCGACGGAAATTGTATCTAATAGTGTTATAATATCCGTTACTAAACCCTATTCTATAACGGTCTTAGTTTCTACTTCTGTTTTAACTTCTCTAAGGTCTATATACTTCTAGTAAGCTACCTTTATTGCCTTATTGTCAGTAAATACTTCACCTATATTAAACTTATTGTCTTTAATATCTAATCTATAAGCTAGTTTGTTAGTTCCTTTAAACTTAGATAATAATAGCTCCTATAGCTAATAGCTTACGCCATACTTAGCGTCCTTATAAATTTAGTATGCGTTATTATAACAATACGCAAAACTATTAATTAAACACTCTTTTGTTCCTTATAGTGCACTATTATCCCTCTATATATATGTGCTGTCTACTAGCCTAGTTCCCTTTACCATATAGTTACTCTAACCACCTCTATAATCTCTAGCAAAATAACCTTATTTTCTATAATTTATATAAGCCCTATCTTTAAACCACTTTTCTTGCTATAGAGTCCGCCTAAACATTTTCTGCTACTAAGATCCTTAGTTTAGCCTTTACTCCTAGGTCCTTTAATTACTTAATCCTTAACCTTTAGGTTTCCATAGTTTCTTTTCCCACCTTTGGGTTTCTTTAGTACCGCTTAGGTCTATTAGCTCTACGCCATTCTATAGTTTTTAACTCTATATCTATCGTTGCGTACTTTACGCCTTATATAACTGTAGAACTTTATCTTACCCTCTCTTAGCTTATTCCCTTTAATAAATTCTATTATTAATCTTTATTAACTGATTTATTAACTCTCTTAAAGTATCCGCATCTTTTATTAGGATGATTGCGTCCTAGACCTTAGCCTTAAGTCCCTATTTATACTGTGCCATAAGCGCCCTATCATTCCACTTAACCTATATAGCTAGTGTTTAAAACTATATTATATACTTAATTGCTAAAGTGCGTTGTACTAAGTTCTAAAGCTTTTATTCCGCTATAGTTATAGCCTCTAGGTCTCTAAATATCTATATTAGTTATTTTATAAACCTATTCTAACTGATAAATATATACTGCATATCTTGGTTAGTAGTTGTTATGCTATTAGCCTATATTTCCATAAGATATAGTTTAAACCACTTAAGTGCCCTCCCTATTAGGAACAATCCTGCATAGGCTACTTAATCTAATAATATTGCTAACTTCGCTCCTTCCTGTACTACCTTAAAGTACATCTGCGTAAGAAACCCCTTAAGCTTTAACTTCTCCCCTAAGAATCGCTTAATTAAAGGTAGTTTGATTTTCACTGCTCTAATTCCATTAATGCGTTGTTTAAGTATCCTATTATTGTCTTATAAGTAATTAACTATTTCCTATAACTAACCTTGTATAACTACTTAAGAATCCCCATTATCTATACTGGTATTACCTAGCCCTAAGGTTATGGCTGCCGTTAACGCCATTATAACTGGTGCTTTGGGTAGCATATTATTCGATCTTGTTTAATACTATAACCTTAGTAGTGAATATATAACAGAACCTTGTAGCAGAAACTACAGTAGGTCCTATTATTAGGCTAGGTATATAGGTAAGAATAAATCAACAACATAATAATAACTGGTAGAGTGGTTGCCTAATAGATTAACTCTAATTATATTCTAAGATTTACTACAAGGAGAGAACTATCTACGGTAGGGACTAAGGTCCTTTAAATACACAACCATACTCCTAAGAAATCCTCTCTTATATGTAAGGTATGTGTTATACGTGTTATATATAGACGTACACTGCGTATACTCCGTACACTACGTATAACATTATATAACTCGCTTACCATTCCTTGTTATATAGTTCCACTAAATCTATCCTAGACTGTGCCTATATTAACTAACTAGCTTCCTACAACTCTTCCCCAAGTAGTTATAACATCGTACTTAAAGCGTCCGTAACATTAAGAGGTAGGAATTTTACCTTTTTTTTATATAGCCTATTAAATCTTGGGTTATAACTTAGTAAGTAACTAATAAAGTTATATAGCGTTATTCTATAGGTTTAAGTAGGGTATATTATCTTCTAGCTCTTCTAAGTAGTTTATAAACTAGACTATACTCTAGCCTTCTTACTGTTTAGTATTATAGTATTGCTAGTTATAATCTATCCCTTAATTAGTAGGGTCTTAGACCTAATTAACTAACTAAGACTTAAGTTTACTAAATTTAAAGGGTGTGGTAAGTTTCTTCTTATAGCGTGTCTATAAACTCTTAAGAGTGCCACACAGGAAGGTAGATGTAATTAGTGTCTAATTATACTTATTAGAGTAATATTTTAGATTTAGCCAAAACTTAGTTTTATATTAATAGATAAAACAATTATAGTTCTAGAGACTATTACTATTATACTTATTAGGTTTCTTTATACGGAATTTAGGTTTATCTAATATTATAGCATAGTATAGCGTTGCCCCTTTAAGTCCGCTTTAAGTCTAAGGTGTTTATACTTCTCCTAATTATCCTTATAATTGTTCTTAGTAGTCTTAATATACTTATCTTAATTATATCTCTAACTTCTTTATTTTTTATAAGGTCTTATATAGTAACTCCTCTAATAACTTCCTAGCGGTAATTGTTCTTAAGGGTCTTAGAAAGTTAGATAGGCTAGCTATAGCTTCTTAATCTACTCCTTTATAAGTAGAGGGGATACGCTCCTCTAGGGAGACTCTGCCAGCCTTTTATAGCAAGGGCGTCATTTTAGGGAGTAAGGAGGTATGGCCCATTATCGTTAATTAATAGCCATACGTTCCTTCTATAAAGGATTATAAGTGATTAGAATTATAAGAGGCTAGTCTAACTAAAACGTATAATTATCTTATTAATAGTATAGAATAAGAGTTATAGATAAGTAAAAGGTAAGTTAAAGGTAGAACAAGCTTTATATATTAAAGGACAAATGCTTTCTAACCTCTTCTATTTAGAGACTAATCGCTGGTTTTTCTCTAAAGGAGAACCAGCTCCCTTTATAATCCTTCTAAGACACTAGTAAAACTATTTACCCCCTATTTATCTAATCATGTCTCTTCTAGGATATTAGTGAGATATTAGTAAAACCTTTATCTATTTTATCTAATATGTACCTTTTAGGAGCGCCCATTACATTTAGGTAGTAAATATATACTATACTTCTTAGTTAGTAGTTATTATTCTATTTATTTGGATCTTAGTAAGGTAAAATTTAAACTATTTAAAAGTACTCTTCTAGTTAGGAATAATCCTATATATGCTACTTAGTCTATAGGTGTTACTAGCTTTACTCCTTCTTATATAACCTTAAAGTATATTTATATAAGGAATCCTTTAAGCTTTAACCTCTTTCCTAAGAATTATTTAATAGACGGTAGCTTAACCTTAGCTACTCTAATTCCATTAAGTCTTTCTTTAAGTATTTAATTGTTATCTATTATTTAATTAACTATTTCTTATAACTAACCTACTATAACTAGCTGCAAATTATTATCTTTTATATTGGTGTCTCCCCCTAACCCTAAGGTTATAGCTACTATAGATAGTATTATAACTGGTACTTTCAGTGGCATATTATTTGACTTTATTAATACTATAACTAGGTAGTAAATATATAACAAAGCCTTATAGGAAATATTATAGTAGACTTACTAATAGGCTAGGTAAATAGGTAAATAGGAAGTTAATAATATAATAAACAGATAATAACTAGTAGAGTAGTTACCTAATAAATTAATTCTAATTATATTCTAAGATTTACTATAAGGAAAGAAGCTATCTAGGTAGGGGCTATAGTCCTTTAAATACACATCTATACTCCTAAGAAAGTTATTACTCTATTTACTCTATCTACTTTATATACTTTATTATAGATTTTATAGATTATATAGATTACATTATATAACCTTAACTACTATTCCTTGTTATATAGCTCTACTAGTTTCATTCTAAACTATACCCTTATTAACTAACTAGCTTCCTCTAACTCTTCTCTAAGTAGTTATAATATTGTACTTAAAGCGTTTATAACAGTTTATTTAGTAACGCAATTCTTAACACGACTATATAGGTTAGGATTCTTATACATTGCCTCTGAAATTAAGGGATATTTGCCATTATAGATAGCTTAAGTAAGGCAAGCGACCTAGTTTTTAATAGATAGATAATTGCTTATATTAGTAGTTGTGTAGTAAATTAATAGTTAAGATAATTAATTAATTAATTATAGCGATTAAGCTATTCTGACGATTAGAATATCCACTGCCTACCCTTTAGCAGTAATCTTTTTAGACTGGTTAATCTTAAATCTCTATAGTAGAGCCGTAGTTTAATTGGACTAGATCTTGTCAATTTAATTAGTTAGAGTAGATTTAAAGCCGTGGAGCTCTTAGAGCTCTAATTCTCTAACCTAATTTGGTTAGGTATAATATAAGGGTAAGCTAATTAACGACTAAGGATAAGCTTTAATTTTATAATTAGATATACAAACTATATAATCTAAAAACTCTAGTGTATACAAGCGTCGTTATCATTATCGTCATCATTACTTTAATTAATTTATCCTTATCTTTTTTCTTACTACTACTATAAATTAATATTTACCGACCTAATTACCTTTTATATCTAATAATATAATCCTTACGCCTAAAAGCTTTAATCTAAAAAGCAGATAAGTTAAAAACAATTAATAAGTTTAAGCCTATACTAGTAACTCTATAATATTATAGAGTAGGCACAAACTAGGATATAATATACTAAACAAGGTAGTAATTAAGAAGGCTACGTATATGTAACTATATGTATTTAATATAAAGACATCTAGATAAAGAAGAAGAGTCTTCTATATGCTAGGTACAAAGTATAAATATATAGGTATCTTAGGACGAACATAAGCATAGGTTAAAAACGTCAAAACGCGTAGGGATATAAGAACGGGTAAGTCCCATAATATATAGCCGTTAGCTATAAGAGAGAAGATATATGCCTTCGCCTAGGCTTATCCCTTAACCCATTAACTTGGGTATATAGGTTATTAATAAAAGTCTACTAATTAGATTAGTAGGATTTAGTAGCTATACTTAGGAACAAAAAATTTAGGGAGTAGCCAAAGCTCTAGGGGAGGGGGGGGGTAGAGGGTTTGTTATCTTATTTAGGGAAATCTTGTATTAAGTTTTTTAAATAAGTTCTATATTAATTTTAGCGTAATTAGAAGACATAGCGGTGGTATATTTAATAGTTATTCTAATTCTAGTATTTATGTACGGGCCTTTCCCTTTACTTATACTAATGGGTTAAGGAATAAACGCCTTAAAACAACTTATTAAAAATGCAACGACCTATCGCTAATTAATCGCTTTAAGGAATATCTTGCTACTACCCATATACTTCTTACTAAGGATTAATACTTTAACGTCTTATAATATTAATAGAATTGCTATAAGAGCTAGCTAGATCTTACTTAATTTGCGCTTAATATATTACAGACGCTTTAAGTACAATGCTATAACTACTTAGAGAAGAGTTAGAAGAAGCTAGTTAGTTAATAAGGGCATAGTCTAGGATAAAACCAGTGGAGCTATATAATGAGGAATAGTAACCAAGGTTATATAATATAATCTATATAATCTATAAAATCTATAATAAAGTATATAGAGCAGATAGAGTAGATAGAGTAATGACTTTCTTAGGAGTATAGATGTGTATTTAAAGGACTATAGTCCCTACCTAGATAGTTCTTTTCCTTATAGTAAATTTTAGAATATAATTAGAGTTAATCTATTAGGTAACTACTCTACCAGTTATTATCTATTTATTATATTATTAACTTCTTGTTTACCTATATACCTAGCCTAATAATAAGTCCACCATGGTATTTCCTATAAGGCTTCGTTATATAATATATTAGCTATATCTTCTATAAGTAATAAATATAAGCGACTCTTTAGTAGCTATAAGATCCTTTTTAGTAACTAGCATTCCTAATTATAAATAGGTAGAATTATGGTAAATAAGGTTTTTTAGTATTTATATAGGCTACTGCTAAAAGGTATATTTAATAATAAGGAAGCAGAAAAGTTAGTAGAAGAGCCTTATAAAAGGGTACCGCTTAAGAAAAAAGCAAAGGCTTAATTTACTACTACTATTACTATAAAGGCAGCTACTTAGGTAAAAGGCAATATAACTAATAAGGAGGAAAAGAAGCTAAATAAGCAATATGCGGCTATTAGGATTAACTGTAAGAATAAGGTTATTAGTAAGGTATAATATAGGTAGCTTTTAGTAAGTTATTCTATATCTACCCTTCCTTTTATAATACTACGCTAACGCTAAGCCTTTTTATATTTAGTATATAAATACATTAAAGCTCTATAGAGCTCCTGGAGTTAAACAATTTACTAGCTAAATAGAGTAGATTTAAGCTTAGATCTACTTTACTCTAGTTTAAAAAGATTACTACCCTTTAGGTTAGTGGTTAAGGCGCAGCTACAAAGGCCATAGATACTACTTAAATTCATTTAGGTATAGACGAAATTAAATAATTTAGATCTTTAGGTATAATATAGTCCTATTCCTTACAAATTACTTTAACCATTACCTCCCTAGTTATTGGATATAGGTAATACTTTATAACGCCCAAGGTAGTATTTCGCCTATCGCTAATCTTAAAGGCTTTAATTAACGCGTTACTTAGGGGATCTAAAGAAGATTAGATGAGGCATTATTTAGCCATTCTAACTAGAGCCTTATTACGAGAACTATATTAATGTATATAATTACAATTAATTTATATACGGTTTTGAAAAAAAACCTTATATCCGGCTAGTATCAGTAAAAATAAGCTTATTTAGCAAGCTTATTTAATATTTACAGCCAAGACAGAGTATATATTTAAGGTTAATGGTAGCTTAATCTAAAAACACTAACTACTGGGCGTGCCTATCCCTTAACCCGCCGGAATTCGTCCTACCATTATTAATAAGAACTAGCCAATTAGATTAACCAAATTAAATCGTTAGAAAAGTAAAATCGGGCAGCGGCCATAGCCTTAGTAGTAGTTTTTAAGCACATCGATTTGGGTAAATATTATATTGAGTTGGTTAAACAAGGTCTATATTATTAAGAGTAATTAGCTATACGCTTTTTTTTATATTTTGGTACTTAAGCACGGACTATATTTTAGCAGGACGCTAGTAGATTAAGGGATATATTATACCTAAGACTCTACTAGAAGTTCTACTAGAAGCTCTATAGAGAGCTCTACTAAAGCTTTATATAGAGTTCTATATCTACTATAATGTCTACTATTCCTTATATACGGAGGTCTATAATAAAAGTTATTATATCTTTCTAATTAAGAAGTTTTAAGAATAATAATACTTATTACTACTTTATATATATTTATATATTATCTTATTAAGTATAAATTATAAATCTAATAAAGACTTTTATTATATATAGTGTTAGGCTAGTAAATTAATATTTAAAGTTTGTGCCTTAATATACGTTAGTATACGCTATATACGCTATAAAACACATACCTATGCTTACATGTACGTCAGTTTAAAACATTCTAATTAGGAAGGTATAATAACTTTTATAAGGGACCTCCGTAGATAGGGTGGTATATTTTATAGCCTACGCATAATATTAAGAACATTAACAAACCTATGGAGGATAAATTATCCTATCTAGCCAGGCGGATAATAATCTTATCTAAGGATAGCCTGGATATTGGATAATATTTAGATAGTATCTAGATATCTATAAAATTTTAACTACGAACTACACCTTTACCCCTTATTATATAACGCTATAAATATAGCTAGTACTAGTAAAATTCACCCTAACAACTTTAACGATAATAATTCCTTTAAAGTTAACACACTTTCTATACTTTTAAGCGGCGTTAAGACTAAAGCTAATACTAGTTTAATTCTAACGACTTATATAACATATATCTTAAAACAAATCCCCTTAATTTATAAATATACTCGTACGGTAATAAAGGAAGAAAAGGCTTATATAAAGAAACGCTACTTTTATAAATACTCTCTTTCTTAAGACCTAAAAGATACTATTCCTTAACCGTTAGATTATAAAGCCATTTTAAAAAACATAATATTAAATAGGATTTAGTAGAGAATTAGGAGCGCATAATAGTAAAAAATTAGGAAGAGAGATCTCTTTTAGAACTATATTAAAAGCTTTTAGTAAGAGGATTGGTTTAAAGTCTTAAGGGTAAGGTTCTAAAGCGTATAGTATATTAAAATACTGTAAAGTAAGCACTTTTAGATCTAATTATTATATAATAGCTTCCCTTCTTATATATAGAATGGCTAGAGTTTTATACTTTTATAAAAGTATTAAATTAAGAAGCACCCTTAATTATCCCTATACACCGCTTAATAATTAATTCTTATTCATTGCTTAACGTCTAATTTAGATCCCTGTTAGGCCTACGCGGACTACTCCTTATATATATATGGGGAGAAAACTCTGTTTGAGAAAACCCTATAATCCGTCTCCCCGCCTTTTAGGACTCGCCTATATATTGCCTACGAGTCACCTATAGTGCTTTACTACCTTACTTTTTGACCTCCTTGGGAACCGCTGCTGCCGTAGCAAGCCTACGGACGCGTTAGTATTACTAACTTTGCTCTACTACTGTAGAGTTATTAGAGGGCGCCTATTACTCGCCCCTTTGCCTTCTATTGCTATTTTCTTTACAATCCGGAACTGGTCTAGCATATTTTAGCTAATAAGCTACTAGGTAGCCGCCTTAAGGACTACTTAATAGTTACAGCCTAGATTCTTAAATACTTTACTAAGAGTTAGGATATTATATAAAAAGTACTTTAATCTATAAAAATAAATATTTACCTTGCTATAGATATCTGGACCTCTCTAAGTTATTCACTTTTTCTTAAAATCTATGCTAGCTTTATTAATATCTAAGATAAATATTGGAACATTTTAATTGCCCTTTATATAGTATTTAGTTAGAGTAATATAGATTAATAGGAGGCGCTTTGTCTAGTTCTTATTAAGTATAGCATTAAAATAAAAACTAGAGCTCTTGTTGGCGATAATACTAGTTAACTATATATATATTATCTACCTAGATAACATTCTAATCTACTTAGAAGATAAGGATTAGCACAAGTAACACGTTTGCGAAGTGCTGGAACGCTTAGATAATTAGGGCCTCTACGCTAAGGCGTTAAAGTATATCTTTAATATTAAGCAGGTCAAGTTTCTGGGTTACATTATAACGCCTATAGGTATAGTTATAGACCTAGTATAAATACAGATAATCTAAGAGTGGCCAGAGCTAGAGAGCTATTAGGATATTTAAGTGTTTCTAGGCTTTGCCAATTTCTATAGGCGCTTTATTTATAACTACTTAGACGTCACCCAACACCTATCTAACTATATTACTAAAGCTTCCTAAGACCCGGCCTAAGGAGTAAAAAGCTTAAAGGTAGGAAGGAAGAAAACTAAAAAGGGACTAACCAAATAGTATAAACTATGGATATAGCCCAGAAAGGTCTAGGAAGCCTTTTAGAAACTACACATAAAGTTTATAAAAGCTCCACTATTGCGGCATTTTAACCCAGATTAGCCACTAATAATAGTTACTAATATATCAAATTTTGTTTTTACTAGTATCCTACTGCAACCTAATAGGCATCTAAATACTACCTAGCTCTACTAAAGACTAGTAGCATTCTACAGCAGAAAATTCTAGGGACCTAAAGTTAGGTATTATACCCACAATAAGGAACTACTTGCTATAGTTAACTGCTTTAAACAGTGGCGACACTACCTTAAGCACGCGAGCCATACTACTTATGTACTCTTAGATTATTATAATCTACGCTACTTTATAACTATGAAGGAGCTTATACCTTAACAAGCCAGATGGGCAAAGGAGCTTACGCGATTTAACTTTAAGATTAAATATAAGCTAGGGGAAAATAACCCTACTAACGGACCGTCACAACGGCTAGACTATGCCAAAGGCTTTAAAACAGAAGAAGGAAAACAGATAATAGATATCTTACTCCCTATATTGCAGAACAAGCTCCGGGTATAGGATGCTTAAGTATTTATAGCTCCACGCACTAAGTTTTAGGCGGTACAAACCCTATTAGTCTCTATTGATGTTCTGGCTGGTACCCGGTCCGTTGCTAATAAGGGTCCAAAAATACCTAGATAGGACGTCCCTGATATAAGTTCGGAACCTAGTAATACACCACCCTTAATTGCTGAGCTATCCCCTTAAACTAAAAGCGAAGCTATAGAGCAATCGGAACCTAGAGCCCTGTAATAACTAAAGGACTTTAACCTCGTAGCGGCCTTCCTAACGCACGCGCACTAAGAAGTTGTAAGATCCATAGTACCATCTAGTCTCGTACTTGGAGCAGTATAAGGCGAAACAGCTTTTACCTAGAAACCATCCGAAAGGTTAATAGATCTTATCTATAAGGTGCAACAGAGGGACGCCTCCTATACCATCTTTAATGTGGAAGTAGACTGGAAACGTGACGGAAAGGAAGCTGAAAGGCGCTAAAATTGGGAACTGGACCTAATGGGCCTACTGCGTAGAAATGGTAAGGTTTGGGTGCCATAAGAAGCAAATCTACGACAGAAGATCCTTATAAGGAATTACAATAATCCTTTAGGCGGCCACTATGGTTAAGTTAAAACAGTGGAATTACTTTAACGTAAATACTACTGGCTAAAGCTTAAGCAGGAAGCAAAGGAGTATATTAGCCACTGTAAGAAGTGTTAAGTATACAAAATCTAAAGGCACAAGCCATAGGGTTTACTTAAATTAGTTCCCCCTGCCAGTGAGCCATGGCGATATTACGCTATAGACTTTATTACGGATCTCCCGCCCTTAAAAGATAGGCAAGGATGAATATATGATTTGGTCCTAGTACTTATTAATAGGTTTTTAAAGTACGTCTAATACCTTCCTATTAACAAGACGATTAATATATAAGCGCTTGCAAACCTAATTAAGGAGAAATGCTTTCTTAAAGTAGATTAACCACACTCTATTATTACTAATAGGGGCAGTGTCTTTATAAGCCAGTACTAGTCAGATCTATGCTTTTATTTAAAGATAGACCACTGTTATAGTACGGCTTTCCACCTATAGATAGATAGGTAAACGGAACGCTAGAACTAGGAACTAGAGTTATATTTATAAATGTATTTAAACTACTAGCAAGACAATTAGTGCGAGCTACTTCCGTATGCGGAGTACGCTTATAACTCAAAATAACATGTATTATATCAGTTTGCACTAATCCAGATTTCCTATGGTGTCCAACTATTGGGATTTAATGGTATACCCAATAATTACTGGCTAAGGCCACATAATTAATTATGGGATCCTACTGGGAAGTCTAAGGACATCCACAGGAGAGTACAAGGATACCTTAAGGAATAGGAGGAGTAATAGAAGCATATAAAGCAGAGCCTATAAGATACGCAAGAGTAGTAGAGACTTTTGTATAACCGCAAACACCGGGACAAGCATTTTGGTGTAGGCGATAAGGTTCTATTATGTTTAACAAATATTAAGACCTATTAACTATTAAAGAAGCTTAATGTAAGATACCTAGGTCCCTTCCAAATTAAGAAATAAATTGGCAAGCTAGCCTACTATCTCTAGCTACCCCTATTTATGGCCTATATGTATCTAGTATTTTATATAAATCTACTAGAGCCATAGCACAGACTACTACTAGAAAAGAACTTCCGTCTAGGCCTAATTGAACACCCTAAAGTGGTGGGCGAGCGGTACGAGGTTAAAGCTATACTATGTTATAAGTCTGTTAAGAACAAGCTTTAATATGAAGTTAAATAGCTAGGCTGGCCCGCTAAGGACTCTATATAGGAACCAGAGGATTACCTTAATTATTATAAAGATATTCTAAAAGAATATTGGGACTAAGGTCCACAATCTATAAATCACAGAAAGCGCTCTAATACTATAGTGTCATCGCAACCTATAAAGAAAGCTTGTGGTAGGCTAAAAAAGGCCCTAAAGAGTAAATAGGTTAAATTGGATATAGAACGGACAAGCTCTGGAAACCATAAGGATTGATTAGGGCTACGGCCTAAGGCAGAATAGATCCTCAGCCTTTTTATATATATAGCATAGAATTAATAGGGTATTTTGCTAGAATTACATTCCTATTTATTAGTCTATATCAGGAATAGTGTTCCTATGCCTTTCTAAATGCTTTATAAGGCCTTCCTAATTGCTACTATGTACAAAAATCAATCCCAAATGCCCAAATTGAAAGCCACTATGCCTCATCTCTAGGTGTAGGATCAGTATCCATCGGCCCACTAAGTAATGGCTGATGGGAATGAGATCCAGATCTAGATCCCTTGGTAGGAGTATAGGCAGGCATAAAAATAGGGGTAGGCTGATAAGGTGTAGATGGAGCAGAGGTTCTTAAACGCTTAACACCAATATTAGGCCCAAACCAGTATTAATAAAGTTCTTAAGGCGTAAGCTTATAGTTAATAAAGACACACTTAAGCCTAGAATAAATAGAGATATTAGCTAGCTGGCAAAGACCAGAACCACTAAGACCTTACTATAGTAATTGTTAGTTACCTATCTACTAGGTACCTAAAGGGTAACCTACCTAATACTATATTATATTGTACTCTTTTAAAACTTAACGCGCATACACAAACTTCTTTTTATAGTAAACGGCAATCTTCTTTTTATTACCCCTATCCCTTACCCTATCCTTAGTATACCAACCTTGCTCCCTTATTAGGCGTTACTGGCTAGCTTACTAGGAATTATAGGCGGTGTAGATAGCTATAGCATAGTCTTAAATTCAACCTAGACGTTTAGCGTTAGTGCTAGAATAAAAGAGAGCCCGGGTAATATAGTAGTTAAGGATATTAAAGGATTGTCGCTACTTAGGCCTAGGCTATATTAAAGCCTAAAGTTAGCAATAGAAACCTATTAAGGATAGAAAAGCTTACCTTAACATAACTACCGCTCTTAGTACGCATGCATTAATTATAAGGACTAAAGGTATTAGACCTTATACAGTAGGTCTTATTATAAGCATCTAGAATCTTCTTATTAGACTTCTAGTCTTTTAAGGACGTGTATATAAAGTTATTTAGGTAGGACTAGCACCAGTTATGGGTTAGCGGAGGTTAGGGTTCTATATATAGCGGTAGGGCTAGAATACACTGTGGAATTAGATTAGAAGAGTAGTTAGTAGGAGAATAAAGAGGTATATTAAATTAATAATAGAAAAAAAGAAAATCTTAATAATATATTAAAGATACGTCCAAATTTAGACGAAGGGCGATGATAGAAAGTAAGGTGTTAAAGAAAAGGAGCAGCTTAATAAGTAAGGTGTCTCTATACTTCACCTCCTAATACCCTTTTAGTAAATAGCCGCAACCTTGCCGATATAACTCTATTACAATAGTGTAATTCAGAAGGAAGGAAACATATATATAAGCCATTTAGTTATTACTTCCTTATAAAAACTGATTACGCGGCTAAGGAAGGCAATTAAGACGTTAATTACAGACATATATAGGTAAAATTATACTTAAATAATACTATGGTATTAAAGAATAACGTTATAGACATTCTTAACAAATTGTATAATAGCTAGAGGCGCTATTACGAAGTATCCCTTCTGTTTACTAGGCAGTAGAGCTATGCTAAATATATAGCACAGAACCAACGAGAAAGGATTATAGATTAATATCTTAAAGGTTAAAAATAATGGTAAGCTAAGGCTCTGTATGTTAAATCCTATACTAAAAGGTTCTATAAAACTATATTAGGAACACCAAATTACCTATAACACTTGCGATTAATTGCAGACTAGTATAAAGGCTTAGAAGTAAAGTTGCATAAAAATCCTTAGGTTAGCCTAGGTAGTCACTAGTATATTTCTAGTAGGCTTTTAAGGGGTTTCCTAGTAATCCTTACGTTTTTTCTCTAGTTATGTTTTTCCTTATTAAGGTTTTTAGGAGTTTAAAGCAGGGGTTAGATAGATAGATAATATATAGTAGCTTACTAATATCTCTCCAAACCCCTTCTAGGACGAGCCCTTATAATCTCCCTACTATAAGGTAATGGCAATTGGGGGCCAACCGCAAGAAGGGGGGGGGTAATATAAGGGATATTATTGCGGACACCTTAGGTTGCCTTTAGGATAACCTCCAGACGCCCCTTAGATGGTCGCCGGTTACGTACCAGAGGCACGTGCCCATAGTATATAGTCTCCATAATCCCAGAGGCCTTACCTCCTTAAGGATTCGTCTCTCTTACCAATCTATCCTGTTCTACAATCGTGTCCTTATAGCCCCCTGTCTACAAAGTCCCCTTATATATACTCTCCTAAATGGTAAGATAGAAATTCCGTAGCTATATAAAAGCGTTTTAGCTAGTAACTGTAAAGAATAAGCAAGTAAGAAGCTAGAGCCTATTAGAATTATCCAACAAGCTATAATTAGTAAAAAATAAAATAGAGACCACGCATTAGGAAATAGAGGTTCCTTTACAGGCAAGGCGCGCTCACTTCCCCACCCTAGTTTAGCCAAGACCCAACCTCAACCTCAACCATAAAAGGCCTTCTCCCTCGCTGCTTTTGCCCTCATACTCCATCTCCTCTTTTCTTTCCCGCTACCGTGCCACCTCAGACTCTAGCTATTAGCCATAAGGCATTTTCCATCCCCTTAGCGTCTATATAGGTACTCTGCCCACCTTCCCTAATCTCCACATATTTCATACTAACAATCACCCAGCGCTATAACTCTTTAGCTCTTTCTATGGGACATATTTATACTCTCTCCTAGTATTAATATATACTTTAGTCCTACCATATTCCTCCTTTCTTCTCTCCTCTCTCCTCTCCTCCTGCCCATGTCCCCTACCAATTAGTGCACCAGAATAACATTTCCGTTCATCCTCTTCTTTACCTCTACCTCTAGCAGTGTCTTAGGCGTGACTATAATATACAACTCAATCCCTATCGGAACAGCTATAAATAGCTATAAGGCTGTGCCGAGAACCGCCTAGCAATAGATTATATAGGTTACAGCTACTGCAAGCTATAGGACGCGTTAGGCAGTATCGCATTACAGCATCACAATAAAGGCGAAGCCAGACGCTGAAGTGGATCCTCAGCAAAACCATAGGCTAATACCAGTCACTTAGCTTAGTCAAAGCTACGCCGCCAAAAGCTAGAAGCCTTCACCCTTTTTAGTGCCTTCTTAACCTAGACCTAGACCTTACTTTTCCCTAACAATTAGAGGATTGCATTACAATTAAAAAAGCCGCCAGGCTTTAATCTAATCCAGCCCCCTATTTAGCTAAGGAGGCATGGGTTACACGGAAATATCCTTTACATAGACCTAAGACTTATAAGGCGGAATCTAAGGGTGAATGGCCCATCTAGTAGCATAGCCTGGCTTCTGGTAGAGCTAGTATTATAATCCTACTCTTAGCTAATAAATACTGGAGAAAAATTCGCGTATTTAATCTCCTAACGGAGACGGACTTCATACGGTAGCTGCATTAGCTAAAAGGGCCGAGATAAATACAGGCGTAATCGCCTAATCTACTCGCGCTATCTGCCCCCTTATATTATTTATAACATCTAGCTATAGGCAAGGATAAAAGCAAAGCTTTTACGCATATTTAGAAGGTTAAGTAGCGGCTATAAGCTCCGTAGAGTATAACCAAGGAAGTTCCTTAGATCCAGGGGAGAAATTTAAAGATACCCTTATTACTTAGAGTGTCTTTTAATGCTCACAGTAGAATTACAGCACGCCCTTTACCTATCTAACATTAGGAATTATGGTCTTATAGAGGATCTAGCGCGGAGGATCTAGCTCGCTAGCATATCAGGGTAGAAAATAGACATATTAGCGCTAGCCCTAACTCTAAGGAACAAGGGCAGAGGAGGCACTTCACCACCAACCTCCTTAATAGGGAGGCTTAGTGCAATGCCCCTATTAGAGGCAGAATATGCCAGCTCAGTTAGTTAGGTCTTAATTATAGTTTCCTAATAGGCGTTAATCTTATAACAGTTTAAGCCCGTATAAACCTTTATACGTTACGAACGGTAATTACCAACGGAGCGTAGATTACACGTTTTAATTCGCTATTAAGCTAGTAGGGTTATTTTAGTATAGATACTGCGGATATAAGCCAGTGGCGAAAAGGAGACTAGCATAGACTTAAAAGCTTAGCATAACCCGTCCTTTAGGGCTATTAGAAAAACACAAAGTAATAACAACTCTAATAATAATAGCGGCAGCAACAGTAGCATCTTCTCAACCCCTTCACTTTCATTCAGAAATTTCACTTAATAATATTAATTTCTACACTATACCCCCTAAAAAACCAAGGGCTTCTTAGCATTATGCAATTACAGCCCTTAAGAAAAGCACGAGCAGCAAACCTAAAAGGAGAAATAGGGGAGTACCTCTTTTCCCCCTAAAAAGCCAAGAAGCATTAAAAGCTTAGGCACTTAATAGCATATTATTCCACCTAGGGCCTTAATTTTAGAGATTCCGTCTAATAAAGCGCCTATAGACCCTATATATAATTACAAGAAAGCTTATAAGAAGTATTATAAGGATAACAAGGATAACAAGGACAACGAGGGAGATTCCTATAGGGATAGAAATAACAGTTAAGTCTCTAAAGGAAGTCAAGGTAATTATCCCCTATAATTACCCCACTACACTTTCCCTATTCCCCTAGCAGTTATGAATATATACGTCTAACAACTAGCAAAAAATCCAATAGTTATTAAAGACAATACAGCCAATCTAGACTCGGAAGCTAAGGGCGATAAAGCTAATAACGCTAACAACAAAGCTAACAAAGCCGATAATCGACCAACACCTTATGGATTAGGTATACGCTTCCCTTTTTAATTTATAATAGCCTTATTTAACAATTAGTAGATAATGGAAATAACGACAGTAATAAGGACGATAAAGATAATAAGAAGCTACCTTTATTAAAAGCGCTAGAAGAGAAGGTACACGCACCTATATATAACTATACCACACCCTTAACGCTAGACGGCAATTAAACGGATAATTTAGCTAAGGGGCGTCGTATTAGAACTACTCCGCAGTTTAGGCAGGAGCTTAGGACATTAGTAGCTACTGGTTAAAAGTCTTTAGGAGCCAAGAAGTTAAAAAAGCAAAGGTTTAATTAACTTAATTAACTAAATAGTATTGATTATATCTCTAATACTTCTATTAGTAAGAGCAGCAAGAGCGTATAACCTAAGAAGTAATAAAGGTTACCTACTTCCTAGAGGACCACGCCTTCTAACTCTCCCACCCTTAGCCTTAACAACGGTGACGGTATTAAGGAGCGAGCGGTCTCTACTACGCGGCCCACCAGCTCCTCCCCCCAACACTATATATCTCCTCGCAATACTAGACTACCAGAAGATAGGGCTAATAATAGTTATAATTCTAACAACCCTACTAAAGAGAGTAGTAGGGGTAGTAAGGGCGGCGAGGGCAGTAATAGTCTACGTCCCTAAAAGCAATAAAGGCCACCCGCCTATTATAAAGACTTGTCTTCTAGCCCCCCTATCCCTCCTATCCTTAACCTTAACTCTTAATACCCACAAGTTAACTAGCAAGCGGTATCCACTCCACAGCTCGCTAGCCCTTTACTTTAGGAGCCTACCCTTCTCCACAGCATTAAACCGTCTTATAACGAGGCTAGTAATTGTACTTATAATAAGGACAAGGATAGTAACAGTAGTAGCGTTACTAATAACTAAAGCGACGTTTTAAACCCAGAGCCTACTGTAAAGCGTTATACCTGGACTAAAAAAGACAAAATTAATAAAATAAGCTTAGATAATAAATAGAAGATTAACAATATTCTAGGGGAAAGAATAACTAAGTTAGGGCATAAATATAAGGTGGCTTAAAAGCCTACCTAGGTTCATAAGAGCGGGCTTTCAAATTCTAAAAATGCCCTTAAGTTTTACTAAAGACGCGTTTAGCAAGCCAAAGCTAGATTATTATAGGTGCACTCTTTTTCCAAAGTTGCAAAAGTAAAGGGCAGGGTTGCCGTGCAGAAGAGATAGGGCTAGTAGCATAGGCGTATTCTTATATTTCGGTTAGTCCTACGGAAATAGGAAGCCAGGGTTTGCATTTAGTAGTCTAATTATTTAAGTGCATTTTCTTAAGGCGGTGTTGCTGTATATAGCCATTTTTATCTAAATTTTGCTGCTAACTTATCTGTGTTATGTATATCTAATCAAAACAAAGCCTTATAAGTTGTAAGACTTGCCATATTACTAGGCATTACAGCACCTATTTATTTATATCACAAATCCTCTTTCACCATTAATATACTTAAAATATTTCGTCGAATTATAAACTTCTCTATACTTAAGATGTGCCAATCTACTAAGATTACCGTTTAATATAAAAAGTACTAGAAGAGACCAAGACATTTCTTAAAGATAAATTGTATTGTCCCCTACCCTAGCGCTATTATATAAGGTAGGCAAGCATATCCTAACCTAATACCTATAACATAAAGTACAGCGCAGTTTAGGAGCTTACTAATAACCAGAGATTGTCCAGCATGTCCTAAATAAAGGATAGTTAGTATATTACACTGTATATAAGGATAGTAAGACTAATAGACTTATAAAGCACAAACTTACCTTTATTATATTAACGCCAATAACGCCTAAGAAATAGGTAAAGTATAAATCTAGATAGAGAAGCCTTTAGATTTTTAAGCCAAAGATAAGATTTTGTAAACGTTAAAAGAAAAGCCTTAAGAGTGTAGAGAAAATGCCGCGGCGCTATTACTAGGGATGGATTTCTTAAACCTACAAATAAGTTTAAATAGTTAAAACTCCTAGTTTTATAAACATACCTTACTTACCCATTTCTTTAATAACACCATCTATATGGTTATATTTGCTATTCCAATAGCCTCTAATGATGACTCTAAACGCCCCTAGGGACTTTAATTCGGGAAATATTCCTTATTTATAACGATCCTCTACATTATCGTTAGAAAGTTTATAAAAGGCAATATAACGCATTAAGATATAATAACAAGCCAATCTAAAGGCAAAAATTTCGTCCTTCTAAGGCGTGCTTAGATACAGAGGTTAGGCTCAAACTAAGTATAAAGCAAGAAGAGGAGATCCATCAATTAATAAACCAGCGAAGTTAATTAGCTTTGCGTTTAAATGTTCATCTAAGAGAATGTTATAGCATGAAATATCACCGTATATAACACCTCTGGAGTGAACATATTTAAGAATATCTGCAAGCTGTAAAATCCAACGCATTTATAAAGTTTAATTAACGTTATTGCTTCTGTCCTAAAGAAACCTATAGAGCTAGCTATTTAGAGCGTGTTCTAGACGTATCGCCGTATAGTTATCCTTCTAGAAAAGTTCGCTGCTATGGTATTATAAGAGTCTATTATATTAACCAAGTCTCTCATAAATCTCCTTTTCAACTTTAATAAAGCGTTAAGAATTCGCGTTGTTTAGAGCTTTAATAACCTTATTTTAAAGTTTATCGCGATACACAGTGCCTAAAATTCCCCAGTTAATAAGATTCTCACAGCTGCAGCTAGGGGGTAGCACTATAATAAGGTCCATAGTGTTAAAATAGTAAGGGCTTTAAAGGGGCGGCAAAATCCCAGTATCTAGCTGACTAATCTATTATTCACCCTAGATTTTAGACGCTATTCTTAAATAGGATTAGTATTTATAGCAAATACACTAACCCTATATTATCTAGATCTAGTTAGTGTAAATAGCAATATATTTTCTCTAGCGTTTATTGTTTGCGCTAGTCTAGTTATAGGCTAGCTATAGAGAATACAAGGCTAAAACTATATTTACAACCTAGCTAGCTAATTCAAATTATATAACACAGCTAAAACTAAACAGCAGTCCGAATAATATAAAGTCAGGCATTAATAATTAATTAACTTATACATATAACGTAAAGGCGCATAAACTAGCTGTAGTTAATTTGTCTTATAAATAAGAACAAGCCACAAAAATCCAATCCTTATAAGATATTTTAGTTAGCAGAGGGGCTATATATCCAATAACTCCAATACACAGCTAAAATGCGCATTATAGTAAACGCCTTACCCGTTATTCGGCTGGTGGCCTAATTATACACATAATGTTCTGCGCTAGAAAGCTTTAATAGTAGGGCAGGGCAAATCCAGCCACAGCTTAGCCTAAGAGGTAGCCGCTTAGTAATTCTTTTATATAAGCCTTCCTATCGGGCACTAATAACTAAGCAGCCATAAACCTATCAACTACAGTAATACCTCTATTTTCCCTTATAAATTTCATTTAACCCTACTTTACTAATTATTCGCAGCGCAGTTCTACAAAGCTGCTCTCCATTTAAGCCTACAATCCACCTCTTTTTATATTTCTTGCGTTCTGCCTCTTGCAGTTATTCAGCAATTCTATTCTTGCCATTAAGGTAAATATTAGCTTAGCTATTCCGCGCAGCATATACCTAATTACTTACATCTTTTATAATAGTTATGCTTTAATGCGCATATGCTTTATAGCCTTTTATTCTAAAACAAATTCCTAAATTAGCCGCCATTTCTCCTTAGACGGCTATCTGTAATTAAAAACGCTTTATAAAAGACAACATTTACTCAATATTTTACGTCCATAGAATACCTCTCCTTTATAGCCACCAGTCCCGCCAACTTACGCGGTCGTACTTCTAGCTATATAGATCATATCCGCTAAGGCTAGGGATAAGGCGCTTAGTAGGGAATAGGAGACAATTAGAGGTTATATATTTAAAATAACGGAGGACATAACTATGACATTTAAAGGCGGATTATATAATATTAAAGACGGCAAAGGGAAGCTGGTTAAAGCTTTAGGTATAAAAGATAGACAAGTAATAAGAGAGGTTCTTACTAGGTATAAATATTATATAATAAGGGCACGGATTAAGTTAGAGAAGAGGTAGTAATAAGTAGTAACCCAAAGCGATATATACTATTTATTTGTAGATAAGAGTTAATCTCTAGCTTCTTCTATAGCATTTTCTAAAAGCTCTAGAGTATCTAGGCCCCCTAAACCAAATAAATTAAAGATGTTCTATCTATAACTGTAACCGATCCTAAGTATAATAAGAGCGTCCTTATTGTCCTTTTTTAGCATATATATAGATAGGTAATTTATAACCACTAGTCCTCCTCTCTCCTTTTCCTTTCTCTATAAATTGCTTATCTGTATCCCAGTGCGAAATGGCTTAGGGAGATTTTCAATCATATAGTACCTCGTAAATAAGAAAGAAAAGTACTAGCCCTCCCCTAGCAATATTGGATTTCCTGTTTAATATTAACCACAGATGTAACATCTTATTAAAGGTCATTTCACAGACCTAGAGTTTACTGTGATTCCAACCAGGGACGCTTCAATAATGGTTTATCTATAACTTAATAATACACTAGTATAATAGCGCTTAGAGGACTCTTGGAAGAGGTGTCTATCTTAGATAAGTATTTATATATTAAATTTAGGGAACAAGGTGTCCAACCATTAGTTTTAGGATTATTGGACAAGATTGTACTTTTCTTTTACAACAAATCTTACTCTAGGATATATAAGCAACTAATTAATAAACACCTAAGACTTATATACTAAGCGTTCAATTAGCGTCCTAAGGGATTAGAGCTTTAGAATTCCTCTCTAATAACTAAAAGTCTTAGGCTAATATTAGGGGTTCCTCTAATAATATTTATTAATAATTCATTTAAAATACAAGGCTCTTTTATACCAATAGAGGGATCTACCTCTAAAGATAGATGTTTTGGAGGCGAAGGAATTAACGTACTAATTAAATTGGCCTCGTAAAGTGTACTAGCAGCAACTACAAGACCACAGGGGTAGGGGCGATTCTCCTACCATTCTCAAAGCTCTTAGAGGAGGTTTTTTACCAATACCGTTGCCAGCCTCAAGATAGGCGCTGCTAAAGTGCATAGGAGGAATACTTTAGGACCTAAGCCGATGAAAACGTCTGTCAATAGAGTGCGTGCATATAGCCTTATACTTCGTCGCGCCTTTGAACGTTTCCCTAAGGATGTCGCGTTTTCTCGCAGCACCTCAAGGCACGATTTAAACGCGTCATTCTGATAGGAGGGTAATGGATGCGTATTAGCATCAAACGTCTTTCTTTTTTCCTTAAGAAGCTCATAAAACCAGTCATTTAATGCCATTAGAAGTTTAACTAAGAATAAAAAGAAGGATAAAGAGAGCCAGGATAAGAAAGAGCGAGACGAAAAAAGACGGGAAGAAAGAGACAAGATAAGACAAGACAAGACAAGATAAGACAAGACCGGTTAACCCAATTATATGCCACTTTCCCTAGCTAAACAATGCACAGCCGGATTGCCTGCTATAATCCGGCCAGTATTGCTGGCACCAATTCTATACTTATATCTTTAATTCGACTTAAGACATTGCCTATCTCCTATATGTTAATTAGAGCACTTCTATACTTTAGGTAATATCTTTTTTCAAGCTCGCTCTAGTACTAGAGTTGAAATCCTATATGCAAGCTAGGGGACTATTTCCATAGGTATAGTAAGCATGTATACTATGGCTTTATTTACCACAATGGAGATAATATTAATGTGTCTTAACTAAAGTCCGCTAGGATTAATTGGGGAGGGTAGTCTATTACTAGAAAAGGGGTACAGACACACCTATAGTATAACTCATGTTGTATAAGAAAAGGGCGGATCCGGTCTAAAAAACAATACTATCCAGCTCCTCTTTCCACTTAGCTCCTTCTTTAGATTAGTGTCACATTACCAAAGCTTTATAGAGCAGCAATACTAGTCGCATCTAAGCCTATTACGCCAGCGCCTTTACTGCCTTATAATAGCATAAACACCCCCCCTAGTAGCCTAAGCCAAACGCATCTGTATTATAAGCAACCAGCGCAGCTTCTTCTCTCTCAAACGCTTATAACTGTGTTAAAGATACTCTAGGCGGTTTAACCTCCTCTACCTCCCCCTATAAGTTTAGGGGTTAAAGAGATACCTAAAGTAAGAGGTTCTAAGGTTAAAGTTAAGGTGTTAAATAAGATATATGCTCACAAAATCCCTAAAACACACTTGGAAATATGCTAATGCAGCATCTACTATAGCTAGGACAAACAAAGCTGCTAGTACAAGACTATAGAGACTTCGCTAGATATATTAAGTGAGCGTAATATGCATGATTAGTATATTTATATCCTTAGGAAGAAATTTGGTCTGTCTCTTAGGTGCCTTCAAATATGTTAACTTAGATGCTAACTTTAAGCTAGAAAAGGACAAGAAAGACTACAGCACATACCTAAGTATAAATTTAGAAGAAGTGAGAGACGCCTTATAGGTAGTACTAAACGGCGTATAAGCCATCTCCCTTTAGGAAGACAAGTCTATAGTAAGTAGACCTTTATATAGATATAGCTGATTCTAATTTAACTTCTAAATTCCTACAAACCTTATATTTAATTTCCTACCCTAGTTAAAAATACACCAGGAGAGTCTTTCTCCTAACTTAATCAGCGCTAAGCACCTTTAGGGGTTACTAAGATTCCTTAAAGACCATTTCGCGCCTATAACCAATAGTCTCCTGCCGCTTCTGGACCATAGCGAAATTAATTTCAATCTCCTTTGGGCCTTATTCAAACTAAATACGCACATCTTTACAATTTGCAAAGGCTTGGATTAACTAAGATGCCTTATATATAATTTAGGCAACTTTAAAACCTCACTTTTTAGCAAAAAGAGCTTCGAACTTGACTGTCACTATTTTGGCTATAATGGGAAGGCGTTTAGCGAGGTAAAAACCACCCTCTCTATTCCAGAATTCCGTTCAACTATAAAAATTACATCTCTTAAGGTATTTCCGCTGGAGCATTATAAGAGGCAAGCCGAGATAAAGTAGGATCTTATTAGCAATGGCCGGAAGTTTATATCTTTAAGAGGTATTAACCACCGTAAATATAAAGGGATCGCGTTTTTCTGGACCAAAGATGGCCCGTCAAAATTTTCTATAAGCGGCCGCATTATAGTGGACGTAATAGCATTTCATTATTAGAATCCTAACTATAGCAAGTAACTAATTGCTATTGTTGGTCACACAGGGTGACTTACCAATAACGACTACTCGAGTAGGTTACAGTGATGTTGGTTGATATATTTCTTGTTAATTAGGGGAGGGCGAGGAGCTTAAGGCTCCTCGCCACGCTAGTGCCGCGGCGACACGTAACGACACGTAACGACCACTCGTCTTATTCCCAACACTGGCAACTCTTCTTTTGTGGTTGCCATCTATATACAAGTAACGAAATTATATAAAGACACTAAGCTAAAGAGAAGAAGAAGAAGAGGGAGAAGAGAAGAGAAAGGCCGTTAGGGGTTAACGCGAATACAAAGGTATTGCTAAGGCGCTAGTCGTAAGCGAGCTAATAGTGATTTTCTATCCCGGGGATAGAAAATCCTAATTAGCTGGCTAAAGTAAGGGTTCGCAGATTGCAGTAGAACTTAGTGGACAGTTACGGTGGAACTTAGTAGGCAGTTACGGTGGAATCCTACTCCCTTTTAACCCAACCTTTAACTTATATATATAGAGTGTTTGTGTTAACAAACGTCTCTAGAGCCTTATTTAGGTTTGCCTTTGTTATTATATCTACTAGGTTGTCTTAGCCATTAATCTATTAAATCTTAAAGAGTTCTTGCCGTTTATAGGATTAACAAAGTGCTATAATATTAATTATAAGGCGCTTCTCCTTTGTAGTACCAAGCTTGACTAAGCACTTATAGAGGGAGTATAAGTTGGTACACACGATTATAGGGATAATAGGAAGTTTGAGTTAATCTATAATTATCTTTAGGGTAGTTCCAATTGCAATTGCCATATTAACTCCGCTAACCATTCTATATATCTCTAACACTAGAACGCTTTAAGTAATGCGCTTACTCTTGGTTAAGCTCCAATAAATAAGATTACTATAGATTATAAAGTCGTTTTCTCTAGTAGATTCGTTTATAATAATAATCTTATATCTTAACTAGGAGCTAAAGTCTTTATTATTTACAAATAATCTATTAATAAATACAAAGAGCTTAGCGGTGGGAAGATTAATAGGCACGTAGAGTAGTCCCCAATTAAGATGGTTTATTTGCTAGGAAAGACGTTTATTTAGGGCAAGAACGTTATCCCTGGTTGGTTCCTAGTATTAGGCGGCAACAAAGAGATTAAATAAAGCCTTAGGTTAATAGATAGAAGTAACGTAAGCTCTATAAGCATATTGCTCTATATATCCTTGCTTTAGGGAATTAACGTTAATAACGTTAATCTTCTTGCCTTAACCCTTCTGGCGCAACGCAATAGAATCCTCATTTAGGGAGAGGATGCATCTATTAAAAAGTAATAGTGTTATTAAATTAAGCTTTCCCTTCAGCTTTGCTATAAGATTTGCCTTTACTAGCTTATCCTCTTTAAGGGCTGAGAATTGGTTGTCTCCTAAGATAATTGTATTATTAGTTTACATGCCAATAATTCCAAACGGAGTTCCCATAGTTATGATAAGGAAGTATAGATTAAATGTAAAAGTAGTTATTAAAAGCTTCTCTTTATGGTGCTTACTATAGGTAGCCTACTAATAAGTTCCTACCTCTGCGATTCTATATAATGGCTTAAGCACAACCATAATGGTATCTTTGGGATATTAGTGGCAAATTTACTCTGGAAGGTATGCCAATATTAAGCGCTAAAGGTGCGTCTCTAATTAGGTATAGGCCTAAGTAATATCTTATAAATAGACCGCTATTCTATTTTTTATTAAGGAGGGAGCTAGCGTAATAATAACTTACTAACTAGCTCGTTAAATTATGGGAGATTGCGTAAGGATTACCTCCTTACTATTATTATTATAACCTTAGATAACAAGCCTTAATTTCTTAAATAGGGTATTAGTAGCTTTGCCTTTAATCTTATTAACCATTCTTAACTTAAAGATATAAACTTTATTAAACTTAGTAGGGTTATACTTCTTAAATTTAAAAACTCCTCTTATAATAAGGCTATTAATCTCCTACTTATTAGATGCTTAAAAAGGAGCTCCTGGGGTTATAATACAACCTTCCTTTTAAAGCTATTTTACAAGTTTAAAATCAGCCTTCTCCTTAGCTGTTATAAAGGCCATTAATAGCTTAACTCTATTCTTAATAGCGGCAACAAATTGCTCTTCGAAATTAATAAGATATTAGCAATTTTATAATCTTTTTAGGCGACCTCTACCGCGTCATAGTTGCGGTGTATCTACTATAATTGTACTAGAATCATGGTCGCCTTCTAGAGCTTATTAATTATGGCTCTCCTCTAGGGCATTTTTTATAGCATCCTACAAAGGTTTAAAACTGTTATCTTTGTAATAAGGCTTAATAACAGTTAAACGGAATTAAGTAGGTCCGTAAGGCATCTAAATAGTGCAAGTTTAACCATTAATTATAATAAGTTAATATAGGCCTAACCACCCTCCCTTTTTACGCCATACGTGTACCTTAGACTAGAGTGGCAGATTAAGCGTAGTTAAGGTATTTAGGCCATTTCTTATTCCTAGTGCGTTGTTAACCTAACGTATAGCATAGAGATATTAGACCTCCTTTATTACCTTATAAATAGCCTTAGCTCGTTGCACAATAGAGGGAGATAGTAGAGAATTATTAGTTATTTAAGGGTAGGCGCTAAAGACTAGCAGTATAGGTACGAGTCTATCTAGGCTAGCGGAATTGTTAACAGCTTTAATAGCCATTTGCAAGGTAAGTTCTTCACTAGCGTCCTCTAGTTCTAAAGAGATAATCTTATATACACAGTATAATAGCGCGTAATATTATTCCACTTTTCTAACGCTATTATATGCCTTAATAGGGACTTCCTTAACCTTAATTACTATTGCCTTTATCTATTATTAAAACTTTATAGATAAAAAGTTCTTTCCTACATTATAGACAATTTGATTAGGGGGTCCTAGGTAGATATTAATCTAGCATAATTAAAGGGTATCCTATACGTTTCTAGCTGACATATCCTTTAAAAAGCGTGCGGCTTAGAAGAAGGTTAAGAAGTTAATAACTTAGAGTACTAGCTTGCCGCTAAGATATATAACGTCAACAATAATACAGAAGTTAAAGTTGTAGTTATCTTTAAGGGTGAACTTAAATTAGCTAGGGGACTTCTGGTTTATTTAGTAGTAATAGCAGTACTTTATAAGATGCTTAATTGCCTTAACCTTAACTTTATAGCTTACTCGCTGAAGAACCCTAAGTAATTGGTAAACGGATAGGTGGCTAAAACGACAGTATAGTTAACATAACTCTAACTTAGTTAAATGGCTCTAAGTAACACTCTTTTCTAGTTAATAAAGGAGCAACTAGGGGTAACCCTACTTACATACAATAGGTACCCGATTATCTCCCTAAATAAGTACATTCTTAAGGTTATTAAGCTTAACGCCTAATTTGTCTATATCTCCAATGCAAAATAGAAATGGGGTATTTATGGGAACAATATAGAAAGTAATGCACCCCAAGGGGGTTCGGACCCTAATTATACCAAGAGAGATTATAGTACCCTTACTAAAACAAATCGTGTGTTGGCCTACCGTTAAATAGTTAATCTAAACAGAGCTATTAAGCTACTAAAGGGCTTAAACTTAAGGTTCTCCTGCTATAGATACTCCTGCGGCTCTAGTGTCTGGCATAATACCATAGAAGACGTTTGCTAAGTATCTATTATTAAAGGAGAATGTGGAACTCTCCTATAGCTCGTTAAAGATATCTAACTTTGTAATAGAGTGGAGCGTAGATTGGTTATTAAAAATAGTAATGGTTTGTATACCATCTACCTCACCATACTTAGTGAAGTATTAGTTAGGTGAGTAGTCCTTAAATTCTATATCTATAAGGAGCTATTTGGCCTTATTAACCTTACCCTTAAGATCTTCTACGCCTTTATATTAAACTAGGAAGCTTTAGAAGTAGGCTATAATAACCTTACAATTTCTAACATTTTTTGCACTCTAGCGAAACTTATTATATGCCTCCTTTCGCTTATTAAGAGAATGCCTAGTTAACCAGCAATTTGGTTTCTTACAAACATAGCACTTTTTCTAGTAATTACTTTGAAATGAACCTCCATAAGGACCTCCACCTTTACTTTATAGTTGTTAATTATACCCTCTACCGTATTGCCTACCACGGCCACTATATATTTAATCAGTCCAGTTGTGATCGTGTTGGTTAGCCAGGTCATCCAGGTTAATCAAAGTAGACTAAAGTTAGGCGTTGAATTGCTGTACTTCTTAAGAGCGTAGAGCAGTGCTAACAGAAGATCTTAGTTAAGTACACACTCCTTTATAAGTATTTGCAGGATTAAAGAGAGCAAGATTACATTCTTTAACGCCTTAGCATGCGCTAATAACTTAATCGCGTAGGCTGAAATCCTCTTAATATAATTTAGATAAACCATGCTAAATCATCTAAAGTTAATTAAAGAGCTTTTAAAGACAATCAAGCCAAGGGACACCTAGGTTTGTAGCAATAATCCTTAGAAAGGTAGTCTCTCTCCATTCTGATATATACTGCTACTTATTCTCTTCTGTTTTAAAGTGGTATCTTAACTTATATATTATGTGGTTGAAATCATATCCTTTTCCTGCCAAATAATTATAATAGAAGGTACTAGCTTGACCCTTAAGCATAACGGAATAAGCATTGTGGTATTAATCAGACTCTATTCCTACCTTCTAGCAACAGTTATAGAAGATACGTAGTTTTGAATTAAGAACATTATATAATTCCCTACTAAACTTCTTCTCCTAATCTAAATAGAGCTTTGTAAGCTCTGTAAGCAATTTTAAACTACCTCCGATTTAAGATTAAGACGGAGGTAGGGTTTGCATTATAGGCTGTAGTGGGGACGTAGGTCTGGTCGGTGGAGTCTAAAGGCTGTTAAATTGCGAAGTAATGGGATCCTATGCCTGCTCTTATTGGGGTATAGTATTTAACATTGAAGTTATGGGTTAAATTGGATATAGAGGGGTTAAAGGCGGAGGTAGATTCGTCTCTAGAGGTGTATTGCCTAGGTTCCATCGTGAGTTAAGCTTCCTTATAGTGCGTAGTTGGTGCTCAATTTCTTATGGGGTCTATTCGTGCTCTTCTTTTATATTAATAACCTGCTCCTAAATATTGTCTCTAATAGTACCCCCGTCCTTAGGGACAAATACTCTATTCTCCCAAAGGAAGTTACGGAAGTCCTATACAATATCCTTATTTATGGGGGCCTATGTTTCCTTTATCCATCTAATAAAGTCCTCCTTTATACATTCCCATAGCGCGGTATCGTTATATTCACTGTCCTTATAATGTGCCATATAGTGTAATAAAAATCCATTTAAGTCTTGTTTATTAGCGTTTGCAAGGTCAATTATAGCTTTGTTCTATATCTTTGGGTTAATATCTTCCTTATACTTCTTTGGGTAGGTTAACGCCATAGTAGGTGTAGAATCGACGGGGTGTCGTACATCAAAGGTAGGTAGGATTTTCGGTTTTATAGGATCTTGTAGGTTTGCTGTTAAAAGGTAGGCAATTTAAGATATAGTCAACGCGTTTCGGATGTTGACTTGGGACCTTAGGTTTAGTAACACTTCTGACCTAAAGTACTTAACCAAATCTTTGTAAACGTGGTTGTTCTGCATAATAGACGCAACTTGGTATCTCCTAGTACTCAGTGACACTTCTATTACTAGTTTTCCGCAAGTTTAAGGTAGCACAGTATCGCCGGGATCCATTCCATATGAGCGCATATAGCACCCCTGCACGAGACTATCTCTTCTGTTTGAAAACCTAGCTGCTCTGTGGTTAACTGTGTATTTAACCACTGATTAGTATTAGTCACACAGGGTGACTCACCAATAACGACTACTCGAGTAGGTTATAGTGATGTTGGTTAATATATTTCTTGTTAATTAGGGGAGGGCGAGGAGCCTAAGGCTCCTCGCCACGCTAGTGCCGCGGCGACACGTGACGACACGTGACGACCACTCGTCTCATTCCCGACAGCTATAGATATATACGGAATTGGCGTATATAATTAAGGGACCAATCGGCAAGGCGATGTAAAGAATTAGGGTTTAGTTCCTAAGGAGATAGGAGACAATAAGTACCTAATCTATCCACTAACAGCCCTAGCCTTTAGTTTAGTAGATAAAAAATGGGGTTAGGCTTTCTATACTCTTTTTTTAGAGCTAGCGATGTACTAATACAAGTACTAATAGGTGAATTTGCCGTCGCTAACATTAAGGACATTGATTGGAATGCCTTAGCATTTAAGTCACTCGTAATTAATAAGGACAAGAAAATGGTGCTTTAAGGACTTATAAAGAGCTACTAGTCTAGGTCTAGGAAATCAAAGTTTAATAATATAATCAAAGGGAAGGGGAAAGGCCTAGTTTTCTTACTATAGTAAGTTTTCTAGCAAGGTATTGGCTGTTTCAAAGGCTAACCGTTTTAGTAGCCTACTTAGGGTGGGAAAGACGTTAACAGCTAAAGCACTTGCCGAATCTTAGAGGAGACCCCTTTATATGGTTTGTTCCCCCTTATAAGTATATTTATATACCAGTCTGACCATAAGAAGGCTTATACGGGAGACCTTAATACAGATCTAGCCCATTTAGAACAAAACCTAGCTCTAATAGTTAAAAACGTTCACTGCTGGAGCGCTGTCCTTCTTTTAGACAAGGCCGATGTCTTTCTTATAGAAAGAACTTTAAATAATATTTAACGTAATAGCCTAGTATCCGTCTTTCTGTAATAGATGGAGTATTTTCAAGGCATTATATTTTTTACGATAAACAGGATTACCGTATTTAATGCAGCTATATAGAGCAGAATACATCTTGCACTTAGATATAACGAGCTAAAAAAACTGGCAAGAGAGTAGGTATAGAAAAACTTCCTAAAGTAAGCCAATGCTGCTACCAATATCTCTAGAAGGGATATGGAGCAGCTTTTAGACCATCAATTAAACGGAAGATAGGTAAGGCAATATTTAAGTAAAAGTTTTAAGCCTGGTGCTAATATACTATATTAGATCAAGAACACCATACGGATTGGCTACGGCTTAGCTGGGGGTAAAAGGGAGAAACTTATATATAAGCATTTAGACAAGGCTCTTACGTTAAATAAAGATTTCGAAAGTGACTTTAAAGGTGCTAGATTAGTTAAGAATATAAACTCGTATACGTAGATTCGCTTATATATATACAGTATTAAATGTCTTATAGATCTCGTAGCTGGTGGCATTATTACTTATTACTTTCTTAAAATTACTTGCTTGCTCCTGTAACAACAAGGCCTATGTAGTAGGCTATAGCGCGGGCAAATCGCTTATAGATCTAGGAATAGGAGAACGGAAGCTATAGGGCATTAGTTCCCATAGGGGAGTAGAAGATATAAGCATTAGTTCCCGTAAGGAATTAAAAGCTGTAAGGCGACGAAGAAAGCGGGTAATAATCCCCATAGAGAACCGCAAGCTGTACAAGATTAGTTTCTGTAGGGGAGCAGAAGAAATCGCTATTAGTTCCTATATAGCAGTAAAAGCCATATAGGAGTAGGAGCTATAGGGTATAGTTCTTACAGGGCAGTAGAAAATATGGTTACTGTATATAGGAATGGAATTTATAGGGGATTTGTTCTGTAGTGGATTTAAAAATAGGAGAACGGAAGCCGTAGGGCATTGGTTCCTATAGGGGAGAGGAAAACGTGGCTGTGGGCTCCCATAGGGGAGTAAAAGCTGTACAGGAATACAAGCCGTAGGGGATTGGTTCCTATAGGGCGGTAGAATATATAGGCATTAGCACCCGCAGGGGATTCGTTAACGCAGGGGATTTATTACCGCAGGGGATTTGTTACTATAGGGGAGTGGATCCTATAGGGGAGTAGATCCCGTAGGGGATTTATTAGAGTAGGGGATCAGATCCTATAGGGGATTATTAAGAGTAGGGGATTAGTTCCCATAGGGCGGCGAAACACGTAGGCATTGGCTTTTATAGGGGATTTGTTTAAATAGGGGACTTATTTAGGTAGGGGATTGGTTAGAGGAAGGGATTAATTCTCCTATAGCCTCTATTTAGGCGGCACAAGGTAGCTTCTAATAGGCTAGGGAGTAGATTGCATGTTTTATGGAAATATAAAGCCTATATAGGATGGTAGGGTATGGGGACCTAATAATCTGGCGGAAAATTGGGTTATCCACTTTCCTGGGTTTATTTAGCCCCGGCAACTCGCCCTACGCTGTTTTATATACGTTTTAACCAAGGCTGCTGCCTAGCCTTAGCCGCCTAAACCTTTAGTCATACTGTGGAAGAGTATAGGATAATGAAATATTATTTTATCTACTCTGCTAACACCTTCGGATCCTTCTATGCTTGCTAGAGTATGTTCTTTATCCTAGAATATAGCTCTAGATTATTCTTTTCCTACCTCCTACTATTTAGAAATACTACTTTCTAGAGCCTATTAACCTAGGGAACTAATAACTGATAGTACAGCGTAAAGTACTCCTCCGCTGTTTTAATGAAATTACCTTTATAAGCCACCTCTCCTTTTTTTTAACTTAGCTAGCTCTTTAGTGTCTATATAATTCCACTTCTTAAACCTTGGGATAGGCTTGCGCTCCTTATTTGGACCCTTGTAATAAATACACATCTAGAAAAGCACCTAGAAAAACAACTCCAAATTATGCCTAAAGAAGTGTTTCTCGCCTAGAAGCACTCCTATAGCTATAAACGCTCTTATACTGGTCTTGCCCTATACTCCTAAAGGTCCTTCTCGCTTCTCTTTGATCGCGAGATTAAAATTAATTAAAAATAACTTCTAGGAGAGATTGTTGTCTTCCTCGTTTATTAAGAGGTTGCCTATTAAAATGTCACATTAGAGGATGCCAGCCTACGTATATAAAGACTTATATCCTTTAATGCCACCCTCTAGCGTAGTAAGCATTGCAGCCGGAGAGCTTGCCTTATAAAGAGCCTTTCTATAGTCGTAGGTAATGATGCGTTAATGTACCCAATTCTGTATAATAGGGCGCTTAATTGGAGAGCTCGAACATGGGCGCTTGTTGGGCGGTAATGGGGCGTTGGTATAGCTAAACGACCTCTTTCTGCTAGTGCTTTGGCCTTTTCTTACACTGCCTTGCACTCTAGCTATGCTTAAAGGCACCATTAGGCTTTTAGGCTTATAGTTTGTTGCTTTAGTAATATCTAACCCCTTGCGGATATTAAAGACGTTATTATCTTATCCACCTATATAAATAGTCCTATGGTGATAGTACCTGGCTATATTAATTACTCCTTTCTCTGCTACCTTATACAGTAGTTCGCCTTCTTCCTTGCGCTCTGGGTACTGCTATAAGTCTTTAATAACAAGAGGTATCTTAGAGGTGTCACCCTTATAATGCGCTTTTTAGCAAGTTATTGCCTGACTAGCAATGCAGGGTGCCTGCTTTATAAGTTTGTTAAGGATAAGACGCTCGGTCTAATTGTTACGCACAACCTTAATATATCGTTTGCCGTCCGATGTTAAAATAGTAGGGTTAAACCCAAGCTGCTCTTTATTTATTAAGAGAAACCCTAACATTACTAAGGTAAATTGTAGTCTGTCTTTATTAATATTAAATAGTAATAATGCGATGCCTCCTACCTGGTTATACTCCCATAGCCGTATAATAGATCTATAGAGGGTAAAGCCTAAGACAAAGCAACAAGTGTCCTAAGCGGCGAAGACTTCTCTTATATATTTTCCCAAATCAAACCATGCCTGCGAGGCTATATTAGTGTTTGGATTACTTTTTAGCTCTCCTAGTATAAGTATATACAACTAATGGCATTGAGAGCTTTTGCTAGCTATTGGATTATCCACAAAACCGATATCTAGCTTTTGCTTTGCTGTAGACCCTTATAAGGGCTGCTTAGTATATGCGATAAGCGTTTATTATATCTTTAGGGCGGACCTATACTCCTCTACAAAGCCTAAAAATGATTTAATTAGGTTATTAAACCACACTAGGACATTATCTTGCTTTGTGCTTTTAGGCCAGTCACGCTAGCTGCCCTTAGCGTATAGTGGATTGTCCCCTTCCTTGCATTTCTTAAAAACGGCAGTGCTTGCCTCTTTAAGACCTTCCACTCCCCTAAAGAATACTTTATATAAGCTAGGAATCCCTACGTAAAGAGGGCCTAGCTCCTCCTTTAGAACATAATCCATGTATTCCCTATATTTGGATAAGTTGGTAAAGCTGCTTATATTACGCAGATGCGGGGTTTAAATGTAGAGTAGCAGCGGTCGGGGCGGGGAGGTAGACTCTGTAACAGTAGCGTACACCTTTTCCTAAATAACCTTGTTAGATTCAATGCGGAGGATCGTATTTAGAAGAGGCAGGAACTGCTTAATATCGAAGTCGTTAGAACCAACCGCTGAATTAAGTCTTAATAGATTAACAAAAAGGCTTTTATTGCCGCCGTTGGATGGCAATAAACGAGAAGCGTGAAGGCCCTATAGAGCTAGTATTAGATCAAGCAAAATATTCTTTAGTTCTGTAAGTGTTAGATGGAAACTTGTAATAGGTATATTAGCAATTACCTTTATTACCTATCTAGTGCAATAAGTCTAAAGAGCTAGAGATATCTAGATCTTAATAAGCTAAGTTAAATAAATTGCGAAAGTCATTTAGTCCTTCTCCAATAGGTTTTGTTTTGATTATCCCTAATCTAGAGAGATTTGCTATTGTGGGCAAACGCGCCAAAAGCTACATTAGGAGGGCCTATGTGGCAAGTAGGTAGGCAGGCAGGAAGGGTAAATTAAAGATACTAGTATATAAGGACGGTATAATAGCAGATAAGTATAGGGAGGTTAAAAACATATTAATAGTGTCTTATAATAAGGAAATAACCAGAGAGAAAAGTATAAGGAAGAAAGCAAGGTGTGAGCGAACATAAGGATTAAAGATTAGGCGTAAAAAAGTTAAGCCAACCTAATGTGGCTCAGACTAAGGCTTCGCAGGGCTTAGTTAAATACTAAGCTATAATAGGTAGGTAGCGTTTTCTGGTCTATAACTGGTCATACTTATTAGTTTTAGTTTATTCCGTAACGCATAAGGCTCTAATACAGCGGAGCTCTTATACAGCGAGGCTAAAGGGGCGCCTAAAAACGCTAACAAATAATTACTAGTCCTAAAACGAGCTAAATCTAACATACTAAATACGGATACAGTTAACCTCTTTTTATAGCGGTTAATTAGCCTGTTTCCCGAAAATAGGTTCCAGTTCCTAGAACTAGATCCAGTATACGCAGACTCCCCCTCTACTGGTATATATTGCACGGGAAACGTATTATTATTGCTATCTCCTTAGCAACGCCTTATTTATTCCCTTTAGAATATAACCCTTGCTAGTGTCTATTTTATATAGGTGATAAGCGTTTATCTCTATTTATTTGCACTAGATGCAAAAATCCCCTATAATATACCCCTTGGAATTAGACTAAATTAATACAATTCCCTCCTAAGTTAGTTAGGTTTTAATATATCTTATTAGCTCTAGGGCATTATAGATCTTATTACTTCTTTAAGAGAAGCTGACCGTAATAAGTATTGCAGTAAAGGTTGTCCTATTAATTATAGCGTGTAGCTATAAGCTTCGCCGTCTTCTACTTATTGCATTAATGGCACATAAAACTGGTAGACAAAGCAAGCCGATATAATATCCATTTACCTTATAGTTTGTATTACTTTACCACTTCAAATAAGGGCGGCACTATGTTTTGGTCGCTAGGTTCCTAAAGGATGCTAGTAACGTTAGTGTCTTAAAAGGGCTCTAAAGCCATTTTCTTTATAAGAGGATATGTAGATAAAATATACTAAATTTTAAAGGGCAGTAGGAGTATAAATACCGCTCCTTATGTTCTTATAACGCTAGGGCCGAAGAGCGGAAATTCTTGGGCATAACTAAATCATAATTATATTAAAGCTTATCCACAACCTAGGCTCTAAGGCGTGTGTCCTTCTCTAACATATCCTGCAGCGCTTAGTATTTATCTAGCGATATATAAATACGCTTCTAAGCGTTGTCCCACAATCGGCCTTGGTAGTGCAGTTGTATAAGGCTGAGTAGGCAGCGAATACGGTAAAAAGGAGGTTGTGGAGAAGAGGCGATAAGGACCATAGCCAGTGGAGAGATTAGTAGAGGTGTTTTATTCTTACACCATAGGGTGCTAAGAAGGGCTATAGGCTTACTAAGCTAATCTAATCTAATCGGAATAACTCTACGTTTTATAATAAGTCTTTTCTTTATAGAGGACTAAATAAGTTATAGGCTAGCTAACTTATTACTGCTAAGTATATAAAGGTGGAGAACTTATAAGCTTACTATAAGCGAGTCTTTCAACTTCAATCCAATATACAAAAACTTGTCTATACACGCAAATGATAACAAGATATTCTTAATATAGAAGCAATTAGATAGAAATAAAACACTAAGCTAAGGAAATCCTAATTAACGCCTTAATTCTTAATGCCGAAAGACAAGAATATAATTGCAAAAAATCTTCCTTATAAGAAATTTCTTATACCTTAAACCTCTTAGGATCTCTATCTATAGTAGGATCTACCTTTCTCTTACGTACCCTTTTCCTTAATATCTCTTCTAATAAATCCTCTAATGCCTTTCCTAGTTAATCTCCTTGCTTATACGGTTTGCTCCTCTTAGCTATCTCTATTATAACATCTTTAAGTGGTTTATATATCTTAGCATAACGGCAAAAGAGACAGGGATTCTTAGCATAGTATAATACAAGTCTGTTTGGTGGTATGTCCACAGCTAAAACCTAGGTAGAATACTAGTATATTACTATAATAGGGCCAAACGTAGATACAAATAATTTATAACTAGGGCTTCGGAGATATCTTAAGTCCTTTATTATAAAACAAGAAGGCAACTATAAGACAAGATACTTTAGTTATCTACATAAAATTATAGCATTGGAAATCGTTAATATTTTAAATAGGGGAGATGCAACTCTAAGAAACGTTATAAGATTAGCTAAGCTATTCCCTACTTACTTATTAGTATTGCTAAATAAATATAGGTGTTTTATAAACATACCTAGAGGCACTGGCAAACCTTTAATATAAACCTCTTTTAGTTAAGGTAAGTCTGTTTTAGCCTTGCTATAGCTCTTTATTAGCTTAGGTAAGACTATCTTAGTTTCGCTACGGCCTTCTAGGCTCTTAAGGTAATTAGCGTACATTTCTATATCCTCTTATATGTCACCCTCCGTATTATTATCAATTTTATAAGAGTTAACCCTATTAAGTGTTTAAGTAGGCGTATAAGGTATCTGTTTCTATATAGGGTTAAAAAGCTACAATTATTTCTTTTCCCTACTGGCAGATGCTATATCTTTATTGTCGATGCGATTCTAGGATAATTTAAGGTTTCTAGCAAGTTAACAAATAGGTATATTATCTTTAGGGCGATAGCATATCATAATATTTTTATAAGTACCAATTAAGGACCTATAGGTTATGTTAGCAATATATTTAAGCTTAGTTAAGGTAATATATATAATATCTGGTATTCTTATAAGGATAGTAAGGGATATATAGTTAAGAGGTCAAATTTAAAGGTAAGTTAAATTAATGGCATATAAAAACTAGGAGCATAACGTTTATATTCCATTTCTCTTCTAGGGCGGAGTTAGGACAGAAGGTAGAAGAGAAAGGCGAAGTATACCAGCTGCCCTTTTTTACTTTATATGGTGTCTATGGTATAATATTCAGTGGCTATAATTACTCTTAGCTTATATATTGTCTGCGCCTAAGACTATAGGCGCCTAAAGTGATCCACAAGTGAAGTATTAAGTGAGGCATTATTAGGGGTAGCTATTGGCTAAGCTGTTACTAAATTTAAACAGCTGACAATTCCTAATAGATGCCGTATGCCTTAGCAGGGTTCAGAGGCGTTTGTATAAAGTTATAAACTAGAACTAGAAGTTAACAATAACCCTTAATAACGCCTCTCTTAGCAGGAATAGTATTATATAATCCACTTCTAACGCCTATTCTTCCTGGGGCAAGATACTGCCTAAGCAGTAGACTTATCCTAGCTAGTCAATCTCGTATATTAACCCCCCATCTATAGTAAAGGAGCTATTAGTACCTCTAGGGTAATTTAATTAGCATTCTGGCTAAGCCCTTTATAAGCGCTCCGCCTTATATAGATAGTAATCAACTCCTATTAATCTACCTTACGTTAGGGGAGATCTTTTATTTAAAGCGCTAAGCAGCCGGTACTTAGAGGTCTATAGGCTTGTTCTATATCCTAATAACATTAACTATAATTTCTCCTTAAGTGGTATCCGTAACCCTAAGTACCTACAAGCGCAGCGTCCCTAAATTGTCAGCTAGTAAGTAGACGTTTATAGATAAAGAAACCAACTTTAGAAATAATAGCAACGTAAAGGCATTAGCTGGTTTAGAAAGTAACTTTAGTAATAAGGATTAAGAATGGGACATAGAGACATTATATAATGGAGAAAATAGTTTTAGTACTAAAGATCAAAAAATAGGGGCAGACAGTAATAGAGAGGTGTTAAGCAACAAGGCTATATAGGCGACGGTTAAATACGGTGGCCTTAACTTTATAGTCTTAAATCTGTAAGTAAAGGATAAAAATATAAAGAAGAGTTCTAATAAAAGCTGGTAAAAGGGTTAAAACTTTAGCCTCTCTTTATTTAGCCTATCGCGGAATAAAATAATATTTTACCATTTCTACCAGAGTCTCTACCTACTTGACTTATAGCAAGCTATAAAGTATTCGCGATAATCTATGCTTTTACTTAGATAAATTTATTTTCTACCTTAAAAGCAACGATGGAAGGCAAATCTATACTAACGACTTAGGATTTTTTGAATTTCTTATAGACCTAAAATATATGCCACGTCAGCAACTATTAGTTGTGTTTAAGACTACGGTACTTATAGATTTATATCTTAAGGATATAAACATGTTTTTTTATAGTGTTTTCTTTTTATTTAAATCATTTCTCTACTTATAGTATACAGCGGTTGTTTATCTATTCCGGTATAGTAGGGAGGGGTAGTTAGGTTATATAAGGGGGCTTAAACTTATAGCTACGCTTATAGGGCTGTTTATATAGGAACTTCTCCAAGTGTATATAAGGGGTCTTTATATAGGAACTTCTTTAATATTTCTAGATCTGGGACTTATATATTTCTTTTTTTTATAGTTCTGGTATTTTCCTAATATTTGCTTCCCATTATCAGATCACCCTGCTCGCACAATTACCCTGCTTGCATAATTACTCTACTCGCACAATTACCCAGCTCGCACGATTGCCTAGCTCGCACGATTACCCAGCTCGCATGATCGCCCAGCTCGCACAATCACCCAGTTCGCACGATTACCCAGCTCGCACGATCGCCCAGCTCGCACAATCACCCAGTTCGCACGATTACCCAGCTCGCACGATCGCCTAGCTCGCACGATTACCCAGTTCGCACGATCGCCTAGCTCGCACGATTACCTAGTTCGCACGATTATCCAGCTCGCACGATTATCTAGCTCGCACGATTATCCAGCTCGTACGATTATCCAGCTCGCATAATTACCCAGTTCGCACGACCATCTAGCTTGTATATTCGTTTTATACCCTCTAATTAACGCCTAGCGTGTTATTAAACCCATTAATACCCTATTTATACGCTAGGCATTAATTAGAGGGCGCTGGGTTAGACTACCCAACTTATATAATTACTTAGCTTGTAGGATCCCCTAGCTCCTATAAGCCCCTAGCTCCCACGACCTCCTAGCTTCTAGGACCAAAGCCGTAGCCGCTAAATCCGTTAAGATCCTAGCTGTATATTTAAAGGGCGCTACGCCTAACTACCTAGCTTACTCCTTTTATAGAATTCCTTAATTAATTGATGGTGCCTATGAGGAAAATATCTCCCAATGTCTTTCTATAATAGAAATTTCTTATTACGTAATTCCATAAGGAGATTCTTTTCCTTAACTGTTTATACTGACTTATTGGCGCGAAGAATATTACTATAATGGCGCTAATATGCACCTCGTGTTCTCCCTAGTAGGGCTTTTACAACATTGTCCTATAATAAAACTGTAAGTGACACCTAGTGACCTAGCTCTGTAAGGATTCGATCTTTATAGTCTGTCTATATAGTTTGAGACTAGGACTCCCCTAAGGCATTATTTGCAACAACAATCTTTAAAAATGTTAGTAAAGCTATTAGAAGTTACGTCTAAGAAAGGAAACTAATTGGCGATTATAAGCAATCTAATATGTTATTTAACCTAGCAAATGTAAGTAATATATAGCCTTAGTAGGATAAGGTATAAGACGTATAGGGTTAGGTACATCTCCGAAATTTAAGCTAGTGAATATGGTACCTATCTAGCAATATTTATAAACTAAACCCCCTCCTGCCTTAAAGAGTATATAATGGCTTTCTCTTCCATTGTCCATTTAGAACTTGCTCCAGCATTGATAAAAAGGCTGCGATATTTCTGCCTATAAGCCGATATTGGTCTATTAAGTTTGGATAAAATGCTGTCTTAACCATTACTATCCTTAAAAGTCGTGTTTATTAACTTAGATTGTTTATTAATTGACTAAGGCTTGTATTTAGATGCTAGGGGCTTATTATTCATATAAGGGCTAACTGAGTTACACTTTATAAGGTATTAGTAGAGTCTTACTAGGGAAAGGCTAACAATATAAACTAATAGTCTATGTGGTTTTTAGAGAGCTATATTAATTAATATAGAACGGGTAATCGATACTAGTAGCTCTAGATTAACTATTGTTGGTAAGACCCTTGCTAGATGCTGGACTAGTCGCTCCTATTAACTCCGGACTAATAGATTCTATTAACTTTAAAAATAATAGTAATAAATTGTATTGCTAGAGCGGTTAATCAAACTGCATCTTATATTAAGACTATAAGAGGTGTATTAGAAGCGTTGGCAGTAATTAGGAGGACATTTAGCGGAACACATCCATTTAATAAAGCACTAGGCGGCTAATAAATGCAATAACGCCACTAGTACGACTCCCCCTTAATATATAAGCGCTGCAATCCCAAGAATTTCAGACGTATGCACGTAAATTCACATTATAGTGCAAGCGGATTTATTTAAAGACTAGAGGATTAATTTTAACTATATGCTAAAATCTTAACTCTAAACTAGATACAAATGACTACTATTAAAGATTAATGATATTAACAGATTGACGTGGCTTCCACAAGAGAGCATTCTACGCGCCTTTCTCTTTAATATAGTCCTGTAAGTCTTAGAGATTCGCCTAGATTATAGTCTACAATTTGATTAAAATAGATCCTATATAGGGGATATTAAATATACTTGGAACAATAATGCGTTAGAGTGATTAGGCATTAACTTAAAGAACGTAGATATATAGATAATATCCTCTATTTTTCGCCCTCTGGTTCTTCTATAAAGAAGACTAAGGAAATCCCATAGAGACTTAGGGAACGATTAAATTATGCTATAAGAGAGTAACTTCGCAGTTCTCTTATCTAGGCAAGTGCTAAGAATTTCACTTAATATTATATCATCAACTGTTTAGGGGACTTGTTAGTATATATATGCAAAATCTACTAGACCCCTTTACTGGTTATTTAGGCCTATAGTAATCTGATTAGATAATAAACCGGTGCTAGGACGCTTAGGATTGTCTGACTTTAAAGATACTATTTCCCGGCTTTGTAAGCTCTCTATAGACCGACTAATCCTAGTAATAGGAGACGCCTTTTCTAGATCTAGCTTGATAGATAGCGGGGTACTTAGTTGTTAATAAAGCTTAGTAATTAATATACTATATCTAGAATCTTAATCCTAACCGCAAGCGGCTATTAAAGTGCCAATAATCGATATAAGAGGCAGCTAAGTACAACGCATTAAGAAACTGATGGTTGGCGTAATTTAGTAAGTTGCGGCTTTAACGAGCAAGCTAATAGTTAAATGAGCATCTATATTAAAGAGTAAAGAGCGGCCGTAAATGGTTAGCGGAAATAGGACAAACTAGGGAATGTTTTAAAAGGAGTAGTGAAAATAGTAAAGTAGGGTAGTAATAAATAAAAGGTATAGAAGACGCGTTAAGGCAACTAGCAGAGTGGACGATAAAGGCAATTATATATCCCTAGCATAATGGGGCGGAAATCAACTCTATATATTAGGTATTTCTATATCCTTTCCTTTAGATAGCATCCTTAGATCTATTAAGGCGTCTTACTCTTCGGCTCCTTAAGGAAGAAATCGTCACGAATTATACATCCTATACGTTAGTTAGAAAAGGAATTCTCTAATAGTACTAAGGCTTACGGCCTTCTGTGACGGAACGAGCTGTATTACTAAATATTTCATATTATATACCTAATTAAGTTTGCGACTTATATCGCCTCCTATCTTAGCTAAAGAGAGATCCAATTTTTAACTACGCGTTATAAGCAAAAGCGAGGTTAATAATCGCCACTACATTAGTATAGCTCTGATAAGGGCCTTACGCCAATTACATTGCTTTAATTAAGTGCGCGATACTTAATTAAAGTAATATAATTGGCGCAAGGCTCTTCTAAGTTTTAGGGGCGCTAGCAATCTGCTAGGGAATTAAGAGTAAAGGGGAACTGCACTTAACTACTCTTTTATCTTAATATAAATCACATAACTTACAACCCACTATTATGGACTTTAGTATTGCAGTAGCCCTAAATCTTATCCGCAATGCTTCTAATAAGTAGCTTTAACCTTATCTCCCTAATATTACATATATTATTTAAAGGCTCTAGAAGCTTCCTATTAACACCTTTTAACATTTACTACCTCTCTTAGAGAATGAACGCGGCTACTATAATTCGCTTTATACTCCCCTAGGGAGTAAGGATGTCTAGCCTTCTCTAGGGAATTAGGATGTCGTCTAGCCTTCTTTAGGGAGTAAGAATATCCAGCCTTTTCTAGGGAATAAGGATAATGCCGTCTAGTCTTCTCTAGGGAGTGTCCAGCCTTCTCCAAGGAATGAGAATGTTGTTAAGCCTTCTCCAGAGAGTAAGGATGTCCAGCCTTTTTTAGGGAATAAGGATAATGTTGTCTAGCCCTCTCTAGGGAGTGTCCAGCCTTCTTTAGGGAATGAGGTTGCTTCTCTACCTCCCCTTTTACCTAGATATGCGAACCTGCTTAATATATTATTGGCAAACCTCTCTAAGATTAAGACATTTGTTAATATATCTGTGGGGACAGATCTAAAGGCCATTATTGGCGAACTAAAGTGGTTAAACAAACATCCCCTTGTTAAGGATCTTATTACTACTAACAGCGATTTATCAAATAACGCTATTTTTTAAAAACTTCTTAGCCAATGGACGCTTGTGGATTTTTTTAAGAAATGGCAATTAAAGTCCATAGGTACGTTAAGGATTAAAAGTTTAGTTAAAAGTCAAGCCGCTTCTGTAAAAGGAGTTAGCCATGTTACATTATTTATAAAAAGCATAGGATGTCACGATATTACTAAAGCGGCTTTAGCTATTGGATATGGAATTAAGCTTTATATTATGCAAAGGCTTAGAGGGGCAGGGCTATTAGTTCTCTTAGCCTTTACCTATAACGCCTGCTAGAGATTAAATTTACCTAATATTAACGATTTTCTTATGGCTTTACGGCACCGGTCTTATTTTATGATATTCAAAATTGCGCAAAGATGCTCAGTTTGGATGGGATAGTGTTAAGAGCTTTATTCTAGTCAGATGCTTTCTCTTAGACTAATATATCTTAGCACCACCAACCCGCCCTAGCCAAGCCTAAAAAAGTAAATTTCCTTCCCTTGTAAACGCCCCTATGTAAAAGTTGCTAAATCTGGGGATCCTATATTAGCGTATAATTACTAACGCGTAGATCTAATAACATTGCACCCTCCTTAGCTATTAATAACGGCCTTAACAAATAGCATGCAGATATATAAGAGTAGAGTTATACTTTTAAATAGTAGTATCTCTAATTTATTACAGGCTATGGAATATCTTCTTTGCGATTTATTAAATAATATCCTTAAGCCTCTAAGCCAGTGGGCGAATCCCTTACACTATGCCTTAGTTAAAAACGCTTGTCATAAGATTTCCCCACCCCTTTTAATACCCGCGGCAACCTTACGCAAAGATACTTAAATATAAATAGCACAGCGTGTTTAAATGGAAACCCTAGCAGCTCTAGTTCTATAGATGTTAGTGGCAATAGCGAACGGATAAGCTATAACAAGGCGCAATGGGTATACGGAGACCAAATTGACAGTAATACGCCACCGGCAATTGGAAACAGCGAACGGATGAGCTATAATAAGGCGCAATGGATGTACGGAGACCAAATCAACGGTAATATGCTACTGGAAATTGGTAACAGCAAATAGATAAGCTATGACAAGGCGCAATAGGTGTATTAAGACCAAATCGGTAGTAATATACTATTGGCGATTAGCGATAGCGAACAGATAAGCTATGGCGCCGCGTAATAGGTATATAATAAGTCCCTTAACAGTGCGGTTGCTATAAGTTCTGCTTATAGGTATTAGTGAATTTCTTTTAAAACTCTTATATTGTTATACACCCCGGTTTTAGGTTTTCAACGTAGTATAATAATGGTTTAATAATATCCCTTATTAAGCAGAACCAGCAGTTTAAGCTTAGCCAATAATTAGCACCGTAATTATTGCACTAATGCCACCTCTACTCCCGTTCTATTCTACCTATTATAAACTAGCCCAGCAATAGCCCCACCTACTCTCTAAATATGGGATAGTATAACTAAGTGGGACCTAGGAGTCCTTATAAGGGCTAAAAGCTAACATACACACCACTGAATTGTTTGGATAGTGTATTAAAATGCGTCGTCCCGTGAAATAGACTGTTAGGCCTATATATAAAGAGTTTATATTAACTGCTTTAACTCCTAACTTTAGTAGTATTTCTGGTATCTTTAACTTAAATTCCTTGTTTGTGTTAGCCGCTAGAGTTACTATACCAAAGTAAACTACGTTAAATATACTATTTTCGTAAGCTTATGCGCTTTATTACTTTCTATAGTGTCTGTTAAGGCAATAGTAGGTCTAGTTTTGGTTGGTATAGTCTTTTAGATCTTCTAGATTGTCTCCTCTAGGCTAGATTATATAAGGTCTGTGTGCGACTTATTAATTACGGATACTATATATATCCTATTCTGGTAATCTTTTATTAAAGTTTTGTGCTTACTTATTTTTTACGTTGCTGTGTCCAATTTTGCGAGCTTGCTGCAAGTAAAATTGTCTGAGTGGTGGGGCAGTTTAGAGGGTAGGCTTTGTTGGCCTATTTGCATTTTGTACGCCAGGTATGCTAATTCGCTAACGCGTATAGATATTAAAATACTTGGCATTTTAAACGAGCCTTAAACATTAAACACCCTAACGCTTAAGTGAGCGTTACTATTAATGCTTAGGCTTTACCATTTTTATTAGCAAGGATTTAGTGGTGATGTTTTTAATGCCTTAAACACACCGCTAAAGTAAGCAACTGTATAACCCGCGTTTCTCTACCTGTAATAGGCTACTAACCCTTATTTTCCATAGGTATACTTATAACGTCCCTTCTCGTCCTCTATAACATTTGGCGGCCTAATTTGAACCCTATATATACTCTAATAGGAACTACTACGCTGCACGACCTTTAAACGATCTCTGCTACGTATAGCATCCTATAATTAACATGCATAATGGCCGCTGTGTAGGCCGCTATATATATTAGACGCCTGGCATCCTATCTATATAAATGCATTTATAGTGCCTTCCTGCCCTTTGTAGTATTTAGCGGCCCAGATTTTATATATAGCTGCAATTAGACCTCTAAACAGCACACTGTATATAACTATTGACCGGTCTTTCCCGTGCCTAGTAACCCTCCGTAAATGCATCCCCTTCCCTAATATTTAACGGTTCTCGATTTTAACCTCTGCTCTAAGATAGGCGTTTAAACAGCATATAGCTAATACACCTATAAAACCAGTGGCGGAGCAAAGAACTTGGAGGTATACAGGATGTGCTTTAGCAGATTTATTTATAGCGTCTTCTTACTATCTAGCAACCCAAACTCACGCCTTAAGCACTATTCTTAGCCTTTACCAATCTTTACTACCTGCGACATTAACAGTATCCCTATATTCTATAAGCGTCTAGCATAGCTGGGGGTAAGAAGATGTTTGCCCTATAGAAACCCTCTTTTTACCTTAATGTGTTTGACAACCTCTATCTAAGATAGGCATTTACCGGTCTTTGTTACTTATAGCACTAGCATTAATTAGGCATTAGTACTTCTAGGAAAAGTCTTTGTTACCTACCGCACACATACATTTTAGGCTAACTTGGCTAATTTATACCGCAATCTGCACCTTACTATTTATAATGCAGTATTAAGGGCGTCGGTTTCGGCCAATTAAGTCTTCTATGTATATAAATAGACTCCTAAGGATTGCATATCCTATCTTATAAAGACCTTGTTGCTACTAACTGCACTTAACTTTTAGGTAAGTAAAAACCGCACCTCTTTATACTAAGATGGGGCTGCTGATACCTTTATCTCACTAGATATACTAGTGGCGCCCAGTTCTCCCCTTCTAGGCCGTTTAGTGATTCCAATTAAACATCCCTGTTGCTTAACAAAACATCCGAAATCCTGTATATGGCTTTAAGTCGCGAATCTACCCTTGAACTCAATGTATGGGACAGGGAAGCCTAGTATAGGGAATTACTTAGCTGTAGTAGATTAGTAGAGGAACCTAATGGCTAGACATAGGACCTGAATTTTTTCCGCTCCTATAATGCATTTGCCGGCCAAGTTAATTTTAAGGAAAGTGTTTTAACTAAATAACTTTTTGACGTTAATAAAGGGGTAAGTAAAAGACTAATTTTAAAAATTATTAATTAATATTGCAATAGCGTATTTATATTATTGGTTCAAGCACTGACTATATTGCAATTGAATTAACTCTTGACTCTAAAACCTGCTACACCATAATCTCTAAAGATTAGATAAAGGAGTTTAAACGTTTAGAGTGGATGGCGGAGAAGGTTTAAATAGGTGTTAACGCTACTAAGCACTTTTTAATTTTTATGGGCGTGGGTCTTGTTGCGCAGTAGGCTAGAAGCTAGCGCTGTTAAATACGGTGTAATAGATTGAGCGTCAAAGTTATTCTGAAAAGGATGCACGTTTTTTATAGGCTGGTAGATGGTTACTATAGGGGGATTCCTAATATATTTTTGCGCTCTTTCCCTAGGTTAAGAAAGGCCCTTTTAAGTATTGGTATTGCTAAGGTTTTAGCAAAGGTTTTACCGCTTTTTGCAGTCTAAGTTACTGTTATAGAAATAATTGATAAAAAGCGCGGATATTACTTTTACTAGAATGGATAGTAGGGTTTTCTAGTTATATAACTGGCTTTATCTAGGCAGTGGAAAATGCTTGGCATGTACATAAGACCTAGAACTTTAGAAGTCATATTAGTTCTTAGTTAAGCGACTGACGTTTAAAGCTCTAACTGATTAACCAAATCCGTCGCAGATTAGACAAGGCTGACGACTTCTTGATATATATATAGAGGCTCTAGAGCCATATTCAATAAAGTAGAGTTCTTATTCTTAATTGTCCTGTTTAATACTAAATTACTCCCTTAAACATTGCTTGAGATGTAGTTAAAACTAGAACTAGGAATAAAAACCAATAAAACATGTTATCTAAAAGTATTCCATTTGACTTAGCGCGGCTTATGGATAGCGGGAAATATAGCGACTTGAAACTTATATACTAGGGGCTGGAGTTTAAAGTCTATAAAGCGATTATATACACCCAATCTCCTGTATTTATAGCTGCCTGGGAGGCTTTTAGGTAAAAGCTAACGGAATATCTAGTGGAATTAACCCTAACTAACTAATGGGTAGGAGGCGGCGACTAACATTATAAATATTAACGAGTTCGATTCGGGCACCGTTAAGAGAATGATCCAGTTTATATATAAGAGGGACTATAACAATGGTGAGGAGAAGCAAGGATCTAATATTATAAGTATAGAAACACTCGGCTAAGGTAAGGGATATGTTTATACGCTGATCTAATTTACCTATACTTAAACTTTAATCTATAGAATTAGAGGTAGCGTAACTTGACAATACTAATGCCTTATCGCCATCTAAACTAGATAATAGCGGTGGCGATAATAAAGACATAATAATACAGCTGATAATAGCCTATATCACACTTCGCCATGTCTATGTTAATGCAATTACTAATTATTATAATATACCACAGCTGAAAGAGCTTGCGAATATAAAAATCTAATATATTTTAGGAACTAGCTGGTCCGCAGATAGGTTTCCTAATATTATTAAGGATGTCTTTAGCCTAACAGGCGACTTAGCATTATATAATATAATTATCTTAACAGCGGCCGAGCATATTAAAGAGCTTATTAAACTTAAGGACTTTATAGAGCTGGACGTCATAAGCGATTTCGCCATCGGTATTATATAAACGGCGATTACCGTATCCAAGGACATAGAGGAAAATTTTATATAGAAACTTCAAGCTATCTAATCTTAGCTATAATAAACGGAATCACTACTTTAATCCACTAAGGCGAGGTGCGCCACGGCTGAGCGCAAAAGCGAAAACATTAATAACTGTCTTAATACCCTCCGCAAGACTAGGACCTGTTATAATATTAGTTACAGCGCCAAGTTTACATGTTATATTAAGGATAGTAGTTATCTATCCGACCCTAGTCGCCCTTATATACTTTATTGCTTAAAGTGCCAGCGTTATATATAAGTAAAGATGTATAGCTTAGGAGATCAGCTTGGGTAGAAAGTTATTATATAATACTTCTCTTCCTTTCTTTATTTGGGTTGATTTAAGAAATTTAAATGTATATCTCGTCTATAGTCGGTCCGTTAGATATTGTGTGGTAACTATATTATCCATCCCCTATTAGCTACCCTCACCTTACCCTTACCTTACCCTTACCTTACTTATTACCCCTTGCCCCTAGACAAATTACAAAATCCTAGTTATTATATCTATTCTACTAAATACTGGAATAGAATTAGATAATAATAGACTAAAATAAAATAAAAAGTGGCAAAGAATAATAAGATAAGCGCGTAATGACTAGGAAAAGGTCCTATATATACTAAACGCATAGTTCTAAAGATGTATTTTGTGCTTAAGGGTTACTTTACAAACGTTACATTTAATCTTACCCTACTTTAGGAGTTTAGAGAGATGTGCTTGTTAGAAATGCTTTATAAGAGCAGTTAGAGTGTGGAACCTATATATACGCTTGCTAATTACGAGCTTTTTATTCCCAAGGCAGATAAAGTATATTTTCGGTCTTTTCTCCTTATATAAGGATGACTTTGCCCTCTCTAGCGCTTTAGCCGCTTCTGAAATCTTAGCATCTTCTTTAATCTTGACTTGGCCAAGGGCGATACCTATCCTAGACTGTCTCTGGCGATAACTTAGCCGATACGCTCTGCCTTCCTTAACATTGCAGTAATCTACGACCGCATTAATGGCATTATTGCGTCTGCGTATTTTATCTTCTAGTGACGTGCTAAGTAGCGTCATAATCACTTTAATAAGGCGTTTGTGTTTAACTAATCTATTATTACTAGATTTTAAGGTTGCTTTAATATCCTCGCTAAATATAACCCTAGAAAGTTGCCGCTTAATATTAATTATAGCTTATTTATTGTCCTAATTCTTCTTAATATTTTCCAATAGCGCATTTCTCTGACGTTGCCTTTTATTTGTAATTTCTCGGCTAAGCTTTTGGTATTCTATACTTCCTACGGTTTTGCGCTTAAGGCTAAGCTTTAGCTTATTTTAAACTTTAATTAAGGAACGAATATATAGGTTCTTGTTTACTAATAAGGATTGTTCTATTATTAGGTGCTATAGCCGCCACAGGTTAATTAATCGGCTTATTTAGTATACTGCTTTTATTAACTTTTCTTAAGGCTCTAAGCCTTGAATAATTGCCTGTGTATCTACGCCAACACGCCGCAGAAGGTAGTGCTTTAGGAATGTTCAAGCGTCGGCATATTATATTATTAGGTTCTGGAGGGCGTCACTTACGTTACCTAGGTAGTATAGGCATTAGAAAGGTTTTAGTAGAACTAGCTCTATATAATAGAACTTACCATTCTTATTAAATGCCTTGCCTGCGCCGTAACGGAGACTATATAGGCGCGCAACCTGCCGAAATCCTGTGATTGCGCCAAGGTCCTTAATCCAGGGCAAAAGAGTTAAGTATAGTAAAGGCTGGTCGAGTGAGACCTTGTGGCCGTAGGGGGTTTTAATCGATCGCTGAAATACAGGGATATTATCTAGGTCTGAACGGAGTGGTAGCAGCAACTTATTACGCCCGGGCTTGATATATAGCTTGCTAAGCTACTCTACGGACGTTAGATTAGGGGCTTTAAAAGCTTAGTTAGCAAAAAGAAGGCCTAGGAGAAAGACATAAGGGCTAAAAATAAGTAAAGGGTTAAAGATAATCTTAGGAATTAGGAAAGTATTACTAGTTCTCCATAAGCGTAAGGAGAGGAATGGGGTAGAAAGAAAACGTATACTTCTTTTATGCCAAGATATTCCTTAGTGAATTTAAATGTAAACTTAGGCATAATCTTGTAAGGCCTGCTTCTAGGTCGCAAATAAGAGTAATCGTTATATATCAGTAGTATAGGTTAAGAAGAGCTTTAGGTCGGCTTATAGTGCAAAGGCCTAGCTATAGCAAGAAATGGACTTGCATCTAATATCGCCCAACTGTATATCTCTTTCTTATTATAACCAAGTTGGTTTTAAGAACTAGGGCAAGATCCTCTGCGTCTATAATAGGCTTTTCTCGCTTTTTATCACTTAAGCCATGTTTCTTCGCCAGTTTCCAAAGTACCTAGAAAATATATCTTAGCTCTGCCTTACTTTGCTAGGCTAAAGGGTTAACTAAGAACGTAATTACCTTATATATCTAGCGGGTTAATTTACCAGCAATTTTTCTACTAGTTGCTCTCTTGTATATAAGGCGATAGTACTTCTAGTATATACTAAGCGAGCTAGAAAGCTTTGTCCCGTACTATTTCCTACCCCCCTTCCCTTGTTTTTGATTTAGGAGCTAGTTAAAAAAGCTATAAAGTAGCTAAAGCGAGAGGACTTAGTACGTTTTCTTGGGGTCTTTCCTTATATAGGTGCAGTATCTGGAAATTATTAGCTCTAGGTCAAGCCTAAGAGAAAGCCACAGAACAGGTTATTACTTACTGATACCATTAATCTTTAATACGGTTAAGGAGATTTGTACTGCTATTGGCGTAGTCCTGTATTGTGAAATTGGATTCCTTAAACTCTTTTAACTGTTTAAGGTAGTATTCTAGTGGATGGTCTTGATCCTTATAAAGCTATGCTTAAGTAGGCGCTTTGCAAGCATTGTTAAATCTAGCAATGCTATTAGCGTCACAGTTAATGCCACTGTCGGTATTATAGTCGGCGTTACTATCGGCATTACTATTGGCGTTACTGTTAAAGACGGTTGGCTCTGTCCCGTAGCTGTTACTGTCGCTGTCCGTGCCTATGTACTTATTGTTAATAATGCTGGATAATAAGCTGCGATTTAATAATTAAGCGCGCCGCATTCTAGGGAGTTGGAAGAGAACTTAGGGTAATAACGGAGGGAAGGATATAGAGAGTAATGTAGGGTTAAGAAGATGGGAGGGTAAAGAATAAGAGAAACAAGGCCTAGGTTAAACGGATTAGAGGTAGGAGCTATGGAGTATATATAGCTTTAGCGCTAGGCGCGTGGAAGGGTCACACTTTTGGATAAACTGGTCTGCCCGTAAAACGGGGCACAGGGGGGTAAGCGAGAGGCTTAACGTTAGACTGGTAAGCAAGAGGCTTAAGGCGGCGGGGAGTTTTGGCGACGCGACCTCTAAAAACGGCGACAGAACCCTCCAAAACCGGCAGTTAGATCTCCATTTTCTTTTTTAATAGAGTAAAGGTTTAATATATCTCTATTAACGGAAATTTGTAGTTATAGATAGGTGGAATCTCCTTTATAGTTTATTTTTATAGCCTCTTAACCTTATAGGAGTGTTAATTATTAACTTTTTATTTGCTCTAAAGCCGCTCTAATATTATCCTTCTAGACCTAGTAATTGCTATGTTTAGTGTTTTGGTAGGCTTAGCTTGCTATAGTTGCTTTTTATTTGTAGGCGATTATACTCCTTCTCTTTAGTATGTTTTACTTTGCAGTTTAGGATTATATCTAAATTCTTCTATTATATTATCCTATCCGTAAATATTATCTAACTCTACCTTATCCTGCCCCTCTTTACACGGCTATATTTGGTTATCCCGTCTTATATATTAGAAATTATAGTTAATTAATTGTTAAGGCACTTTATAGTATTGCTCGTCTACCTAAAACAGTAACTGTTCTTTCTCTCCTTTCTGGTTATCCGTATAATTATAGGGTTAACTACTAGGACTTTACTACAATGTCTCCATACTTTAGATTAATGAGTTTGTAGCTGCGGAGGGGAACTGGTTTTCTGTATAGGATAAAGGGTATTAAAGAGAAGGCGTGGGAGACTTTTAGGGGGTTATATTAGCGCCTTAAAATGGCGTTAAATTACCGTTATAAGAGGAAAACTAATTAGTAGTATTTGTCTTAGTCTGTTTAGCTAGCTTACCTATAGGTAAAAGGGACAAGCTAAAAGCTAGGAGGAGCTTGCTAGGATTAATAAAATTACTATTATAATTCTATAAATCTTCTTTAAATAAGTCTCTGGTAGTAATATGGTATATAGCTATAAAATTAATAGCTGTGGAAAGTATAAGCGCCTAATTATAGATTAGTTAAAAATACTTTAAATTTATATCTAAGAGCCAGTTAAGCTTAAAGCAGATATTATATTAAAGAATTATAATTTCCTATAATAGCTATATTAGTTATAAAAATTAAACGCGAAGGGGGAAGTAAAGAAGGTATATATTTTCTATCTTGGCACTGATAGTATCAATTAGCATGCCTTGAGTTGGTTTGTTGCGGGTAAGGGGATTATGGTTTAAAGGCGGATACTACGCTTGCGCGCGCAAGTGGAAGGTAGCGGAATAAAGTCACCTATGGAGATATAGGTCTCGGCTTATTAACCACCTAAATATTTTAAGCAATAAAAGGCAGACCTAGCCTTGCAGGGCAATAGCTCTATTAATAACCACCATTAATAACAATTGCTCTAGGCCGCATATTTAAAATCCCAGACAAACCCACCTCCTATAATTATGGCGGCTAACTCTACAGCGGCCACCTTTCTTTGGCTAAGGAAAGAGGCTTTAGTTAAATGGGTAACACCCCACGTAATAATTACGCCGGAGCTTTAACCGCTAATGTCTGGGAAACGCCACCTTGACAACCCTATGGCCGGAGCGGGTTGACTATCCTCCTTACTAGCGGTAGCGAGCTTAAATTATTTACGCTTTCATCGCCTCCTATAAATACTGTTAATTATGCTGCTGCTAAACCCGTCCTATACTAGGAGGAAGTACAGGCGTCGGCAGATAGTAACCCCGCAGCCAATAGCGTAGCACAGCCACTCGGATTCACCTCGGGCAGCAGTCTTAGCAGTGGGCTTTACCCAGAATAGTTAAAAGCCATGCTTAGACAGCTACGTAAGGATCCAGTGTGTTATTATTGCCTAGATCAGTCCATCTCCTTTAATCATCCTAGCTCTGACCCAGCACTCATAATAGAGGTAGATAGAGCCTATAAGAAGGGTATGCCTCATAATTTAATATTCAATCTACATAGAGTATGTATTAAATATCCGCCAGATTTTCTAATGCGAAACCGTTTACATAACTCGCACGTTAAGCCTCTCTCTTATTACGTAGTGACTCTGAATCAAACCAACTCTAACCCTCCTATACTCGCCATCTACACTGGTCGGCCTGACAACTAATATATAGTACTCCTTAACAACCTCGTTCTTCCTAATAATAACATATCGTTCTTTGCAAAGATTCTTGCCCTCTAAAGCATTATAACGTATCCATCCTCTTTTCATTCTGAAGAAATTTAAAATGGTATAATAATCCCCGGCTGGTTTCATCTTGCAATTCCAAAACTTTCCGATATTGGCGAGTAATGCAGATTCGCACTCCTTATCGAGCCAAAGGGTATTAATCTAACCAACTTCGCCAAAAGCAATGTCCATAAACTGGATACCACCATTATATACCATCTATAACCACGATGGCACATTTTGGGCTTTATACTCAATCCGCTCTATCTTATTATTGGATAATTGCCATAGGAGATTCCTGTGAAGGTACTGCCGAAAAATGCCATATCTGCTTTAACACTGTATAGCGCGTGCAATACGGGCCTTTAACCCAGATATTGCAACAACTTTATCAGTCTTTTTTATAAGGCCGCGCTTCAAGTAGTCCTCAGAAAGAAAGTGAATAAATTCCATAGTACGTCGGTTGCCTGATGCGAGGAGCCGGTCTGGGAAGTTTAGATCAAGCATAAAGAACTTCTTTCGAAATAAGCTAAGGAGTAAAATACCAAGGTTAGGAAGGTGTTAAGCAATTAGATATTATTAAGCTCTTACCTTTCCAGTCTAGTAAGGTTTTTACAGTAAACCCCTTTTCCACACTTAAAATATGTCTAATTGGCGCTGAAATGGATAGTTTGTCATAACAACACTCTTTCTTGCATTACCCAGGCTCGCATGTTAAGCGGAGCCTTTTCCACATTATTGTCAAAATCATCAATGTTAGTGCAGACATAGAATTGCCGGCCTAAGTCGTCTTAAACATAAACATACTTACTACTTACGTTCCGCTTAAGGAATCCCACGTTTAAATTAACAGCCGAAGTTATAGCGATTGTGTAGTAAGCCGAAGCAAAGATGTCTTCTATACGCTTGACCTTATCCTCCTAGTCTTTCTAGTTCCACTAAATTATGCAAAGTGAGTCGATTTAGAGGTATTGGATGCCCAGCTCCCAGGTTACTCAGACTACGTCCTGAAATGTATTTAGTAGCTTAGAGAAACTAAACCCTTCTAGTTATGCTTTAATGTTGTCATCAGTTATACAGAATTAACGTTTGTTATTATTAGTAAGTTTACCCCAGCAATGGGATAATATAAGGTATTTCACTCGGTCATATCTCTTAGAACAGTAGAGGCGCAGGACATCAGAATTGGGATCCCCAACGTTAAGAAGCCTAGTCAGCAATACTGCATTAGATTTAGCGTCATGCTGGTTGCAATTATGGAGCTTGTCGCTGTCGCACTAATGGAGCCATGCGCGAAGTAGTGCAAAACGTGCAGGACTTTCCGCTTTGGGTAAGACCGGGAAGCCAATCTAGATGTCCTTACCAGTACCAGCCGAATATTCTATAGGAAATATATGCAGTAAGTAATAGCTCCCCCCAGCGTATGTAATATAAAGACACTAACCTAAATTAGAACACAACTAGAGAATTTAAGGCCCCTCGCTTCCTATTTTTAAGGCTGACCCTTTCCAAATAATTTGGACGCTAAGTCCATTATTGCAGTGGCGTCTAACTATATAGAGGAGCAGAGAGCAGAGCTAGCAATTTTTTTCAGCAGCACTGACTTTAGAAAGATTGACTTTACAATTAGAAACCATAATGGAGCTACAGCAGGTACAACAATAGACTGGGGAAAGCTGAGTTGGCAATGCGCTCAATAGCAAGCTTTGAAAGAAATCTCGTGCAAAATTATTATTAAAGGTACGGCGCCAGCTATTAGGCTATATTCATATTAGTGCCTATTAAGTGGAGACATTCGCATGTCTACTTACCTCCTACACCACCAGACACAGTAGGATTAGCAGCAGGCTTGCATGTCCACATTCGCATATCTACTTACCTCCTACACCACCAGACACAGTAGGATTAGCAGTAGGCTTGTATGTCCACATTTGCATGTCTACTTACCCACTACACCACTAGACACAGCAGGATTAGTAGTAGGCTTGTATATCTATATTCGCAGGTCTACTTACACGCTACACCACTAGATATAGTAGGATTAGTAATAGGCTCGCATATCCATATTCGCATGTCTACTTACAAGCTACACTACTAGACATAGCAGGATTAGCAGTAGGCTTATATGTCTATATTCGCAGGTCTACTTACACGCTATACTACTAGACATAGCAGGATTAGTAGTAGGCTTATATGTCTATATTCGCATGTCTACTTACACACTATACCACTAGAAATAGCAGGATTAGCAGTAGGCTTATATATCTATATTCACATATCTACTTACACGCTATACTACTAGATATAGTAGGATTAGCAGTAGGCTCGTATATCTATATTTATATGTCTACTTACCTCCTACACCACTAGACATAGTAAGATTAGCAGCAGCCTTATATATCCATATTCGCATATCTACTTACACGCTATACCACCAGATATAATAAGATTAGCAGCAGCCTTATATATCCATATTTGCATATCTACTTATACGCTATACCACCAGACATAGTAGGATTAGTAGTAGGCTTATATATCCATATTCGCATATCTACTTACCTCCTATACTACTAGATATAGTAAGATTAGCAGCAGCCTTGTATGTCTATATTTACATATCTACTTACACGCTACACCGCCAGACATAGTATAATTAGTAGTAGGCTTATATGTCCATATTTACAGATCTACTTACCCACTACACTACTAGATATAGTAGGATTAGCAGCAGGCTCGCATATTTATATTTATAGGTCTATTTATACGCTACACTACTAGACATAGCAGGATTAGCAGTAGGCTTATATATCTATATTCGCAGGTCTACTTACCTCCTATACTACTAGATATAGCAGGATTAGTAGCAGCCTTATATATCTATATTTATATATCTTCTTACCTCCTACACCACTAGACACAGTAGGATTAGCAATAGGCTTATATATCTATATTCGCAGGTCTACTTACCTCCTATACTACTAGAAACAGTAGGATTAGTAATAGGCTCGCATATCCATATTTACATATCTACTTATATACTACACCACCAGACACAGTAGGATTAGCAGTAGGCTCGTATATCTATATTTATAGGTCTACTTACCTCCTATACCACTAGATATAGCAGGATTAGCAATAGGCTTATATGTCTATATTTACATGTCTACTTATACACTATACCACTAGACATAGTAGGATTAGCAGCAGGCTTGCATATCTATATTTATAGGTCTACTTACCTCCTATACTACCAGATACAGCAGGATTAGTAGTAGGCTTATATGTCCATATTTACATATCTACTTATAGGCTACACCACTAGACATAGCAGGATTAGTAGTAGGCTTATATATCTATATTCGCATATCTACTTACCTCCTACACCACTAGACATAGTAGGATTAGCAGTAGGCTCGCATATTAATATTTGCATATCTACTTATAGACTACACCACTAGACATAGTAGGATTAGCAGTAGGCTCGCATATCCATATTTATATATCTACTTACCTCCTACACCACCAGACACAGTAGGATTAGTAGTAGGCTTATATATCTATATTTGCATATTAACTTACCTCCTACACCACCAAATATAGTAGGATTAGCAGCAGCCTTGCATATTAATAGTTACAGGTCTACTTACTTCCTACAGTTAGGCGTGTTAGTAGAATATTTAAAATATACTCTTGAAACACTTACGCGCTATACCAACACCGTTAGCTAAGTAATAATATTAGTTACTGTTAACGCCTACCTAGAACAAGCTATCCTCCCACATTTCTTAAGCCATTGAAATAGGTTTAACCGCAGCTAAAAGAGATAACGATATAGTACACAAGGTAGTATAAGATAACTCTTACACTAACGGATCTTAACTTTAGTTGCGCCTTTATATTAGTGATAATTGTCACTCTATTTGCGGAGGCGGGGCAGTTCAATCAGCTACTACCTACGTAGTCCGTTCTATAATTAGACTGCGGTCAGCTAATCCTTTTCTCTTTACATACCCGGCCAAGCCCGAAAAAGCAAATAGTACCGGGATGACTAGAACGGCTTTAGCAATTAACAGTATTTACAGGAGGCGATGAAAGCGTAAATACTTTAAGCTTGCCACCGCTAGCAAGGAGGATGGCCGACCCGCTCCGGCCATAGGGTTGTCAAGGTGGCGTTTCCTAGACATTAGTGCGGTCAAAGCTACGATCCAGGACGTTTACAGAGAGGTCGATGAAATTTGGCAATATCGTACGGGTAGAAACCTCACGGCCGCAGCTAAGTATACGGCTTCGGTACAATTACTATATACAGCTGGTGGCAACCAAGCGAGATTGGATGCGCGTACCAAATTTAAAATTCCAGAGCGCTCGCTAAGGGGGTGAAGCTGGTCATGCAACTCACTGTATTAAACCAAAAGTATAATTTAAGCTTTTGGTTTTGTCACGAAGTTCAAATAGATGAGTTCATTGATGAAATGGGTTAATTGATTAATGATCTTATATCGTGTCTTTTTGACCTTGATCTGACGTGTCTTTAGTGACGTATCTTCGTGCACGTGACTCGTGCACGTGACCCACGCCTTTAGATTATCTGACACACCCCCTTAGCTTTGAGCTCTTTAAGGTCAAAGCTAGCCACCTTCTTATGTCCGTCAATAAGTTAATTAAACCGTAATCTTATCTAAATCCTTCCATCTTGCTCTAATACTGTCCCTTAGGTCCTCTAGTTACTTCTCCTTATCCAGCTGCTCCTTAATATCCACCATCCCGATTATATTAACGAAGCTTTAAAACCTCTACTTAGGCAGGGCCTTTATAAGTCCATCAGCAATTATCTCCTTTATTACTATCTATTAAAATTGTACTTGTCTTATTGCGTATTCCTAACATAGCTAGTGTTAATAGATGTTAACGTATTAGAGCTTTGTAATTAGCTTTACCATATCTTCCGTAATTAGTTAGAGCGTCTATATATTATCACATTTAATAATTAAGGGCTTGTTTAGGCGTAACGTTATTGCTTTAAATAGCCTACTAATAAAGATAGCTTCCTTTACTATCTATAATAGGGCTAACAACTCGGCTTCTGTACTTAATATCATTACCATACCCTACTTATTTGCTCTCCAGGCAATTGGCCCCCTAAATAGCTTTATAATATATCCTTGCGAGCTCTTTCTGTCAACGGAGTTATCCGCGAATAATGCATCGCTGGCATAGATAAATAATTGCGCTTTACCTCTACCGTCTCTTCTATTGTCTTGTTCTTTGTCGCGTATTCCTTTATCTCTCCCTCTACCATTTATTCCTTCCTTGTCTCCTCTATAGTAGATTACTCTACTCCTCGTGCTATATAGGTACTGGATTACTCTATCTACTGCTTAATAGTGCTCTTGGCTTAGGTTCTAATTAAACCTTACCAGCTATAATACTGCAAAAGCAATATCTAAACGCGTTATAGTGGCTGCATAAAGTATTAAACCTATTTTTCTCTAATATAGCATCGTAGAAGCTGCTTCTCTTAATAGGGACATAGGACGAACTAGTAGGTCTATATTAGGGGACAGAAGCGTCAGACGGATCAATTGGTAATTAGTAGGGAGGAGTTCCAATTCTACTATAGGAGTGTCTAGAAGACGCCCTCTAAGATTTATCTTATACTGGTTAGCTATCTTCTTAATATAGGCTTCCTAGGATAGCCATAGGAGCCTCTAGCTACAATTATATAGCACATAGATTTCTAGGAACCATTTTAGCTCACTAAGGATACTTATCTGGTATTCCTTATATAGCTCCTTAATTACTTCTTAAGCTTTCTTCTTATCTGTCTTTTAGTAGCAGAAGACAATATCATCAATATAGAAGAAGACGACTATTCCACCTTTTAGTATAATATACGGCTTTTAAGGTACCTCTTTAAAGCCTAATTCGTTTAATAAGCTTGTAAGATTCTTCTACCATAATAGTGGTGATCGTTGTAGTCCGTATAAGGCTTTTCTTAAGCGCAGTACTTTGTCTTTCTTTCCTTTGTTAAACCCTAGCGGTAGCTTTATATAGACAACCTCGTCAAGATCACAATGGATAAACGCATTAATTGCATCTATCTATATCGTCTCTAGGTCAAATTTTGCAGTAATTGCTATAAGGGTTCAGAAGGTCGTACTAGCTAATATAGTAGCTCTTATAGGTAGGTCTCCTAGGGCCTATTGATTTCCGCATACTACTAAACATGCATTGCATTTCTAGAGAAATCCATACTTGTCTATCTTGTAGACAAATACCTATATTAAGCTAAGGATCTGCTATCCCTTTGCATACTTCTTTTCTATTTCTTAAAACGACCTCATTTAATAATAAGATTGGAGATGGGCTTATTAAGCCTCTTAGAACTAATCTTAAAGAGGATATATATTAAGGTCCTAGATTAACTAAAGTAGTAAAGGTAGATTCTTCCTATATAATCTAATATTACGTATTCTGCCTAATTTCAGCTTGCTATCATTAAGTCGACTATTAAGGTTAAACTTCCTTCCTACTAAGAAGGCGCTGTAATAGGCTAACATAATCCTTTTAGCAACAAAGTCTTTAAACCTATTATCACTAGCTTCCTTAAACAAGTCTTTAACTAAGTTGTTAGACACCCCCTAAGTGTTAAACACATCTCCTACTTAATAAGCGACGTCCTAATCAGTACCTTATACACCTGACTTTATAGGATACTCGACATAAAAGGCATATAGAGATTCTTCGTCTTCTTCTATTAGAGGTGGTATACAGTATACATCTTTAAGAGCTCTTATAAGCTTAAGATCTGCTAACTCATTAAAGGTTTAAACTAGCTCATTAACGTCATTATCATCTTCCTCTTAAATTAACGGTTTAAATATTTCTTTATCGTCTTCTAGAAGGACCTTATTCTTAGTTAGGGTATTAGGGAGTTAAATCTTCTTAATTAGCGTATCTAATTTAGCGTGTAGGTCCTTTAAGATGTCCGTTTACTTGCCGTTAAAGAACGTCTTTTTATCGAAGATAACGTCCCTAGTAGAGATAACAATACCTTTATATAGGATCCAGATCCTGTAGATATTGGTAGAGTTATAGCCAACGAGGTAGCTAATATAGGCTCGCGGATTTAGCTTGCTTAGCCTTTTCTTCTTTAGCTGGGCATTTAACGTCATCGCGTACGCCCTATAGCTATAGGCTTTTAGGTGCGCTAGTTGCGGCTTTCTTAACCCATTAGCTAGGAAGGTATAGAACCTCTTATATAGCAATTTCCAATTATTGCTTTCCCATGCGTTCGATCTCGAAGGTAGACTGTATAGTTAACTATCTCGTTCCATAGGTCATATGGTAGATTGGCAGCAATTCTTATTACTTATGCTCTCTTAATAATCACACCTTTTAAGCATTTAGCGGTACCGTTTTAAGCTTAAGTATATAGCACTAAAGGCTTAAATATAATCCCTTGCGTTTGTAGCCATTTAAGGGTTCTCTTTCTCCCTAGCTCGTTGTCTAATCTAATAGTGTTAACTTTAAGATTATACCTCAGACAAATCCATTGGATAAAATCTTTAAGTATTTATAGTGTCTCCTTCTCCTCGCCATATATTGTTATAAAATACAGGAAGGATCTTCCTAAAAAGGTGTTATAGATAAGCATAACTTGTACAAATCCGGTATACGCTTCCTTAAGGTCAGTCCAGTCAATATAGAGGTCAAGATAGGGTTTATTAATTTTCTGTTCTAAGAACCTTCTTAAGACCTAACGCTTGATTTTGACAAGACTGTAGTGTTAATATTCTGTTATCTTAGGGCCTTAAAGCTTAACTCCTAGGGCGTTAAGACCTAGATAATAAAGGCTTATAGGTCCTAGATAACCTAGACGCAGATGCTATAGATATATATCACCTTTCAAATCTAGACAAGCGTCTCTTAACAATGCTCTACGCTTCTATTGGCGGCGTAGCAGTCGGCTTGTATTAAATGCTAATAGACTTCCTAGTCGGACGTATTCAATAGTCTATTATCTGTAATATTCTTCCATTTAATATAGGATTATATCGTCCTTCCAAACTAGCAGATTATTGTCTCCTTTGTTATCCCAGTAGAACCCTTATTTTTAAAGTAGACAGAACAACACTAGATTCGTATTAAAGTCTATATAAAAGGCAACGTCCTTAAGACGTAGGATTCCCTTACTTTTGTCTGGTTTTGTGACCTAAATAGTAACATCGCTATAACCTAGTATAGGCACTTCTAAGCTGCTGGCGATAACATATTTATATCTTAGAGCTTTCCTAAAATTGTAAAAACGAGAGAGGTTATTAAAGATATAGAGAGTAGTTCCTAAGTCAAGAATGGTTAATAGCTTTAATAGATGGAGTTAACCGGTGTGATATAATTCTAGGAATATTGTATTAGCTTCTCCCTTAATCTTAACTGTCTCCTATTATTATCAAGCTTTATTAACCTTTAATTCCTTAAGCTTAAGTCATTCTACTTAGGCAGCTAGATCCTTGTCTTGCTCTACCTTTATAAGCACCCTTTTCATACATATACCTACGGCTTTAAATCCCTTAGGCCTTTTACTCTTAAATAGATACCAACAGTCAGGAAGGGTATATCCCCTTATATCGCATGCTAGGCATTTAAGGTTCTTCAACCTTTTAGAAGATATCTCTTTAGTCAAATTTATACCTGCCCTTTTTTAACTGCGAGATAAGTTGTTCCCTTTTCCTTTTTAGACTTTAGTAGCAATAGAAATACCCTCTTTAGGCTCTCCTACAAAGTCTATATTAAATGCACTCCCTCTCGCCGTCGTAGGTATAGCTTTAGAAAGGTTTTGGAATGCTTCTCGTAGCTCTATTACTACTTTACGGTATTCTAATAAGGGAGCCTTTTTAGTATCATTTGCCTACTTCGTATACAGAACAAAATAGGTTTCGCTTATAGGTTGTATTATATTTACAAGGTCCATTAGCTAGATCCCATTAGTTATCTATAGAAGATTATACTTCTCTGCTATCTTTATCACATACTCCTATTAGTTAAGCCACTAGGTAACCTTTGTCTACTTAAGCCCCTTAAGTAACTCTATATACTGCAGCTGTACCTTTCTTATTATAAAGTTCTTTAAGGGCTTAGTGTCTTCTTTTAAACAAATCAGCCATTCTTTAACTGTAAGGGAAGGGTTAAGCAGTAGCTTCTTCTAAATTGATACTATAGATATAATCTAGGTGCATATCTGTTATAGATGCTCTTCCTATTTTAGGAAGTACTTTATATCCTAGTTATAGTATCGTCTACTATTCTCGTACGCTTTCTGTTAATTCGTTAAGAGCTATATATATAAGGTTGTATTCTTATTAAAATTAGTGACTTCTAGATAGGCTGGTTCTTATAGTAGAGCTTATTAAGGTGCTGCATTATTTGGGTTAACGTGGGCCCAAATTCATTTGTCCATAAGGGCTTGTAGTTACTATAGCCATTGTTCCCAGTCTTCTGGCTTATTAAGGATGATTATCGTCAACGAACTCGACGTTAGTGGAGTCATTTTAACTAATAGGCAAAGGAGGAATTGAGATGGTATTTTGTTGTTAGGATCGTCCTTATCGTTAGGATCGTCCTTGTCATTAGAATCGTCCTTTTGACGATAAGGTAGAATTTTATAGAAACTCGTGGAATCTCGTAGAATCTCGTCCTGTAACGATTGAGGTAGGATTTCTATTAGAGTCTACGTCTTAACGATAAGGTGTCAGAGTCTGACAATAAGGTAGAATTTCTTTAAATAATTAAATAATAGCTGACTAGCTTCTTAAGTCGGCGGACTAGGCTTATAACTATCACGAAGTTCAAATAGATAAGTTCATTGATAAAATGGGTTAATTAATTGATGATCTTATATTATGTCTTTTTGACCTTAATCTGACGTGTCTTTAGTGACGTGTCTTCGTGTACGTGACTCATACACGTAACCCACGCCTTTAGAGAATACAGATTATCTAATAGGTTTACCTTATATACAAGGGCAGATCTAAGCGAGCCAAGGGGAGAAGCCCTATAGGGGGTAACACGAATTTCTCAGACGCCCCCCCTACTAGTATAGAGAGGAAAATAAGCGAGCCCTAAGTAATATAGTAGGGCTAGGTTACTTTGTGTACTATACTAGCAGGGGGGGCGTCTAAGCAATTCGTGTTACCCCCTTATAGGGGAACAAAGCCCTAGGGGAATAAAGCCTTAGGGGAACAAAGCCCTAGGGGAATAAAGCCCTAGGGGAATAAAGCCCTAGGGGAATAAAGCCCTAGGGGAATAAAGCCCTAGGGGAATAAAGCCCTAGGGGAATAAAGCCCTAGGGGAATAAA
>Ga0307507_10000534_pt1 | contig 80871 bp, 66 predicted proteins | sample 7_EM_MG_FD_207223 | JGI IMG/M metagenome (GOLD analysis project Ga0307507, IMG submission 207223) | Populus trichocarpa ectomycorrhiza microbial communities from riparian zone in the Pacific Northwest, United States - 7_EM | ecosystem: Host-associated > Plants > Roots > Unclassified | place...
TCCCTAGGTAGGGAGAATGTAAGGAAGGATGGGTAAAAAATAAGGTGGCTACGTGGCAGAGGCACGTGTAGGCTATCGGAATATAGCGGGGACCCGATGCAGAACTTCGTGTAGAGCCGTACGCAGAGCTTCGCGCAGAGCCTCGTGCAGAGCCTCTGTACGTAGAGCTTCGTGCAGAGCTTCGTATAGAGCTTCGTGCAGAGCCTCGTGCAGAGCCTCTGTACGCAGAGCTTCGTGCAGAGCTTCGTGTAGAGCCTCTTGCAATTAGCATATAACTTAAAAATAATATATTATACAACCTTAATTGCATATTAAGGAATGTATAAGTTGGTTAACTATATATTATTTAACTTTTAAATATATTAAATTAGTTAATTGCAGGTTAATTACATATTATTTAACTTTTAAATATGTTAAGTTGGTTAATTATATATTATTTAACTTTTAAATATGTTAAGTTGGTTAACTATATATTATTTAATTTTTAAATATATTAAGTTGGTTAATTGCGTGTTAAGTTAGTTAATTGCGTGTTAAGTTAGTTAATTGCGTGTTAAGTTAGTTAATTGCGTGTTAAGTTAGTTAATTGCGTGTTAAGTTAGTTAAATTGCATATCAATTACGCGAAACGCGCTTAGCAAAGTCAACTTGAAACCCAGCCTGTGAATATTTTCCCGATGATTAAAGGATTAAAGTCTATAACGTGTTCTACGCAGTATGGCCAAAAATTATGCGTTTTAAAACGATTACGATATCGTAAAATCCGATAAAATATCCGAATAAAATCCGATATCGATTTTTTTTAGTATATAGGTATTTAATATAAGTAGACAGGCTAGCTGCCAGGTAGTATATCTAGGTATAACCCATTACATAACTCCCCTTCTCTCTCTTTTCTTTATATGTTATACAATAGGAGATGCGCAGAAATCATATGCCGGAGTAACGGGTGCCTCGTACAGTAGGTAACGGAAAAACATTTTTCCATGCTTCCAATTTAAGCTTCAAATTGTTGGCCGCGGAGGTAGCTCTACAGCTAGGGTAATATCAACCTGTGACGACGGCTGTCAGACATCAGCCTAATCTTGGTCTGTTACACCACCCTCCAGGGACCCCTGTAAGGGGTTATTTTTCTTATGTATATTAGGGCTCTTAGAGCCACCTTGAATAAAACAGATCACTCGTACAATTCTATGTCTCTACCTATCAGCTAGCTTATGTCATTTGTCTTGATACCTGCCTGGCTGAAACAAATTTAAATATTTAAACTTTTTCTTTAATTCTTTAATCAACCACAACAATTATAGCTCACTTAGTTAATTGCCTAAATTTATCTCATTAACCATGGCTTTAAGTTTAACTCCCGCTATTACCGCCACTACAATTACTACGGCTCTTAGTACTGGCAAGAAGTTATAGAATTTCTCTTAAGCAGAGGTAGATGCCTGGCTTAAGAGCCTATGTCATACGGTAAGTCTCCCCTTATTCGTACGATCCCTAACTAATTTCTTCTAGGACGTCCAATACACGGCTCTTCGCTACTACGCTGCTAAGGACGTTACTGCGCCGGCTTTTATTACTAAACAACAAATCAATATAAAGCGGCCTTTGTACGTCAATGCGATGATTATCCACAGTTATAGAGATAATATAGCCAATATAAGTACCTTCTTCCCTTAGTCGTACGGTAGCTAACTTGTAGATTTAGCCTTGCAATGCCTATATAGTAAAGGACAATTAAAGTTAGTTAGGACCTTAACCCTTCTCTACCTATTATACGCTTAATAGATATTAGAATAACTATTATTTAAACTACAAATGGCGGGAATAGGGAAATAGTTGTGATCTTATATATAGCAGCGCTTATCCAGATAAGTTAGAGGGTAATTTATCGGCTAAGGAGGAAGAAGATAAGTCGGACAATGGATTAAGTAACATACCCGATAATTTAACGGTAAATGCTCCTTCTAAGTTTCGTTAAAGCTTATAGTTCTATACTATATAATACCTAAGCTATATAGCTTCTAAAATGAATTTTCATTTTCTTCTTTAATAAAATTTTACTATTATAATATTCTAGGCCTTATACAGCTTAGTATCCGTTCTAGTAGTAATATTGCTATTATATAAGAAGGATTTGTTAATAAAAAAAGAGTTTTAGAGTTCCCTAATGAGTTTTCTTCTCCTACTAAGGCCCCTTAGTTATATATTGTACGCTAGTTAGAATAGGCAGGCTAGCTGCTAAGTAGTATCTCTAGGGTATAACCTATTACATTTAACTATTCCTAGCCCCTTTTAGAAAGAACTTCTAAGAATACCACTTCTAATCCAATCCTTTATACTCTCTATAATCTTAAGCATATCTACCCTAAGCTAAACTCTCTCCCAGCCTACCATATAACGGCCACCTAAGAAAACTACCTCTACTTTATCACTTATCGCAGGAATATAAAGGATATTAACTATAAAACGTAAAAGCTATAGCCAGCGCCTTACTTAATCCTTATATAACTACCACTTAATAGGATCCTAAATCTTTAAACCATACAAGACCTCTAAAAGGTAGTTATTAAATTCATCTTAGCTCTGTGGCCAAAGGTATTGTTCTTCTATATAAGCCTCTAAAAGATTAAAAGTATTAAGTTCTTTTAAAGGCTTTTTTTAAGTTATCTAGTTTAAAAGACTCTTATTATATAATAGAAGCGGACGTACTTTATATTAGTATTTCTCCCAAAGCTGCCTAACGTGCCAGAGTGCTCTATTATAAATATTACTTGGCTAGATCTTTTTACCATATACCATATAATAGCTTAGGTAAAGAATAACTACGGCAGTATAGAGATGAGTAGTAAAGAGCTTAGTATAGTAATCTTCAAACTTTACCTTACTTCGTAAGACTTGGGTTTAAAGGTTTTAAACTACTTTTATATTTAGAAGTGTTTCATAAAAATTTCTTAGTATATATAATAAATTTAGTATTATACGACATACTAATATCTCTTTAAAGTGGAGATTAAGAACGTCCATAGTAATAAGAACCTTCTTAAGTATTATATCTTCTCCTTTAAGCTTTAGAGTTGCTAATTTAAAAGCAGCTAGAAACTTATATATTATATAAAGATATACCTAGTCTTGCACTAAAAGCTAGTCCCTTTTATTAATTATATTAAGATTATTAGAGATATACTAGCTAACCCGCTCTTAAAGAGTAAAAGTAATATCTAGCATAGTCCACCAGCTATTCCATCTTATATAATTATTAAGAGGAATTCTTCTCCCAGCTTAATCTTAAAACTGCTTTATATAACCTATACTACTTTAAATATAAACAATAATATTATAAAGCTTTCCAAGGACCCCAAAAGCTTAAAACTTCACATCTCTATCCTTTGTCTCCTTTTTAGTTAGCCCTTTAAAGCTTTCCTTCTCTTCTTTATTATACAATAGGACAAAGCTAAGCTCTTTACTATTTATAAAAATTAATGCCTAAACAATAAGATTAATAACGTGTCCCTAGCAGCAGATACGCCAATAAGTTACACTCTAAGAAATCTTCTTATACTTTAAAAGGTAGGTGCTAATTATATAATAGAGCGTATCATTTATACCAGAATTATCTCCAATAATCGCTCTAATCTGTTATATAATACCAAAATCTTGCAGAACTAGAAGAAGAGCAAGCTATTAATACTCTCCGCTATAGCCTACTACCTAAGGTAGAGCAAGTAGGATATTATAAACACATTCTTCTATATTAATAAAGTGGCCGTAGACTGAAAAATAAAGGTTATTACTTAGAGATGTCCAGATATCTACGCTAAGATAGATTTACATAATTACGGATTAAATAACCCGTTGTATAATATCCTTATTAAGGATAAACTTGTCTCTTACCTTCTAAATAAGGGTTATATAAGAAGCAGGAAGTATTCTAACGGCTTGTTAATTAAGAGTATAACAAAATATCTAAAACTTTTAACTTTAAATAATTCGGAAAGAGAGATTTCGTACAATAATAAGATTAAGGAGAGTTGTCTTAATAACCTTTTTATCAATTACTTCTCTAAGGATTTCATTATTAAGATTATGGTTTTTAAGCCGTAGCTTATCGAAGACTGATTATAATGCTTTAGCTACTTCTGCCGTATAATAATCCTTTCTATATAGTTCAATCTAAATCCTATACTGGGATAAGTAGTAACCCTAGAAGTTTAATGTCAAGCCTACTTTATAATCGCATTAATTACAGAAATAGAGTAATCTTCCACAAGAGTCACGCTCTTCTCCTTTTAGTGCCATACAACAGAAATTGTAAATATTAGACCAATTCTTTTGAGATTTTAAAGTTGATTAAATAGATAATATAGTTTCAGATATAACCTTAGGAAGAAAAGACTTAAGATTAGTCTCCAAAGCCATAGTTACTAGAAGAATCTAGTATATAGTAGAGATTTTAAAGTGTGCGATCTAATATATATTACAATAAGCGAATTAAAATAAATCGATATCGGATATCGGATTATCGGATATCGATTTATTTCAATTCGCTTATCATAATTTTTGGCCACACTGGTTCTACGGGCTAGTGACCTACACGGGCCAGTGACTCACCCACCAAAGAACGCGTCGCGATCTTTTTTACTACCGCTATGGCTACACTACAACAATAAGCAGCCTTACATAAAGAAGGTAGGCTTGAATTAGCTATTTAAGCCTATAAGCAAGGCCATTTTTAAAGCTATAGAGCCGCCGTAAGAACTTACAATGTTAATCTAAAGACTCTACAACGCCGTCTAGCCGGAGTACAACTATAACTTAGTTCTATCCCTTATAATTGCCTCCTTACGCCTACTAAGGAAGGAAGTCTTATCCAGTGGATCCTATTAATGGATAGGCGCGGTATACCACCAAGGGTTGCGACCGTACGGCATATAGCGGGTCTTTTAGTCGCTTAATATAAAAAACCGGCCTCTATAGGTTACAACTAGGTAAATAGCTTTATTAAACGATATAATACACTTAAATTAAAATATAACCGCAAGTATAACTACTAGTAAGTAAAATGCAAAGATCTAAAGCTTATCCGAGACTGGTTTTAACGCGTATAGTATATAGTTACTAAGTACGGTATTGTCTTTAACAATTTCTATAATTTTAATAAGACTGGCTTTTAAATAGGGGTAATTATAACGGTAAAGGTAATTACTGGTATAGATAGGGCTGGAAGGCCTCAAACTATACAGCCAGGTAATTAAGAATGGGTTACAGTTATTAAGACTGTTGGTATATAAGGGTTTACAATCCCACTGCTTATAATTTTTAAGGCAGTAATATACTAAGCAGCCTGGTATAAAAATGGGATTCTACCACCTAACTAGTTAATTGGCGTAAGTAAGAACGGCTGGACTAATAATGATATTGGCCTATATTAGCAAAAGAACGTCTTTAATAAGCATACGGAAGGTCATACGGTCGGTTAATATTGGTTATTAATTCTTAATGGCCACGGCAGCCACGTTACGCCTAAGTTTAACCAATACTGCTTAGAGCACTCAATTATTGTACTCTGCATGCTAGTATATTTATTATATCTACCATAACCGCTTAATATTGGCTGCTTTGCAGTACTTAAGCAATTATATAGACAACTTATTAAGCAAAAAATGGGCCTTGGCGTTAGCTATATTAATAAGCAAGAATTCCTACCTTTTTACTAACAAGTATGCGCTAAAGCACTACACTAGAAGAATATCTAGAGTGGCTTTATAGCTACAGGCCTTATACCATACAAGCCAGATTATATACTATCGCTCTTATATACTTAGTTTTATACCCTATCTCCCTAATTACACCTACAACCTAAAGCAGTATGGGTATCCAAAATACCTTATAATATTACCTAATTACAGCACTAAATAGACTTACTTAAGCAATACCTTAAGCGGCGTACGCAAAGCCCTCCTTCCCTAATAGATTAGGCCCTAAACTAGCTTATAAAAGGTTGTAAATGTAACGGGACTAGCCTAGTTACAGTAGGAATGTCTCGGTAAAACACTCGACAGATAAAACTTAACGCTTTGACTGAATTCTACCGAATTCTGCCAGCTTAATCAACTTCTGCTAAGTTCCGCCAGATCAATCGAATTCTACCAAAGTCCGTCCGCGTGCGTATGTGCGTACGCATTAACCAAGACCCCTAACTATTTAATTATAAGATTCTCTTGTTGTTCCTTTCTCTTCTTTACGCAACGTCTTGTTCTTTATAAGAGCTATATACCCTTAGATTTAGATAGAATTTATATTATTCCTTTAAATCTTCCTTAAAGCCTCTTCGCGCCCTTACATTACGTTGCGTTAAAAACAACTACTATTAAAATGGCAAATAACCTTAAATCCCATGCGTTAACCACGAGTATTATAACCCTAGTTAGGGAACAGTTAACTGCAATGCAAGAAGCCTTTATGGATGCTTTGGCTTAGTAGCGGGCTGCACTAGAAGCCTAGTATTAGTAATTAATAGAAACACTCTATAAAGAACTCCGTAACGTTAAAACACTTATATTAGAGACCATGATACCACCTGCAAATAAAATTAAAGTAACTATATCTGAGCCTAGCCCCTTAAACGCGAACTTTAAACCAGTAATGGTAACTTAACCTATATCTATAACAAATTTAATACTTATTATAAAATCTAAAAGGCTCCCTAATCTTCTAATGTTTAATAGAAATTAAAACAACCTACGTCCTATTGTAACTAAGCTCCATCTTAAACTCTTAATAAACTATAACTAATACCCCACTAAAGCTAGCAAAATTAGCTATAGAATGTCTTATTTAAGCAAAGACGCTGCACAAACTATGGATCCATTCTTCTATAACGGCACCTTTATTAATTTTAAAATCTTTATCTCCCTACTAGAATGAACGTATAATAACGCCAGCTGCGAACATATAGCTGTTACTAAACTTAAAACCCTATAATAATGGAACCGAGAATTTACTAGCTTCTTTTCGGAATTTTTAGGCCTTATTAGCGAACTGGATTAGAATAAAGCCGCTAAAGTTGCTGCTCTTTAATAAGCTATTTTAGATAGGATTAGAGCCTAGTTAATAGGCAGGGAACTACTAAAAGACCTACCTAAATTCGCTATAATGTGTTAACAAATTAATAAGGACCTTTAATATAACAAATAAACTTATTCTCTACAGCCGACTACGCCTTACGTTTAAAACTCTATAAAACTAATATATACCCTAAAACGCGATCCCTTTTTAAATCTAAAAAGTCCTATATACAACCCTATGGACCTTAATACCACTTAATCTTATACACCCTTAGAAACTAATAAATAAAGAACTTAAGCTATAAACGGAGAATGCTTCGGATATGGTAAAAAAGGATATATTTAAAGGAATTGCTAAACTTACCCTTTTAAAAAGGTCTACCGTAGTTCCTCCCGGTTATTAAATCGTACTTATTCTTTAAGTCATACTTACTCCTTAACTTATACTTGTTCTATAAATTATACCCAGTTACTATAAAGCATCTTACTTTCGGTTAACTTGGAAAACAAATTATCCTAGGGCTAAGTCGCGCCTTAGGACAAAAAGTGGAAGAGTATAAGTATATAGGCTTTTCCAGCGCTAATATATAACACAACTCCCTTAATATACTTGGCTGTCACGGAACCCCACCGCAGGGGCCTCTATAGGAGAGCCCTGTGCTCTCGTGTACACCTTGCGTACAGCTTACGTCAGCTACGCGTAGGTATATCACCTCCTTATGCCCTCAACCCTTACGATTGATCGCGCAACGTCTTGTAGACTCCTCGAATATATACGTTCAGCTGCCACTATTCCGCGCCTCGTGACATTATGTTGCGCCTTTTTTTTTTACCACCGACACCTAGCTTACGATCAATTCTACGTCTCTATAATACTACAGGCGCTACTAGAAGTAGCGTGTCTACGAGCAACCTTCGCACTATAATAGTAAGACAATATTCCTTACTAGCTACTATATTAAGCCTAAAGAGCAACCTAATACCCTAACCCAGCCTATGACGCTAATTAATCCTAGGAGAATTTAATTTATTAATCCTAGCCTTAACCCCTAAGGGCAAGCCTAGCGGCTTAAAAGAGTTACAACTATAAGTACCCCTGAGCACCCAGCACCACCTTAAAGACAATAAGAGTTAACCAGCCTAGCAGGATGGGTACACCCCTATTAGTATAGGTGGCCACAGTAATAACCTTAATAAGATAGACACCGGCGACGTCTTATCCTTTATTAATTATATAGCCACGGAAAAGTAACTAGAAGGGCAGCTACCCATTAAGATTAAAATATAAGACGCTGAGATATTTGCATAAATGGTAGCATAAGAACCTAATAAATACTACTACCTTCTATAGAACTACCACCTAAAGCTTATATAAGCTGAACTACGTGCTGCCTAAGACCATAATATTATCCAAGACTTATAAGCTAGTGAGGTACTTGCTAATAATACACGCTAAGAGACTAAAGATAACCTCTGTATATCTAAGCGCGACGTCCAACGATTAAAGAAAGCTAAGATTATACTTATTGCTGAGGTTACTGAGAAAGAGGGCATAATTAAATACCTATAGTCTTAGCTTAACAAGCACATCTGTAACAATACTAAGCACCTCCCTACTACGCACTATACTACCCAAGTCTCTATGCCTCCGGCAACCTTACCCACCTAACGCTTGGCCAAAAGTTAGCGTTAAGCAGCTTCACCTAACAGGGACGACACTTATATTAGCGACCAAACTTAAGCCACAATTATGGGGTCTAATATATAATACCCTAATCCTCTAGTCTTTTAGGGAGACCGTAAGGAATATAGCTACTAGAAGATACAAATCTGGGAGAAACTAACCTAGAGCGCCTGCCTTTTTCCTAGGGAGGATACCAAGATTGGTTATATTATTGGGCGTATAAAGGGTACCCTATTTAATAGACTCTTCGCCTAATGGGAGACCAATAGCCCCTAGAAGTGGCAGTCCCACTAAAAGGTCCTTAATAATCTTAACCTAATATATTACGACCACGACCTAGTGGCTACCAGTTAAGCCAAACTACGCGCCCTAAAGATAAGTCCTACTAAGTTATTTAATAAGTTCTATGTTAAGTTCTAGGAATATACTAGAGTTCTCTCCTAAGATAACGCTAAAGACCAGGAAGATTTCCTTAAAAAGGTTACCTATCGCCTTAGTTACGCTGCCGCTAGTTATAATTACAATAACGTGCACAGTATGGTAGTAGGCCTATGGAAGATTAAACGACGGTTAAATCAGATCTCTACCACTAACCCTTACCCAAAGGCTCCTATATAAAAGCCCTCCGGGCCAACTATACCTGTATACACTAGGTTACTAACGCCTACTAGGGATACTATTACTGGGGTTAATATTAACCTCTCTATACTAACCTTCCCACGTAAACTCTTAGATGGAGAGCATAAGCTACTTTAGAAGCTAGGGCGCTGCTATAGATGCCGTTAAGAAGGCTGTTATCGCGAAAACCCAAACTGCCTAATAGCTAGGTTTGGTAACCGCCGCCTAACACCTAACTTTATACCCTAAACACCGAATACCTCGCTACGCACCGTTACTGTATAAGATGAAGAAGCAGCAGCAGTAGAAGCAGTAGGAAATACTTAGTCCCAGTCCTAAGTCGCGAGCTAGGACACCCTAATAATGGAGGGATCTACATATTGGCCTGCTTAATAGATAACTTAGTAAGAATAGATAGACGGAAGTAGATAGTCTTACCTGTAATAGAAACAACTGCTAAAAAATAATATAAAGACCGTTTTATAATTGACTGTGGAGCTATTAATAAATTTATAGATACTTAATTTGTGTGTATATATAACCTATTAACCTTACCCCTTACTAAAGCCCGCGCCCTATAACTCGCTAACGGTAGTTGTACTGCACAAAAGATTACTTATATGGCACAACTCTACCTAGATATAAACGGACACTAAGAAGAGCTCTGGGCCTATATTACACCTCTTACCAACTACCCTATTATTCTTAGAATGAACTGGCTCGAGTAGCATAACCCTATTATTGACTGGATAAAAAGAGAAGTAACTTTTAACTCTAATTACTACAGAGAGACCTGCCTAGGGTATGGCCTAGCTGCCTCTACCTACTCCCTAGGCTATTAACCTAAAGAACCCCTAATTACACCACCTACAACTAACTATTACTATATTAGTGCCGCAGCTTTCTATTATATAGCACAAAGAAAGATCTGGGCTATTACAGCAGCCTCCCGTTTACGGCTATATAAATTTGATAAAGAATAGGATTATGTCCTCTACAGCAATAGGATAGATCTAGTGGACCTCCCAAAGAATAATACGCCCGCGGAACTTAATAAACTTTTACCCTTGGACTTTGAGAAGTTTATAAAACCTAAGAAAAAACTTACTAATAAGGAACTCCATAAACTCTTCCCTAAAACGTACTATAACCTTATTAAATTCTTCTTACAAAAGAGCGTAGATACGCTCCCCCCGTATTAACCTAACGACTATGCTATTAACCTAGAGGAAGGTAAAATGCTACTTTATAAGAGACCCTACTTAATGTTAAGAGACGAGCTTCTAGCTGTGAAAAAGTATATTGACGAGCATCTTAATAAAGGGTTTATCTATCCTAGCATGTCCCCCGCAGCCGCCCCTATCCTTCTTGCTAAGAAGCTAGGAGGAGGTATCCGATTCTGTATTAACTATAGAGGGCTTAACGCCATTATGATTAAGAATTAATACCCTATACTGCTTATATATAAGACCCTTAAACGGCTTAGCTAAGCTAAGATCTATACTAAGCTTGATATTATCGCCGCTTTTAACCGCCTCTGAGTGCGAATAGGTGATAAATAGAAAACCGTATTTACATTACGTTTTGGCCAATTTGAATACAACGTTATGCCCTTTAGCGTATATAACGGCCCAGGCAGCTTCTAAAGCTATATTAATGATACCCTATAAGATTACCTTAACGACTTCTACTCCGCGTATTTGGATGACATACTTATCTATAGCAATGACCCTTCTAAGCATACTAAGCACGTCTAAAAGGTGATACAGCGCCTTAGAGACGCAGGGCTCTACGCTAATATTAAGAAATATGAATTCTTAGTTATAGAAGTAAAATACCTTAGACTAATTGTTACTACTAAGGGTGTCCGTATAGACCCTAAGAAGGTACGTATAATTACCAAATGGCAAGCCCCTAACTATATTAAGGACGTATAAGCCTTCCTTGGTTTCGCTAACTTCTACTAGAAATTTATATATAACTTCTTAGGCGTAGTAGCACCACTTACAGCAATAATGCAAACGAAGGGCCTTTCTGTAAAAGGAAGAAAAATGTACCTACGCTTTACCTAGATGCCTAAATGCAAGAAGGTATTCCAAGACCTTAAAAACGCCTTTACTAAAGCACCTATCCTAGCTTACTTTATACCAGGATGATAACTCTATCTTGAAACCAACTCCTTAGATTATATTAACGCAGGCGTTCTCTCCTAGATGGGTAATAACGGTCTCCTCTACTTAGTTATATTCTACTCGTCTAAGCTTATACTATAAGAGTGTAACTATAAGATCTATAACAAAGAACTCCTTGTGATTGTATAAGCGTTTAAAGAATTCTGACTAGAACTCTCCTTAGTAGAACCTAACCAGCCAACTAAAGTCCTTACGGATTATCGCAACCTTAAGTACTTTATAACTATGAAGCAGCTAAACTAACGCTAAGCACGTTAGAACGAGTTTCTCTCCGGTTTTAACTTTAAAATTATATATAGGCTAGGAGTACTAGGCACTAAGCCTAATAGCCTAACACGCCGCTTGTAAGACCTTCCTTAGTTAAAAAACAACCCCCGTAATTAGTTCCAATAATAGACAATCCTAAAAGCACGGAACTTAGCCCTAGGTATGCTACCTATAATAGAGCTAACTGTACCTTAGCTTTATACTATAGAACTAGAATTACCTCCTAAAATTAATAAGCTTATTACCGCAGTATATAATACCTCCGTTAACCCACTACTGTATTAACTTATTGCTGTGAAGACCGCTGGTACCTATACGCTGCCCACTAACCTCCGAAGCTTAGGCTAGATTGATATGGCAGCCTTAGAAGTAAAAGAAAACAGGCTCTATTATAGAGGCCGCCTATTTATCCCTAACTTAGAAAACCTACAACGGCAATTAATCCAAATGGCCTATGACCTCTGGTTAAGCGGCCACCTAGGTAAAGAAGGAACCTACAAGCTTCTTAGCTAATACTACTTCTAGCCCAAGATGACAGACTTAGTTGAACGCTTTATAGGTGCCTGCTATGGTTATAAGCGCGCTAAGGCCTTTAATATAAAGTACTAAGGACTACTATACCCTCTACTAGTACCCATACAACGATGGGCAGATATTGCTATAGACTTTATTGTTAACCTACTACCCTATAAACGACACGGACGTACCTACAAGAATATCCTTATAATAATATGCCGACTCACAAAAGAGCGCCACTACGTCCCAACCGAAGGCGTAGCCGTTAGTAATATCACTAACGCCTTCCTCCGCGAAGTTTACCGATTACATAGGTTACCTAACTCGATTACGTCTAATTGAGGCACACAGTTTAACTCTAATATATAGAGACGAATCTGCTAACGCCTTGGCACCTCCGTTAAGATGTCTATATCCTTCCACCACGAAACTGCTGGGCAACTGGAAAAGGCTAATGCTAGCATAAAAGCGTACCTATAACAGGTAGTCGCCTATAGTTAAGATAACTGGGTGAATTACCTTCTACTAGGTAAATTTGCAGTAAATAACCATGTCTTAACTACTATAGGACTTACTCCGTTCTTTATAAACAAGGGTTATTACCCCTAATCTAGCATAGAGCCACCAGAACCTATTAATAAGAAACTGCTATATGGAAAACGCCTTAAGATGCTACTTGCCGACTAGTATGCAGACTGCATGAAAAATCTACTTAACTACTGCAAGGAAGAAATGGCCTGGGCTTAAGCAAAGTAGGCCTACTTCGCCGATTATTATAGAACGCCACCACCGGAGATGCGTATTGGCAACTAGGTATAGCTAGATACACGCAATATCTCTACGCAGAGGCCTATAAAGTTACTTAATTATAAGAATCTCAGCCCCTATTAGATTAAACGAGTTATTAATAGGGGAGCCGTATATAAGCTAGAGCTCCCGCCTGCCCTAGCTACCCGCGGGATATGGCCTGTATTTTATCTATAGCTACTATACCTCCACCAGCCTAACCCCTTACTGGGATAAATATAGCTTGAACCTCCACTAGTACTAATCCAAGATGAGAACGAAGATAAGAACTATAAGGAGTAGACCATTAAACAAATTATTAACTCGAAATACTTTGGTAAAGGCAGAGGACAGTGGCTCTACTATAGAGCTATCTACACAGGATTCGACATAGATCAGCCAGAATAGCAACTATAGGAAGACTTTAAAAATGCAAAGGATTTAATCAGCGATTTTTACCACATGAACCCACAGAAACTGGGCCTAAGCAGAGATTTTGTGCCTAATCCTCTATAGGAGCCCTTATAGAGTTAAACCGTACATTGCCACGTAAGGGCAAATTGCCGTTAGATTGCCGTAGATTGCTATTATGTAATGGCAAAGTGCGATTACGTAACTGGAAAATTGTTAAGATGTCCAGGAACTTTAACTAGCGGTTAAAGTTGTCTAATTGGTTGAATTCTTAGGTATTAAGTCTTATCATATAACGTTCTTGCAAGCCTTTAGCGATATCCCCTTTTCTTCTCTATACCTTAAGAGTCCCTTTTACATGTACATAGAAATCACAGCGTCGCCGGAGCTCCACCTCTATAGGAGGGGGGGTAGTGTCACGGAACCCTACCGCAGGGGCCTCCATAGGAGAGCCCCGTGCTCTCGTGTACACCTCGCGTACAGCTTACGTTAGCTACGCGTAGGTATATCACCTCCTTACGCCCTTGACCCTTACAATCGATCGTGTAACGTCTTGTAGACTCCTCGAATACATATGTTCAGCTGCCACTGTTCCGCGCCTCATGACATTAGCGAAATCCAAATACTTAGAAAATAGAAGGAAGTATAAATCCTTATAGACAGCAAAGCTACTAGCATAGGCTTTATTAATATAAACTACGCAAAAACTTAACGCCTAAATTTAAAGAAACTTAATAAGCCTTAAGGCCTATAAGGCTTTAACGGCAAACCCTTAATATATAGCGAACTAACACACTACGCTCTTGTGAAATTGCGGATAGGTAAACACCTTAAATACGTTTCCCTATTTATAACACCTTTAAAGCATTATAAGGTAATACTTAGATATAGGTAGCTAAAATAACATAACCCTTTAATTAGCTGGGTTAAAGAAATACTAAAGTTCCATATAACCTACTGCTAAAGTTATTACTTAAAAAACCATTTACCCTACAAACACGCACACAACTATTTAAATTTAAAATAATATAAATTGCTCTTGCTACAAGCCTTAAACCAAAATAATAAAGCTATAACTGCCAATTACGGTAAAGAATGCGAAAATGTTATACCAAAACCTCTTAAAATTTGTATAATATAGGCCGCACCTTTTATCTTATTAGTAAAAAGACAAGACCATAAAATCTTTGCTATAATAATAGAAGATATTAAGAAAGCGCTAGAACCGAAATAATATATTAACCCTTAACCTCTTATGCCCGAAGAGTATTATAATATAATTAATAAGTTTAAAAAACGATTTGTAGACCAACTAGCCCCATACTAAGATAAGCACAATTTTAAGATAGAACTTAAGCCTGGCATAACACTAAAGTTTAGTCCGCTATATAGTATATTACAAAAAGAACTGCTTATAATGCAATAATACCTTAACAAGTATCTAGAAAAAGGATTTATTCGCTCTAGTTAATCTCTATTCGCCTTACCTATACTATTTATTAAGAAGCTAGGAGGAGGCTTAAGATTCTATGTTAATTATTAAGCTCTAAACGTAATTACAATTTAAAACTAATATCCAATTCCCCTAATTTAAGAGACGCTTAACTATTTAGTAAAGGTATAGTACTTTACAAAGCTTAATATAGTTGCTGCCTTTAATAAAATCTATATACATAAAGGAGATAAGAAGTATATAGCTTTTTATATACAATGGGGACTCTTTAAATACCTAGTAATGCCGTTTAGCATAAAGAACGGTCTTAGTACGTTTTAGCAATATATTAAAAATACACTTTATAAATTCCTTAATATATTTATTACCGCGTATATTAACAATATCTTAATCTACTTATCCTTGCTTTCTAAATATTGGAAATATATTAAAATAGTCCTTAAACGCTTATGAGATACGGGCTTATAATGCGATATTAAAAAATGCAAGTTCCACACACCTAAGGTTACGTACTTAGGCTTAATTATATCCTACAACGGAATTAAAATGGACTTTAAGAAAGTCGCTACAATTATAAACTGGGGAAGCCCTAGCAATATACAAGACGTTTAAGGATTTTTAGAATTTATAAATTTCTATTATTAATTTATTAACTACTTCTTAGAAATTGCCTAGCTATTAGTAAACCTAATAAAGAAGAATATAAAATTTAAATAGACCGCTAGATACAAACAAGCCTTTAATAACTTAAAATATTGCTTTATAACTGCTCTAATTCTTACCTACTTTAACCCTAACCTTAAATATATTGTTAAAATAAACTCATCTAATTATGTACTAGGGGAAGTGTTATTGCAATATAATAAGAACAGTGAGCTATATCTAGTAGCCTTTCTCTTCCGGAAACTTGCTCCTACTAAATTAAACTATAAGATATATAATAAGGAACTACTTGCAATTATTAGATACTTTAAATAATGGCGTCCTAAGCTTAAAGGATTGTTATTCCTAATATGTGTATTAATAGACTATAAGAACCTGTAGTATTTTATAACTATAAAGCAATTAACGCAACGCTAAATTTGTTGGGCCAAATACCTCTTATAATTTAACTTTAAGATTATATACTAACCAGGCAAACTTAATTAGAAGCCTAATATATTAATATAATAATCACAAGACCTACCTGTAAACGCTTTAGATAAATAGATTATAAATTAATTACGGATTTTATTGCCCTCTAAACGTTTCAAAAAACTATATCCTATATTCCTAGATACGGAACTTAACAGAAATGAATTAGAAGTTAATAAATAGGAAATGGAAATTAATAAGCTAATGGAATACAAATATAAGAATAATATATGGATAATAGATATAATAAAAGCAATTTAAATAGGAAAACGACAGTATAAGGATATTACACTTGCTAAATGCGAAATTTAAAATAATTAATTGTACTATTAATAGAAGATAGTAGTTCTAAATTCCAAACCTTTATAATTTAAGATACTTAATTTTATACACAACTCCCCTATAGTAGGGCATCCTAGCCGTATAAAGACTTATAAGATTGTTTAATAAGCATATTACTAGCCTATAATGCACAACTATGTATAAAAATACGTTTAAGTATATAGGACGTATGTACATAAAAAAACCTCTTATATAAAGAAGTAAGAAGTACTTTAACTACTACTAATTCCAATATAAAGATGGCACAATATCTTAATTAACTTTATAGTTAACTTGCCTAATAGTAATAAGTTTATAAATGTTATAGTAGTTATTAACCGTCTTATAAAAATGCGATATATAATACCCATAGACTTAATTAACGCAATATTAGTAGCTAAATATTTTATTAAGCATGTCTTTAAGCTATACAGACTTCCTAACTTAATAATATCCAACTATAGAAGCTAGTTTATTTTAGATTTCTGGCAAGCTCTATATAAACAATTAAGTATTTAAATATAATTCTTAACTACATTTTATCTGGAGATAGATAGTTAAACTAAAATTGCAAACGCGATTATAGAATAATACCTATAAATATACTACTCCTACCTATAAGATAACTAGGAAAAATAGCTGCCTTTAGCTAAGTTTACTGCTAATAATATAATAAACGTATTAACGGGCGTAACGCTATTTTACGCGACCTATAGACAAGACCCTTAACTTAGATTTAAACTATAACCTAAAATTAATATAACAGGACCCATAATTAAACGGATCTAGTTAATTAATGTATATAACTTTGCTAATTAAATAAAGCAATTAACGGAACTATTATAAAGTAAATTAATGTATGCTTAAATGGTATAGGAATGGTATATAAATAAAGAACAAGCTCCTGCATAGGACTTTAAGGAAAGTAATATGGTTTACCTAAATATACAAAACCTAAAGACTTAACGGCCCTTAAAGAAACTTAACTGGAAGTTTATGAGCCTGTACTAAATTAAGAAGAAACTGAGCCTATACGCCTATAAGCTTAAACTACTAACTAAAATAAAAATACACCTAACGTTTCACGTAAGCTTATTGCAACGTTTAAAAGATAATCCTATAACTTGCAAAATTCCACTACTATCTCTTATAATTGTTAACAACGGTAACGGTTTTTACTTTATTAACTTAATTAATAATATGTAATAGAAAACATAATCTAAACAATTTAAACTTTTTATTAAGTGGGAAGGATATAAAACATAAACCTAGGAAACCTATAACTAGATTAAGGCCAACGCGCCTTCCTTGGTAAAAGAATTCTATAAAGACCATCCTTTGTGGCCTGCTCTAGCTAAATAGACATAATATAAAGGTAAACGACTGCCACCTAATATAAAGACACGAAATATAATAGTAGGAAACTTAAAATTGAAAAGAACTTAAAAATCCTAATTGGTCTGTTTAATAATTAGAACTGGCAAAACTCTATACCACCACTTGACGTAAAACATAATACAATAAAATTAAATTATTTTGGACCTTTGGCTAAAGGGGAGGTACTATAATAGGACTAGCCTAGTTATAGTAGGAATGTCTTGGTAAAACACTTGACAGATAAAACTTGACGCTTTAACTGAATTCTGCCGAATTCTGCTAGCTTAATTGACTTCTGCCAAGTTCCGCCAAATCAATTGAATTCTACCAAAGTCCGTCCGCGTGCGCACGTGCGCACGCATCGACCAAGACCCCTGACTATTTAATTACAAGATTCTCTTGTTGTTCCTTTCTCTTCTTTACGCAACGTCTTGTTCTCTGCAAGAGCTATATACCCTTAGATTTAGATAGAATTTATATTGTTCCTTCGAATCTTCCTTGAAGCCTCTTCGCGCCCTTACAGTAAATTAGTGATGCATAGCGCTGTCCTTCTTGCAACTGAAAATAAGAAGCTATATACTAAGAACCAACGCTAAAAGAGGAAGAGAGTATAAAAGAGGTCATACCTAGTAAAGGGAGGTATTCTTACTGGTATTACGGCCCAAACGTTAATATAAAATAGAGAAAGTAGCCGTACGGAGGCTGTTAAAGGCAAGGTACGGCAATATGCGCCACCAAAGTGCAGCTTATGCCAGTCGCTTCTACATAATGCTCGTATATGCGCAAGACGTTAAGAACCCATTTGATATATATATTATTATTATAGATTAGGTTGTGGTTGAAATATATGCATTTTCGCTGAGATATTTTGGTGGGGTGAGTCACTGGCCTGTGTGGGTCACTAGCCCATGGAACACGTTATTACTGGACGTTCTATCTATAGCGTAATAATAAGCTTCTTAATAGTTATAATATAGCTATAATATTGGCGTAGATAGCGAATATTAATATATCGCCTACTATAAGCATATTAGTAATAATTAACTATATAGGTAAATATTACATTAAGGAAGAGAAGAAGTTAACTTCCTACTAGAAGTTATTTTAATTAGTATAGCCGTATGCTAACAGTCTTTATACCTTTAGTTTAGTAATAGCTAGGTTTATAAATAGGCTTAATTCCAGCTATACGGCAATTTAGTTATTAGGTATTAAAAAGGTTTAGTATATAAAGCTTTAAATTAGAATTATAATCTACTATATTAAATCCTACGTAGAGGGCTTTGCATTAAAGCTCTGCAGTCTAAATATATGCCAGATTTGTGGTCAATATAATCTTTAAGCCTAGCTCAAGTAGGGCGCCTCAGTTACTGCAGTAGATCCTTACCTAGCGGTAACTAAGGCGCCTTAATCTTACTACTACTTCTAAATTAAGCAAAAGCTCTATAGAGGGGGGGTCCAGGGGGTCTCCCCCTGGAAAACCTTATATCTATATATATATTAATATATTAATTAAACTCTATATATAAGGCTCTAAGTTAAAGCTATTAAACTTAGGTTAAAGTTTATGTAGGGTACCTAACCTTCCACATGTTAAGTCCATGTAATTCCTGGAATTGGGGTGACTTATAATCCAACTCGTGGTCAATACCATCCAATTATACAAGCTATATTTACTACACTACCATATCATAGTGCATAGATGGTGCAGGATTCTGTGCATAATGATAATGTTATATGCCTGCTAAGCCTCGGGTATTCGCATTCAGCCTTTGATCAGTAATCCCACTAGAAAGTTCTCTATCTTCACTACCGAGATTTTAGGCATCAACTCTCAGGATTCGCTCGTCTATCTTTCCCGCAGATCGAATACTCCTGTGTAGTTCTCAATTGGCCTACGTTCTGTCATTTTTGATCATCCATTGACTCACAGTCGCGTTTGGGCGATGCCATGCACGCCATAGAAAGAAGTTCTCGTATTTCGTGTTTCGTGTTTCGTATCTGAACGAGATTCTATCGCGCACTCACGTGAGTAGTAGCAGTTGACGCCTTGCGGAATAGCAGAGCAACGAAGAGATATAAATTTAATTGAATCTGCCGGACAATATTATTCTGAAATCCTCCAATACTAGCATTGACTTCCAATTCCCCTTTTCAATCAAATCCAAGTCCAACTACCTGAGCAACCAGTCGCAATTTCCCCTTTCCAAAGACCTTACATTTCCAAGCACTTTCGAGCTATCATAAACAGACTTTCACCAACTCCACGCGACACCGGTCGGTCCAAAATGTCTCAAGTAGCCACATCACCACCAACCCCAGACCCGGCCTTCCTCAAGTGGCCCGCCTCTGCATCCTCCGAATACATAGAAGCCCGCCGCGCCCTTCTGAATGAGGAGTTCGCCCTCCGTAACCAAATCGAGCGCGTCGCTGCCCAGCGCCGTGCCCTTCCACTGGGCCCCATCCTCCCCAAATACGTCTTTGAAGAAGGCCCCGCGGACCTCGCACTTGATGGCCCTAGCCGTAAGATCTGTTTGGGACAAGTAGCCGGGGAAGGTGGCAAGACGCTGGTACTGTACCACATGATGCTCCGAGAGAATGCTGAAGAGGCGTGCCCCAGCTGCAGTATGTTCCTGGACGGACTGAATGGCGTCGCGAAGCATCTTGCGCGGCGCATTACGTTTGTCGTCGTGGCCAAGGCGCCGCTGGAGAAGCTGCGCGGGTGGGCGAGGAAGCGGGGATGGGCCAACTTGAGACTGCTGTCCAGTTATGGGTCCGACTTTAACAAGGATCTGGGGGTTGAGCGGCCCGCATGGTTTCCCGAGTTGGAGCAGGGACCTGGAATGAGCGTGTTTAGGTATGAGGTTGAAGAGGGGAAGCCGAGGGAGGAGGGGGTGGTCAGGCATTTGTATACTACGACGCCGCATTTTGCGGAGGATGTCATTAGGGGTATGGATCTGTTAAGCCCAGTCTGGAATTTGTTGGACTTAACGCCGGAGGGGAGGGGAGAGTGGGATGCACGGAATGATACTGTCTAAAAGGGAGTTGCGGAAATTGGCAGGAAGCTGGCGGTCTCTCACGGTACGCTTTTGTTAATTGGAAACTCCTTCCTTCGTTTGTGCTGAAATTTTGACATTTTTCTGTCATTACCCTCTATAACGGATTGGTTTGATTGGGTGTTGTTTGAAATTTTATGTCTGTTATTATCAAAGGCCTCTTATCGCGTTTAGCTGCGAATGACTCGCGAAGTGTGATGTGAGCCTTACCTCCGAACCTAGAGAAACCGAGTGAACTCCAGGTCCTTGTTGAAGGACTCTCAGAAATCCGCAATTAGCAGTTGAATGTAAAGCTTTCCTATATCCGTGGTTTATTCTTCAGGTTCAAGATTCTCGTCAACACCATACTCCGTCACAATCCAGGAACAGAACCGCTCCCACTGTGCCATCCATTCTTTCAACCTCTGAGCACGTACACCTTTCCCAAAAGCACCGTCTTTGATGTCTTGAAGCCATTCCTTCGCAGTATAGTCCTCAAATGATGCCCAACGGACGCTGTTCTCAGCAAGCGACCCCAGTCCAGCCAAACCTAGGTTTTCCCATCCCTGGAGCGCCTGCCAGAAGTCGTACGACATGCTATTCAAGTCCTGCCCAAAAATTGTGGGGTCGTCGTTACATAGTGAGACTGGAACACCTCGTGCAAGGAGTGCGGGAAGAGGGTGTGACATTATAGAGCCTGTGAGTCGCAAAACTTCATTCGAGACTGGGCAGCTTTCGATGAGTATCTTTTTGTCTTTGACCATATCTATGAGCAGCGGATGCTTGTATAGGGAGAAGCCATGGCCGATACGCCTTGTACCAAGCAATATCGCATCGAAAAGGTTTTCGTCGGCCGAATCGCCATCGCCTAGGGTTTCGCCAGCATGGAAGAAGAACGGGATATCGACACCTTCCTCCATGCATCGCTTTTTAAACCAAAACAACTCCGGTATGAGGTCTTGTAGCGGCCGCCCCATATCCTCTTGTCCAACAAGATCGTATCCTGCAATGAGTTCCGGATATTCCTTTTTCATCTCAATACATTGCTTCATGGCTGGATTTGTTAGTTGGGCTCTGCTATTAGAAAAGTCGAAAGAAGGATCTGAGAAGCTTACCGTTGATAATAGTGTGTTTATCGAAAGCTCTTACAGTCGTCCATATCATCCGAGCTCCCCAGAATCCTTTTCCTTCTTCTGACTCCTTGAAATTTTCTATTTCATCCTCAAGAACGCAAAGCATGTTGAAATAGCCTTCATCAAAGTTTTCGCATGCGAAACTCCTATACGGTGTGTAGAAAGCTGCCCTCATGTCCACATAAAACACTCCATCATCTAGAAGTTGTTTGCACAGTCTTCTAACAAATTTCCGGAGAATTGGTTCATAATAAATCAGACTCCCCAATATTGGGAATGTAGACAGAAACTTGCGCCAGATTTCGTTGGGTCCTTCGTGGTGCTTGAGATGTTCTTCATCTGTTATAGTGCAGCGGGACTTGACCCATTTTAAGAAGCCTTGGCGCCCAGTTTCGGGAAAGCTTTCTGCTACAACAGATAGTGGTATTGGTGTGTCTGGTAGATAAGATTCTGACCAAATGGATGGGTTATCTGCATTTCTAGTCTTTGCGTAGGTGAAGGAGAAGGGAGCCTTTAGGCGAGCGTTCGCAGTGGAGAGGTTTTGAGGACTTGTAATATGAATTCCTTCAGTCGCGAAGGCTTCGTCAAGAGCCCAGTCCAAATCTACCATTGCTTCAAGATGGCAATGAAGGAGTGCTCCTTTGGGCATGCGTCGGATTATCTGCCATAGCTTGCTCTTCTCCATTCGATCTTTTGCGAGTGAGAACATCATCCCGGGAAAGATATCTCCTTCTTGTTTAGCCAGACTGTCTTCATATTCTTTGGTCCAGAGAGTCTGCTGCTCCTCGAAGCGTATTTGGTCGGCGATGGCGCATGCCTCAGCCGCCATTGGGGAAAGGTTCTCACGGAAGACACGGTCTGAATATTGTCAGACCGTCATCTCTAGTTTGCCTTACCGCACTTGTCACCAACCGCTTCTTTGCTTCTTTTCTTGTGCGACGAGAGAATCTCTCCCAAGAAGATATTTCTGGATAAACTGGTCCTCAAGACGCGGAACACCTTCGGCTTGCTCCCACGCGTCATCATCTTCAGTTGACTGCCGAGTCATTTTTGGAACTTGATTGCAGAGGCAAGTTAGAATATAGAATGGAGAATGAAGACGAAAGAAAGAAGAAGAGCAGGAAAGGGAAGGAAGGACTATCAAGGGATGAGTCAACCTTATGAATAGGCTACTCGAGTAGATCTCTCTTTTGCTTACCTCGACCTTCCGCTTCCTCTCGCCCCGCCAAACGAGAAGCTTTGACGGTGGGGTGATTGGTAGTTGTTTGTCTGCCGCACTTTACCCGCTCGCCCTGCCTTCAGAGCCGTGAGCCAGCGCGGGACAGCTGGGGACCTGAGCATCATCATTCATCCCGACAAACGGCTACTATCCACCTCCACCCCCGTGACCCTGTTGTCTACGAGTGGCTGGATGCCACATCGACTGCCTGCACCATCACAAGCCTCCATCCCTTCGCAATTCAGTATTTTGTTAATACAGTACATTCAGACTTCCTCTTAGTGAAGGCAAAAACCTCTTGGCAGGCCAGGACATTCATATCTAACCTAACTTTCTGTTTGACATATCAGCGCCTTCACGGCATATCAGAAACCTGGAACGGTACTGCCTATGGATTCCTCGTCCTCGCAACCGTAGTCCACCTCTCCCTCGGTGAACTCACCTTCCACCATGGCGTTCCTCCTCTCCATATCCTCCTCCATCGGCAAGAAGATACTTCTGTCTGCTCTTCATCATGTTGACATCTTGGATAAAGACCCCTCTGACTTCGTCGATCTCGCCGTGGGCAAGAAGACGACCTTGGAGATACGGGATGTTGGGCTGCGTGTCAAGGCAAGTCTTATGTCAAAACCATCTGTTTAACTCTCTGCTAATTATAACTATGTAGAGATTGATATCGCTCCTACATCTAAACCTTCCCTCGGAACTTCATCTTTCAAAAGCTCGCGTATCCTTCCTCCGAGTCACACTTGCGTGGGAATCAGTGAACCCCCGAATAGTCATTGAAATCGAAGGTGTCCAAATACGCGCAAAATTATCTACAGACACACAGGATGTTAGTGATTCAGGCACTGATAGATGTGCTGGCGTCCGGCCTCGGGCACGTTCACGACATGAGCAACGGGAAGCTACACTGATGGCAGACTCATTAGGCAGCTCATCTTCTGAGGATGATGAACATTTACCTACCGCCGAAGACCTGGCCAAATCTTTCCTAAGGGAAGAGCCCGCCGAGAAGATAAAAGAGCTGGAGGAGGCGCTGAATAATCAAACGGAATATCTTCAAGAATCCATAATGTCTAGCGAGGATGGAGAAGACGAAAATATAGTAGGAATGGGTCCACGGCTCGCTCTACCAGCAGTTTTACGGAACTACATCATTGGGGCAGTGGATAGAATGGAAATTGTTGCTAAACGTATCGATGTCCAGGTTGACGGCCACTTGCCTCCAGAAACAAGCAACGCTTCTGGCAATGATGACTACCCGTCTTCCGTCTCGGTAAACTTCCATATTGAGCGGGTTTCTGTAGACGGTTTGACATCTGGAAATCCTGAGATAAACATAACAACGCAAGACGGGCGTTCCCAAGACGTCGAACCCACTTCCAAAAATGGGAAGCGCCGAATGTTCATGGAAAATATTTGTGCTCGACTCATTTCAGATCCGGAAAGTTTTGCCTCCTTGTCAAGAGTTTCAAGATCCTCATCGCCTGTCGACATCCGCTCTGATGTGTCCAATAGCCACAAAAGTTATAGTGATTCTTCTATAAGCGGAGTGTCATCAAGGCATCGTGAGGATTCGCATCGCTCTGTTGGGGAGCCCGAACCCGAACCTGAACCCGAGCCCGTTATGGAAGGTCACGAAGATACTCCGCTTAGCTTCCTGTCTCAATCCACACGAATTCATGAAGAGAATGAGCCCTTAGAATCATCTATTCTCACTGTCGATGAAGATAGGTTCGCAGATGCCGCTTACGAAGAGGAAGAGGAGACAAGGGACCAAAGCGCTAACCATGAAGGCGCGGATATGCAACACCGATCGTATCATTCTACCCACCCAGCTGAGTATGGTGAGAACAGTTTGTTTGATGACGAAGGTCTCTTGGATTATGCAGTGGAGAATGGCTTGTTGGAATCCAGATATGATGGAGCTGAGGAGTTGCGTCCTTCTTCGCCAGATCTTCCGGTGGATAAGACGGGTGAAGGTGCCACTTTAAGGCTCGAAGAAACCATCCCACGTGTTCTGAACCGACCTCTCTCTGCGACAGTGCCTGACTTTCAAAGCACTACTCAAGGCGCCACAGCCCTTGAACTCCATCAACTTAGCGAAACATCGAGGTCGCAGCCAAATCCATCCACCATAAGCTCAACCTCTACTGACAATTTGGACGCCGCCAAACATGCTACTATCGAAACACGTAGAGATTCGAACCGCAGCTCCAGTTCGTCGCCGCTGATCGAAGACTTGGCGCAGTCGAAGCTCTTTACACACGACGAAGCTGAAAGCATGTATATGAGCGCTATGAGCGCTGCACCTTCCGAAGCGGGCCGGCATATGGCCATCCCCGGCGGATGGGACTCTGTTTCGGTTTCTAGCGAGGGTACAGCGCCTCATGCACCAGAATCTTTACCTCCTGCAATGAAAGCTTCGACTGTTTTTGGAAGTACTATAGAAGCCGAGGACGGATGCGAAACGCCACGACCAGGTAGCCGAGCGAGCGCTAAGTCAACGAATATCCCTAGTTCACCTCCAAGTCAAACTACTCCTGCGACAATAGGAAATGAAACCTTTCACGTACCGCTGCCAGGTCCCCCTGGCAGCACGTATTCTGACAATACCAAAATCTCCAAACCATTTTTGAGCATTGATAAAATTAGTGTTTGGTTTCCTTTCAACCTATCCGATCCCGACTCAATCGCTCAACCCGACCTCAGTCATGCTACTGAACATCTACGAGAGAGACTCCAACCTACCATGGACCTTGGTGATGAATCCGTTTTCCAAGATATGCCGGGTTCATTTTCTTTTTATGCCGAGTCAACCGCAACGAGGCGACAGAAAGGCTCCAATACGGCAGAAGCCTTTAAACGGAATCTAGCTTCAAAAGCTATCAAGAATGAGGTTGCACCCGGTGCCCGCGCTCCTAAACAATCCCCTGATCTAGGGATAGAATTGGAAATAGGCACAATACATGGGCACATTGATCTTTCTGCCGGCCGGATGATATTCCAGATAGTGCAGCGGCTGTTGTTCATGTTCAATACCCCAGATGAGAAGATGCCAGTTCACGATCTAAAAGATTTACCTAGCTCCAGCTCGGAGAGTTCTCTTAAGCTCTCCATCAAGCATATTGCATTTGCTTGGATCGAGCGGTTGGTGATAGAGTCTCTACCGGATGGTCCTCATGCTCGAACCCTTTCCAGACTTGAGGAAAATCCAAGTGATACAATTCTGAAGACTGATATCAAAAATCTACAGCTTACTGCTAGGACCAAAGCAAATGATGTTGCGGCTAGGCTACAGATAGGAAATTTTACACTTGGCTTTTTGGATCAGGATATCATATCCTTCGACACAGGTGTAGGACTGAGGCAATCTGTTCGAGACACTCGGGAAATTTTAGATCATGATGTGCAAATCGACTACCAGCAAGCATCAGAACGCAGACTCCGTATCTTCACCCGTCCCTTAAAGCTCCTCTTCGATGTGCAAATGCTGGAGGATGCATTGAGTTCTTTTGGAGGATTTAGTGGAGTATTGGAGCTAGGAAACTCAATAACTTCCAATAATACAGTACAGAGCACCCCAACGGAAGTACAACAACGTCCTCGAGGAGTCCACTTTGACCGCATCCCGGAGCCTGTTCCTTCGAGCTCTCCCGCCTCACTTAAGGTCGACCTGAGATGTGGTGAAGTCTCGTTCTTGCTGAGAGGGAAGAGCTGCGCCGTGCATGTTAAGACGAGTGCTGTCAAGATGATCCTGCGTGAAAGCAATGTGGGCATACACATTTCGGAAGTTCGAGTTACTGGACCGTATGTTGATTTTCCACGAGGCAATCCCGCGTTGGTCACAGAACTTAAAGATTTCAACATCAGGTTTCTTTTCACCCCAGAAGAGGTAGATTTGACTAGACTGCTTTCGATAATCACACCTTCGAAGGACAAGTACGAAAATGACAGCGACATCCTGATTGATACTCTTCTTCGACAGCGACAAAAGGGATCTGTTCTTCGAGTAACAATTGCAAGTGCGAGTATAAATGTATCCGATGTTGATCGCATGAAACTTTTCCAGGATCTTGGAAACGAAATGGCTAAATTATCTACCGTCACCAAGTATCTTCCTGAGGATGATCGCCCAGGTATCCTCACTCTCGCCGAGGTCAAACGCTTTGATGGTAGAGTCATGGTCAACGAGCGAATCGACTATGTTAACCTATCTTGTCAAGCGTCCCAATTTGCGCATGTGGGCTTGCCACCACTTTTCGCGATGGAAATTGGCAAAATCTTATTAAACCATGGGGAAGAGACCTTGATCGACGAAGTCATCGAGCTGCGACCACTGGATCAATTACCCATGATTATGGCAAGAATGATTGGTGACGAGATGGAGCCTACGATCAAGGCGAAATTGTTCAACGTCTGTTTTGAATATCGAGTTTCAACCCTCATGGCTGTTCTCGGCCTCGTAGATAATGGGACAACTGAAGACCTTATTTCGGGTATAGCTTCTTCCGTGGCGACTATTACAGGTCCTTCTTCTCCGAAAGTACTGAGCGGGCAATCATCTGAGTCCGGTAGCTCGTCCGCTGCACCCTTTAAGCCACTGCAGGTCGACTTACTTCTTCGTGACTGTGCTCTTGGTTTGAATCCGAGAAAAATGCCTTCCAAAGGGCTCTTTGTTTTGATAAATACCCGGTTCAGTGGTGCATTATCCAAAAGCCAAGAACTTTCAGCTACTCTGGATATAAGGAAAGCCTCCGTACTAATAATAGACGATATAGGTCGCATTGATGATCCTACTGACCCTTCATCGACTCCTACTCACACCTCTGCGCTTGGTAGCCGACAAGTTACAGATTTATGCCGAAGCGGATTCATATCTGTCAGCACAATCTCTTCAGCGAAGATATCTGTGAATATGACAGGCAACGGAAATGACCAGCCGCAAATTGTGGAAGTTGAGTTCAAAGACGACTTGATCATACTAGAAACCTGCGCCGATTCCACACAAACACTAATCAGTATCCTGAATGGATTGAAACCGCCAATGCCGCCAAGCACGGCTGAACAGTATCGGACAATTGTTCCACTACAAGAAATGATGGATTCATTTTCTGGAGATGCCTTCGCCACTGTCCACGATGAGGCTGAAGATGGTACGTTCACTATGGACGATGCCGACCGTATGGATGATGAGGTCCCGAGGAATCTTGAATATGTTGGAAGTTTCTACAATCCTGAATCAATACCCACTGAAGAGGATATTGGTGATGGCATGCTTGGAGAAGATGACCTCCATCATTTGGCAAGCCCTCCTATAACTCGACAGCGAGGCGAAAGAGGCCTTTTAGAGAACTTCCAAGAGCAATATGAAGTTGCTGAAGGTGAACAAGAGTTTGATTTTGATGACAACTATTTTGGCACGGACTCAGAAATCAAAGGCACTGCTCACAAATGGGATTCTACCAAAAACCAATACACGTTGTCGAATGAATTCAAAGTGCCTGACAGTCCCCTAAAAATCCGTGTACGCGACACGAATGTCATTTGGAACCTATTTGATGGATTTGACTGGCCGAAGACTCGAGGTGTAATCGCACAGGCAGTTCAGGATGTGGAAAACAGAGCTGAAGAACGACGACAGAAGAGGACAATGTCTGGAGATGATGACGAAGAAAATGTTGTCATTGAAGAAGATTTCCTTTTCAATTCTGTATGGATCAGCATTCCCGTGAATGAAGAAAAGGGGGCTCTCTCAAAGAAGATTAATCATGATGTGGATGACCTTGTCAGCGAAACTGGTAGCTACGCCACAACAACCGCATCTCGCTCGACAGTACGGCAGAGGACGCCAAAGTCGAAGCGCCGAAAACTCAAGCTTGGGCGGAGCAGGCACCACAAGATTACCTTCGAATTACGAGGAGTCGCTGCCGATATTGTGGTATTCCCTCCTGAATCTGGCGAGACGTTAAGCTCAGTCAATCTCCGCGTTCATGACTTTGAGATTTTCGACCACGTCCCGACTTCCACTTGGAAGAAATTCGCCACTTCTCTTCTTGACCCAACCCAACGCGAAATGGGTCGGTCAATGATAAATCTGGAGCTCTTAACTGTAAAGCCTGTTCGTGATCTGGCTGCTTCTGAACTGGTCTTGAAGGTAAGCATGTTTTAATCGGCTATTTTATGTACTCGTTAACATAAATAGGTTACTGTCCTTCCTCTCCGACTTCACGTTGACCAGGATGCACTCGACTTTATCACGCGATTCTTCGAGTTCAAGGATGACTCCGTTGCACCAAGCACTAGCAAAGCTGACCAGCCTTTCCTTCAGCGCGTTGAGGTGAACACTGTCCAAATAAAACTAGACTACAAGCCTAAAAAGGTGGACTATGCCGGCCTCCGATCCGGCCACACAACGGAATTCATGAACTTCTTCATTCTAGATGGTGCCGACATAATGCTCCGCCATGTTATCCTCTACGGTGTTACCAGTTTCGACAAATTGCACCAAACCCTCAATGACGTTTGGATGCCTGACGTGAAAAATAATCAGCTTCCTGGCGTGCTCGCTGGTCTCGCGCCTATCCGCTCAATTGTCAACGTAGGCAGTGGTGTCCGCGACCTTGTCGTCGTCCCGATGCGCGAGTACAAAAAGGACGGTCGTATTGTTCGCAGCGTCCAGAAAGGAGCTCTCGCGTTCGCTAAAACTACTACTTCGGAACTGGCTCGCTTTGGTGCCAAGCTCGCCATTGGCACCCAGACCGTTCTCGAGGGTGCAGAAGCTTTCTTGTCTCCACAATCACCGTCCGCGGGTCTCTCATCAGCTGATTCATGGGAAGACCTCGACCCTTCTAGCCCGCCCAGTGTTCCCGACGAACCTAGAGCCATCTCACATTATGCAAATCAACCAATCGGTGTTATGGCAGGTCTCCGGGGTGCGGCACGCCATCTTGAGCGAGACTTGCTAACCGCTCGCGATGCCGTTATCGCTATTCCGGGTGAAGTAATGGAGAGCGGAAGTGCAGGGGGGGCAGCAAAGGCTGTCATTCGCCGAGCACCGACCGTGATTCTCAAACCTGCCCTTGGCGCAACCAAAGCTGTGAGCAACGCATTGTTTGGCGTGAGCAATGCGTTGGATTCACAGAGCAGAAGGAAGATAGAGGATGTAAGTCTCATCGCCATCCGTGCGTTCCCTTTCGTAGGATTTATTGCTAACAATGTCCCTAGAAATACAAGAGCTATTGAGATGGCTCAATTATATAAAATCCTACTAGCATTTTTTGTTTCAACGCAAGGTGATTCGGCCTTCTAGTTTTCTTTTCTTTTCTCTCTACATGCATTTTCATTCTCCCTCATCAGAGGCGTCATTTCCTTCTTCAATTTGCATAGCGATGGTGCAAGGCGCGGGAACATAGTGCGACGCGCAACATTCTCTCTTCTCTTCAAAGTTCCAACCACACATGCATGAACCGCAACGGTACCAGCGTAACGGCGTTTTTTGATTTTGGGAACCGGCACGAAACGACTCTTGACATCTTCCACATCTGAATACCCTCTACGGATCACGTTGGGGGGTTAAGGGGGTTCGTTTATCGGCGAAATTGTATTTAACAGCTGGGAGGTTGAAGGAAATGGTGTATAAGTCAGACGGTGTTAATATCGATTGCATACCGTATATATTCCGGGAATAGAGGGTCACATTTCTCACGCATGATAATCTTGAGCTCCGTCATCGGAGCCTAGTACTCCAACGTAAGTGATGTGCTATAAAATTCCAAGCCGTCTCATACGCTATTGAGGCCTGTGTTCAAATTTTGGCATCCTAGCTGTGCCTTCATGAATGGCTTCAAATGCTTAATAAAAAACTGGGTAGGTTTTTCGGTATGTTTGGTTGCAAAGGACTTCAGAGACTTGTGCAGAACCTGAATGGTACGGCAGGACCCGCATAAATGGCTCGTAGTACGTAAGCCTCTATCAACGGCACATAGGTAATATTAACTTTCGACATTGTTTCGCGTCCCATAATTTAGGGCGGCCATTTCGGAAATGGTCGCCGGCCAACTGAATTCGGCAGTTCAATCACGAAGCTTGAAAACACTCAGTCCATCAGAGCCTAGAAACGCTAGTGTGGAGTGCCACGAAAAGTCTATTTAGATGGACTGGAGCAGGACCATGGAATGAGGGTGCTTGAATGACTTTGGAGTATCAGAAGTGATAAGGGTTACTTGGGGTTAAATAATATCGACAATCGGGCGTGCTGTATATATATCCCTTAACACGCTGGTTTGCGTCCTACCGTTATCGATAAGAGCTAGCCAATAGAATCAATAGGATCAAAGTTCTGTGACCATACGCGTACTTTTGATTCTGGTGTTCGCGCACGGTCCGCCTCTCGTAGGACGCAAGCGTGTTAAGGGATAGGTGTGCGATAATGAATGACGTGAATGTTATTTTTAGTGATGTGTCCTTCCCAAAGGGACAGCGGGGATCTTTCTGGCTCTTAGCAGCAGGGCTAAGCAAGCATGGAACCATGGTATCGGAACGAAGAACTTAAACGAAAAAATATCAAACCTCCGAGATGAAGTTAGAGTAGTAATGCCGATATGGTCAGGGGTATCATTGCTAGTTTCCCAGCAGCCATTCTTCCCTGGGGTTTTTTTTTGGCCTATCGAGTGTTTAGGCCCGCTACCCAATTTATATCTCATAATTCCGCCTCTTTCTTTGAATGGTTGTTCCCCGCACTCACCAGTCCTCCAAAATCTGGCCAGCTCAATCCATTCAAGCCTAGCGCGGCGTTGTATGCCAGCTTGCGAATTTTGTGGGACTGGGTTTCAGGGGTTTGTGCTGGGGGTTGCACTGGGGACTTCACTTGAGCTTTCCGGTGAGGAGGTGAGATGGGTGAGAGAACCGAGGCAGAAATACTGGAATGGCTAGTATTGGTGGAGGAGTCTGAAGAGATCGTTATGACGTTTTCTGGAGCGGATAAGCGAGGGTAAGGTGGATAAGTTGTTTTTTTAAGAGCTGGTGTAGGAAAAGCTGCTCGAGCCGAAGCAGTATCATTAATGATAGAGATGCCGAGGCCTATAGCTTCGCTGGCTACAGGTGGTTTAAGTGTTGAGTTGCCACGAGGAGCACTCCCATTCGACGGTCTCTCTGCCACTACAGGTGGCGTGAAGAACATGGTAGAGCTATTTTCGTGCTCTGCCAAACTTTCATTCCTCACAGCAGCGCTGTGTTGTGTCTCTTCATCCTCCGTTGTCTGGGTGTCTTCCGGTCGCTGGCGCTTATCAGCTCTCATCCTTTCTCTGCGTTCCTCCAGCATATCCGTCATCTCGGCATCATGAGCAAACAAATCAGCAGAGCAGAGATGGCCAAACAAAGCGCGTATGCTGAGTGCGGACGTCCAATTGATTGGGTCCACGGTGCAAGGATAAATATCCCGAGGACGGAAAGCTCGGACGAGACTGCAGAGTTCGCTGTATGAAGAGTGACGTGAGTAAGGAAATGTTATGGATTTCGGAAGTGGACCATCAATTTTGTCTAGCGCAGTGCCAGTATTAGATAATTGCATTTTAGAGCCAGCCGAAGACGGTGTTGTGGTCGCGACCCTTGCTAGTATAGCGACGAGTTCCTGCAATGGGATGTCTCCAAGAAGCAAAGTGTCGTCATGAGGATCATCGCCTTTTGTGCTTGTGTCCAGCAAAATTCTATTCTTAGTTTCGTCCGTTGCAGACGACAAGAAAAAGAAGATCTTGGAAAGCAACTCGGGATCCTCTAGCTTCGCAGCACAAAGTTGCATTAACTGGCCTACAGCATTGGGGTCGTTGATTTCAAGCTCGTGGATTTGATTCAAATCTCCATTCCCGCCTCCTGCACCTAATTCACCAATTTCGACGCCATTACTTAGGCGTGTGACAATTGGAATAATACTCACCACTTGTGGGTTCTCTTCAATTACTGGGCACGAAGTTCCACGTTCACAGCTGTGAAGTCTGACATGAGGATTTCCAGTTAAGCAACCCTCCTTGTAGCGGTTGCCACAGTGAAAACCGCACAGTGGCGGTGCTTCTTGGGACTGAAGAAAATTTTCTCGTGCAGAGAGGGATTTGTAAATTCCCCACCGGTACTGATCCAAATGAATAGTACTTTCAAGAAACGCAGACAGTGCGATCCACACATTTTCGTATCCGAATGTCCAGGCTTGGAAATAAAATAGCGTGTCTTTTGGATATTTCTCTACTTTCTCAAGGAGCTCTCTCACGCCTTCAGATTTTGATGGAAATTCTCGATATGGCTCAGATTTAGTTGCAAAGGTGGTGTCAAGGTATATGCAGTCAAGTCGGCGAGGACCAAGTGTGTATGGTATAAGCACTGGGTTCTGGACCAACGAGTTCACCCACCATGTTTCGGATCGGATGTCGCCGGTGTACAGGATTGCTTTGCCATCGCCCTGGATAAGGAACATGACGGCTCCCGCACAATGATTGGCAGCGAAAAGGGTGACGCGAATTTCATTGCCTGGGGACAGCTCGATGACAGTTGGTGTTTCTAGTGGCAGTGTTTTGAGAAGTGTTTGCAAGTGCTTGTATGTTTGTTTACGCGATTCGAGAATACCTTTCGCAAAGTTCATGCGATGGGGGTACTTTTCGAGACGCAACAGGATCTAAAATCGTCAAGACATAGCCACAAGATAACAATTTACACATTGACAGGAAACGCGAAACAAGAGCCCGAACGAGCTGAACAATGATTCGAGCCACGATGGGGGGATGGAAATCGTGGTGCACGGAAATATATGCAGACTGACGTGACCAATCGACTCACCTCCCGCGTTGCAGGTGAACAGTAAATGAACGGTGACTTCAGGGATTCCAACCCAAGAAGATGGTCAGAGTGAACATGGCTTAGGAAGCAGGCTAGTGGAGGCTTTTGGCCGGAAATTACTCGAAAATAATCAATCCTGATTTGGGGGAATTCTGCAGGACAGCGTGGGTGAGGAATAATACGGCGTAGGTTGGAAAGAGGGATGATTATGAGACATGCTTACCTGCGACAACGCCTTTGAACGTCGACATGACCCGCAGCGGTTATGTAGGTAACTATGTAGGTGGCGTTGGAGATTTTAGGACGTGGTGGTCTTGAGAGAAGGGCCCTCAAAGAACGCGACGACGCCAAGTCATGTGCTTCAATCTATTCGTTCTTTCACGAGCCAGATCCCGCAACATGGGCCGGTCAACGGGGGCTGATGCAAAACACACACGGTTCCTGCTCGACGGGTGCTCAGAGAATGCTCGGTCGTGCGGTGTGTCAGTGGCTTCGAAACGATCTTGGCTTACAGTCTGCATGGAAAAACAGCATGACCCTGGGTGGATTTGCAGTGGTTGGATTTGACCATCCCGCTGCTGACCAGTTTGGTAGCCCCTCGAGGTCGCTGGTGCCGTGGGCGGACTACCGCCAACCACGGCGGTGATGCCGGGGACTATTTGCCTCTAGGAGAGAGCGGAAAAATCGGTAGCCACTCAGCGGGGTCAAGCATTTTGTCCGGCAGGGTCAGATGGGCCTTGAATTGACAGCTTGCACACCACCACCTCACAGCAGCCGCCGAATTTGCTTTCCTGCGTCGGACGGTGGGCTGTCGGCTTGTTTGCGTCCGCTGTGATAGGCGTTGGGGCTGCCATGCCATGCGGCAATAAAGACCAGTGGATCGGCCCCAAGTCAACCCTTGAAAGGCGGGCGTGAGCGGACCTCAATGGTAAGCGGCTGCAGGCAAGAAATAGGTTTCGAGGCGACGAGCCTAGCCTGTAACTATCGTCTCCGGCGCATTCTCTACCGGCCCTGGCCCTTGCTGGCAGGAGGATCATATCTGCTGGTTGCTGGACCAAGGGACAACTGATTATAAAGTACAGGCGGTGTACCTGAACATGCTGCCTCATTTCCCGTTCCTCCCTTTTTCGTGCCGTCCGAGCGAGTTTCCTCCTTACTCTGCAGACTCTCCAGACTGACTGAATCCTCCTTCACGCCCGTCACTTCATCCCGATACCACCGCCCTTCCCGCCTCTCCGCCGGGCCCGAGACGGTTAGCCCATCGTCATTACCACAGGGGAAGGCCCAACGCAGCAATCGAAATATTATCCCCGAGTTAGGAAGGTCTTCCGGAGGCCTTTGCTCTGAGACGAATTTACTGTAGCCCCAGGCCACCGCAAATTCCCGCTGAATCACGCTCACCAGCTATTCCTCCTCGCTCCCTTTTTAAAGAGTCAAGTGCAGAACGTCTCCGCCAACGAATCAGAACCCACTTCTTAAAGAAGAGAGCGACAAGGCTACGTGTGACGGAGCTTGGCTGTGTGACGCGTGAATCGGATTCGGAGTCACGTTCATTCCTTTTCTCTCGATCAGGAACGGCACCTAAGCCAATACGCCACTTCCAGTCCTTTCCAGCGCCCCACAAGCTCAATTCAACAACACCTCTGCCTCACAAACAGTGCCTGATCATCTCACTTATTTAGTCCTGAACCTCCACCCAGCGACGTCCGCTTGAAAACGAAACCTCCTACAAACGATACTCAACTTCTCCCTGGTTGGCCCACGATGCACCGTAAACAACCCATATCCGTTCTGGTATACAATCAGCTCTTCCCGCACCCTCGCCCTGACGATCCCTCCTCCTTCTCCGCACACCTCTCCAAAAACCTAGTCGGCGAAGTCCGCATCGAGACTGCCACTTTCTACGGCTCCCTCGACACCATTGAAGCACGCTACCCAGGCCTCAACTACTCACACATCCCCCACCGCAAGCGCCTAGGCCGCTTTCCGCACCATGCTCGCCTTTTCCAGGCCTTCGATGCTCTAGGCCTTACCGAATCGGAGATTGCAGGCTTCTGCCGTTGGGAAGGGACGCTGTGGGCACGCGAGCGGTACGAGAGGGACGAAGGGGTCAAGGTGCGAGATACGACGGGCCTGGAGATCGGAGAGTGGGTTGATCGACGCGGCAGGACGACGCGGAACAAAGGCATCAACGTGAAGACGGACATCGAGGTTGAGATCGAGGAGGTGCGGCCCGCGGAGGAGGCGTTGGACTCGGAGATGGCAGAGGAGGACGAGGAGAGCGATGAGGAGGTGGAGAGCGTTGGGTTCGAGCTTAACCAGCGGCTCATCCAGGCGGCAGCAATGCGGGAGCAGGGTGTCAGCGTCGTCATGGACCCGGAGTGGGAGCAGTTCCTGAAAGAGGCTCAGGAGAGAGAGGCGCTGGGGAGACAGGAGCTGGGCATCCAGGCATCGGGGGCTACTGCACCGCGCTCGCTGCGACCGGCACTGACGAGTACTATGGCACCGCTCGGCGCACCGCCCATGCCTCCAAACCCGTCCATCGGTCCAGCAACGTCCTCTTGATCCCCCTTCTTCCAAATTGGGTTCCCCTTCATCTTTAACGAAAGCATATTTTGTGCTCCTTTCTCCTCGTTACGTCTGCGGTTTATTCGGCTTATTCCACCCTTGCTGTTCGTCACTGCATCTGATTTTAGCCCGCATTGACACATTTTGAACATTAACATTCTACTGGCGTTACTCGAACTCGATGAGATATCAGATCGGACTGGGAGTTACGGGGGGAACAGGCATATTTCCGCTGTGGAGTAATACCCGTATGATTTGCTGTGCCTTTTTTTTCTCTCTGAGCGTGTGCTTTGGTTTCCCCCAATGATGTTGTAGATAGTCACTGGCAGACGAAAAAGCGTCTAATAGATTTTGCATCTGGCAACAATATACAAATTTTCGACTTGTGCGTTCCATGAGCTGCACGAGATGCTGTGTGCGGTGTTTGCCCGTATAAGGTTGGTTCGCGTTAGTAGATAGATTACAATAAGTATAGACCTTGCTGTTAGTTCGTACTTGTTATCAGATTGTCTGTACTAACGAATAGCATTCTCCTGCAAGGCCTTACCTGCCGTCATGACAATGAAGAGACATTGTTCCAACTTCGAAGAAGTTTCAAAAGAAGAGCATATTAAATCACTTCATAAGCCACTGTCATAGAGTTCCCCATAGACAATCATTACTTTCATTCCCTCTAAGACTGCCGTATCTATTTATGCTAATGCAGTTTGAATGGGCGTGCTGCCCATGACAATGCGTCGAATCGTTCCCCTCCCCCCTGGGGACATTCCTACAATAACGCAGCGTCGATATCAATGCCGGGACCCCCCAAACACCTCATCTCGAAAAAAAGTCTGCTGGAAGCCGCCAGGCGGTACCAACTCCACCTTAAACACCAGGAAACCGGCGGGCGAGGAAGGCACCAAGGTTGAACCTTTCACGAGCGTTAGCCAGCCGCCACAACGCAGTCCATCCACGCTCTCCCCGGCGCTCTCCCCAGCCAACAACGGCAACAGCAACAACGGCTCAGAGCCTCCGCCCCCCCAGCCCCGCAAGCCCAGACCCCCTCTTCGCATTCCGCACCCACCTGCCGACGCCCTCCTGATCAATCTCCATGGCGTCAGCGCCCTGGCCCTCATCCCCGAACACCGCGCCCCGCTTCGGCGCACCGCCCTTGTCCTCCAGCGCGGCCATGGCGGCCTCGAGCCCGCGGTCGCGCCGGCGCCGCTCCCGCTCGCGCCGCACCGCCGCCGCCCGCACCGCCGCCATCTGCGCGTCCAGATCCGCCAGCGCGCCCTCGCACCGCTGGCTCCATGCGAACAGCGTCGCCTGCATGGCGGGCAGGCTGCCGGGTGCGAGGTCGCGGAGCGGGGCGATCGAGGCCACGTTCACGATGCTGTGGGCCGGGTCGAGGGTCGCGGTGAGGAGGGACGAGTAGATGGCGGTTGTGAGGAGGTCTTCTAGCGCGCGGGAGGAAGGGAGGGAGAGTGCGGTCATTAGGTGCGAGTAGGTGAGGGTGGAGTGGGAGTGGGCGAGGGGGAGGAGGGAGAGGAGGAGCAGCTTTTGGTGCTGGGCGAGGCTGAGTTGCGGGAGTGAGGGGTTCGCTGTTCAGGATATGTTAGTCTGAGCTGCTATATGTTTTTTCATGTTGTATGTCCTGGTGGGAGTGAGGTTGGGTGCGGGAGCCAGCTACCTACCTTTGTAGTCCGCCCATGTTCCCCAGGAGAATATCTCGAGCAGGGTGAGGTAGGGGGCGTATTCGGAAGACTGCCTCAGGGCTTGGATGTTTGGTGTCTGGAGGAGCTCGGCGAAGACATAGGTGTGCGGGGTGGAGGTAGCTTGGGTGACCAGGTCGGCGGCGGCGCGGGGTGAGTTTGCGGATTTGGAGAGGGCCAGGAAAGGTTCGAGCGCGTTGAGGGCACGGGTCTGCTCCATGCTGGGCTGTGGATGCTGGGCTCGTTTTGAATTAGGGCTATTGGGAGAATTGGTGGAGGTAGTGTGCGGAGGATGGATTTTAGTCAACAGTGAAGCTTCATGCTTGGCGATCCCGCCCAGATCTGATTAGATCACAAGCTCTCTGAGACCCCGAAGGAGCCCCGGATGCTCTCGGGGTTTGAACCTCCCTGAAATAGCAGTTCTAGGCAAGCTTCTATAGTCTTGCGAAATTCAGAAAATGGTAAAAAGTCTTCTTGGACAGATCTTCCGAAGCCTATACGAACTGCTTACTCGATGACGGAGCACCCAAAGTTCTCCAAAGTATCTATCTATTACCGAGTAATGACTGAATCAATCACGCCCCCCTCTTCTCCGCAAGCGCCCTAGGGGTGCTGCAAGCCATGGAATCGTGAAAGGAGGTCGTTCGAGGTCTGTCCCGCACTGGCTATATCTGTGGCCTCAAACATCGGTCTCCGTGCTGGGAAGCAAACTGGCCAATCACAAATTAAGCGGTGATTAAGAAATGCCACACGAGTGGATGGCTATGGATGCCCTTCGGGGCAAAGACCCCAGTTATCGCGGTAGGCTAGGGCGATACTAAGGGATAAAGTTCGCGTATGATGGGCTGAGGTGAGAGGCAGATGGATGTCTCGAGTAGGAGTCGTGAAGGGTAATCACACTGCGGCCGTCTCATCGCCTGCCATTCCGACACCTCTAGTTTCGTCTTAGAGAGCAGGGCCAAGGCAAAACACAAAGCTTGACGGCCTTGGAAATCCATATCTTCGGGCTTCATGCCATGATTTTTTTCATATTGTTGCACCGGCTGACCGTCTCTACTTTTGCATTCGTTCTCTGCTGCGATTATTCTCATTCTCGTATTCTCGTATTCTCGTATTCTCGATTTTGCCGTACTTGGCATTCAGCTGAAGCCCAGACGAGTCTGCTTATTCCATTCTCGGTTCTAGCGGCATTGCCCTCGCTCCGGCTTTATCGGTTCCCCGAAGTGGCTTCGTGGCTTACTTTGTGGCTTGCATGTTACCTCAATTATCCAAATCGCGTGCTAGAAGCTGGTCTTCTTGTAAATCTGTACACTTCTCACCTAATATTCCCGTCATTCAGTATAGTCATCTTACGTCACCCTATTCTCTTTATTCCCTTCGTGCAGCCCGACCTGTATCTCCCCAATAGACCCTCCACCGCACTATCACTTCAACCTGGCCAGAATCGCACAGAGGTAGCCCTCTAGGGCCGATACCCACCGGTCCTTTACCACAGCCGTCTTCACATCATGGCACCGTCATACCTACCAGTATCGACTCGCGATGTCGACAAATCCCTATCGCGAAACGCCCCGCCGCAACCGTCAAAGAGTGCGCCAACTGCACACATGGCCACAACAACCCTCAAGGTTGAGGGGATGACCTGCGGAGCTTGTACATCAGCGATAGAAAACGGGTTTCAAGGAGTCGACGGCGTGGGCAATGTGTCTATTAGTTTGGTTATGGAGCGAGCAGTTGTACAACACGATCCTGTAAAACTGCCAGCAGAGAAAGTCAAGGAGATAATAGAAGATCGAGGTTTCGACGCAGAGGTATTGTCTTCGGATCTGCCAGCCGCAGCGCCTGCTGTGGAGGATCATTTCTTGAGCGATTCTGAAGACGAAGAGGAGGAGGCGGAGCAAGATTCGTCGATATCTACTACAACTGTCTCTGTCGGAGGAATGACTTGTGGCGCATGTACTTCTGCGGTAGAAGGGGCGTTCAAGGATGTGTTTGGCATCAAGGCTTTCAGCATATCATTATTATCGGAACGAGCGGTCCTTGAACACGATGTCAAAATTATCTCGCCAGAGCGGATAGCGGAGATAATTGAAGATACCGGGTTCGATGCGAAAGTCTTGGAAACAAAAGCTGCCATACCCACGAAGAAGAGGTCACAACGAAGTCGTGATAAGCGGAAAATCCTCACCACAACCGTTGCGGTGGAAGGCATGACGTGCGGGGCTTGCACATCTGCGATCGAGGGCGGTTTCACAGGAGCTGATGGGATTTTGCAGTTCAACATCAGCTTGCTTGCAGAACGGGCAGTTATTGTTCATGACCCAACCAAAATTACAGAAGATCAAATCGTCGAGACCATCGAAGACCGAGGTTTCGATGCCAAAGTTCTGTCATCAAGTGATAGCAGCGCCCAGGCGTCAACGTCAAACGCTACAGCCCACCTCAAAGTCTATGGATTAATGGACACCAAAGCTTCTTCAGAGCTCGAATCTTCTCTCCGTGCAATCCCAGGCGTTATCACCGCGACAGTGAACTTCAGCACTTCTCGTGCCTCGATTGCACATGAGCCCTCAAGTGTTGGTCTACGTGCGCTAGTCGAAGCCATCGAAGCGGCGGGATACAATGCACTCGTCGCCGACTCGAACGACAACAACGCGCAGTTGGAGTCTCTTGCAAAGACCAAAGAGATCCAAGAATGGCGTCGCTCATTCAAAGTTTCAGCTATGTTTGCCCTACCAGTGTTCCTTACCAGCATGATATTCCCTATGTTTCTTCCATTCCTCGACTATGGCAGCATTTGCCTAGCGCCTGGTATTTGGCTCGGCGATGTTGTCTGCCTTTTCCTCACTATCCCTGTTCAGTTCGGCATTGGGAAACGATTCTACATTTCAGCATTCAAATCACTTAGCCATGGTTCTCCTACTATGGACGTTCTAGTCGTTCTAGGCACGTCCGCAGCATTCTTCTTTAGCGTTGCAGCCATGCTCGTATCTATAGTCACTCCTCCGCATTCTAGACCAGCTACAGTGTTTGACACTAGCACTATGCTCATCACCTTCATCACCCTTGGCAGATATCTAGAGAACAGGGCTAAAGGCCAGACATCTAAAGCTCTCTCGCGGCTCATGTCGTTAGCACCTTCAATGGCTACTATCTACGCAGATCCCATTGCCGCAGCAAAAGCAGCGGAAGGGTGGGATCTCCCCGTTTCACAAGAAAAGGACGACAGCAAAGACATGAATGGTAACGCCGCGGAGGAGAAAGTCATTGCTACAGAACTCATCGAGGTGGGAGACGTGGTCATTCTTAAGCCTGGAGATAAGATTCCTGCAGATGGCACTGTCACGCGCGGTGAAAGCTACGTCGATGAAAGCATGGTCACTGGCGAGGCTATGCCAATCTTTAAGAAGAAAGGACACCTCCTCATGGCCGGGACGGTCAACGGTGCTGGCCGAGTTGATTTCGTCGTCACTCGGGCTGGCCGCGATACTCAGCTCAGCCAGATCGTACGCCTGGTTCAGGAAGCTCAAACAAGCCGAGCGCCGATTCAGCGGTTGGCTGATACTGTTGCTGGATATTTCGTTCCTATTATCATTACTCTCGGTCTAGCAACTTTTGTCTCTTGGATGGTCCTCAGCCATGTTCTTCCTTCTCCCCCACAGGTGTTTTTGAATCATGCCAGTGGCGGCAAGCTGATGGTTTGCGTAAAGCTTTGCATTTCGGTTATCGTCTTCGCCTGTCCCTGTGCGCTTGGTCTTAGCACACCGACTGCAGTCATGGTTGGAACTGGTGTTGGCGCTGAGCAAGGCATTCTCGTCAAGGGCGGTGCTGCTCTAGAGACTGCCACCAAGATCAACCACGTCGTTCTGGACAAGACCGGCACCCTGACTGTGGGCAAGATGAGTGTTTCAAAAGCGGATTTACAAGGAGGCTGGGACGAAGATGAGAAGAAAGCCCGGCTATGGTGGACTCTGATTGGTCTTGCCGAAATGGGCAGTGAGCATCCCATTGCCAAAGCTATCGTCCTCGCCGCCAAAGACCATCTCGGACTCGGCCCCGAAGGTGCTCTCGATGGAAGTGTAGGCGATTTCGATGCCGTCGTTGGCAAAGGCATCGCTGCCAACGTTGAAGCTGCCATCTCACCCGAGCGAAAACGCTACCGCGTACTCATCGGCAACGCTCTATACCTCCGCTCAGAGGGCATCATGATCCCGCCGTCCTTCGAAGAAGTTCCAATCACACCCTCCGGCACCGCTCACCCGCGCCCCTCGCCGCAATCCCGCTCCGCCGGCACCACAACCATCCACACCGCCATCGGCACCACCTACACAGGCTGCCTCTCCCTCTCCGACACGCTCAAGCCCTCAGCGCGCGCCGCCATCCTCGCGCTCTCCCGCCTCGGCATCTCCGCCTCGATCGTCACTGGCGACACCATCTCCTCCGCCCTCGTTGTCGCCTCCCAAGTCGGCATCCCACCCGGCAACGTGCACGCGTCCGCCACCCCCTCAGAGAAAAAAGAAATCATCGCCGAACTGCAATCGCGCAGCCGCGTCGTCGCCATGGTCGGCGACGGCATCAACGACTCGCCGGCGCTCGCCTCGGCCGACATCGGCATCGCGCTGTCGACCGGCACCGACGTCGCCATGGAAGCCGCCAGCATCGTGCTGATGAGCAACACCGACCTGCTCGCGGTTCCGGCCTCCCTCGTCCTCTCGCGGAGCATCTTCCGCCGCATCAAGCTCAACCTGCTCTGGGCGTGTCTCTACAACGTCATCGGCCTGCCCTTCGCCATGGGCTTCTTCCTGCCCTGGGGCCTGAGCCTGCATCCGATGGCGGCCGGTGCGGCGATGGCGTGCAGTTCCGTCAGCGTGGTCGCGAGCAGTCTGGCGCTGAGGTGGTGGCGCCGCCCGAGGTGGATGCGCGTCGCGGTGCTGGATCCCGGTGCTGAGGTGCCCGAGGCCGAGCGCGAGGCCGAGAGGCGGTTGGGCGAGGAGGGCGTCTTCAGGCGCGCGCGGGACTGGGTCGCCGAGGCCGTGAGGGCGCGGAGGCGCGCCAGGGAGGAGGTGGGGTATGTTCCGCTGAGGGATATGGGGGATGCGTGAGGGGGGGAGGAAAGAGAGATTGGTGATTTTTTCTTTTTGTATTGTATGTTTTGGGTCTTAGCGTTCGGGGGCTTGGAGCTAGAGAGAGAGAGTACTGAAGTGCCTCTCGGGGTTTTTTGAGCGATGTTTGTAATATAAAGTGTTGATAATAATTCTATTCGTTACATATCTATGTGATCCCAGCTGCAGGTAGTGAAGTTGGAATAGGTCATGGCTCGGGGGAATTAGCTGATCTAAGAGGAGAAATATTAGTGCTTCCTTGCACCTAAAGATGTAATTACAACCAGTCCCAGGCTGTGTGTTGGTTGCAGTGAGCCCCTTTTGGAGGTCCCGGGAAGCATATCGAAAGTTTATGTTTTGTAGCAATAGGGAAACGAATCGCCCTGGCGCCTTGACTAGACGTTAAGGTTCTATTTCTGCTACCTTTTAGAGGTTCTTGTTTTTAATTCCGTATACATTTGAAATTCGGGGTTTTGACTTTTATGAAACTCCTTCCATAGCGTTTCTGGGTTCTTGATATTAAACTGCAATATCAATGACGCCTAGCCAGTTCAAGGTTCTGCGGCGGTCCGGCGAGGGTATACTGAAGACCTTCAGAGGTCTATCTAAAGTTTGTCTGGGTCGTGCGGTAATGATTAGTTAAATAACCCACTATCCTCTTAATAACTCAAGTTATCACTGGTACTCTTATGTATGCTGGTAATCCTAAAAGCAGAAGAAATCTTGGTCGATGCACGGATTTACAGTACATCATACAAGGAAACATACTTCACCAGTTATCATACAAATTGCAGCCAAAACGGCCTCCAAGTTCGAACCAGCACCCTCCCGGCTTACCCCACAACCCGCACTCACCCTTCACGCTCCCTTCCGCCCATTCCCCGCAATCGCCACCACATTCCTCAACGTCCCAAACGGCAACACATCCGCGATCCTCCTCGCACCCGAAAACAGCATGACCAGCCTATCCACGCCGCAGCCCCACCCCCCGGTCGGCGGCATGCCCCACTCCAGCGCCTCGATGTAGCTCTCGTCAACCGACACCCCGGCTTCCACTTTACCTTGCTGGTACTGCAGCTGCTGCTCGAACTTGCGGCGCTGCTCGAAGGGCGAATTTTCCTCTTCGTACGCGTTGACGTATTCGCGGCCGCGGATGAAAAGCTCGACGCGTGCGGAGACGAGCTGGTTGGTGGTGGGATCGAGGTAGGATTTGGAGAGCGGGGAAAGTGGCTCTGGGTGGTGTGTTATGAACGTTGGGACAGTGCAGAGGGGCTCGATGTACAGTTCTGAGAGGGTGTCGAGGAGGCGAGGGACGGTGGGGTTGGATGGAAAGGTGATGTTGAGCTCAGAGAAAAGAGATAGAAGCTCGGTCTGGGCGGTGGGGGATGAGAGGTTCGGCAAACTGCGGTTGATGGAGGATTCGATTGTTGGGATGAAAGGGAGGCGTTGGAAAAGGGAGCTGAAGTCGATGTCAGGTGGCGAGAGTGAAGTGAGTTCGGCGGCCTTGAGATCTTGGACCATTACTGCCATTTGTTGCAAGAGTCTTTCGGTTTTGGAAATAAGGTCCTCAAGATGTGCCCCGACCTCGTAGAACTCGCAGATTGTAAATTCTGGGTTGTGGGTAGCATCCACACCTAGATCTCGGGAATTAGTAAAGCCAGTATAGAGACACCTTGAAGCGCTCACCTTCATTTCTGAAGACACGACCAAGCTCAAAAACTTTCTCATTCCCAGCAATGACTAATCTCTTAAGATATAGCTCTGGGGCTATCCTGAGCCGTAATGTGGTGTTTGATAGTTCACTGGCCACTGTCTCGAATGGCCTTGCGATAGCACCTCCAGCGCCTGCATCAAACATGGGTGTCTCAACCTGGATGAAGCCATCCTGTAAAAAGTATTTTCGCAGCAGCTGGTAGATGTGACTCCGTAATTGGAGAATATCTCCCCGTTGGCGATTGACCAATTGGTGGACATGTGGATGCCGTGTCAATGTCTCTGGATCTTCGATTGTTGAAGGTATTTGATGCAAGGACGGTGAAAGAGCTTGTGGAAGTTCTGTTGCAAGAATAGAGAGTTCACCACTCGTAGTCCTCGTGGGATGCCCTGTGATTGCTAATGTCCGTTAGACATGTAATACTATGGAGAATGAGCAAAACTCACAGAACCAATCACCCTTTCGGGCAACTTGTTTGAATTGTTTGAACTGCTCAATGGCTACACCATGATCGGCGAGAACTTTAAAATCACAGTAGCCCTGAACTTTTCCATCCTGACGTTCAATATCGACGAAAGCTAACTTTGAACCTGCGGGGCGCAGAGACCGCACTCTTCCTAGAGCTGTCAGCCCCACATCTACTCCGACATTTCTTGCGGCTATATACCAAAGATCTCAACTGTTGTATCTTTTTTAGTGCCTTGTACCATATCGTAAGCGTGGTGGAAGGCTTTAGGCGTCAATCGTTCGACTCCAGGCTTCTCCTTCAATCGTGGATGATACCTTCGGAGGTCTCCGGCTTTCTTCAGCTGTGCCAGACGTTTTTCTACATCGTGGCTTGAGGATGGAGAAGTATGGTCATCCTCAACAAGAGTTTGGGCAAATCGTCGTTGGATAGAACAGTACAGTTGGGCATGTTCGGCGCTCGTTGTTGGCTTGAAGCTTCTGGAAAGATATGGTCGGAGAAACCGACAAGCATTTCTGCTCATACTGTTATTTATCAGCTTCGGCCCATTCAATTATATGAGACAGCAATAGATAACAAATTGGAAAGCAGTCAGTAGTTTGTGAGTAGTTACAATCAAGCGCGTGAAGAATCATACGTCATTCGCAACGGTTCTTAATAATCAATTCATCATGAGGCTTTCGCTATGGAATAGCAGAGCAAATAAATCCAGTATACCTGTTCCTTGGGCTCTATTCGAGCAATTGATGCTGTTGTAAGAGAATGAAGAGCGGATGAGGTCGCCTTGAAACGTCACAGTGGAATTTCGTGTGCACGTGGAGTGGGTGGTCCAAGCTCCCATACCAGCTTGAGAGCCCACACAAGGCCAACACCATCCACCAATTCCATCCTCCCTACTTCAGGCTCACTAAATTTCCAACATGTCGTTCCTTTTCGGCGGTCGGCCGCAGATCTCTTCGGAGCAGAAGATTGCTCAGGCAGAGGCAGAGATTGACATGGTCTCTGACATGTTCAGCCGGTAATCCATTTCTCTTTGTTTCCTCTCGAACGTCAAATTATATGCTATCTTTATAATTGCACTCAAGCTAACTATCAGCCGCAGCCTCGTTCAATCTTGCTCAAAAAAATGCCTTGACAAGGACTACCGCGAAGCCGACCTCAACAAAGGCGAATCGGTCTGCCTCGACCGCTGTGTCTCCAAATTTTTCGAGGTAAACGTTAAAGTCAGCGAGAAAATGCAAGGGGAGGCAAGTCAAAACAAGGCCGGAGGCATGTTCAGCATGTGAAGCGGGCTAATGGCACATCACTTTAACTCTGGCGTCCGGGGAAGAGAACTTGTGGAACGGTATGATAGAAGATATGGGGGTCCCGGTTTAAGTGGATACTCGGCTTGTTGGATCAGGGAAGACCTGGAGGATCAGTTTTGGTCCGGATATTGTATAGCCGGATATTGTATAGGACGGTCCAGGTCGATGGTTGAACTTAATGATTCATCTATTTCTGGCTCTCGGGTCTACTCATGGGAATAGTCTAGTTTCAGTGGACGGGGTATGTGTATGATTAGCTTACAAGTCTGTAATGAGATATGGCGTTATTTATATCGTTACCGATCGTTCCAATATTATTCCATATGGCCTGTAGCCTCCCGGTTATGTCTCCATGAGCGGCTTCGGATGTTGAAATGTATGAGTTTCCTATATATTCTCCCAAAGCCCTTCTAATGCTCATCAAAGACCCTGTGGCGTGCAAGGACCAAAGGTATGGCGCCTCGCGTGCACGCCTTATGAATAGAGCTCAAAATACCAACGTAAAGTAGAACTGTTTCTCATTTGATTTACATTGTTTTATTATACATGTATCGTAGCATTTGTATGCCTTCATTAGAATGCTAATGTGAAGAACATAGAAGCTCGCCTCCGCATCATCGCAAATATCGTTTTCATAGCTCCAGATAGCATAGCTTAACAGAGAATTACTTTGATTCCATCCTATGACCCGCCTATCCTTCAAAGAGCCTTCAATCATGAAGTCATTTTCGGTCAATCATAAGTAGGTCAAGCGAAAGTGATAAAGCCCAAACGCAGATGTACCCCAACCGGCGAAGAGCAAAAATGTAGCCACGACAGAGACATGGACAGATAACGCAAGAGAAGAGGACATTTCCCCCATCATCGACAAGTGGGATGGTTTTTTTTTGATAGCTTGAAACAGGGCATAAAAGAATGTGAATGAATGTAGCATGAATTAGGTACCTTCCGAGGTGATGGTTGTCAAGAAACAAGGTCCGGTACGAATGTCTAGTTGGAAGCCGCAAGGGTGGCATTGCCTCACTGTGCGAGATTGTCTAGTTTGACCACATAGTAGGCTGTCAAACGCATGACTTAATTAATTAGTGCTTATTGCGGCCCGACTGATCGCCGCGCCGGTTGGCTTTACGTGCTTCGGACAGTCGCAAGAGGCTCCTAATGCCTTCTCCGGGGCTCGTACCTTTTCCCATCATCTGACGAATCTGCTTTACAGCAAGTTGGGCCAATTCCGACTGGTGTTTAGCTTCTACAGCATTTGCCCTGGCCTCTTGTGCATGTATCTCAGCACGCTTTGCATTCTCTACCGTGCTCATAATTATCTGATGGTGAAGTCAATCAGTGAATGTATATTTCAAAGCCAGATAAAGCTACGTACCTCCGCGACATTAAGAAGCCTGAAACGCTCAACGGCACCACTAGGCAAAGTGTTTGCTGCTTCCCGAACGTACCTGACGAGAGAGGGAGTTTCAGAGGAAAGATCCGAATCCGGAGATTCTGGAATGGGCGAGCTGACCATAGCTCGAACAGGCGAGCCTTGGTTACTGGGGGAAGAAGTGTCTTTTTTCGCAGGGGTAGGCGTTGGTGTTCGCCCACCGCGAGAAGTCACTATCCGCTGGAAAGTCGCAGGTAGTCGACCGCTCCTCGCCACTGGGCTTCCATCTGGAGTAAAGTTAGGTCTAGGCTCAGCTAGTTCCTTGTTTTCAGTTAATTTTAGAATATTGTTGCTACTATGCTTGTGAAAGAAATTGCGGATAGACATAGCAATCTTAGCCTTCGACATAGACCCGCAATCGGTGTAGGCCTTGGAAGAGAAAGTGGCTTGAGAATATCTAGGTTTGTGATGACCTCTTCCAGCTGTCTTGAAGTCGCTTGATAGGCGAGAATCCGTGATTCGCTCAGGAATTTGATCGGGGGATGCACAAACACCAGGAACAAAGGTAGAGCGATGCGATGAATATTCTGCATTCGATGCACGAAGAGATCCTGGTTGGAGCCGAGATGGATAATCAATCGGGCTTTGCTCCTTCCGTGATGCCCGCGGGTGACTGATTGATAAAGGCAATTCTGGGTTGGTTTTCTCCTGTCCATCGTGGATCATGTTCTTGTGTTCAGGCGGGAGTGGTATGAAATTACTCTGGGCAGTTGAGGCCTTCCAGGAGTTGGTGGGAGGCACACTGACTTTATGGGTTTCAGATCTAGAGACACTATTCACTGCTAGGTTTGGTGCCAGTTCGGGAGAAGACTGGGATTCTGAGCTTCTGTCACGTTCCGACTCCTTTGAGCTGGCCATAGAGCTAGAGTTCACTTTGGCACGCCTAGCTGAGGCGAATGAGGAACTTCTTGATGGATGAACCCCAAGGCTACTAACATGTCTTTGTTCGACTGGAAAACTTTCTTCGGAGTTCGTGGGATTTCTGCGTTGGTGCTGAGCCTGCTTTGAGGTGGCTTGGTGATTCCTCGTGTCCTCTCGACAGTTCTCAGGGCCCAGCGTCGGCTGTCTAGCGCTTATCCCAAAGCTAGTCTGCCTCACTTTTGATGCTCGATTCGCCGGTGGACTCTTCCGTGGTTGCTTTCGACTATTTGGTATTCCTGTACGTGGCTCTGCAGTTTGAGGAGAGGCTGGCCCCCCTTGCTGACCGTCCCGTCCCACTGTCTGGCGAGAATCATTTTGAACTGCTTGACGATACAGATCCGTGTGGATAGAAGGCACATCTGGCATGCCACTCGATTCGCCGAGGATAATATTATCTGCTTCTTCGTGAATTGTCAATACCGCCCCCAAGCCTGACTTGAGGGAATGGGCAGACAAACGCTTGACGCGAGCACCTGATGTTCGACTCTCCATACTCGCGCGGGAAGTGAGATCAACTTCGTCAAAAGATGCCGGGCTTGGTCTAGACGCGCTTCTCGAAACTGTAGAGGAGGTTCGAGGCAGAACACAGGGGGCCGTGCCAAATATATCCGAATGACGTTTCAGACCGTCGCGCATAGTAACAACTTCATCCGAGCCCATATTCGTGTTTGGTCCGTAGTCGTGGATCGTAGACTTCCCGCCAGACTCAGAGGAAGACTTGTTATTGAGTAGAGGCCATCTTGTTTCGCCTGTAGAACTCACATTTGTAAACGATGCGGCTGACGGAGCCCTCACTGAAGACGATGCTCGTTCTAAGGGCTGAGCCATGACAGAAGACGCATAATGCACTAGTACAGGAATTGAGCTTCTCTTGCTTCCTGTGTCTGTGCGTAGCTGCTGGTCCCTCCCAGAATCGACACCGGCGGCGTTACGATCAACTGTAGCTATTTTAGAACCCAGACTAAGGGTAAGATTAGGAGCGCTATGTGCGTTATCAGAGACGGAAGACGTTCGGGAGCTAGAATGGAGCCTTGAGTCGGCGGTTTTGACATCAGTCGCTGAGACTCCAGTACCGGCAAATGAGTCAACCTCTGCATTCGGGGATGAAGAATCTATCCCGACACTGCTCCTACAGGACTCAAAATGAGCTAGCTTGGGCTTCACAGGAGTGTTGTCTAGTCGTCTACCACTCTTGTGTGGCGGTGGCCTCGCCATGAAGCCGGTAATCACACCAACCCCATCGGACCCATGGTTCGTAGCCCTCCCTCCCGACATTTGATCGTGAAGGGACAATGTCCCAGACAAAGCCGAAGGGACTATTCCACATTCGCTTTTCGTCAAGCTATCGGCAGAAGTACCTGGTGAAACATACAACTATAAAATGTTAACACAGGAGAACCCTTAGGACATGAGTGTAGTAAAAAGAAACGCCGTGGAACGTAAATCGAACTTAGCACAGTATAAGGACGGGAAAGGGAGGAAGCTAAGATTCTGGAACTCACAGTCAAGTGCATTTGAGGAGCACGACCAGTGGCCGCAACATTTGGAGGTTGTTTGTTCGTATTTCCCCGAGCCGTTCGAGCCTGATTCTCTTTGCCTCCAGTTGTCTCCTTCATACGCTTGCCTGTAGGACAAGGGGTATTGAGTCTGTTGACTAAATTATGGTCCTTAGCCCTGGCTGTAAGGGGATTATTACTGGCAAGTTTTGGCCCTTGATCAAATTTCTGCCTGATTTGGTTCAAGTTGGAAGATTGTGGAATTGGATGCTGGTCAGCAAATTTCTCCAAAGTACCTGGTGTTGAAGCCTTTTCGGGATACAATGCGGGCCACTCCTGCTCTTGAGGTGTACCTGCAGCCATCTTCAGAGGCTTTTCCGAAGCGTCAAGAAGGGTTCGACTCAGCTTAATAGGACTGGCATTAGATGTGGCCCGAGCTATAGGCGGAAACGGCAAAGGTTTATCAGTAGGAACTACGGGAGCTGTTCTGCTGGCTGCTGCTGCGGCCTTGATGGGCAGTCAGTGAGTATAAACACTTTTCAGGGACCAGAGAAGTTTACCGTGTTTGAAGAATCAGTTTTGCCTGGGACTCTCGCCTGTTCAGAAGCTCCCTTCGGAGTATGCCCATCAGTGTTGGCACGCGTGAGACCGACACGCTGCGCCGCTGTAGAAACCCATCCTTTTGTACTATCCTTAGGCAATGAATTCGGCGTAGCGGCTCCATGTGGAAATTTCGATGTAACCGTTGGCGTTCGAGAGTTCATAGACGAGGCAGTGCTCTCCATGAAATGCTGTGGAGGACAGTTTATCGGTTGTGTTTTACGAGCAGGAGAGCCCCCACCAGGAAATCGCGAATAAGGAGATAATTTTAAGTTGCGAATAGAAGATCTCTTCGAGGATTGAACCACAACGCGTCGCTGGTTGTGACTGATGTCAGTGAGTGGATTAGACATCGTTGAACCGCGCTTTGGCGCAGCAGCTCATTGATGCAATTCGTCTTGTAGAACACGGACAGTTTTTGGAAGACGGATGGAAATTACGAAACCAATTGAAATCCTAAAAGAGTGAGGTGGGGTGGAGTGGTGAAGAGAGGGAGAACTTGACAGCTCGAAGTCTTAACGCCTGTTTTGTTTGCGCTTGACGCGTTATTAGACTTTGGCTTTTATTCATTCTAGGACATCAAATCAAGAAAATTCACTGAGGAAAAAGTCTTGGCAGCGCTCGTAGTCTGGCATTCATAATGGAGCCGCCTTCAGTGAGATCCACCACCAGGCGCACAAGAGACTCTTCTTACAAGGATTGACGTACGTTTGCACCCAGAGACGGAAGCACGCAGGCACAATACATCGATGAAACAAGGTACCGAGATCCACGAACCCTTGATAGAGACGCTAAAACATTCGCATTCATCAGCGCCGAGAGCTTGTCTCGTTTGTCGAACTCTACCTAGGTAGTTTTTGTGATGGAGTTCCATCCTCCACTACCATCGTCTAAACTGCGAAACCGCAATTTTCCCGATATTATGGAGAGGGGAATTATGCCCACAGGCAATCTAGTGTAACAATCGCATTCTCTTCACATAGATTAGTTCGGTCTAATGCGCTAAACACTGCTCTAAACGTTTGCGACTACGCGTGCATAAGGTGGGTATCCGATCAAGGTGTGGCCAGTTAGATGAAGAAAACAGGCATGAAATGGAGTATCCTTTCCCAAGACTTTGTAAAAACCACACTAGCTATTGCATTATTTACGGTGTGATTATAGACTTTGTTGCAAAGAAGAGCGAAAGGGAGGTAAGGGAGATAAGGTATTTGATGGACGAGGAGAAGGGGAGGTACGTGCAAACGGACTTGAAAATTGCGGACTTCCCGCGAGCAGTTCCAGGGTTTGACCAGCCGTTTTCGTCAGACCCTTGAACATCTTCGAACGCCTTGCCGCGGCTCAGAAACGATAGCGAAAAGAGAGGAAAGCATGCTTTTGCGGTCTGTATAGTATTAAGACTCCTCTTCGAAATCTATTCTAGAGGTTCTCTACACTCATTTGAGATGTATGGATAACTCGCCGAAGCACGACCCGTTCAGTTATTGCCGCTACAGATGCGTCTTAGATAGGCGGGCGAAGAGGCTCAAGGCATGATATGCAAAGAGAACCAATAATTTTCTTAAGGTTTCATTAGAACCTTACTGTAATTATCGTGCTGTGTATGCTGCAATGAGCTGTGAGGAAACTCTGGTCTGCGGCCTTAATTCTAGCGAGGGCCGAGCGGGGAAAAGTTCATCCGGCCTCTGCAAATCGAGATTCTGTATTCTGTCATTTCAAACTTCCTAAGATGTCAATGAGTATCCAAGGCTGGGGAAGAAGAGATATTGAGCTTGATTTCACTCTTTCTATTTGAATTTATCATGGCGAAAAACTACAAGGCTATGAAAGAGGCTTTCGTCTCGAATCACACCGGGAGCTCTGTCTCGGAAATTAATTATGTTACTCTCGTCGCTCCTGTATTACACACCTTCAAGCATAAGAGATTCCTTTACTGATTACCTTGCTGATAGTCCACGGTGCTGTTGTGGTCAGTTCTTCAATCGCGACTACGCCTGTTCACTCCTTACAACCGGTCGGCAATTTTGATCGACTTCCTCCTAAACTGTGCTGCAATACTATTCGCTACGACCATATACTCTTCAGCGCTAGTACTCCTTAATCTACTTCTCCTGCTCCCTGCGCTATCGGTGTACCTCACATCCACATCACTGCCGAAGCAAACAAAGCCCCGACCACCAACGCAATCCAATGCCTCGTCCCAATACACGCGACCTCCTTTCCCTGTCAAACCATTTGTGACGAACTATAGAGGGACTATGATGGTGGTGACTTGCGTAGCTATACTGGCGGTCGATTTTCGGATCTTCCCTCGACGATATGCAAAGGTGGAGAACTGGGGTACCTCGCTGATGGACATGGGAGTGGGCTCCTTCGTCTTCTCTGCCGGAGTAGTCTCTGCTCGGTCAATTTGGAAGGACCAGTTAAGCGAGAAGTCGACGCCATTATTCAGAAGACTGGCAGCTTCTGTAAAGCATTCTCTACCTCTTTTGGTTTTGGGCATTATCCGGCTCTATAGCGTCAAAGGTCTAGATTACGCCGAACATGTTACTGAATACGGAGTGCATTGGAACTTCTTCTTTACTCTAGGCTTTTTACCGCCATTTGTCGCTATATTCCAATCAGCATTCAGCATTATCCCTTCATATGCAATACTATCATGTCTGCTAGGCATTGCGTATGAAGTTGCTTTAGATTTCACCAACCTAAAGGCATTTATTATCACAGCACCACGCACTGACCTTCTGTCACAAAATCGTGAGGGCATTTTCTCATTTTTTGGTTATCTAGCAATTTTTCTAGCTGGACAAGCCGCAGGCATGTACGTGCTACCCCGCCAGCAACCAATTGCAAAGGATGTCACGAGGCGAGAGATTCTTCAGAAATCTATATTGGCCCGCTTAGTCATGTGGACATTTATTTGGAGTTCCCTCTTCTTCTTTTCTACAAGTTATTATGGCCTGGGCCTTGCCGTCTCACGCCGTCTAGCGAACTTACCGTACTTCCTCTGGGTGACCGCTTTCAACTGCGGACAAATTACTCTCTTCTGCGTGATTGAGTCGTTCTGTTTTCCAGACATCTATAAAACTGGAGATATCGAGACGGAAAAGAGGAAGTGTAAAGAAGCTACAAGCAGAATTCTCCATGCCTTCAATCGCAATGGGCTTGCCATTTTCTTATTGGCAAACCTGTTAACCGGTTTGGTTAATTTAACCTTGCCGACGTTGCACATGCGGCAGATGCAGTCGGTGGGGGTTTTAGTGGCGTATATCTCTATAGTATGCGGAGTTGCCCTGCTGTTAGATAGACAGAACATTTCCATAAAGCTGTAGAATAGTGTAAATTAAGCCTGCCATACTCATATCATGTAACAATGAAGTGTGTTAAAAATCCTGTGGATCTAAACTTGCGCAATGGGTCTCGCTTGGCCAAGACATTGGCTTCATTTCCCTATCGATCTCATGAAATCTCCACAAAACCAACAATGACTAAGGTCTCACGCCTTCAAGAGTTCCTCACACACTCCACTAACCCTCTAAAGCACTAACCACACCCTCTATGTCTACACCAGCAGCAAAACGGCGCCGCCTAGACGACGCAACGCGCACTTTACACAAACCGTTCAAATCGCCCTTCCGCACGCCATTGAAGCCGCAAATCGCAGCAGAAGACTCATCAAAAGCCGTAAACACGCCCGGTATCGTAGATGACAGCCATGTAGCGCCCGTACAATCAACAGCCACCCCCACCAAACCACTCCCCACCCGCCCCGCCGCATCCATACCCTCCACTCACGCCAAAGCTTCTACAGCGAGCACCAAGCCCTCCACAACAAGCGCCCTCATTTCCCTCCGCACAGACATCCAGACCCTCACCCAAGCGCACCGCCTGGTGACCTCCACCACAGACGCCGATCTGGAGGTGCTAATCGAGCGCTGGCGCGCCGCCAGCCGCGCTGCGGCCGAGGAGCTGTTCGCCAGCACGCGAGATAGGGTCAATAGGATGGGCGGGGTGGGAGCATGGCGGGAGAGGGAGAAGGAGCAGAGGGAGTGGAGGACAAAGTGGGAGAAAGAAGAGATGGAGGCGGAGCGAGGAGGTAGGGGCGAGGAGGAAGGGGAGGAAGAGGGGGAGGAGAGAAGGGAGAAGAGTGGCGAAAGAGAGTACGAGCGGAACCGTGATGAAGATGAACAGGAGGAGAAAGTGGAGGAGGGGAATGACGATGATGTGAGTGGTACAGGACTTTGGAGTTTAGGGGGCGGGAAGGAAGATGAGTCTTGTGTCTAGAAGTGACTAATGTTTAGCAGTCGTTCACGATGGACATGATGCTTAGGACACTTAATATCGATCTTAACATTATCGGGTACGATAGGCAAGGCCAGCGATGGATTGGATGAGGCTTTCGGACGCAAGTATCCCCCAAAAAGAAACAAACCGCCATGCCACGACTTTGAGCGAAAAACCTGGGGATATCGTGACAATGGACTCTATCTTCCTGCTCGAAATGCAACTATGGACATCAGACACTTTAGGGGATATTACTTGGCAAGAGCATAAGCTGCCGTCGCTCCCCATCTCTTCATCTGGATTCCCAAATCCAATTAGAAAGGTGCGTACATAGTCTAGGATCCTATTCAACTAGCTAACCTTCTTAGTATAATGGACTGAATATGCATTATATTTAAAATAGTCATTGATGTAACAGTGCAGTGTGGGAGAATTGAATGAGCAACTTAATTCTAAATCTATGGAAATCAAGTGAACTAAATACATGAAAGTAGACCCGGAACTCCGTAGTCTATGACTCAATATTTGACCATATCCGAGACATACGAGGGTAGCGTCGATTGTGTCTCGGAGCCTCTTAGGCGACGGTCTCGTGTCTCAGCGTAGTGCTGGTGAACTGTTACAATTGATCCCCATTACCTCTAATCAATTGAGGTTCTCCAAGAAGGGCGAGATCTCAAAACGTAAGCTACTCATACCTAAGGCCTGAACGGGTTTGACAAGACCGTACCTAACCAACTATAAATGCCCCCAGGGTCTCAATACTCCTGGTTTGAGAGGGTATTGAACGAAAGATGGCACTTATATGTAACTGTGATTCGTGCTGTCTTGCATATGAGTTCTGGTCCATATAGTCATTTCCTAAAAGCCCATTTTACACAATGCACAATCTCTGCCATCATTACATTTGCTATCATAAGATACAACCACCACTGTCATCTAACCTCTAACCGGAGGGGCTCATGTATAATGTAATCGCACGCCAAATTTGGCTCATTCCAGCTCTAGTAGCAGTGGCATATCACCCAGAGATAACGAATATCATCCCCATCTGTATTTGAGCTTGTAGTCACCCGCGCTACTCAATCAGCGGGAGATGGTAGATCCGATGGCTCGGCTTGTATAAAAATGTCGCCTTTGGAGACGTAAGCACTAGGTAGGGTTCAAGGAAGAGATCTGGTACACTTACTGAGAGGCTTATTAGGGTAGATCTTCGCCTGAAAACGAGCCAAAGCCACGTGAAGCAGATGTGAATGTTGCTCAAGTCCGGAGACAGGTACAACGTTCGAGAGTACTCTACACGAGTAACAGGTGAGCTTACCGAGCACTCCTACACGGCCATTATACACAACTCCACAGTGTGTACATTTATAACAGCCCCTGTGCCATATGTTTTTGTCGAGGCGATAACAATTATCCTCAACCGGCTTCTTGCAGGCAGCACAACTATCTGCGCTCTTGCTAAGAAGTTCTAGCAAGGGTATCGATGATATGCACAGCTTAGAAACCTTGGCAGTCGCAAGGGCCTCCAGAAACACTGTGAGAGCTTTGGATACACGATTACCTTCCAGTTTTAGGGAAGTTTGGAGCCCAACCCGCACCAGCAGTTCCATGTAATGTGCAAGGTCTGTTACTACTGATGGCAATTCTTGGGTGACTTCAAGGCGAGTAACACCTGTCTCTGCTGACTTTACGCAAATGTGAAAAAGATTTACAACCTTTTTGCACAAAAGCTTACTCTCTTGTAATGTAGGGGGGCCTTTGGAGGTAAATTAGAGATACATTCATGTGGTTGGGATTATTTGAGATGGTAGCTTACCTTTCCAATCTACTTGAGGCGTCACCGGCCGGCTTATTGCATCGATCGCCCAGAAAATAGTATCCACCTTTGCAATAAAGCGACTAGTGGTAAGCATCACCGCGCTGTAATCGCCGTCGCTAGCATGTAGTGACATGCTAGATATATCGGTTGCGCACAACCCCTCAAACGTCGAGCAGGCCCCCAAAATCCGACCCCACTTCTCTACGCGTGCCATTAACTCCAGCATTCTTGCATAGTGAAGGTCAGACTTCTTCAAAATCAGTGTTTCACATCCATGACAGACCTGGGCCCATCGCATCACATAATGAAAAAGACAGTAAGCGGCACCGTCGTGTTCGTAATAGTTATCGTAGGCTCCAAACGCCCTATCGCAGTCAGAGCATCCAAAATGCTCGACGTGGTACTTCTGGTCAAGTGCTGAGATGTAATTGTCACGGAGTGCCTTTTCAAGTTCGAAGCACAGCATATCGTGCCGGCGAGAGTAGTCTGTCTCGCAAAGAGCAATTGGCATGCTAGAGCCTCCATCTCCCAAGGACCAGAACTTGCTAGCTATTATTTCCCCGCAATCCTATGATAGCAATTAGCCTGAATACAACATCGTTGGGGCAGGGTCATTTTACTGCACAAGCGAGACACTTTAAGTGGAAAGCATTCCCTAAATTATACACTAATTGACCACTAAGCTTTTCTCCGCATTTGGCGCAAGGTGTGTTCTTGGAGGTAGCAATGACTGGTTTCTGCTGCATTGGAAGGGATGGTTTCCCCACAAGTCCAACTTGTTTGCTTTGTACGGAGGGGGATGGCGACTTGACAGTGGTTACTGGCTTTTGTTCCACTATAACAGAAGTTCGTTCGGCAGGGCTTACTAACTTCTGCCGCGTTAAAGAGGATGATGGGGCATCTTGTTGGATTTGGTCGGTGATAGATCTCAAGAGAGGAAGTGTCGGAACCCGCGTCAAGGTAGGTGGTGGATTGTCATATTGGCTTTGCTCGGGGCCAGATCCGCTTTTTCCCTCCCAACTTGTCCATAAGGGAGAAGAAGTCGGCTCTAGCAGTAATGAAGGCGATATATATGGATTGGGCTTAACATTGTGTTTCAAAGTGAGGTCCTCTTTTCCTCTCTGTTTGTTTATTCTTCGGATACTATCCGTGACTCTCTTTACTGACCCTGAACTTCCACCGTGGTGTCTTTGTTGCCACTCGTCATATGCATCATTAAACTTGCGACTCATTTGCAGCACGCCCAGCCACTCGCCGCGGCCTTGCTGAGGAGGAGAATTATAGCTGTTAAAGCTAGCTGGGTACTGAGGACGGTGAGACTGACGCAGAGGTAATAGAGAGAACCGGCCATTGGTAACGTTCGATTGCTCTTTCTTCATTTCCATTGCATGCTTCGAGGCGTCACCTCTGCCGGTGTCTCCTAACATTGGTGCTTTTGTGGAGAGAGGATATTGGTCTACTTGGCTAGCTGAAGAATTTTCTTTCAAAGGAGGAAAAAATTCGCCCATGTTCTGGTCTAGTGGCTGTGCAAAATGCTCTGACGACTGCGAATGGAGTGATTTATTAGGTAACATTGGTGTAGATAATTGTGACTTTCCCTGAATCTGAGGCGTAATCTCTGGAGGGTTAGATAACGAGCCGTTATTACCTTGAACAACCCCCTTCTGGTCTAATTGTTCGGCAGATTGCTGTTTGCTCGGCAAAACTAAGCTTGAATTTTTCTCAGAATCGTGATGTTCAAGTTGTAGTTGTTTGGGCAGCGGCTGTCTAGGTTGGGGTGTAGGTGTGTCTTCATAGTCCTATGGATTATCAGAGGAAGACTTTGGCGGCATGCCTACAGATGTACCAACCAAAGGCTCAGGAGAACTTTCTGAAGTAATAGCGCTCTCAAGCTGTACATTATCCATGGGCTCCTGAAAGCTTACTGAGTCTAAAGGCTGAGCAAGGTCAATCACCGAGGCCCATGAATGCACGCTTTCTGCGGACTCCAGATCGTCTATACAACAGAGTCCGGAAAATATAAATTTCGTCTCCGGGTCCGAGTTAGCCTCCACAATGGCCTCAAGAAGCATGTGTGCAGTCCAGCGAGTTTTTCGATCTTCTTGCATCAGATTGGAGATCCAGGATCGCGGGGCGTTGTCTGAATTCAACCCTTTAGAGCCGAGAATCGATAACCAGGAGGAAACGCCAGAAGGATTAAGATAGTAGTGAGACAACATCGTACTAGGCTCCTCAATATGGGTATAAAGTTTTGATACAGATTCTTCCTTCAAAACGGTCCAAATCTCTAGAAAGACGCAGCCAAGGGACCACATATCTGTAGATGATCGTTAGTTAGAGGCAATCACATGAAGTATATCGACTTACCGGAGGAGGAATTTCTCGGCAGAAATTTGGCTACCTCTGGTGCACAGTATCTAAGGGTTCGAACGGTATCTCCCGATGTCGTGCTCTTTCCGACCTCAGTCCAGTCAAAAGATATGCCAAAGTCCGTCAGAAAAACGGCATTTGCCTTTACTAAAACATTTTGGGGCTTGATGTCCTTGTGCCGAACGCAGTTTTCATGAAGATAACATAACGCTGAAGTAAGGCAACCAAAAAAGGTGCGAAGAAACGACCGCCGTTCTGAAACTCGTTCCACGCTACCAATACTCTCAACTTCAAGATACTCCTTCAAATTGCAATCAGCCACGGGTGACATGATTATACTGACAAATCTGGGATCTGTATAACTGCCAATGAATTGCACGATATGGCCGTGCTTCAACTTTTTTAGATGTGCCAATTCGTGTTCGAAATCTTTTAACACTTTCTTATCCTTCTTAAATGTACGAGTTCTAGGAATCAGCTTCCTAGCGTACTCCTTATAACTGACTGTGCTGACAACTTTGTCAACATATCCGTATCCCCCCTGCCCAAGCTCTGCAACTTTTATGAAAGGAACATCATCGGAATTCGAGAAATGCTTATGCTGTCCAGTCTCTCGTTCGAGGTCTAAAGCCTTGGTCAGAACTAGATGCTGGGTTCGAAGGAATAGGTCCATAGCGGAGGGACTGAGCGAACTGGGTAAAGTCTTATGCTCGAAAGGGAACCAGTAGTCCGTGATGCTTTGAGCGAGGAAAACGTCGATGGTAGGCAGCTGGTCGATGAGACGTAGAATTGAATAAATTCTGGGTATTCGACTCCATTGTTCCCTTCCATTGAATCGAAGTACATCGGAAATACCACGAAGATGGGTTTCTGAGAAATGTTCTGACAAACTGCGTTGTGTTGGGTTGGAATCATTGCCTGGGAACCAAGCAAACATGGCAGTCTCAATACCCTCCGAGGAAGCTGTACTTTGAGAGACACTGCTGTCACCTTGCCGTAAGGGAGACAATCGTTGAGCGGACTTCATCGTCGCTAGTAGGTGCGCATCTGATGGACTACGACCTGCGCGATGAAGCCTCTATTCCCAGACATACTTCGGTCAGGACCTTGAAGGAGCAAAGTAACTCTGAGTATAGGTTCTTGTTTTGATTCTGGAGCTGCAGCCTACCTGACCCCCAGAAGCTCAGTCTTCTTTGCCCTCGAGGTTGCCGGGGTTAGGTACACATAAGCGCCCACGCCCCTAGCCTAAGAAGCGAGGTCCAATTAAGCATTGGTGAAGGCAGAGCTCAGAAACCAAATTAAAGAGCGGTTCGGTTCCACGTTTTACCTTCAGATCACCTCAAATGAATCTGATTCTGATTCTAATATATTCGTTTGATTAATAAATCTCTTAGAGTTAGAACTTATAATATAGGAGTTGTTCGGTTGCAAATGGACCAGATCAGAATCTGTGCGCCTTTTAGTATCGCCTGTTTTGTAATTAGTGGCGGCTACTACCGTGGCTCAGTTGAATCTGTAGTCGAGCCTCCAGATGAGGCTCCAGATTTAACTTCGCCCAATACGCGATTGACCCCTCCGCCACCAGGCCTCCCTGCTTTGGTGTAGTAATGGAGCCTCCTCCCCAATCAACACCCTCCCGTACAAGCCGCAGAAGAGTTACCGCGACGTCCGTGACGCCTACAGGGCACAGGATAAGGCTGGCAAATGCGACAGCAGCATCGCGATCGGGGCGTGTAAAGCCGCCATATCGCAAGAAGTCGTCACTCTGGCGTATGGAACAGGCTGGAGGCTGCATATTGAAACGGTGTCAAGAATCTCATTTCAACTACTGTATACGGTATAGCTTGCAAATTTGACGCGCTTGCCGATATGGAGTTTCAGATTCAAAAGTCGGAACAACAGCCTCATATTCAGATATGAGCTCCAGATCGGTTATATTATGGAGCCTTCATATTCAATATGAAGTTGCAACCGGACAACTCTTTCTAGCCACAAAATTTGAACTAAATTAAGTGGCCGAACTGAAGCCCTTGGCGTTGGTTTAATAAGGAGCTTAAAGCTCCTAATTTAGAATCTAACTTAATCTGAACCCTAGATTGCATATGCCTATGCAATTTGCAACCATAAACGCATGACAAATTGGGATTAACGTGTCCTTTTCTGCCGGACTTTTAGTTATAATCTGATCTGACGTTTTGGAAACGAAGAACCCTGATAAATTTATGTACTACTTATCGGCGCATGGAATACAAGGAAGCTTATGAAAGTATAACCGAAAACTAAGTTTACATATATGGAGGCTCATCAGATAGTTATTGTTATAAACACTGGAATGTGCCCATTAGTAAACTAAATGGGGTTTTGCGCAGGACTTGGTAGAGCTCCGCGTATAGCTTTTGTAGAGCTGTGCAAAGCTCTGTATGGGGCCTCGTATAGAGCTTTGTGTAGAGCTTCTTGTAGGGCTAATGACATGCAAGCTTGCAAACACGCAGCAGCTCATCAAGATCTTTCCAAACCCCCCAATTAATTTTTCTAGACTTGCTAAAGCTCTCCAGAAACCCTGAAGTGACGCATGATTGGCAAAGAACTTGAAAAGCTGGCGCAGCGTAACAACCTCCAGCGATATTATTATTAATGATTAAACGTTATGGGACGTTGCTAGCTGGACTTCGGGCGTAAAAATAAATGTCCAGCTCGAACGACAGGATGTGTCCGCGGCACTCTAAGTGCAAAGCCCTCCCATACGCGCCCGAACACCGTTGCTATGCACCCATATCCCAAGATCAAATCATCCGGCTCTACCGCGCTGCGCTGAACGCTCCACAAACCCTTGCCAGAACGGAGGTTAAAAAAGGAGGGGGTGAATCAACAGCAATTATTCCTTCTCCTCCTACCACTCCCACTAACCCGAAACACTTCCTCCCACTCCCTCATCCCGCTCACCCAGCCCTCTCTCCCCCCTCTCGCTCTTCCTCTTCTCCACCTCGCCCCCTCCACCCCCTCAGCTCCCACCCCCATAACCCCACTCTTCACACTGCCCCCATCCTCTGTCCCGCCCCACCCCCCACTATCCCCATACTGGATCCCGCTGGCCGGATCATCAGGATCGATCTCGCCCAGCTCGATCTTCGTCAGTATAATGCGCGCCAGCCGCTGAAACAGCTCGTCGACGCCCTCGCCCGTCAGCGCGGACACCTCCACCGCGACGGGGATCCCCAGACTCGACGCCCAGCGCGACGCCTCCTCGCTCGACACCTCGCGGCCCTCGGGCGCCAGCGTCGCCGTGTTCTGCACCCCCAGCCCTAAGCCCCGGCTCGGCGGCAGCGACTTGCGCGAGTCGAGTGACGACGGCGTCAGCGGGATTGCGCCCGCCGCCGCGGCTGCTGCTGCGTCTGATTCATCTGCGATATCTGTCTTGTTGCCCGTGAGGAGGAGTGTCAGCTGCGGGCTGGCGAGGGCGCGGGCGTCGTTGAGAAAGGTGGAGAGCGCGGCGAAGGAGGCGTGCGACGCGATGTCGTAGACGAGGATTGCGCCGGCCGCGCCGCGGTAGTAGGAGCGTGAGACGCTGCGGAAGCGCTCCGTGCCGGCCGTGTCCCAGAGCTGTAGCTTGATGCGCTTGCGTCGTGGGCCGGTGCCGACTTTGACGATTTTCGAGGCGAATTCGACGCCGATTGTTTGCGAGGAGAGGATGCGCCCTAAGGGTGTGAGTGGGCAGGTGGGAGAAGGAGAGCGGGAGAGGATTACATTCGTTTTTTATGAAGCGGTGCAGGATGCAGGATCTGTGGGTTTTGTGAGATTGAGGAGCTTATCGGGAGGGGTGGTGGTAGAGGAGGGGAGCGTACTTTCCGCAGCTGCTTGGTCCGAGAAGTATGACTTTGGCTAAGTAGTCGTACATGCTGCCAAGCTCCTGAAGCAAATGTTAGATTGTAGTCACGAAGGATATCACAAAGGTTGAATGAGTTACCTGGTCTCTCATGGAGCCGGAATTGGTAGAGGCCGTCGACGGCGCTCGTTGGCGGGCCATGGTGATTGCCGCGATAAGGCAGGGAACGCCACTAATTTCAGCTGTGGCCTCTTATGTGGTTTAGCAATTTAGAGTGTTAAACGTAAAAGGCTGTGGGAGGAGAGATGAAATTACGGATAATGAAGTCGCAGGCTCTGCTTTCCTTGCAGAAGAAACAATGGCAGCCAAGCGGGCTGAGCGAGACGAGCCATCATCCTGGTCGAGAGCACATGTCATGGAGCAAGGTTCAGGGCCGTTCTTCAAACATCGAATAAAAACATGGCATTGTTAAAAAAGCTGTCGCAGGTACCATCCATGGGCCACGGGTGGTGTTTTATTAATGCCCTTGCAGCAGCGTGCAGACGAATCGACAGCGATCAAGGCTGCCTACTCTGACAGGGCTTTCCCACCTTGACGGGCAGCCTGGCTGGCTTTGGGTTACAACGCAAAGACTTTTGTCCTAGTACTGTAAGTTTTTTGCAAGTCTCCGCGCCACGCCAAGTCCTCCTTTTTGTCAGATCCTTCTACGATCCCACGATGCTGCGACAAGCGGTGAAGGTCAGATGATGCTAGTACAACTATAGTAGGTAAAATGGACTAAGTGGCCTTGCCTAGATTTAGGAGTCCTACGTAAAAATCAGGTACAGTGGTCTTTCCATCCAAGGCCGGTCGCCGAGGCATAAAAGTCACTCACGCCTCCCATTTTCACTTTCTGGTCGCGTGCGTCATTGCAGTGCTTCCTATACCATACTGCAATACTTTCCCTACCGTCATTTCCATTTACTGTATTTGTCTTTACCATTCCCGTCGCATTGTCTGGCATATGACTTGGCCAATTCGCTGCAAAGCAGCCCCTTAGTTTGATCACCAGGCTCAACATGTCGTGGCTTTCACGCTTCAATCCCACGCCCGCTTTCCCGTCATACACTGGGCCATACAAGGTCGGTTCCGTAGACGTCGAAATTCCCGCTGCAGACCTCGACTCTCCAAGCCCTGCGCCCAATTCTAGCCTAGCCACAGTCGCCTTCCGAATTTTCTACCCGTGTGAGCCTTCGTCGCATGAAAGGCCGGTGAAGTGGATACCGAATCCGCAGCGCGGATACGTGAGCGCATATGCGCGATTCTTAGGAGCCAATTCTGCCTTCTCCGACATTTTTGCGTAAATATTTCGTTCCCTTTCGTTGGAATTGGATCATTTCTGACACATTACAGCGTTTTACCTCAACTGCTGTACTACGTCACCATCCCCGTACACCGGAACGCTCAACTGCTCGAGCCACCCACACAATCGAAACGATGGCCAGTCATGGTATTTTCCCATGGTCTGGGAGGCTCGAGAAACACATACTCACATTTGCTGGGCTCGTTGTCTAGCCACGGTATCGTGGTCATTGCTCCAGACCATAGAGACGGGAGCTCTCCGATAACATACATTCGAGCGACGGAAGAGTCGGAGGCGAAGACGATCGATTACAATCGGATTCCCCATACGCCTTCGCCAGAGGTATTTGAAGAAAGGGACGAGCAGCTAAAGATTAGGCTGTGGGAGTTGGGCTTAATCTATGATGCACTCCTTAAAATCGATAATGGAAGTCCTATTAAGAACCTAGATCCTAATCAGAGTTCCCGTTCTCGGAAGCAGGAACATAACGAGATTTTGTGCATGTTCCGTGATATGCTCGACGTGCATCAGCCCGGTTCAATAAGCTGGGGAGGCCACAGTTTTGGTGGGGCAACAATGGTTCAGTTCGTCAAATCTACATTCTATCATACTTCTCCAGGAGAGAAAGAAGATTATCTACCGCTATTTACTCCTTCGAAATCCTCCAACATAGTCTATCAAATCACACCTACATCGCCAGTGGTACTGCTGGATATCTGGTGCATGCCCCTGCAGAGTCCCTCCACCAAATGGCTCAGGGACAAACCAATGCCATGCTACGGCCCAACCGGGCCCGGTGGTACGGTTCTACTTGCTGTTCTGAGCGAAGTATTTTTCAAGTGGCGTACACACCTGCAGGAAACCAAGCGCGTCTTGTCGGAAGCGCCCGTTTCGGACACGCCAGTACACACGAAGTCAGGACCTCGATTTTTCTACCCAATCGGTTCAGCACACCTCTCGCAATCCGATTTCGGCATCCTATTCCCTTGGGTCACGACAAATATTTTCGGTGCAAAGGAGCCCGAAAGAACTCTAAGGTTAAACGCCCGTGCAATACTCCAAGTTCTTCGCGACGCTAGAATCAAGGTTGCAGATACGGGTCGCGTTGACATGGAGGAAGAGAAAGCTAATCTCAATGAGGTTGCGGTCTCAGAAGGCAGGAACCAAGATTGGAAGATCCTCGATACCAAGAGTGGTAGTGTCAGAGGCTGGGTCGCGCTGACTACCGACCTAGATCCGGTTGATGATGCAGAGGAGACGGAGGTATCGAAAAGCCCTGCCGCTGCGGTGGTAGAAGGGGAAGTACTCGGGGAGATTATAAAGGAGAGGGGCCATGAACGATCTCGTTTGCATTAGACTGGTTTATCTAGACTAGCGGTGCATATCATCTACGGAGTTTTTCATGATTACGACAACATGGTAGGGTGTTGGTAAGGTCTTTTCGGAATGGCGATACGAGTATATATGTAACATACGTGGCTTTGTGTTGATAAGATCGAATGCTTTACCATTATAGCAGCCGATTTGATCGATCATTGTCTCTATAAAACTTACCTCAATTAGTTATTGCTATTATCGACACTTGAGTGAGCTTTAAGTTTAGTAAGCTAAAAAATTGTATACGAGCTAGTCTAAACACTGAATCTAACTCCAGAACTTTGATCATATATAAACATCCCCAAAGGAAACAAGTTCTTAAAGGGGAATTATTTATCATGCGATATATCTACTAGAAGGTTCTTATATCTTCTAGAAGGTTCTTGCAGTCTTGGTCATACCTAGAAATCTAGGCTGGCTTGTGCACGCGACGCCTTAAGTTTGCATACAATCGAAATCTCTTCTAAGCCGACACAGGTGGTCCGAGCGTCCGAAACCTCAACTTATTTGGGGCCACAAACGTACACAGGCACCGAAACAACTCGCTGTCAATCTTCAGATATATCTGAGTTTCCAACAACTCTTGCTCCCAATTGCAATGCCACTATCTGGTCAATACCTCTGCATTGTGTAAATCTATTACTGGCAACTCATATCGCCAACAAACAACGCGAGTCTCTCACACGAATGACATTATTCAACCTACCTTTCTTCTGATCCTTCCTACTCATTCTCAGTCACTGCAATCACACAAAATTTGACGTCACTGCCGAGACGCTATTTGATTCACCGGTCTAATCTTCCGTTCATCTATCTACTAGTGAACGGCCTCTCATCTTTCCATAAAACTTTCTCTCACCTTTGTTCTCACCTCTACCTTTTAAGTGCAGCGTTCACTCAGATATTCAGCCACTTAAATCGCAACCCCTCTTACAGCCACAAAGCGCAGACGCCTAAGTAAGTTAATTTCGTTATACCCTACTCACGGAGAGGTGAGAAGTACTACCAACGATCTACTTCAACCCATTATCGTCCCTCTAGCATCTTGTCTCAGGTACCATAAACTACGGCGCTTAGTGCTGTCACTAACTGCCACAGATTTTTGCACGCAGGCACACACGTAGGCCCACGTAGGCCCACGTAGCAAGCAGGGTTTCTCTTAAGCTCCCTTGAATTCAAGGAGACTTAAGTACTCCTTCCTCTACTTTCCTAGGCGTATTAGTGGTGTGAGGAGGAACTAAACTCTAAAATCCTTAACCTAGCGGAGCTCGAAGATCTCCCAAGCTAGATCCAGGGAGGACTCACCCTAGTGTATTCACTCGAGAAAACATCCCCGCAAAAAATTAAACTATCGTTGGCCACCATCTAAAGTCTTAGAGAAGTCCTTCGATAAATTTTAAACTTCATCAATACCAAGTGCGAATCCATTCTCCCTCGTCCAACCATGGATTATGACTACCATGCGGACATAGCCGCGCGCCGTGCAAAAGTCTTGGCGAAGATGGAAGAGCAGAACAGGATTCGGAAGCTGAAAGAACAAGAGGAAGCCATGCGGGCGAAGGAGCAGGAGGAGAATGATCGGAAGGCAAGAGAGCAGGAAGGGAGTGACCGGAAGGCAAGGGAGCAGGGAAAGAGTATACGAAGGGCGAAGTACCAGGAGAGTATCCGAAAGGCCAATGAGCAAGAAGAGGTTATTCAGAAGGCCAAGGGGCAGGAGAAGCGCATACAACAAAGATATACTCCTGGCAATTCAGCTTCCCCGGTTCCTTCATCAGAATCCACACTGAATCCCAAAATGAAGCGCTTGTCACTTGAGGTTGTGGCTAGCCCAGAGAGCCGGAAGCGAGATCGAAGCATCTCTGGAGAACGCAGGAAGGTGCGACGTCACAAACACATTCTGCTAAGCTCTCCAGAACCAGACGCCTCCTCTCCAGAGCTGCAACCAACTTCGACGATGTCAGCCGGGCAAATCAAGCTTTCGGAGCCGGTAGAGCCATCAGAGCCATCGATACCTTTAAGGCCTGGGAAGAAGCCTAGATTAGATGGTAATGAGCGAAGAACACGTGCAAGCGCAAGTGCGAAAGCTTCCCCAAATGCGCAATCTCCGCCCCCTGTTGAAGGCCAGCCTCCGGAGTGGTACACCAAAATTAGGGACGGGCCTGAGATAGTGCTAGTTAGGAGAAGATCAGCGAATGTACTAACAGCCCTCTCAAGGTTCAAAGACGCCATCAAGGAATGCGAGAAGCCTCCAAGATACTCAGATCCTGCTCCGTTGTTTCTGACCCTCCGTGAGCGGCTCCACAACCTGGAATTTCTTGCGGTGGACAAGTTTATCCTAAGGGCCGCACGTCTACTGGACAACCGAATTGGCCTTCCGAAAATTTTTAACCCAAAGTACAGCGAGGGCGTCGTGTACCCCTGGGACATCCGTGCGGACGCCGAGCAGCTGCACAGCAGGTGGGTCATGCAAGTCTTCGACACAGATCTCCTCCGTGGCATCGTCCAAGCGCGGCAGAAGGGCAAGCAAGACAAGCGCAACGCCGACAGCATCGACCGCAACTTCCCCGGGCGTCAATTCGCCAACTTCTACGGCCAAGGCCACCTCGTCAATGGGCAATGGTGGCCCACGCAACTCTGCACCGTCCGCGACGGCGCGCATGGCGCGGCGCAGGGCGGCATCTACGGCGAAGCCGGCAAGGGCGCCTACTCGATCGTGCTGTCCGGCGGCAACCACTACAGCGACGTCGACAAGGGCGACACCATATGGTACAGCGGTACCGACAGTAAAGACGAGACGCCGACCGAGAACACAAGGCGCATGCTTGAGACGCTCGAGACGCCGCCGCCCCTCCGGCAGCCGGTTCGCGTCATCCGCTCCTGGAACCTGCACAAGGAGAACCCGTACCGGCCGCAGCGCGGCTTCCGCTACGACGGCCTGTACGACGTCCAGAGGTCGAAGGCCCTGGATGGCTCGAAGGCTATCCATACCTTCTATCTCGTGCGCAGGGATCACCAGGATCCGATTCGGTACCAGGGCGCCGAGGCGCGGCCGACGGCGCAGGAGATTCGAGAGTACGATAAGTTGCGGCTCTTGGAGAGGGGCACGGGATCGGAAATCGGTTGAGTGGCTTTTTTTTGGCTTCCGAGGCGTTGCTCTTAGGGTTTTTTTGCACTGATTCCGCAGACCCTGCGGCACCCGACGGGGAAATTTTCTGACTTGCGTGGTTGGCGGAGAGCTCGTGGAGCTGGAATGATGCGGCGATGCGTCGCCTGTGTGGGTTCGAGACTTCACAGCTGGCGGGGAACCGCTTTTGCTTCTTTCCCTTTTGGCTTGTGACTTTGGCTTGTGAATGGGTTCAGGGAGGTTTGTTTGTGGGGGCTTTGTTGTACGATGAGGGTTTGTGTTGGGGGTTTGGGAGGAGCGGAAGGGATGGCACTAATGTGGAATTTGGGTTTTGGGATGTTTGCCTGCAAGGCCGGTGTTGTACGGAGAGCAGCTGTTCTATCTAGCAGCTTAGTGAGGGCGCTCATTTCTCTTACGATAGTCTTCTTCCGGTAACGAAGGGCGTCTTGGAGCATAGGTGGGGGGAATAGTAGTTGGTCACAATATTTCTGGGCATGTGGATGCTTGGCTTCATGATGGGTATGCTTGACTTGGCTTCATGGCTAGGTTACGGGGCTTGGAAGGGCTTGTGGCCCTTTTTTTGCTGAATGAATGAAATAGACTTCTCATTGTCTCTCGACTCCTCATGGTGCATGGTGGGTTTGAGTAATGTGCCCTTGGCTTTGGGTCATGCGGTCGACTTGCCCTTTTAGCAAGGACCCTCGAGAAGTGGTTTGTTGGACAGTTATGACACTGCATTCGTTCTAAACGTGCATCTGAAGCACTCAAGAATTGGATATGCAAATGAACATTTCTGGCTCTATAAATATCTCTAACTAGGGTCTCAGGTCTTTTGAACATAACTACCGGGAGCATTAGTCATGACCTAGACTAAGAGCAGCCTTTCTGGATTCATGTGATGACATCCTAGTATATAAACTCTTCGCCAGCGACGGTCTCCACTTCATGAAGTTTCTTCCTACACACTACGTACACCATGACAGTGTTCAGCGAGAAGAATGCCAATAATCTAACCCGCCCCCCTCAATGGAGGACACGGGTACAGCAACAACTGGCGCAACTGTTTCCGCCGAGCGAGTCCCGTCTATTCGCTTACCATGCCGTGGAGCTAGTGTCATATCGATATGTTGCGCGAAACTAGCGCAAAGCTTCATCATCTTGACGGAGTTCTAAACGAGATGCACGTGAATAACCAGGCAATCAGCGAAAAACCCACGGACCAGGACGGTAAGAAGAAAGAGAAAATTGTCATCATCTTGTTTTCCTGTGTGCACCCTAATTGTATCCCTTAACCCGTTGTCTTTGGTCCTACGTTATCGATAAGGATATAGCCAATCAGAACCTCTTGTTTGAGCCTATTTGGTCAGCTCAGCACGGTGTTCGTGCACGGTGCAGCTTGGCGTTGCACTTCGACGGGTTAAGGGATGCGAATGCGAAAGTTCCATCCAGAGTTCCATGTTGCGATCTTGATCTGGTGCCGATTACTACTATATTAGGGTTAGATCAGGGGTGCCTAGTAAAATAGGTCCTACGGAAGCCAAGTTGCTAGGCTAAGAGCGAATTTCCGTATGCGAATTTTGAAGCAAAGTAGGATAGGAAATGCAAACAACCATGTAATTCGCCTCGTCCTAAATTAATGAACCTTCCACAGTAGCGTATTTCTCCTACATGAAAGGGATAGTGAGGGGGAGGGAGATGTGTATATCTACTTTCATACAGGCCCAAATAATCTGACCTCTTATGTCTGTGCGCTCATAGAAAATAGAAGGGTTCACCTAGCAACGTCGCTCCCCAACGCCGGACTCAGGCTTGTATGCCACAGGAGGGGTATACTATGGTATCCGGCCTAAGTATTCATACTTGTGGGTCTAGGCAGGGGTCATTCGTCTAAACCACATTGAGTTAATACTTACAACCACCTTCGTATACGCGCCTTCAGAGGCACGCGTTCCGTTCCTTTAGCGGATAGCGCGGTTTGCTAGTTGTAAGTATTAACTTAATATGGTTTAGACGAATGACCCCTGCCTAGACCCACAAGTATGAATACTTAGGCCGGATACCATAGTAAACTTGTGGCATCCTGGGCAGTGATCTTGTTGGAGCGGTCTATTTGGAGCTCCTGGTTGGATTGAGGCTATGTGGATTTGGATTGGAGCTTCTGATTAGTGGATTGGAGTGGATCTGATATTGATTTGGCTCTTGGAGCTCCAGATCTATACCTAATTCGAACTGAGGCTGAGGAGGAAAGGAGCGCTAAGGAGTTAGTGTACGATATAAATCTAATCGGCAACTCTAACGGATCTATCGCTGACTCGTTGTCTGGTAAGTAGTGTATTAGCGGACGCCCGCTTACTCTCCAACTACTGCCGTCGCTTCTGCTGTTGCTCATCCACATCTACACTTACTATTATAGTATTGTATTTGGCTCCGGAATAGAACGATATCTGTCGGTTTGACCAGCTCCACACTCTAACGAAGTTATCTATACCCTAAAATCGAAGGCCAACGATACAAAGGAGGCGCTTAAACTTAAGCTGTAAGGTCGAAATTACATTATAATACTGGTTGGACCGCTACGAGGGCTAACCCGATCTTGCCCAGTTTGCTCTTGATATCCTTGCAGTGCCGCCTATGTCAGATGAGTGCGAGCGACCCTTCAGCAGCTGCAAGATCCATCTGGAGGACCGTCGCTTTCGCTTTCGCTTTCGCTTTCGCTTACAAATGGATATTATTAAGGCAAATGAGTGTCTTCGCCACTGGTATGGCCCTCCGGTTAAAGGCTCGTTTAACAATACGGAGGTAGGAGTTACGGAGGGAGAGCTCCAGGACTCCAATGCAGCTCCAGATCAAATATATACTATAAATAGTAAGTCTTGGCATTAGATGGTTGGCTCCGCCGGAGTGTCCCCCGCTGCTGTTGCTGCTACCTTTGCAGTATCCTCTATAGCCTTATTATACGCAGTAACTCGTGCCCTCGGCCTCCTTTGGTGATATCAATGGTGGTGCGGGCTCCACTAGCTTTTTGGAGTGGATTTGGGAGTCAAATCCACTCCACTCCAATCCAACAAGATCATTGATCCTGGATGGTAACGGGACGGGGGTATTTAATAAACAGGGGCAGTACCCCCATGTTTGCGGCGTTTGGTAGGGGAACGACGTTGCTAGGTGAACCCTTCTACATGGGCCCCACTGCAGATTATTTGGCCCTGTATGAAAGTACTACATAGTACAGCCGTACCTGCTACTCCGATTAAGGATCAACACCATTTGTTCCTTCAGTTCTTTCTTCCACCCGCAATTCTCCAAGCGGGCCAAGCCTAGCAAAGTTATGTTGCCCCTTTTCAAGTTTCTCATCCTGGGAGCCATCTCCTTCACCTCTGTCAACGCGAAGTGTAAGGTTATACCTGGATCTGCAGGCTGGCCATCAAGTGCGGATTGGGACGCCCTGAACCAGACTCTAGGGGGTCAATTGATCAAGCCCACTCCTCCTGGTGCTGTATGCCATTCTGATCAGCCCACATACAATAATGCAACTTGCGCTGTAATTGCACAGCAGTGGTCGAACTACACTTTTCACGCAGATAATCCGGTCAGCACCGATTGGGACAATGCCAACAACGATACTTGTCTTCCTGATCCAGCGCAACCCTGCAGTTCAATGGGATATCCAGTATACGTTGTGAACGCAACCACTCCTGAGCATGTTGCTATTGGGGTCAATTTTGCAGCAGCGAAAAATATACGCTTGATTGTGAAGGCTACAGGACATGATTATTTGGGAAGGTGAGTGTTTCCGAGGCCTGTCAGCCATTGGTTCAAATCTGACCCTCTTCTAGATCAGCCAGTCCAAATTCTCTCTCAATCTGGACCCACAACATGAGAGGTATCAACTTTCACAGCACTTTCCGGCCTCAAGGCTGCAAGTACAGCATTCCAACCACAGCCGTCACCGCAGCAGCGGGCCACAACCTACTCGATCTCTACGCTGCGACGGACTCCTATAACTCGACTATTGTAGGGGGTCTGGAAGCTACCGTCGGAATCGGTGGCTATCTGACTGGTGGCGGTCACTCTCCTCTAAGTTTGGCCTATGGCATAGCAGCCGACAATATACTCGAACTCTCTGTCATCACCCCGTCGGGTTCGATGCTCACAGTCAACGAATGCCAAAATACGGACCTCTTCTATGCTTTCCGAGGAGGCGGAGGCGGCACATTTGGCGTCATGACCAACGTAACGCTCAAAACATATCCCACACCTCCTGTCTCTCTCCTCTCCCTCCAACTTACGATGTCATCCACCACAGATGACATCTGGGACATGGTAGCATACATCCTAACCCAATATCCTTATCTGAGCAACAAGACTATCACCGCTTACCCACAAATTGGAACCAGTTCCTCTGGAAACGCCACAACACTATATTTCACAGCCGACTTCCGTAGTATCTCCCCGCAGGTCGTCCCCTACTTGTCAGCAGCCATGCAGCCCATCATCTCACACATACAGAGCACCTGGCCGGCAGCCAGCCTCAGCTATACCACATCCTCATATCCAACGTTCTACTCACATTTCCTCGCAACCGCTTATTCCGCCCCCCCGGGATACAACTTCAGGCTTGGGTCTAGACTGCTGGATGCGCCGACATTGACTGGGAATCTTACTGCCTTAACAAGCACTGTTAAGAGTTTCTGTAGCCAGTCTGGCTGTGGGCCTTTATTGCTCGGCGGTAAGGGGATATGGGATGCTGTTCCCAGGGGTGGGAGTGACGCCGTCAATCCCGCGTGGAGGAAAGCTGTGGTGCATTTCAGTAAGTGTATCCAACGGGGAGAATACCAAGGCGAAGAAATTTTTTGGCTAACAAGAGAACAGTTACCGGTGCAGTTTGGGCAGAAAACAATGCAACAGCAAAGGCATCGGCGGTGGCAGCTATGGAGCAGAGGGTTACGTATCTGAGAGACTTGCTCCCAAACTCGGGAGCATATCTCAACGAGGTATGTATACTTGCTGCTTTTGATAGTGTGGGGTCTAATCATGTGAAGGCCAATCAGGATGAACCTAACTTTCAGCAAGCGTTCTGGGGCACGAACTATCCCAAGCTGGCTGCTATCAAGAAGGCGTACGATCCGACCGACGTATTCTGGTGCCACCCCTGTGTGGGAAATGAAGGCTGGCAGGAGGTTGGAGACATGTTGTGCAGGGTTTGAGGGACTTGTCTGATCGTCGATTATTGTTCTTTGTAAATATTTTGCCCGATATGGCATGAACCAAGCCAAGACCACAACACGAATACTCCCCAAGTTGACTCACGGGTTTTTAGCGTGCGTATATTAGATGATTAAAGTGAAATGATACCATTTTTCTGTCTTTCTAGAATGTCTTTAATACTTCGGTTGCGATGACCCAGTGGGAAGGAAGAACTGAAAGATATATACCTATTGCATCTCCCGAGGAAAATAGAGCATCCTTTTGACCTCATGTCGTTCCTAAGTGCTAGGAGCTGTCCCTCATACAAATATGCTTCCGTATAGCGGGGTCTCTGAGTTGGGGTAACTAGGTAAACTGAGTTAATCCGCTAAAGTTCCAGGACTTTGGGCGCAACACTACCTGCCACAAGACACGCTGCTCATCGCTTACCAAAAAAACAAGCACAGGAGTGCCCGCGTGCGCAAAGTGGCGCATGGCGCAGCTCCCCATCGTTCAGCTTATCTTCGATAGAGATAACAACTTTCGCACAGTAGAACTAAATAATAAGTAAATTATAATTAGTCACCGAAAGGGAAAGCAGGAACGTAACTGACCAACCTAAGCAGAGCGTAAGGCGAGGGTAAGTAGCCCTTACCTCTCGCTCTCGGACACCTCTTTTTCCTCAAGGATTCGTCTGTCTTCACAATATACCCTATTATTCCATCAATTGAACTCCCTATCCACATCTCACCTAACAGTAAGTTAATACTATACTAAGACTTATAATAGACCTATATTAAGAGCTGGGCAATAGAGAGGACAGTAGAAAATAATTTAGGCATCGCTAGGTAGGTCGTCCTGCATTAACTCTATGCCAAGAACTCGTGATAGTTGCTAACTACTACACCAGTTAAACTCAGTTGAACTAGTTACTAAGATTTCGATATTAATTCAATCAATTCAATTAACTAAGCTCTCTGCTTACAAAACTTTCAATTCAATCAATTTGAAGCCTCAGTTGAGTTGGGTTGATTGATTTACAACCCTGCGCATACCATCTGCGTGCTTGTTGGCTAGCACGAACGATCTTGGTCAAGCTCTTCCGAGCCTCCTTCAATAAAGGACCAACCATCGCCGTCCACGACAGCTCCAGTATAGCCAAGCCCTGAGGCTCCTTCCAGCTGCTGCCCACTCAGCTGTGGAGTGTGAGTAGTCGTGATCTGAGGTCCCATGCTTGGCAGATTCGGAGCGAAGCTGAAGTGCTCAGTTCCAGGACCTGTGGGCATCTGTACCTCAGCGGATCTAGAACCTGGGTAAAGGCTAGTCCAATCTGGCTCTGGACCAGAAAAGTTGAGTGTTGGGTCAATGTCATTGATATACTCGGCCCAGGTCACTTCCGGAGGTGGCACGTTAATCGGTTGTGCCAGTGTACCACCGTGAGCGGAACCGTTTGCCTCTTGCAGAATATCTGTGCGAAAGGCTTGAACGATCTCGCTATGGAGGTTGTTCACAAATGCGAGAATCCCATTGCGGACATTCTCGCGCTGGGGGCCATTGAGCGTGGTCAGGAATCCCGCGTTGGCTAAACGCTGGGGGACCAATTCCTGAGTTTGCTGTTGATAATGTGCACGAAAGCGATCCAAGAATCGCACCAACTGCGCGTCGCAATAATCTGAAACTATGCAATTAGGGCTGGTCATGTTGTAACTTTCCTACCACGAGAACTCACACTGCGGGGGATATTCTCCCTCAGGGTCCTCAGGAAATAGGATCTTGTAGATGCTGTTCCATGTCCTCATACTCTTGCGCTGGATGCTATCTTTCTGCGCGTCTTCGAAACCTCGATCACGGTCATAAATAGCCCGCCAATCTTCAGTGTTGCAAATTTGCGAAGCGGGAGCCCTCATATGTGCCGCTCGAAGCTCAATACTTGCGAAGATCTCGCCGCATCTGTCGCAGGGATGAATGTGATGCACGCGGTATAGATGCTCCCTGTTTGCATTAGTCCTTTACATTTCGGTCGCGAAAATGAATTACGTACTTAAGTCTTGCAACATCCGGAAAACCTGGCCCGCGGCAAGAGGAATTAAGTTGAAGATTTTGCGAGTTCCTTTGATGATAGGGACAAGCAAGAGACTTGCAGGGTTTGTCCGCTTTGTGATCTTTCAACTGTTTTCGCGGAGGCTCTTTCAGGTCGTCATCATCCCGCTCTTCATCTTCAAGGCTGAGTCTCTTGCGGCTTGGACCGCTCGCGTTGACCGAACCGCCTTGCTGCTTCTGGCTAGTCTGTTTGCACTGCTTTCCGCCCTTATAAGCATGCTGATGCTCTGGAGGGTCAGTAGCTGAAGGGCTATGCTGCTCGCCCCTGCTTTCGTGAGACGTGCCATCGAAAAGACTTTTGCTAAGCTGAGTCATGACGTAATCGAGCAAGAGCTGTTGCTGCTCGGTCAGAACATGTTCCAAGTGTTTGCGGCAGGCGATTTGCAAATCCGCTTCGACTTGCGAGTCCGAGCCCGTTTCAGAGATTGAGTCTTCATCTGTTTTGTTCCGAATCACAGCCCCGACGATTGGCGCAAGTAGACCCCCAAACAAGGCGCGGAGGCCTGCTGAGGTCCCCAAACCGTCCTGCCCTTCGATAAGTAGAGGCCTACCCCAGACAGGCAGAGCCCGAGACGTTGAGCGGTCGAGATAGGAGTCGCATGCCTTCTGAATTCCAGCTTTTGGTAAGGGAGGAAGTCCGCGCTGCTTGATCAATATTACTTCTTCCTCCGTGCTGCCTGTCACACTTGAGAAGTGTCCCTTGAGCAGTGCGACTCTAGCCTCCTGAAAGACTTCAGCTGTGGAGATGGCATAATCCGGCGGAGGTATGTCTATCCCTAGAGCCGTGATCACGCCGAGCCAGGAATATATCATGTCTCTCGTGTCAGAAGAATGAAGCCTTTTTGCAAACTTGGTTAGTCTGCAGAATTCTGCCCAAGCGAGTGGAGATAGAGACGGATCGAGATTCACCAGAGTTGGGTCCTTGATCAGAAGCTTTATCGCGCTGCTCGAAGTTGTCAAGGAGTAGAATTGCAAGGCTCTCTGAAGATCTGGGTCGAGCTGGTCTGGAAATCCCGGAAGCCGAGAGATCTCGTTCAAAATGCGCCCCCAGAAGCTATCCCAACCTATCTCTTCCTCGTCAAGCAATATGCTAGTTTGCTTAGACGGAAGAACCTCCTGAATTACCCAAAGTCGACTCCAGTACGAGTTCGAGAGGTAGGGAAGGTAGCTGTTGTATACTAAGTGACTTTCTGCAGTATTGTTATTTCCGACGAGACTTGTGCCCTTGATCCGTCTAGTATGTTGGTGGTGCTTGTCTTCAGGACCCTCGTTCCCGCCGAGCCAGATCAACACAGTTTCAGCAGAAGAGTAGATCTTGCTCATCAACTGGACCTGGTGGTTTCTCTCTTGAACATCCGCCTGATTGATGCAGATCTGATCAATCCAAAGATATCGATGGTTGGAAGACTGGAGACGTTGGAGTGCTTCGTACAGATTTTCGTTAATTGATAGTGATGCTCCCTCACATTCGATCGTCCGTGATTTGTCTGGAGTACCCCAGGTATAGGAAAGTGCTGTATAGCGTTGTTCATCGGCTAATGCCAATGGGATGTGTTCTAAAGAACAAAATGGCCGGTCAGAGTCTTGCTTGTCCGAGTGGAGTTTGAGAAGCCTGATGCATCCACCCACTAGGGGCACATATGTGAATGCGCCGCGAGTCATCGTCATGTCTGGAAGCTATGAAAGGAGTCAGACTAGGACTGACCTATTAAAGAATTTGAAAGCTACTCAAGAATGATCGCCCGGACCAAAGGGGACACAGGAAGTATTCAGCACGTACAGCGAAGCTCAGTAGCTTATGCTCCGGTCCCGCTACTATCCTGGTGCGAACCACTCGATAGGCAGCAATCTGTTGTCTTCGGAAGAATGAGCAAGACTCTAGTCAAGCTTAGAACTTGGAAGGGAGCTTTTTATGTAGCCGGTAAGTCTACACTCGTATTACCTGCGCAAGCAGCAACATCTCGTATGCGCAAGCCTTGCTCTCTCGTAAGAGCAGAATTGCGCAACTGCGCGTTGGGCTGCATAATGAGGCGCAAGCTCAGCCTTGACTGGTTGTAAGGCAACGGCTGGGTATCAAGGTTCGCACACATGCACCAATGGCACACCAGGTGTGCCAGCTGGCAGCTCGCGGAACAAAGAACGGCGTCCGGCAACAAAGCGTGGTCTGCATGTTATCAAGAAGTTGGGATGTCGCTTCGCTTCACTTGCCAAACAGTCCATGGACTAATTAGCGATCTCTAGATATACAAACGATGAAAGGACATCGGACAGTGAATCATTGACGTGAGCATGTGCACTGTGAACATGAGGTTGACAGTGATACGGTCCGTATGGCGACTCTTCTCTATTGTATGACCTTCCCGCAAAAACGGGGAATACTTGTAAGGACGCCTTGCTTTCTGCGCGAAGAGATTTAGGTACAAATTGACCAAAGCCTCAAACATGACTGAAATGAGGGTAGCTGGATTATAAGTATTGACGATGGTTCTGGAAGAGTCCTCCACATGCGTTTTCCTGCTTACATAAGCAGATTCCCTTTGCTTCCATTTTGGTTGGTATCCTTAGCAATCACTTTGACACCATAACCGTGCGTATCACCAAATGCACGCTTTTTTACCCCACCAAAAATACAATAACTTTTTAACCCCTTTATATAATAACATAAAATTTATATACAGTGCCAAGACATTAGTTTCCCGACACGAACACAAAATCGCGATTGTTAAAATTCCAACACCAAGATCGCGAGCTTACTGCACCACAATGCAACGCTCGTTTGGCACCGAAATTAGTGGAAATAGAAGACCTGGAGCTGAGCTTTTAGAGACTGCAAGAGCTGGAATTATTGCCGCGTTGGAAGCTGGGGTGTTAAAGCTTAAAATCGCCGCAGAATATCGCGTGAATCGGTTAACTGTTTACGATATAATTAATTAATGGAAAAACCACTATACGCTAGAATCTCTACTAAGGCCCAGAGAGCCTAAAAAGCTTACTTAATACCAGAAGCGTCTACTTATTTAAATTATACGTATACACCCCCGAATCAACTATGCAGCTCTTAAGTGCCAAGTTATAGGGCTAACCGTTTTATATAAAACTTTATACTATCTCCTTAAAAAACACTATATTACAAACTAGTGCGCCAAAAAGAGACTAAAGCTGACGCCAGCAGTAGCTTAATTAAGGCATTGTTGGGCCTGAAAGTATAAGGGATTTCCTTAAAGACAAGTTAAGTTTTCTAATAAATGTTCTTACAAACATGGCTCTAGAAAAAAGCCTATTTAGGTCCTCTAAATGCCTTTATAAAAGTGGTATTATAAGTTTATTAAAGAGGTGTCTAATAGAAAGAATCTTACGTAGATAATCTATACTTGTTTTTGGTATAACAGTTACTTAGAGTTAATTGCTATAAAAAGGGATCCTTTAGCGGTAAAAGAAGGCTATAGCGCCTAAAGCTATGTCTAGGCCTTAGAAGAAGGTCTTATGCTAATCTATAAGCCTTTGGATATCTACTAGATGGATAATACTCTAATCCATACTTTAAATCTTATAAAGGAGTGGCTAAAGACGCACGGTGTTTAGACCCTAGATTTTCCCCCCTACTTACCTAATTTAAACCTAATTAAGCACCTTTGGCTGGCACTAAAAAGGAAGGTCCTTAAGCTTTATCTAGAGCTTAAACAGATGGGATAAAGTAAGGAGGATCTAAAGCGCTTAATTAAGGCGTGTAAGGAGGCGTGGATGGCCCTTAATTAACGCCTTATGCGGCGCTTAATTAATAGTATAGAACGAAGGCTAAAGGCAGTATGAAAAGCAAAGGGCTGGCAGATAAAGTATTAACTATAATTAAATTATCTACATACTCATTTAGCTGTATTTAATTGCTGCAACGTTATGCGACTGTTTAAAGTTGGGTTGATTTTAGTGAAAATTCGCGTGTTGGGAAACTAATGTCTTGGCACTATACGTTATACTTATAACTATATTATATAATAATTTAAAATAATAATTTAAAAATATTATATATTTATAAAGTTATTAAACTTTTTAAATTTTAAATAAAAAACGTATATAATTAAATAATTAAATAATTAAATATAAAA